>Ga0318526_10000017_pt1 | contig 23875 bp, 18 predicted proteins | sample GRESIP052b4f24_FD_203491 | JGI IMG/M metagenome (GOLD analysis project Ga0318526, IMG submission 203491) | Tropical soil microbial communities from Luquillo Experimental Forest, Puerto Rico - GRE.SIPMG.052b4f24 | ecosystem: Environmental > Terrestrial > Soil > Tropical forest > Bulk soil...
CCGCATCGCCACGATTCTCATCAAGCGCATCCATCAAGAGATCGAAGCGGCGCGCCTGAATCGTGCAAGAGACCTTGATCTCATCGCAGAGCTGCCGCGCCAAATCGATATTGAACCCGGTCGGATTGTCGTCCGCTCCGACATAATTGAACGGCGGATAGTCGAGTTCGGTGAGAAACCGGATCGATTGGATACGCGAAAGATCCGGTCGTTCGGGCCGGCGTCGCGGATCCCAGAACCCGGGAACGGCCGACCCGGTCGGCAGCGCGATGCCGTCTTGCGCCACGAGTTGCGGTGCGTTCGCCAACATCATGATGGCCACCGCAACGAGCGCTGCTGGCAGTGCCAGTTGCACCGGCGCTATGCGAGCATCGCGGGCCATCAGAAATAGCGGCGCAGGTCGGCCGCTTCGGCCTCGGGTGTCCGGCTTACGTTAAGCGGCGCGACGAAACGGCCATCCTTGTCCATCAGGTAAACCAGCGACGTGTGATCCATCGTGTAGTCGCCATTATCGAGCGGCACCTTTTTGGCGTAGACTCGATAGGCTTTAAGCGCCGCAGTCACCGAGGCCTGATCGCCAGTCAAACCGCGCAAGTGCGGATCGAAATTCGACAGATAATCCTTGATCACCGCCGGGGTGTCACGCTCCGGATCAACCGTAATGAACAAGGCCGCGGTGCGGTCAGCATCCGGTCCCAGCGCGCGCATGATTTGCGACATCTCGAACAGAGCGGTCGGACAAATATCGGGGCAATGGGTAAACCCGAAGAACACCAGAAAAGGACGTCCCTTGAGGTCCGCATCGCTGACCGGCTTGCCGTTCTGATCTTCAAGGTGGAACGGGCCGCCGACGGCGGTGATCGCGGGTCCGACCGGCGTGGGAGCGCGGCCGGTCACGAAGATGATGGCGCCGAAAAACAGGAACAGCCCGCCGAGAAACGCGGCGAGCAGCAACATGATGCGGGATGTATTCGCGTTCACGGCTTTCGTCACTTCCCCATCAGCCAAAGCACGTCGCAAAACCGGCGCGAATGGTTTCGAAAAACACCGCCGTGCCGTAATGCGCCCAGAGCATGCCCGTCCCGGCGAGCGCCAGGGCCACGAGCACGCTGCCGACGAACAGCGGCCCGGAAAAACGTTGTCGTGCGATAAGCTCAGGCATGGCGACGATTCCGGCCCGGTTTAGATAGGCCGGAATTCACCTGCCGACAACGGCGAAAAGCACCGCAGGCGTGGCGGTGCCTCACCGATCTATAGCGCAACGCTTACTGACAGATAGGATAGAGCGCGCTCAATTCCGGGCCGCGCATCACGATCATTTGCGGCCGCAGTCCACCGTGCCGATTGATCCAGGCGCGGATCGCCGGCGGATAAAGCCGCATGACGAGCGCGCTACCATGTCGGGTCGGCACGAGCGAACGCGAGGCGTCGTTGTAATAGGACGCCGCGTGGAAGCCCAAAGCCGCGCGGCGGGTAATGCACACGCGGTCGCGCGGGACGATTCCGGTGAACAACGTGCAGGCCGATAAACACGGCCCGTCGACGATAATCCGCTCGCCGGTATTGCGGATCTCAACGAATTTCTCGATGTAGGAGGACACTTCGCCCCCTGGATCGCCGGTGATTCGGACGTCTGCAGATGCCGCGCACGTCACGAGGGCCGACGCGAACGCGCCGGCCAGAGCCGCTTGCCATTTCATGGAGTACCCTCTCCCCGCTCAATCAGGCGCGGTATGGCCCGGCATTGTGGCAAGAGTTCGGGGATTCCCGGTCTTTATGCCGACGTACCTGCGCGGCAAAGGATGCTATAAGGCCTCGGCACACCAAACCCGGGTAAACTACCTCGCCCGCTCAGCAAACTTTCAGTGAGTGCTCACAAATGGATACGTCGGTTGCGCGCAAAACCAATGTTCCCGATTTCGCCACGGCCTATTACCTGCTCGAAGGATTGAACGAGATCGGCATCGATTACTTGTTCTGCAATTTCGGAACCGACCACGCCCCGATCATCGACGAAATGGCGCATCGCCGCAGGCGCGGCGAGCCGATGCCGGCGATCGTGCGCTGCCCGCACGAGAACACGGCAGCACATATGGCGGCTGGTTATGCGCTGGTGACCGGCCGCGGCCAGGGCGTCCTGGTGCACGTCGATGTGGGCACCGCAAACACCGCAAACGGCATGCATAATCTGTTTCGCAGCCGCCTGCCCGTCCTGTTGATGGCGGGCAAGGCGCCGTACACCGTCAATGACGAGCTGGTCGGTTCGCGCGACACCTATGTGCATTTCGTGCAGGAGCCCTTCGATCAAGCGAGCCTGGTGCGGCCCTATCTGAAGTGGGAATGGACCTTGCCCTCGGGCGTCGTCGTCAAGGAGGCGTTACGGCGCGCCGCCTCGATCATGCAAAGCGAGCCGTGCGGGCCGGTTTATATGATGATGCAGCGGGAAACGCTGACGCAGCATTGGCGCGCCGACGAGATCCGGCGCTATGCTGCAGACCAATTTGCCGCGACCTCCGGCGGCGGCGGTGATCCAGCGCTGGTAGCAGCGCTGGCGGAACGGCTCCTCAACGCACAGAACCCGGTTCTGATCACCGGCTATGCCGGCCGTCATGAGCGCGGCTCACGTGCGATTGATGCATTGGCGCAATTTGCCGGAATCGCCGTGTACGAAGCCAATGTGACCAACAATATCTCACATGCCAGTCCATGCTTCGTCGGATTTTCCGCCGATAAGGCAGTGCCCGAAGCGGATGTCGGGCTATTGGTCGATGTCGACGTACCCTGGTTCCCGAGCGACGTGTACGCCAACGAGAAGACATTCTGGGCGCACATCGACATTGACACGCTCAAACCGGGTTCGCCGATGTGGACGTTTCCAGGCAGCCTGCGCATGCAGGGCGACAGCGGCCGCATTCTTGAGCAAGTGCTCGAAGCGCTGAAAGCCAAAGCTACGCCGCGTTTCAAGGAGACGGTCGCGGCACGATTGAAGCGCATCAAAGCGTTGCGCGACGAGCGCATCGCGCACGCAGCCAAGATTGCGGCCGACAAAGGCCGGCCCGGAGCCATCAATCCGCATTACCTGACGGCCGAACTCGGCAAGCTGCTTGACGACCAAGACCTGATATTCAACGAGGGCGTCACCAATGCGGCCGCGGTGCTGATGCAGATTCCGCGAGCCGTGCCGAACACCACCGTTCGCGCCGGCGGCGGCGGCCTCGGCTGGTCGGGCGGCACCGCGCTCGGCGCCAAGCTTGCCGCGCCGGACCGGCTCGCAGTGCAGATTTGCGGCGACGGCGGATTTTATTTCGGCAATCCAACCTCGGTGTTTGCGGTCGCGCAACAATACCGGCTGCCGATCTTGACCATCGTGATGGACAATACCGGCTGGAACGCGGTGAAGCAGTCGGTGCTGCGCGTGTACCCGGAAGGTGAAGCTAAATCAGCCAACGGGTTTGAGGCGGAGCTCGCGCCCGATGTGCACTTCACCAAAGTCGCCGAAGCGTTCGGCGCCTATGGCGAGGAGGTGAGCGATCCGGCCCACGTGCCGGCGGCGCTCGCTCGCTGCGTCAAGGAAGTTCGCGGCGGCCGCGCCGCATTGCTGCACGCGCGCGTGACGCGGATGTAGGCGTCTTCATTTTCACGTGGCCCGCCATCACGGGCTGGCGTGATTGATGAATTTTTCTGGCGGAGCCTCGCCCCATTGCGAGACCAGCGCTTCCTCCGCGGACACAAGGTTTGAGCCGTTGGCGAGATTGAGGCGGTCGCTATCGGCCCAGTGCTCGTGGACGTGACCCCAGGGATCGGCCCAGTAATCGTAGACCTGGCTGCCAAGCACATGCCTGCCGATCCCCCACATATGCTCGTATTTGCCGAATTGCTTGAGATAATCGTGCCCCATGCAGACGTCGTCGATATCGGAAACCTCGAAGGAAAGATGGTTGAGCCCGGTCTTCTCGTGCGCCAAGCAGAAGAAGACGTGGTGATCGACATAGCGGTCGCCGCGGTCGCAGCGATTGAATGAACCGATGATGTTGTCTTTTTTCTCTACGTAGACGTCATCCGAGCAGACAAAACCGAGCATTTCGCGGAACCAATCCACGGTCTCGCGAAAACGCGGCGTCATCAACACACCATGGCCGATGCGTTTGACGTGCGAGGGACCTCTCGGCAGCCGCATCAATTCGCCGGCCCGTGACAAGGGCGCTTCGCCGGAATTGAGTTTCTGCCGCTTGACCTGTATTTCCAGCACCGCCGCGATGCCGCAAACCACCTCGATCTGATAGCCGTTGGGCTCGCGCAGCCTGACCCGCTTGCCGCCGCCGGGTTCATCGATGTTTTCGATTCCCGAGGCGCCGGGCGCTTTGGCCAAGCGCTTGAGATCGTCTTCGCTCTCAACGTGATATGCGAGACCGACGAACTTCGGATTGCCTTTCTCGGTGACATGGATGTGGTGGCTGGGATCAGTGCCGCGCATATAAAGCGCGTTGGCGGTCCGATCGCTGCGCCGCAAGCCGAAACGGGTGAGAAATTCTTCCATGACGTCGAGATCGGGCGCCTTGAGGCGCCCGTATGCGATATCCATCGCCTTCACCCAGGCCATATCGTACTCCCTCGGCAATGCGGTTGGCACGCGCGCATGATTGCACGGTCGCCGCAATCTGCCACGATCGGGGCGACGTCGGCAACGCGTGCTTCAGGTGCGATAGTCGGCGGCGACCGTCGCGTCGGTCTGGGCGCTGCCGAGCGCATTGAAGACGGGCGTCAGCACGACGGTGACGACGAGATTGAGGATGACAGTATAGACCGCGCTGTAACCTGGGAATGTATAGTCGCTGATCGCCAGCGGAAAATTCGGCGTCAGATTTGCCGCGACAAACATCCAGGTGCCGACCGCGGTGCCCACGGCCCAACCCACAAGCAGCGCCCAATCGTTGAACCAACGCGTATAAACGCCGAGCAGCACCGCCGGCAGGGTTTGGACGCGGCGCATTGGCGAAAGGGCGATCTCGACCTCCTGCACGAATGGGGCCTCGGCGGACGGCGTTTCGGCACGATGATCACTTGGCGCTTCGGATTTTGCCGCGCTGCGTGCAGACGGCGGGTGGCCCGGCAGCGACGATTAATTCGGGGAAGTTATATCTGGCGCAACGCTTTGTTTGCACGTAAATCGTTGCGACCAGATTGGGAGGAAGCAATTGGACCAGCCGGCTTCAGTTGAAATTGCGAAGCATACGTTGATGTCCGGCGGCCTCATCCTTGCAGTGGGCACGGTCGCGGGGCTATTCGCGCAGAAAACCAAAATCCCCGACGTCGCCGTATTTCTGCTCGCTGGCATGCTGATCGGCCCCCAAGCCTTGGGCCTGATCGACATCAAAGCCGATTCCGCGCTCTACCAAATTCTTCTGTTGTTCGGTGCGAGCTATATCTTGTTCGATGGCGGCGCTTCGCTGCGGTTTCATGTCATGAAGCAGGTTTGGATCACGATCGTCGTGATCGCGACCGTCGGCGTACTGATTACTGCGGCGATCACCACCACGGCGGCATACTTCGTTCTCGGTGTGCCATGGATCGTGGCGGCTTTGCTTGGCGCCACGTTGGCGTCGACCGATCCTGCGACGTTGGTGCCCATTTTTCGTCAGGTCCATATTCGCGACCGCGTGGCGCAAACGGTGATGAGCGAGTCGGCCTTCAATGACGCGACCGGCGCCATCGTCACCTTCGGCGTTTTGACGGTGGCGATGGGCACGGGCGAGTTTTCCATGTCGTCGTCGTTGCTCGAGTTGGTCACGGAAGCCGCGGTGGGCATCGCCGCCGGCGCGGTGCTCGGTTACCTTGCGGCACTGCTGATCGCGCATGAACGCTGGGGTTTTTTCATGGAATATGCCCCCGTCGTCACGATCATGGCGGTGATCGGCGCTTATTTCGCCGCGGATGGCTTGCGCGCCAGCGGGTTCATGGCGGTTTTCGTGTTCGGCATCATGCTCGGCAACAAGGACTCGTTCGGCTTCAAAATGGGCGATGCCGAGTCGCAGCGACTCGATCAATATGTTGAGACCACCTCATTCATTGTGCGTCTGTTTATCTTCATCCTGCTCGGCAGCCAGGTCGATTTCACCTTGATGAATCGGTACCTCGCTGGCGGCGTTCTCGTGGTGCTGATTTTCATGCTGGTGGCGCGGCCCATCACGGTCTTTGCCTGCACGCTGCCGGATCGGCGAGCGCGATGGAGCCTCAACGAGATATTGTTCATGTGCTGGACCCGTGAGACCGGCGTCATTCCGGCTGCGCTTGCCGGCATCTTGCTCGGCATGAAGGCGCCGGGGGCGCAAATGATCGCCTCGGTGACCTTCATCGCCATCCTGATGACGATCCTCATCCAAGCGCCAACGACGCGATGGCTCGGAGGCAAGCTCGCGCTCCTGGAAGAGACCAACAAACGCTGATTACAGTTCTTCGCAGCGCGGGCCTGCGACTTAGCGGCACACCGGTTCGCAATGCCGTCCGCCGGCCAGAGCCGCACCCTGCCATTTACCTGTTTACGCTTCCCGCCGCCGCCGAAGCCCACTAAAATAGGGCTTGGACGAGGTAAGGCGGCGCCGCTCCGGCTCCGCGTTAGGGAGAATAGTTTATGAAACGTCGTCAATTTCTGAAGACCGCCGGCGTCGGACTGGCAGGAGCCGCAGTTGCGGCGCCCGCGATCGCTCAGTCCATGCCGGAGCTGAGGTGGCGCCTGACTGCGAGCTGGCCGAAATCGCTCGACACGCTGTTCGGTTCCTGTGTGAATCTGGCGAAATACGTTTCCGATGCGACCGACGGCAAATTCCAAATTCAAGTTTTCGCCGCCGGTGAAATTGTGCCTGGCCTCCAGGTACTCGATGCCGTCCAGAACGGCACCGTCGAGCTGGGTCACAGCGCGCAGTACTATTTCATTGGCAAGGATCCAACCTGGGCGCTGTTCTGTGCTTCGCCGTTCAGTCTGAACGCCCGGCAGCAGAACGCCTGGTACTATGAGGGCGATGGTCAGAAGCTGCTTGATGAAGTCGGCGCTAACTTCAACATGAAATGCTTCGTAATGGGCAATACCGGCGCGCAAATGGGCGGCTGGTTCCGCAAAGAGATCAACACCGTCGAGGATCTCAATGGTCTGAAAATGCGGATCGGCGGCTGGGCCGGCAGAACAGTCGGCAAACTTGGCGTGGTGGCGCAGCAGCTTGCCGGCGGCGATATCTACCCGGCGCTGGAAAAGGGTACGATCGATGCCGCCGAGTGGGTGGGCCCCTACGACGACGAGAAGTTGGGTTTCTACAAGATCGCGAAATTCTATTACTACCCCGGGTGGTGGGAAGGCGGCACAGCGAACCACTTGCTGATCAACCTCCCAAAGTGGAACGAGCTGCCGAAAAACTACAAAGCTCTGCTGGAGGTCGCTGCCGCCGCCCTCAACGTCGAACAGCAGGGGCGCTACGATGCCCGCAACCCGCAGGCGTTAAAGCGTCTGGTCGCGAACGGCGTGCAACTGCGCCCGTTCAGCCAGTCGATCATGGAAGCCTGCATGAAGGCTTCGAACGAAGTGAACGCCGAAGAATCCGCCAAGAACCCCACTTTCAAAAAGGTGCTGGCTTCGATCGACGCCTTCCGCAACGACGAAAATCTGTGGTGGCAGGTCGCCGAGTACTCCTACGAGACCTTCATGATCCGGATGCGCCCAAAGAGCTGACACACCATTCTCGGCAATATGCAATCCAGGGGCCGGCTCAGCGCCGGCCCTTTTCATTGTTGACGCTGCGGCTCGAGATTGAGCAGCGGCGGTTCCGGCGGCGGTAACATTTTCTGAAAACGTCTTTCCATCTCGCGGTCGGAGATGGCAGGCGGCTTGCGGCTGCTGTCGGCCGCTCCTTCACCGATATGGGTGAGCTGCGGGACGAGCAGCACAGCAAACAACAGCGCGGCCTGCGCGAACAGATACGGCAACAACGCGCGCAGCAGCGCCGAAAATGGGATCGGCTGCCTTAGAACGGTGCGGGTCATCATGACGGCATAGCCGATCAACGGATTGATGAAGCTTGCCTGCAGAGCCAGCAGGACGAGAACGGCGACCCAGCGCGCATCCGCTACCCGCACGAGGAGCGGCGGTATGGTAATCGGGACAACCACGAAAATGATCTCGAAGGCGTCGAGCACCAGGGCGCTGAGCGCTATACCGGCAAGCACGATGACCGTCGCGCTGAGCGGACCGCCCGGAATGGCGACGATCCATTTGTCGATCAGCAAGTCGGTGCCGAGGATTCGCAACACCAGGGTCAAGGTCGTTGCGGCAACCAAAAGAAAAAACAAGGCGCCGGTGAGCGCCAGCGCCTCGCGCAAGATTTCGTTGAGAACCGGAAGCGGCAATCGCCCGCTGACAAATCCTGCAAGCAAAAGAATGACGCCGCCCATCGCCGCCGCCTCGACGGCATAAAAATATCCGGCAGTGACACCGCCAAGCAGGATCAATATCGCCAGCACCGTCATTGCGGCCAGGATCGCCTGCGCCAAGGTCGGGGGCGATACGGGTGCCGGCAACGCCATGTCTTCCGGCTTGGCGCGTCGATTGAACCACCAGCCGATAAACAGACAGGCCGCGAGATAGAGCGCGGCGGGAACGAGCGCGCCGTGGAACACGTCCTGCGTGTTGATCACGCGGTCTTCGCGGCCGGTTGCAGTGACTGCAATCGTATGCGCGTTGAGCATCGCGTCGCCGAGAAGAATCAGCACCAGCGAGGGCGGCACCACAACCCCGAGCGTACTCGCCACGGTGATGATCGCGGCGCGGCGCGGCAGCGATATGCCCGAGGCCGCCAGCCGCGGTTCAGCCACCCGCGCGAGAGCCAGCACGCTGGCGCCTACTGAACCATTCATCGGCCCCAACAGCGCGCCGAGCGTCAGCCCCGATACAACCGGCGCGGCCGGCCCCGGCACAATTGCGAGGCCGCAACGATAGAGCGCGTCGGCAAGCGGCAGGCGGTTGATCAGCGCGCCCATCAGCACATAAAGCGGTATCGCTTGCAGGAGATCGTTTTCGAGGAGATTGATCAGACGTTCGGGCAAGACGCCGAGCAATTGAACCGGCACGGCGCCGCTTAGTGCGCCCACTGCAGCGCCAAAACAGGCCGCCGCCAGTAACACGATTGCTGCCGGGATGCCGGTGAAAACGACGCCAAGTCCGACGAGCACCAACAGGCTCAGGCCAAACCATGGCATCGCCCACAGCATCGCCTCGCTCATTGCGAACTTGCTCCCCGGACCGGACGAGAGACTTCGAGAAGGCCTTGGATCAACAGCAATCCGGCCAGCAGCAATAAGGCCAGCTTGATAATGAAATAGCCAGGATTGCCAGTGTCGGGAAAGCGCTCCAAAAGCAGCGTCGACTGGCGCACCAGTGACCAGCTCGTCACCAGCACGATGATCGCCCAGGGAATCAGACCGAAAAGTGCGCCCGCGCGCTCCAGCCGATCGCGCGTGGTTTGCGAATAATTCCGCGATATCGTATCGGCTGCCAGATGCGTTTTGCTGCGCGTCGCGGCGCAAATGCCAGCCGCCACATAGATCGCGAACTGCCATTGCCCCAGGTCATTGGCTTCGCGCGAATATAGTCCGACGATCGAGCGCAGCGGCCATTGCAGGAACAGCAAGGCCACGATCGGCAGCGCCAGCCATTTGGCGGCTGCTAAAACAAACGCGACGAATTGATCAAGCAATCGCAACGGGCCGCTCGCGTCGATTTTGCCAACAAGCGCCGGGAAACGTGACGTGCGGATATTCGCGTCTTTCGCCTGGACCCACAAGTCGCGCGGCGACGCTCGATCATCGGTAACGTCAAGTGCGGGGGCTCAGGCGGTACAGGCCGCGGGCTCTACGCCCGCGGTTATTTGATAGTCGGCGGCTGGGAAAAATCGATCGGCGGCGGCAAGTCGATCTGCGGAATGTCGATTTGCACCTTGTTGGGATCAATTGTCGAGAGGCCCGCCTTATAGTGCATGACCATGTTGGGGAACATGATGACCGAAATAACGGCAAGTAGCTGAATCACCACGAACGGCGCGGCGCCCCAGTAGATCTGCCCGGTTGTTATGCCCGGTGTCAGCTTCCCGGTGATGCGGTCGAGGAACGACTCACGCGGCGCCACCGAGCGTAGATAGAACAGCGCGAAGCCGAACGGCGGGTGCAGGAACGAGGTTTGCATATTGACGCCGAGGATGACGCCGAACCAAATCAGATCGATGCCGAGATGCTCTGCGGCGGGACCGAGCAGCGGGATGACGATGAAGGCCAGCTCGAAATAATCGAGAAAGAAGGCGAGCACGAAGACGAAGGCATTGACGAACAGCAAAAAGCCGATCTGGCCACCCGGTAGCGAGGTCAGCAGGCTTTCCACCCAGATGTGCCCGCTAACGCCATAGAAGGTCAGCGAAAACACCCGTGCGCCGATCAAGATGAAGATCACGAACGCGGCCAATTTCGCAGTTGCCTCCGTTGCTTGCCGAACCAGATCCCAGGTCAGACGCCGCTTGAGCGCGCCGAGAATGAGCGCGCCGCTGGCGCCCATGGCGCCGCCCTCGGTCGGCGTGGCGACGCCGATAAAGATCGTGCCGAGCACGAGAAAGATCAGGAACAGCGGCGGCACCATAACAAAGGTCGTCTGCTGCGACATGCGCGACAGGAAGCGGAATCCGGTGAGGCGCTCGATCACCCAATTCACGACCGCGACGCCGAAGGCGAAGAGAATGCCGAAGAACATGCACAGTACGACGAAATCCGCGCCGTGCGTGTCCGAATTGCGCATCATCAGCCAGCCGAAAATCCCACTTGCGATGGCGAGGGCGAGCAGCGAGCCGAGCCCGCGGCCGCCATCGGCTTCGCGAAAGCCGACCACCTCGGCCGGAAGTCCCGGCGTCGCTTTCGGCGAAACGATCGACACGATCAGAGTGTAAACGGCGTACATTCCGGCGAGCGCGAGACCTGGAATGAAAGCGCCCTCATACATGTCGCCGACCGACTTGCCGAGCTGGTCGGCCATGACGATCAGAACGAGCGAGGGCGGAATGATCTGGGCCAACGTGCCTGACGCAGCGATGACGCCGGAGGCAAAGCGCCGATCGTAGCCGTAGCGGAGCATGATCGGCAGCGAGATCAAACCCATGGAAATGACCGACGCGGCGACCACGCCCGTCGTGGCGGCAAGGAGCGCGCCGACAAAAATAACCGCATAAGCCAAACCGCCGCGGACCGAGCCGAACAGCTGCCCGATCGTGTCGAGGAGATCCTCCGCCATCCCGGAGCGTTCGAGCACCAACCCCATGAACGTGAAAAATGGGATCGCCAACAGCGTGTCATTGCTCATCACGCCATAGACGCGTTCGGGCAATGCCTGCAGAAAATCGGGCTGGAATTGACCGAGCCCGATGCCGACGAGGGCGTAGAATAAACCGACAAAGGCCAGCGAAAAGGCGGCCGGATAGCCGAGCAACAGCGCGACGATCAACGACGCGAACATGATCGGCGCTAAGTTTTGTATGATGAATGCTTCCATCCCCAACCTTGCAGCAGCGACCGCTTGGCTAATCTTTGCGCATGGCTTCGATCACGTGTTCTACCTCGGCTTCGAGCGCATGCACCTGCGTCGCGTGCGGATCCGGAATGATCCCGCGGACGATGGCGATGCGCTTGATCAGCTCAGAAACGGCCTGCGCAAGCAGCAGCGCAAAGCCGAGCGGAATCAGCGCTTTCGCCGGCCATTGCGGCAGGCCGCCGGCATTGGTGGACTGCTCGTTGATGGCGAAGGAGCCGGAGAAGAAAGGAATTCCCGTCACGACCATGATGATCGTCAGCGGCAGCAGAAAAAACGTGTGACCAACGATATCGATCGCATTGCGCAATGCGCGTGGCAGCATGTTGTTCACGATATCGATGCGAATGTGCTCATTGTCGCGCAGCGTCCATGACGCGCACAGCAGGAAAACCACACTGAACAACACCCATTGCAGTTCAAGCCACGCATTCGACGACATGTCGAAGGTTTTGCGGACAACCGCATTGATGGCTGATACCGCGACAGCGAGCAGGATCGCCCAGGCAAACCAACGACCGATTTGCACGTTGATAGCGTCGATAAGCCCGCTCAGCTTAAGCAGCGCGCGCACTGAGTTCCCCGTTTCCCCCGGCACCCCAAAAGCGGTTCGGTTGTCCCTGTAGCCACGCCGCAGTTTATGGCGTTGCATGGCGAGTGGGAACCCCGGCGCGACATTTCGGCGCGAATGGGTTAATTGCGGATGCTAACTGTAACAAGATAATTGCCGGGCAATCTGCCAGCACAATTGCCCGATAATAATTTCGAGCATCAATTTCAAAAGGCTAGAGCTCTCGGTCTCTCGGTACGAGAAGCCTTTTTGCAACTAGCTGGCGAGGTGCTCGAGTGAAGGAGTGGATGACCACTTCTGGCGCTTAGCGGACGGCGCGCTCAAACGATGTCCGCTTTTGCGGGTAAAGCAGACATCATCCAGACGTCGACGAATGTCCGTTAATGACCCAAGCGGACATCACGCACAAGTTGCCAATAGACCACCTTTGGCCCGAAGCGATCATTGCGGTCTACGCGCATTATTTGAGATCGTCGAAAGGCGTCAGATACGTTGCACCGAATTGATCCAGCAGTCCGCGCAGTTCATCGCTCGGATTACCGAACACGGTGAAGTGAGTCCGCTCAACCATCGTCATGAACCGGCCGCTGAAGTTCTTCTTGAACTTTTGTAAGTGTGCGACTGCCGTAGCGGAATCTGTATAGCGCTCGAAGACATGTACGAAATTTCCATCGGCACTAACGAACCGTTCGTAGTTCAGCACGCCAGCCTCCTGCCTCGTGGATTCCACCATCTCAGTCGTTAGGGCATGAAAATTGTCGATTTGGCCAGGCTTGACTGCCAATTGGACGTGCCAAGAAATCTGATCGCTCATATGACACCCGGATGGGAGACTGTAAGCCGCTAACGGCGTTTCCCCGGATTGGTCACCAGCCGGCCAGTGCGAGTTACTTCTTCATCATCATCGTCATCAGGCACGAAACCACTGCCGCCGCACGTTGGGCATTGCCGCTCTTCGTCCGTACCCTTTTCAATTACGCCATCACCGTTGCAGTCTGGACAGGTTTTGGTTTTCACTTGTGCCTCCCTGTGGGCATCTTCGCGAGCCTAACCCGCCAACCCAACGTAATGCACCGGGGGAGCATCGCTTTCTGATGTGGGGCAATTGGGCGGTATGACATCGAGGATGTCCGCTTTTGGGGGTAAAGCGGACATCACGCGGACATGCCCCGATGTCTGCTTTTGACCCAAAGCGGACATGGGCGGCCTTACGTCGCGCGCCCTGCAGAACTCTGATGCATTTGGTACGATGCTGCGTCTCGAGCTCCGGGGGACCGGAAGCTTTCGAACGCCGCGTGTCCAAGGGTCTAAAACGGCATGACCAATCGCCCACCGTTGTCGGTCCCGCCCCCGTGTCGGGTTCGTCTAAAGCCCGTTATTGCTCGCGGCGGCTAACTTAGGGCTCACACGCAACCGGACGGGCGCCTCGTTCGCAGGAAGATCCGGCGGCCACTGAGCAATCCAGCTATCGAGCGGGATGATCGGCGGCGGCACTCCGACATCGACTAAGCTCGGGTCGATCGCAAAATATTGACCGCCAATTTCCTGCAGTACGGCTGTGTTGCGAGGGTCGATTGGGGTGCCGGCATGGGAAAGCTTTGCCACGCGATGGAAGTGTAACAGCCCGTTGCGCTCCATCAGCGTTAGATACGTCCAGGTATTCACTGCCTCGTCAATGCAGTCGAGCTGGGTCGGATCGTTGAGGTTAGAAAAGATGTACTTGTCACGATGTGTCCACTGATGGGTGGCCGTACCCGTCTGTTGTCCGACGAGGAGTTGGATCAACGCCACTCCATGTGCGATCTGGCGCCGCTCGGTCCGAGCGTCCTTGGCGCGCGGCACGTAAACTGCTGCGACTTGCCGCCATGCATCGCGGTTCAAAGTGGCACGCGACGTCTCACTGCAACTGAAACCGTGACATTCGAGGACTGAGGACAGCGTGGGATTCGGGTCGGCATAGCGATCAAGATAGGTCGTATTCAGGTGACTGGGATTCTCCGCGCAAGCCGAGATCACCCACGCCATACCTAGCAGACCGAGAATACTAACCCTCATTTGGACCATAGACTGGCGCACCGCTGCGCAGTGGAAGTAGATCATGCGAATGGAGGTTGAGAGTGTGGTCTTTCAACGGCCCGCTGGGGACAAACGCGATTTTTGGGTTCAGTGTGCTGAAACAGTAACAGTCCTCGATCGACAAGGGCGACGGGCCCACTGGGTCATTTATTGTCTGCAATTCGTTTGAGTGTCCCCGCAGCTTACGTAGCCCCGCGAACTCCATCTCGGACCCCAAACAGGCTTCTGCTTTACCTCGCCCCATTCTCGGTCTTATTTGCGGCACCGTTGGGTCCTAACTTCCTCAGTAATCGCCGGTTAGTGCTCGAGAATGTTGCCTTACGATGGTGATCCATACTGGCGCTCACAGGAATAAAGCTCTGCATGCTAAGCGCATGACCCCGGATCGCGGCAGCAGCGTTACGCAATTTGGCAAGAAGGATGTTTTCCAGTTCGCGCCGAACTTCTCGGTCTATGTACTGCCTGACGACGTCGTTTGCCTCTATTCCGAACACCGGAAGTTCTTCCTTCATGGCAAGCTCTATTCCGAGCTTGCAACAGCGCTCGGCGGCGGAAAGAGCCTCGCGCAGATCGTTCGTGAGCTTTCGCGAGAGTTTCCGATTGACAAGATCGTCGAGGCCATCAACCGGCTCGTCGAGCGCCGGTACATAGTACGCAAGACAAGAACTTCCTCAGACACAGTAGCCGCCTATTGGGCGAATCTTGGCCTCGCCTTCAATGTCGCAGAGCAAAATCTCCGCAAATGCCGCGTGCGTATCCAAGCAATTAATGTGAAAGGTGCAAAAGAGCTCGTGATCGCCTTACGAAAGCTGGGCGTCCACGTTGTGAAGAGCACAGCCGACCTGACGGTCACGCTGGTGAACGATTATTTCGAAGAGCAGCTAGAGAACCTGAACTGCAGACATTTATCAGACAGAACCGCTTGGCTGCTCGTTCAACCTTCCGGCATTTTCCCGCTGGTCGGTCCTGTGTTTCGCCCGGGCCAAAGCGGATGCTGGACCTGCCTCGCCGATCGCATGAAACGAAACCGTGAAGTCAAAGCGATGCTGGAGCGCAAACAAGCGCGCTGCATAGTGGTTTCGCCACTCGCCAAAGGGCCGGTTGGACAGAGCGGAATCCAGTTCACGGCGCTGGAGATCGCCAAAGCAATTGCTACGAGCTTCCGCACTGATTTGCGCGATCACATCATCAGCCTCGATCTGCTGGGGTCGACGATCGCAAAGCATTACGTTGCCGCCCGTCCGCAATGTCCGAGCTGCGGCCAAGCGAAGCTGCGCGACCCGCGTCGTGCGCCCGTCCCGATCAAACTTGCCGGCGGCGCCAATCTGATTGAGACGAGCGGTGGGTTTCGTACCGTTCCATCGCGGGCGACGGTTGCGCATTTTCGCAAGCACGTGAGCCCAATTACTGGCGTGGTCTCACGACTTGAGCCGATCAACGCCGATTTACCTTTGAACACCAACTATTATGCCACGCATAATTTTTCGGCCCCGGCTAAAAGCGTCGACGAGCTCAGAGAAGGATTAAGCGGCGGCAGCTTCGGCAAGGGCAGCACGGCCGAACAGGGCGAGGCCAGTGCGCTGATGGAAGCGATCGAGCGCTATTCCGGAATCTTTCAGGGCGATGAAATCAGGGTAACAAAACGTTTCACCAATTTCGCACCGGGTGCCGCAATCTCGCCAAATGACGTCCTGTTGTTCAGTGAAGCGCAATACCGGCGTGGACTGGCGCCGATAATGGGTCAGGACGTGACGCCCACAGCGCCCCCATTTGATCCATCAGCCAAAATTGAATGGTCGCCGGTCTGGTCGCTACGCGACGAATGCTTCAAATACTTGCCCACCAGTCTGCTGTATTTTTTTTATACAGGCGGACCTGCCGCGTCTTCGATGCATGCCGACTCCAACGGCTGCGCCGCCGGCAACACGATCGAGGAGGCTATTGTCCAGGGTTTTTTGGAACTGGTAGAACGCGATTCATATGCCATTTGGTGGTACAATCGATTGCAGCGGTCGGAACTCGACCTCAGCGGGTTCGAGGAGCCTTATGTCCGCGATCTCAAGGCCCTGCTTGCGGACACTGGACGGCGACTTTGGGTGCTAGACATTACCAGCGACCTGGGCATTCCGAGTTTTGTCGCGCTGTCGCACGCTGTGCAAAACGGCGCTGATTTTGTGGAGTATGGCTCCGGCGCGCACTTCGATCCGCGGATTGCCTTGCTACGGGCGCTGACCGAAGTGAACCAATTTCTTTCCATTGGCCTGATGGGAGCGCGTAACGCCTCCCCGCGTGACGACGGAGCCACGTCGTTTTACCTGCGCGACCATCCCTACCTGACGCCGAATGGGCATGCGCTCGTTCGACCGGAACGCGACTCGGTCTTTGGCCGCCTCGACAGGCGCGAGCAGGTGATGGCGTGCGTGAATCTTGCCAAAAGCTATGGACTCGATTTTCTCGTGCTCGATCAAACGCGTCCCGATATCGAGGTCCCGGTCGTGCGGGTCATCGTTCCAGGACTGCGCCACTTCTATCGCCGCTTCGCGCCAGGCCGGCTCTACGACGTCCCAGTAAAGCTGGGATTACTCGACAAGCCACTATCCGAGAACGAGCTCAATCCGCTTCATCCCCAAACCTAAACAGGGCGCTCAACGTTGCGCGCTTCGCAAAGGATGACTGGCCGACCGGTTGTGCCGGCCATTATTTCTGCCCGGATTGCGGGCCACGTCGCCCTTGAAGCCCAGCCCAGCGGCGAGATTGCCGCCCGCTTTTATGGTCATTCTGTCGCCTTAGGGAAGTTCAGCGCGGCTGCGTCACATCGCGCTCAAGCCCTGCGCGGGGGTCTGCCACTCAGCGCGCTCCCATCCGGGAGGCGAGGCGTTGACAACGAGATTGCGCCCCTCGTCCAGCGATTGGCCAGGCTTGGTCTTTTGGAATTTCGGCTCGGTCGTTCGTTGCGCGGCGCGGACCAAGTGATCATCGAGCCGCAGATTCCGGATTATTGGCCGCGAACGCCGCATCTCGGTGGGACCGACACTTTGGCGTTGTCGCGGTTTGCCTATTTGCGCCGGCGCGGCAACCACCTCGTGTTGGAGTCGCCGCGCTCGGGCGCGTTGTTTCGCATTTGCGATCCCAATTTTGCGGCGACCCTAGCCATGCTGGCTACCCCCCAACCGCTCAGAAAGCTCCGTCGACTGGGCGGTACTGCGGTAATCGCATTACTCGCCTTGTTGGTTGATTGCCGAATCTTATTCAAGCTTGAAGGTGCTCATGACGGCGGACTTCGGCCGACCGAGGGCAACGACAGCCTGGTTCTCTGGGACTTCCACGATCTTTTGTTTCACGCCCGCAGCACGGAAGGCCGACATGCCAACCCATTGGGCGGGGTCTATCCGTATGCGACGAGCATAGTACCACTGCCTGCAGTGAGGCCGTGCTGGGCGGGTACCAAGATCGACTTGACCAAATTGTCGATCTCCGATTCTGACTCTGCGCTGTCTACCGCCAAGATCTTGCGAGAACGTCGGTCGGTACGCAGCTTTGATGACCGTGCACCCATTACGCTTATGGAGCTGTCCACGTTCCTTGAGTCCACCACGCGCGTGCGCTCAGAATGGACCGCGCCCCTCGACTCCACCGATGGCGAACCGTCACTCACATATACCAGCAGACCCTACCCATCGGCCGGGAGCAGCTACCCGCTCGAGCTATATCTTGCCGTCGACAAATGCGAGGGGCTGGATCGCGGATTCTATTTTTATGATGCCGGCGCACACCTGCTGGTGCCGATTGACGTTCGTGCACCGGAGCTTGAAGCGCTCTTGAACTCGGCCGCATTCGCGATGGGGGAAATCGGTATGCCGCAGATCCTGATCACGATTGCTGCGCGTTTCGGCAGGGTTTCATGGAAATATAGCTCGATCGCGTATTCTCTCATTCTAAAGGACGTCGGCGCGTTGACGCAAACGTTTTACCTCATGGCGACCGCTATGGGGCTCGGAGGCTGTGCGATTGGCAGCATCAATATCGATCTGTTCACGCGGATGACGGGGATTGATTTCTACGTCGAGGGGCCAGTCGGGCAGTTTGCGATTGGGCGCGCTAGCGCTTCGGAGGCTTAAGCGCCGCGATGGTTACACCAATCAAAGCCAACGTGATAAGGAGCGCCCGGCCCCCGCAAGCGAGCCGCAAGCACTTCGCAGCGGCAGGGAACGCTCAAGGCGGTTTTCCGTTCCGGGCGCCCAAAAGAAATTCTAAACTTTTTGGTACTTGCGCGAGTGTTTATGCGAGACATAACGTTAGGAGTGTCCTGGACATCGATTGGTTCAATAATGCCCAAACCGGTGGGAGCATTGTGAAGAAGAGCAAACGTCGGAGTAAAGCCGTTCTACCCGCGTTGGGGGTCACCGGCCTGTCCCTCTCGTTGGCAAGTGGAGCAACCGCATCAACTGGCGAAGCCACGGTAGCGTCGACCTCACAGCCTCATGAACTCCTTCTCGGTGAGGAGGAAGTCTTCGACACCAGCCTGTCGACGTTTTACACGTTTGACAAGGAAAATGGCGGACAAACCTCGCTTGCCCAACACTTAAAATTGGCCCGCGGTGGCGGCTGCGGTGGATGTGGATGCGGCCATGGCGGTGGCTGCGGTGGCGGCTGTGCTGCACGTGGCTGCGGCGGAGGTGGCGGCTGTGCAGCCCGTGGCTGCGCAGCAGGTGTTCGCTGCGCTGGTGTCGGTGTTCGCTGCGCTGGTGTCGGTGTACATTGCAGATGCGCATTTTTTAGACGCTGTTTCGGCTGCGGTTGCAGTGGCTGCGGAGGCTGCGGAGGCTGGGGCTGCGGAACTTGCTGGATATGGACACCCGCCTGGGGCTGGGTCAACACCTGCTGGGGCGAGTCCACACCTCCGGCTAAGGTATCTTCTGTCGCGTCGGAGCCAGTCGCACAGATAGCGGAGGCTGAGGAAAAGAGGTGACGAGAGTCATCGCCAATCCTCCTCGGCCTCTGAGCCGACCCGTTTGCTCACAATACCCTCGCAGCCGAGCTTGCAAGCTTCGCTATAGACAATCGCGCTGTTCTCCTGGAAGCATTCATTGAAGACGGGACTGTCGCGCGACCCGCTCAATAGCTCCGCGAGCAATTTCTTTCGTTTCTCGATGGGCTGGTGGCGCAAATCTCGACCGTCAAGTTCGAGCATTCGGCGTTAGTTACAAACAAATCTACAGCGTCAACCGCTCCGAGATCATCTGGACTGACGCTGGCATCGCACGCATCAAGGCGACGTGCAGCACCGAGGTCGCGCACGCGATCGGCCTTGCATCTCACACAGGCTTGCGGCTCGGCGATTGCGCCTGTCTTGGCCACACGTCGGCAAGCATGCCATTGTCGTCACAACCGGTAAAAGTAAGCATCGCCGCGCGGCGATCATCCCCCTGTACGATGACCTGAAAAACGTCCTCACGGTCGTCCCAAAGCGATCGACAACGATCCTGACAAACAGCAAGGCTCGACCGTGGACAAAAGATGGCTTTGGCTCATCGTTCAACAAGGCCAAGACTGCCGCAGGCATGAGCGATGCCAATCTGCACTTTCACGATCTGCGCTTCGGCAACTCAACAAAAGAGAACATAGCGTGCAAAACCGACAGCAAAACCGTCTGCGCAAAAGCAGCCTAAGTGCTGGAGCGGGCGAAGGGAATCGAACCCTCGACATACAGCTTGGGAAGCTGTCGTTCTACCACTGAACTACGCCCGCGCTCGCCGCAAGCATAGCCAACGCCCGCGCGTGGCAGCAAGGAGCAACGAACGGCCGTCAGTCGCGGCCAAACTGCTTGCGTAGCTCGGCCTTAGCGCGTTCCAAGGTCTTGCGCCGGCCGGACGGCAGATTCTTGCCCGCGCGATTGATGTAGAAGGTCAGCATCGACAGCGCGGAGCGGTACGGATCGGTCTTGCGCCGACGGCTGCGTTCGGCGGAACGTTTAAGCGAGGATGCGATCTCTCTCGGATTGCGGCGGGTGAACACGCCATGCTGAAGATCGAGGACATCGCTTTCGCGGGTGACCCGCGCCGACCAGCGCCGATCGCGACGAGCGGTTCGGCGGCCAGCGGCGAGCCGCCGCGACCGCCGGCGCCGTGAGGATCGACGGGACGATTTTGCCGGGCGTTTCTTGGCCATGGCAGGGCAACAAGCGGCAATGCGGCTTTGTTCCGCGCGCTAGGTCCGCTACTCCGCTACGATGGCACGCGCCGGCGCCCGCTCAAGCTCGGCAAGGCACTTCGCCAAAGCTTCGCCGTCCGGATCGAGCAATGCCGCCGCGCGGGCGCTGGCCACGGCATCAGCGGCCCGACCCGCGGGCAGGGCGCCGGCCAGCGCGGGTGCGATCACACTTGCGGCAATCGCGTTGTAATTGGCGCTGCCGCGCCGATGTGTGTCGCCATAGCCTTTGATGAGTCCGGCACATTCGGCAATCTCGACGGCGAATTCGCCGGAATGCGCGGCGGCCTCGACGATCAGCCGCAGCCAAGCTTCGATGGCGTCCTGCTCCTGGCGGAACCGGTATGTGCTGCGGCGGAACGGACCCAGACTGGCGAGCAGCACAAAGCGCAAATAGCCGGAAACGGAACGGCTATTGACGGTCATGCCGTAGTGCGCGCGGCCAAACGCCGGAAAGCGCAGTGCCACTGATAGGACGCCGCCCGCCAGCCACGTCGGCAAGATCGAGCACAATTCATCGACGCCGGGTTTTAAGAACTCGGTCACGGTGAAAATCTGTTTTGGTGTGACGCCGTGCTCGCGCATGATCCGCGCGAAGCGCGCTGGATCGATCTTGGCCTGCGCCACCCGGATCACATCCTCATAAGACATGCGCAGCGCCAGTTGCCGCGCCGTTGCCGCAAGCAATCGCCCGCCCGCTCCCGCTTGCGCATCCGCTTCACGGATCGGCATCAAGCGGTCGAGGTAAAGGCGCGCATAGGCGCGATCTTGGTACTCAGTGAGGCGGCGCACCCCCTCGGTGAGCACCGCCTGCGCCGCAGGCGCCATGCCGACGATGTCGCTTTCCATATCTGTCGTCGTGCCAGAAGGCGCACGCTGGCGCTTCTCAGGCTCTGCCGGCAAGCGCGATCCGGCAGTAGCCGCGTCATAGCCGGCGCGAAAGCCGCGCAGATTGGCGTCCACGGCTTTGCCGTCGGCATGGATCGCCGCCTCGAACGCCTCGGTCGGAATCGGCAGCGCCTGCGCACCGGCAATCGCCCCGAGCATGACCGCATTGACCATCGCGCCAGCGCCCCGCGCAATTGCCTCGAGATCAAGCAACAGTGCCTCACGCGAATTCTTCTCCAGTGCCGCGATCAGTTGCCCTCGATCGTAACGGCCATCGCTCATCGCCATCTTTTCGACGACGAGGTACGAGCGACTGGTCGAAGCAATAGCCGCCGTGCGATCCGGCGTGACATAGCCGCCGGCGACGGCGCGACCGGCTTCCAGGAGCTCACTGGCGACAAGGAGATCGACGTCGCCGATGCCGGGCGCCAGCGCCAGAATTGGTCTGCGGCCGCCAGCGGCGACGGCTGTCGGAAGGGCTGCCGGCACCATCTCGATGTAATACGTGGTCGCACCGGTGCGTTGCGCGACCCCGGGGATGGAGGTCGACTGGACCGGAAAGCCTTGGCTCGCCGCCGCGGCCACGATCCAGTCGGTAAGCACGCCACCGCCCTCACCGCCCAACGCCGCAACGAGAATCGATATCGGCCGCAATAGCTTGCTCTCCTTTGCCGGGAGAGGCTTAGAGAGGGGCGCCGTTATTGTTGCGCTCAATTCACGCCCCTGCCGGCTCACTTCGGCAGCCAATCTCCCACGCACGGCAGAAGGTGAAGCGCCGGTGTGAAGCCAAGCAATGACGCGCGTGCGCACTCTATGTAGCAGGCGATCCCACCAGTTCGGATTGGTGACGACATCGGCGCGATAGAAAGAAGGGCAGAGCACCGCCGCATGGGCGACCTCGCCGCATAAACCGCAGCCGACGCAGCTTTCGACGACGGCGGCAACCGGGTCCTGCCGCAGCGGATCGGGATTGGGCTTCACCGTCAGCGAGGGGCAGCCGGACAGGCGGATGCAGGAATGGTCGCCGGTGCAGAGCTCGTCGTCGACGCCATAGCGGGTTCTCACGACGCGCACGCCGCGCTTGAGCTTGTCGGCCTGTTCGACGCGGATACGACGCTGGCGCGCCAGCATGCATTCGCCGTCGGCGATGATCACTTTGAGCCCGTGCTCGGTGCTGCGCATGGCTTTCTTGAGCGTCGCAGCCATTTTGCCGACGCTGTAGCTGCGCACGGTGCGCAGCCATTTGACGCCGAGCGAGCGAAGCGTTTTCTCGATGCTGATTCCGGTCGTCGCGCCGGCGCGGTTGGCGCTGCTCGACGGCAGATATTGCTGGCCGGTGGCCGCAGCATAGCCGTTCTGCATGATCACCAGCACACCGTCGCCCTTGTTGAACATATTGGACGCGACGCCGGTGATCAGGCCGTTGTGCCAAAAGCCGCCGTCTCCCATCACCGCTATCGGGCGCTTGGCCATATTCGGCGCGACCGCCGCGGCGCTGGCGAGCGACATGCCGTAGCCGAGGATGGAATTGCCGAGCGAAAATGGGGCAAAAGTCGCGAACGAATGGCAACCGATGTCGGCGCTGACGTGAATCGGCCCGACTTCGCGCTGCGCGAGCTTGATCGCGGCAAAGACCGGCCGCTCTGGGCAGCCGGTGCAGAAGTTCGGCGGCCGCGCTGGAATGTCGCCGGCAGCGTCAAGTGCGCCAGCACGGCGAGCGAGGGTATCGTTCACACCGCGTGAGATGGCATCGACATCGACCTCCGCCGGCCGAACGGCCGATAAGAAAGCTGCGATGCCACGCAGCAGAACTTCCGATGTGTAATCGCCGCTCGCCGGCAGGCATCTTTTGCCGTGAACGACGGTGATAGCGCCGGCGGCGCGCAGGATGACGTTGATCTGCGCTTCGACGTAGTCGGGCGAGCCCTCCTCCACCACGAGCACGGCGCGCTTGCCGGCGCAAAATTCCAGCACCTCTTCTGGCACAAGCGGATAGGCAACGTTGAGCACATAGATCGCGATGCGCGAACCGCCGTAGAGTTCGGCAAGGTCGAGCCGCTCCAATGCGCGCAATAATCCATTGGTCAGGCCACCGAGAACAACAATCCCGACTTCGTCCAATTCGCCGGCGATCACAGCGTTGAGCCTGTGCTCGCGGATGAACCGCTGCGCGGCCGGCAGGCGCTGTTCGATTTTCAGCCGTTCCTGCGTGAAGGTCACCGGCGGATGCGACAACCGGCCGTAGTCGAAGCGCGGTGGGCCGGCCAAAGGATCGTGCGCGCTGTAGCGGCCGCGCTTGTTGTCTTTGGCTGCAAACTCGCCAGTGACATGGCAGGCGCGCACGCGCAAATCGAGCATGACCGGCGCATGGCTCGCTTCGGACAGTTCGAAACCCTTTTCCACCATGTGGACGATAGTCGGCAGATCGGGCCGCGGATCGAGCAACCAGATCGACGACTTCATTGCATAGGCGTAGGAGCGTTCTTGGATGACGCTCGCACCCTCGCCATAATCCTCGCCGAGGACGA
>Ga0318526_10000027_pt1 | contig 20769 bp, 16 predicted proteins | sample GRESIP052b4f24_FD_203491 | JGI IMG/M metagenome (GOLD analysis project Ga0318526, IMG submission 203491) | Tropical soil microbial communities from Luquillo Experimental Forest, Puerto Rico - GRE.SIPMG.052b4f24 | ecosystem: Environmental > Terrestrial > Soil > Tropical forest > Bulk soil...
CAACGTCCGTGACGCCAATTTCATTCTGGCAGCGACCGTTTCGATGCAGTTGACGTTGCCCGGCTCGAATCCGGCTGCCGTTCCGGAGGGGCGGGCCATTGGTGTCCGCGGGAATTGCGTTGTCGAGGTCGAGGTCGATTTCTTCAATACATCGAACCCGTCGCACCAAGGGACGGGCGATGTCAACACCACCGCCGTCGACATCGCGCACGCCATGATGGACAACGTCAGCGCCCTCAGCTGAAGCGGCGCCGGCCGACGAGCCCGAGACTTCGGGCTGTGTCTCGGCGTGTTTTACCGCCAAAAACACCGAGCACAAGGTAAACTTCCGGTGAACTAAAGGGAGATTAAAGATGAACCGGGTCCGTCGGGCGGGTAGCGGCGGCTCAGGACGCTTTCGTCGCCGCCTGCGCCTCGTGGCCCCGCTCGCGCTCGGGATCTTGGTTGCCGGCTGCGCCGTGTCCGTCGATGGTACGGCGCGGCCGGGAGCGAACGTGACGCCGCGATTGCTCACCGGGTCAACCATTCAGGGCGTGCTCCTCGGCGACAGCGCGTTGTCGCGAATTCTCAACCAGTCCTTCATGATTGATTCTCGCTATCCACCGCGGTTTGGTGGCCCCGAGACGTTGCAGGACGATGGAGCGGCCTCGCCCGGCGGCTGCCTCGGCGTGGCATGGATGCTGCAGCAAGACGTCTACCAACCCGGCGAGGTGAGGCACGTCGCGGTTGAGACCTGGAGGAACGCTGCCACGCCCGTGGAGGTGACCAGCGTAAAGGAGGCCGTGGTCAGCTTGCCCACGGCCGCCGACGCCCGGGCGCTGTTCGCGAAATTCTCCGAGCAGTGGCGAACATGCGATGGCACGACGTCGCCCTTGCCGGGCAGCATGTTCAGGCTCAACGCCAAGACCACCAACGTTCAAGCTGCCGATTCGGTTGTCGCGGCAACTGTTTCGACAGGATTTGCGTCGCTCAGCTCGGATGCGGCAGCCATCCCGGCGGGGCGCGCCATTGGCGTCCGCGGGAATTGCCTCGTCGAGGTGGAGGTCGACTTCTTCAGTACGTCAAGCCCGTCGCGTCAAAGGGCCGGCGATGTCAACACTGCTGCCGTAGAGATCGCGCACGCCATGATGGACAGCGTCAGCGCGTTGAGTTGAGGCGGCGCGGACCACCGCCGGCTATCACATTGGAGCGTTGGCGGGCTGGAAGCCCCCGGTGCTGTCGGCCTCTTCCTCGGCGCGGATCACGTGCACCACGGCGTTGATCAACGCCAGGTGGGTGAACGCCTGCGGGAAGTTGCCCAGGTGCCGTCCGGTGCGCGGCTCGATCTCCTCGGCGTAGAGGTGCAGCGGGCTGGCATAGGACAGCAGCCGCTCGCAAAGCCGCTTGGCGCGGGTCACCTCGCCGATCTCGACCAGCGCGGACACCAGCCAGAAGGAGCAGATCGTGAACGTGCCTTCCTCGCCGGAGAGCCCGTCGTCGGTCTCCTCGACCCGGTATCGCAGCACCAGGCCTTCCTCGGTGAGTTCGTTGGCGATCGCCAGGACGGTGTTGCGCACCCGCGGGTCGTCCGGCGGCAGGAACCGGGTCAACACGGCCAGCAGCAGCGAGGCATCCAGCGCATCGCTGCCATAGCGCTGGGTGAACACGCCCCGCGAGTCCACCCCGTGCGTAAGGATGTCGTCCTTGATCTCCCCGGCGATCGCCCGCCACTGCTGGGCATAGCTCTTCTCGCCCTGCCGCTCGGCCAGCTTGGCGCCGCGGTCAAGCGCGACCCAGCACATCACCTTCGACGACGTGAAGTGCTGCGGCTCCCCGCGAACCTCCCAAATTCCGCGGTCGGGCTCACGCCAGTGCTTGATCGCCTCTTCCACCTGCTTTTTCAGCACCGGCCATAAGGTCTCGGGGATCTGCTCGCGCGACTTGGCGTGCAGGTAGAACGAATCCAGGATCGAGCCCCAAATGTCGTGCTGGACCTGGTCATAGGCGCCGTTGCCGATCCGCACGGGGCGGGCGTGGTCATAGCCGGACAGATGGTGCAGCTCGTCTTCGACCAGACTGCGCTCGCCGCCGACGCCGTACATCACCTGCAGCGGGTGGCGCTCATTGCTGTTGGCGCCGGAGACGTCGGCGATGAAGGCGAAGAAGTCGTCGGCCTCGCGGTCCAGCCCCAGCGTGTAAAGCCCCCACAACGCGAACGTCGAGTCGCGCACCCAGGCGTAGCGGTAGTCCCAGTTGCGTTCGCCCTGCGGCGTTTCCGGAAGCGACGTGGTGCTGGCGGCCAGCAGCGCGCCGGTGGGGGAATACGTCAACCCCTTCAGCGTGAGCGCGCTGCGCTGCAGGTAGGCCCGCCACGGGTGGTCGGGGAAGTTGCCGATGTTGATCCACTGCCGCCAGCACTCGGTGGTCTGCCACATCTTGTCGGCGGCGTCTTCGTAGGTCTGCGGCGCCGGGTGCTTGGTCCAGCTCAGCGCGACGAACACGTCGTCGCCCTCGCTCATCCGGGTGCGTGCCCGCGCTTCGCGGCCCTCCAGCCCGATCCGCAGGTTGGTGGTCAACCGCAGCGTCGGGTGCGCGTCCGGTTGCCTGCTGCCGCGCGCAATGGCCTCGCCGTACGCGTTGGCCGAGTATTCCCAGGTGGCCCCGACGCGGTGGTAGTCGAACGCCGGCTCGCAGCTCATCATCAGCTCGGCGGTGCCGCTGACGCAGCGCACCGTCCGCAGCAGGATGTGCTCGGCGTCCCAGTCCATCGGGGTGCGGCGATGTGTCCGCGAACGGCGCTCGATGTCGTGCCACTTGCCCATGACCAGCGCGTCACGGACGATCAGCCATCCGGTGGGGGTCTGCCAGGTGGTCTCCATGATCAGGCTGCCGGGAAGGTAGCGGCGGGCCGAGGGCACCGAGACGCCGTAGGGACCAAGCCGGAAATGGCCGGCGCTACGGTCCAGGATCGCGCCGAACACACTCGGGGAGTCCGGCCGGGGCACGCACAACCATTCCACCGACCCGGCGGGCGAGATCAGGCACGTCGTCTCCCAGTCCGACAAAAATGCGTAATCGGCGATCGGCGGAAACGGGTTCCGCAGCGACTCGGTGGCTGCGAGGGGCCCGGGGGAGTCGAACTCGACCGGCGGGGCCAGGGCCTTTTCGGGGGCCGACTCAAACGCCTCCTCAGAGCCGGCGTCGGCGGGTTGGTCGGCGGGTTGGGCGTGCAGGACCATCCCGACATCATCGACCGCCGACCTGCCCGGCGTCCAATGTTTGCCCTAGATGCCGGGCCCCGGTGGCGGGGTTCACCGGGCCTTTCTGGCGTACTTGGGCACGTGTTCGGGCATGGGGCCGATCGCCACCAGGTAGCCGACGAATCGTTGCAACGCCACGGATCGGCTCACCACACGCACGCCTCGCGGCGGTACCTGATCACCGCCGGCCACCGCGACCGCGATCACGTTGGCATGGATCATTCGTTGTGCCGCCTGCAGGAGCGCCGCCGGAAGCCACCGGCGCGCCTGCACCCGAGCCAGCTGCCGGGTGGTCAGGCGTCCAGCGCGCAAGGGACCGGCCAATATGCGCCCGGCGGCCACCGCGTCGGCCACCGCAAGGTTGATGCCGACACCGCCCACCGGCGACATCGCGTGCGCGGCGTCGCCGATGAACAGCACTCCGTCCGAATACCAGCGACGGAGCCGATTAAGCTGGACGTCAAGCAGTTTCACGTCGTCGAAGGACGTCAACGTGTCAACGCGGTCGGCCAGCCAGGGCACCATGCTCACCAGCGCGCCCGTCAAGGCCCCGATGCCTTGGGCGCGCATCTGCGCGTCGGCTCCCTTCGGAATGATGTACGCGATCTGGTAGTAGTCGCCGCGGTCGATCGTGATCGCCGCGTGCCCCGCGCGGAGCACGCCGGCTAGCCCGCGCGGATCGTCGGGCCGGCGAGGCAACCGGAACCACCAGACGTCCATGGGGGCGCCGAAGCTATGCGGTGTCAGGCCCACCGCCGAGCGCACGGTCGAGGAGCGGCCATCGCAGGCCACCGTCAACTCGGCGCGCATTTCTTTGCTTTCGCCCGTCTGGTCGCGGTAGGTGACGCCCGCAATGCGGTTAGCGCGGTTGCCCTCGCGAATCACCCCGGTCACCTCGGTGCTGCGTAACAACCGGAAGGTGGGCTCCGCCTCCGCGGCGGTGGCCAGCATTTCGAGGAAGTCCCACTGGGGCACCAGGGCGATGTGCTGATGCGTGCCCGGAAGCCGGCTCAGGTCCAGGTTCACCGGCGCGTTCTGTATCTCCATCCGGACGGTGTCGATGAGGCGATGCGTAACCCGTGCGAACCGCGTCCCCAAACCGAGTTCGTCAAGCAGCCGCAAGGTGCTCGCGTGCACCGTGTCTCCCCGGAAGTCACGCAGGAAGTCGGCATGCTTTTCCATCACCGTGACTCTTACGCCGCCGCGGGCCAACAGCAGGCCGAGCATCATGCCTGCCGGTCCGCCGCCGACGATGAGACAGGTCGTTCCCTCAGATTCGGAGGATCCGGGTGGCATGCGCCGATCTTGGCATAGTGGTTTCGGTTGCCGGGCCCGAATAGTGTGTGTGGGGTGGACGGGTTCCTGAATTGGTGGGACGGCATTGAGCTGTGGCTTTCCGGGCGCGCTTTCGTCCTGCAGGCGATGCTGGTCATGCCCGTCGTACTGGGGGTGGCCTACCTCACGGCGGCATTGCTGGACGGTCTGCTCGGCAAGGGCATCCGGTTGATGCGCCGCATCCGCCACGCCGACGGGACACCCAGGTAACGGGCATGCCTCGGTCACACGTGACTTTGGTCCTGGTCACGCTCGTGGTGCTGGTCATCGTCGCGTGGCTACTTACACACTGAGACACGCTGCGGCGCATCCGGTGCTGACCTGCTTCTACCCGCCGTGCGGTGGCGGCCCAGCGAATTCCTGTTAGGCTTCGCGGCATGCGCGTGGCATCCGATGTTTTGGAATGCGGTGTCTTCGTGCACTGTTGTCCCTGACTCCCGAACCCGTGCGCGGTCTGGTATGGAGTCGTGAACTCTCCCTAGGTTTTAGGCGCCTTTTCCGCGGGCACGGGACCAAAATCCACAAGTCCCGCACTGACCCAGATTGAAAGGCCACCAATGCTCAACCACATCGGCAGCGCGCTGCGCAGGCGGCCCATCCGGTCCGTCGGGGCGCTCGCCCTGACTGTCGGTGTGGTCGCTGCGTGCCACGGTGGTCCCAGCGACGTCGTTGGCGGCGGCGGGCCGGCCAACGCGCATACGAGTCTCACCCTGGTCGCCTATTCCGCCCCAGAACCCGGTTGGAGCAAGGTGATTCCCGCGTTCAATGCCTCGGACGAGGGCAGGGGCGTGCAGGTGATCACCTCGTATGGCGCCTCAGGCGACCAGTCACGCGGTGTTGTGGACGGTAAGCCCGCCGATCTCGTGAACTTCTCGGTGGAACCGGATGTCACCCGGTTGGTCAAGGCGGGCAAGGTTTCCAAGGACTGGAACGCCGACGCCACCAAGGGAATCCCGTTCGGATCGGTGGTTACGCTGGTGGTACGCAAGGGAAATCCGAAGAACATCAGGGACTGGGACGACCTGGTGCGGCCCGGCATTGAGGTCATCACGCCCAGCCCGCTGAGTTCGGGATCAGCCAAATGGAATCTGCTGGCGCCGTACGCGGTTAAGAGCGAAGGCGGCACCAACGGTCAGGCCGGTATTGACTTCATCAGCAAGCTGGTGCGTGAACACGTCAAATTGCGTCCCGGGTCGGGACGGGAGGCCACCGATGTCTTCGTGCAGGGCAGCGGTGACGTGTTGATCAGCTACGAGAACGAGGCCATCGCGACCGAGCGGGCGGGCAAACCGGTCGAACACAGCAACCCGTCGCACACGTTCAAAATCGAGAATCCACTGGCGGTGATAACGACCAGCCCGCACCTGAACGCCGCCATCGCATTCAAGAACTTCCAGTACACAGCCGGGGCGCAGAGGGTGTGGGCACTGGCCGGATTCCGGCCAGTCGATCCGGCCGTTGCCGCCGACTTCCGGGACCAATATCCCGCGCCGGCGAAACTGTGGACGATCGCCGACCTCGGCGGCTGGGGGACAGTGGATCCACAGCTGTTCGACAAGAACACGGGCAGCATCACCAAGATCTACACGCAGGCGACCGGATGACGACCACTGTTACGCCGGACCCTGAGGCGATCCGGCCCGAGTTCGACGGCGACGCTGTCCCCACGGCGGGGCCGCGAGGTGGCCGCGGCTCGGGCACCACGTCGCTTCGGCTCGGCGTCGCGACGCTGTGGCTATCGGTGATCGTGCTGCTGCCGCTGGCGGCCATCGCTTGGCAGGCCGCGAGCGGCGGCTGGCACGCCTTTTGGCTCGCGGTCACGTCGAACGCCGCGCTGGAGTCGTTCCGCGTCACCCTCACCATTTCCGCGGGGGTGACGTTGGTCAACCTGATATTCGGCCTGCTGATCGCCTGGGTGCTGGTGCGCGACGACTTCGTCGGCAAACGGCTGGTCGACGCGATCATCGACCTGCCGTTCGCGCTGCCGACCATCGTCGCCAGCCTGGTGATGCTTGCGCTGTACGGGAACAACAGCCCGGTGGGCCTGCATCTGCAGCACACCGCGTGGGGCGTGGCGGTGGCGCTGGCGTTCGTCACCCTGCCGTTCGTGGTGCGCGCGGTGCAGCCCGTGCTGCTGGAAATCGATCGTGAGGCCGAGGAGGCCGCCGCGTCGCTGGGCGCGAGCGGCCCGAAGATCTTCACCTCGGTCGTGTTGCCATCGCTGACACCGGCCCTGTTATCCGGTGCGGGGCTGGCGTTTTCGCGCGCGATCGGCGAGTTCGGCTCGGTGGTGCTGATCGGCGGCGCGGTGCCGGGCAAGACGGAAGTTTCCTCGCAGTGGATCCGGACGTTGATCGAGAACGACGACCGCACCGGCGCCGCCGCGATATCCATTGTGTTGCTCGCGATTTCGTTCGTCGTGCTGCTCATCTTGCGGATCGTGGGCGGGCGCGCGGCCAAACGTGAGGAGCTGGCCCCATGATGTCGTCGTCCCGGGTTCGCTATCTCATCCGATTCGTCGCGCTCGCATACATCTTCGTCTTGCTCGTCGTTCCGGTGTCGCTGATCCTGTGGCGGACATTCCGCCCCGGGTTCGGTCAGTTCTTCGACTGGGTGAGCACACCGGCGGCGCAGTCGGCGCTGAATTTGAGCCTGCTGGTAGTGGCCATTGTGGTGCCACTCAATGTGATTTTCGGTATCCCGACCGCGTTGGTGCTGGCGCGCAACCGCTTCCGGGGTAAGGGTGTGCTGCAAGCCGTCGTCGACCTGCCGTTCGCGGTGTCGCCCGTCATCGTCGGCGTGGCGTTGGTCCTGCTGTGGGGAGCCGCCGGTGCGTTCGGGTTCGTCGAAAGGGACCTGGGGTTCAAGATCATCTTCGGCCTGCCCGGCATAGTGTTGGCCAGCATTTTCGTCACTTTGCCGTTTGTGGTGCGCGAAGTCGAGCCGGTGCTGCACGAGCTGGGAACCGACCAGGAGGAGGCGGCGGCGACCCTGGGTTCGGGCTGGTGGCAGACGTTTTGGCGGATTACGCTGCCGTCGATCCGGTGGGGACTGACCTACGGGATCGTGCTCACGATCGCGCGCACCCTCGGCGAATTCGGCGCCGTGATCATCGTGTCGTCCAACCTGCCGGGCAAGTCGCAAACACTGACATTGCTCGTCGCGGACCGGTACAACCGCGGGGCCGAGTACGGCGCCTATGCGCTCTCGACGCTGCTGATGGGCGTCGCCGTGCTGGTTCTGATCTTCCAAGTGGTTCTCGACGTGCGCCGGGCACGAGCGACAAAATAGGCCCGACAAGGAGACTCGTACATGAGCGATAACGCCACACAGCACAGCGACCCCGCGATCATCGTGCGGGACGCTTATAAGCGCTATGGCGACTTCGTCGCCCTGGACCATGTGGACTTCGTCGTCCCCACCGGTTCGCTGACCGCGCTGCTGGGTCCCAGCGGTTCGGGCAAGTCGACCCTGTTGCGGGCCATCGCCGGCCTGGACCAGCCCGACAGCGGAACGGTGACGATCGACGGCCGCGACGTCACCCGGGTTCCGCCGCAGCGCCGCAGCATCGGATTCGTGTTCCAGCACTATGCGGCGTTCAAGCACCTGACCGTTCGCGACAACGTTGCCTACGGGCTGAAGATCCGCAAGCGACCCAAGGCCGAGGTCAAGCAGAAGGTGGACAATCTCCTGGAAGTCGTTGGCCTGAGCGGGTTTCAGACTCGCTATCCCAATCAGCTCTCCGGCGGTCAACGTCAGCGCATGGCGCTGGCCCGGGCGCTGGCGGTCGACCCGCAGGTGCTGCTGCTCGACGAGCCGTTCGGGGCGCTGGACGCCAAGGTGCGCGAGGATCTGCGGGCGTGGTTGCGGCGCCTGCATGACGAGGTGCACGTCACCACGGTGCTGGTCACCCACGACCAACAGGAGGCGTTGGACGTGGCCGACCGGATCGCCGTCCTCAACAAGGGCCGCATCGAGCAGGTCGGGTCGCCGACCGAGGTGTACGACTCCCCGGCGAGCACGTTCGTCATGTCCTTCCTCGGCGCGGTGTCCGAGCTGAACGGCGCCCTCGTCCGGCCGCACGACATTCGCGTCGGCCGCAAGCCCGACATGGCGGTCGCCGGCGGTGACGGCACCGCCGAGTCCATCGGGGTCGTGCGGGCCACCGTCGACCGGGTCGTCGCTCTGGGGTTCGAGGTGCGCGTCGAGTTGACCAGCGCCGCCACCGGAGGCCCGTTCACCGCCCAGATCACCCGCGGTGACGCCGAGGCGCTGGCCTTGCGCGACGGGGACACCGTTTACGTGCGGGCCACGCGGGTGCCGCCCATCCCGCATGACATCGTGATCTCCCGTGGCGATGGCGTCGGCGGCGCCGACGAGGATCGCAGCACGCTGACGTCTCGGTCGCCGACACCGGGGTGAGGTCGGACCTAACCGCGGCAGAGGCCGCAGAGCTCGAGCAACGTCGGCAAAACTGGGCTGCGATAGACAGCTTGGTCCGCGAATTCATACCCGAGGCCATTCGGCGCGTGACGCAGACGAAGGGCCTTTTCTTCAAGCATTGGCTTGTACAGCCTTCTCAATCCAAGGTCGACGACAAGTCCATGCACCTCTTCATTAGACAGAACGGAACCCCCGACGGACTAAGGGCGCTGTGGGATCTCCGTTGCGTAAATAAAGACGGCTATATCGAAATACTGGCCTGGTCGGGCGGTCCCTATGAGAAAGGCCCTTGGGAAACCAATGTGGTCGACGGCCTTCGAGAAGGTGCGTTGCGATCGCTCAACGATCGATCTGTCCGCCCTTGAGCGTGCCGCTCAGAAAAGGACGGCCCAGCGCGCGTCGGTGGCCGGCCGTGCAGACCAAATAAGCTTGGCGCCGAGAGCTATTCGCGGCCGCCGCCACGCCAATGGACGACGTCGAGGGCCACGGCGACGTTGACGCTGTTCTCCGCGAGCGGTCGCGGGAGGAGTTCATCGGCGCGGGTGAGTTGGCGAAGCAGCGTGTTGCGATGCGTATAGAGCCGGGCCGCCGCGCGTGAGGCATTGCACTGCTCGGTGACGAAAGTACGGACGGCCGTGCGCAACTCCGGGCTGGCCGATTCGAATTTCCCGAGTGTGCGCTTGATGAATTGGTCTGCGCGCGTCGCGTCTTGGGTCACGAGCGACACCAGTTCGATGGTATCGAAGCTGGCCACGCGCTGTGCGGAGTGCAGACGGGCAAGTAGGCGCTGCGTCGCGATGGCGTCGAAATGACTACTACGGAAGCCGTCGATCCCGGGTGCCGTCGATCCGATGGCGATCCGGATGCCGCGCATGCCCTCTGTGGCCGTCTCCAGGGCGTCTTCCAAGCGCTCACTATCGGACGGGGCGGTGCCGGCTATCCACACCCAGCGCGTCGCGACCGTGGCGACGACATTCAGCATCCGGTCCGAACGCGCGACGCGGCCAAACGCCTCGGTGGCTCGGTTGAGTACGGCCGAGTCCGAGTCCGGCAGATCGCTCCAAACGATTGCCGCCGTGTGGTTTTGGTCGAGGTTGTACCCGAGCCGGCTGGCCGCGCGCTGTTTTCCGATCGACGCGCCGGCCAGGATCAGCTCGACGGTTTCGCGGCGCTCGGCGTGGGTGCCGCGGGTCAGTTCCTCTCTGTCCCTTTGCATTTGCTCGGTGATCGCCGCGTTGGTGTCATCGATGAACGAAAAGAGCGATCGTGCCGATACCGCCAGCAGCTGCTGGAGTTCGTTGTTGTCGGGGGTGAGCCGGAACGCCAACGACATCCAGCGCTGCCAGAAGACGCCTTGCAGGATGCGGTACGCGCGCAATGCCGACGGGGTGAGCCCGCGGCGCAGCAGATCTCGGGCAAGGCTTAGCGGCTCAGGTCCGACGTAAGCCGAGACCGGTGCGCCGGGATCGTCAACGTTGGCCGCGGCCCAGTGCAGCACATAGGAGCGAATGACCCGGCGCATCCCCGCCGCCAGGACGGGATCGCCGGCGACGGCCTCCATGTTCGCCGCCGAGAGGACCGCCCCTTCGAGTTCGTCCAACCAGGCTTGAGGGTTGTTGAGGATCATCGTGGCGCCCTGGCGTAACAAGTCAGAAATCCGCTCGGGCGGACGCTGCCATTCCATGCGCGAAGCGTAGGCCGGTTGTGGTGCAGAGTGCACCGACTCTGGGGCGCTTTGACGTTGGTCCGGCTCCGCCGTCGGCCAACACTCGTATCAAGCACACCGCACGACGAGCCACAGAAAGGCACTGACATGAGTGAAAACCCCGACTTCGGAACCTTCGGCCGATACCAAGAGACCCCCGTCGACCAGATGTCCCCGGACATGAAGGCGGCCTACGACTTCACCACCCAGCTGCGTGGCTTTCTCCCCGGCCCGCACAAGATCTGGCTGGCCAACCCGACGTTGTCGCGGACGATCGTGCCGACCGGCGCCTATTTCCAGACCGAGTCCACCTTGACCAAGGCCGAGATCGAAATCGCCACCAACATGATCAACGGCAAGTGGTGCTCGGCCTATGGCAACTATGAGCACGAGATGATCGGGCAGTGGGCCGGTGGCCTTGCGCCGGAGAAGGTGCAGGCGTTGATCATCGGCTTGCCGACGTCGTTCGCCGATCCGCGCGAGCAGGTCGTCTACGAACTCACCGCGGCGTTGATCACCCCGCGGGTGGTCCCGCTGGGCTTGTACCGACGCGCCAAGGAGCTGTTGGGCGACGCGGGCATCGTCGATCTGACGATGTTGCTGGGCTGGTATACCGGCGTGTCGTTCACGCTCGCCGCCTTCGAAGTCCCGGCAAACGCCGTGGGCCTGAATCAGTAGATAAGGAGCACACCGACATGACCGTCCAAACCAAAGGCCTGGGAGGGCGCCTACCACTGGCCGATCCCGCCAGCCTGACCGACGCACAGCGCGGCCTGTTCGACCTGATGATGAACACGATGGTTCCGTGGGCCAACCAGGTGCCGTTCGAGAGCACAACGTCCGACGGACGACTCATTGGCCCGTTCAACCCGGCGCTGCTCAACCCGGCGACCGCGACCAAGTTCCTGGAGCTGCAGTTCGCCGAACAACTCAACACGTCGCTGGACGAGCGGGTCCGTCAGGTCATCGTGTTGACCGTCGGAGCAATCTGGGGCGCCGACTACGAGCTGTACGCGCACGCCGCGGTCGCCCGACAGGCCGGCCTGTCCGAGTCCGCCATTCGTACACTGGTCAGCGGCGGCGTTCCGGGCGAGCTCACCGAGCGGGAGCGGCTGGCCCACCGTGTCACCCGGCAACTCTGCGTCGACCATAAACTGGACGACGAGCTGTACCATCAAGCCGAAAACATCTTCGGCACAGTGGGTTTGATCGACATGAGCACGCTGATCGCCGCGTACCACGGGGTGTGCATCACGCTCAACATGTTCGACGTCCCTGCGCCGGGCCCGATCGTCCGTGACGCCAACGACTCATACGGAGGAACGCGATGACAACCAAGAACGCCATGGGCGCGAAACTCGTTACCGTTGCCAAGTTTCCGGAACAGTTCTTCCTGGAGAACATCGCGGTCCGGGGCGACGGGTCGATCTTGGTGACCGTGCTGAACCGCAAGGAACTCTGGTACGTCCCGGCGCCGGGCGCAGACCTGCCGGTCGAGCCGATACTGGCTCACACCTTCGAGCACGCCGTCATGGGGATCGTTGAAACCGAGCCCGACCTCTTCTACGTATGCACCGTCGCGATAGCGACCCTCGAGCGCATCGACCTGCGGCACTGGACGCCCGGCGCGCCGATGAACGCTACCCGGGTCCTGACCTTCGATCAGTCCGGAGCGTTCCTTAACGGCTGCTGCCTGGTCGCCCCGCGCATCATGCTGATCGCCGATTCCGTGGCCGGGTTGATCTGGCGCGTCGACCTCAGCGACGACGGCCTCGCCGCGACCGCCCGGGTTTGGCTGCAGCATGATTCGATGGCGTGGGATCCGGACAACCCACTCAACCCGCAGCCGGGGGTCAACGGCGTCCGGTTCGCTTCCAGGACAAACTTTGTCTACTACACCTCGACGACACGCAAGTTGTTCATGCGCGTCGCGGTCGATCCGGTCACCCACGAACCAGCGGGCGAGCCGGAGTTCGTCGCGGGCGGCACCATGGCCGACGACTTCTGCATCGACGAGGACGCCGGCGTCGCGTATGTCACCACCCACCGGGAAAACACCATCGACCTGGTGCCACTGCGGCCGGGGAATCGCGACGACCCGCGCATCTCCGTTGCCGGCGAGCCCTTTACCGAGCAACTGATCGGACCGTCCAGCGCCGCCTGGGGGCGCGGTCCGGCCGATTACGGCCGCGTCGCCTATGTCAGTACCGACGGCGGCACCACGGCGCCTCCACCTGACGGGAAGGTCCGGCCCGCGCAAGTGCTACGGGTTGAATTCGGCGCTGTCGGATGACGTTATGGGTTGTCGCCCATGACGGCGCCGTCGCGGCGCGGGTCGGCGCCGTCTGTCCACTGCGATGAGCCGCGGGCGATCGCCGAGAGGCCGCTGGATTGGTCGGCCAGGTTGACCTGATGCCCCAGTGCGCGTAGGCCTTGCACCAGCGGGTCGTGGTCGCCGTTGTCGGACGTGTTGATCTCGGGATCCTCGCCGCCGACATTGGTTTTGGTTGAGTTGTCGGCGCCGAAATCGACCAGCGACACCGCCTGCTGCGGGTTCAGGCGCCAATCCAGCATCGCCACAAGGGTTTTCACGACGAACTGGATGATCGTGGAGCCGCCGGGCGAGCCAGTCACAGCGTACAGCGCGCCCCGCCCCGCCGGCGAGGAATCGAAGACCAACGTCGGCGCCATCGAGCTTCGCGGCCGCTTCCCGGGCTGGACGCGGTTGGCCACCAGCGATCCATCGGCCGCGCGGGGATCGGCGGCGAAATCGGTGAGCTGGTTATTCAGGACGAATCCGTCGACCATGTGGAAGGAGCCGAACGGCGACTCGACGGTCGTCGTGAACGAGGCCGCATTGCCGTGGGAGTCGATGATGCTGACGTGGCTGGTGCCGTGCTCAGTCCCGGGTGGTGCGACGTTGGTGGGCGTGCCGAAGTCGCCCGGCTTGGCGGTTCCCATGCTGTGCTGCGGCGAGATCAGCGCGGCGCGCCCGGCCAGATAGCCCGGGTCGATCAGCGTATTGAGGGCGCCGCCGGGCGGCCCGACGAAGTCGGCGTCAGCGACGTATTTATCGCGGTCCGCGTAGGCCAGCCGCTCGGCTTCGGAGACCAGGTGAACGCCCATCACGCTCGGGCGACCGCCGTTGAGGTCGACGCTGGTGGGCGGGTAGTCGCCCATCGGGAAATGCTCGAGGATTCCCAGCGTGGCGGCCACCGCGACGCCGCCCGACGACGGTGCGGGCATGCCACAGATCTGTCGGCCGCGATACGTCGTGCACAGCGGTTCGCGCTTCTTGGCGACGTAGGCCGCCAGGTCCTCATTGGTCATCAGGCTCGGCGTGCGGCCATCCGAGGTATCACTTGCCTCCGCGACGATGTCGCGAGCGATGTCGCCGGTGTAGAAGGCGTTGACACCCGAAGAGGCAATGGCGGACAAGGTTTTCGAGTATGCGGGGTTGGTCAGCCGCGTTCCCGCCGACCGCGGGCTGCCGTCGGGATTGAACAAGTATGCGCGGGCTTGCGGGTCGACGCGCAATTGTGCCGCCGAGTCCGAGATGGCGGTGGCCATCCGGGGGCTGATGTCGAAGCCGCCATCGGCCAATGCCGCCGCGGGGCCGAAGAGGTCGCGCCAAGGCATCCGCCCGTGGTCGTTGTGCACAAGCTCGAGCATCCGCAGAATGCCCGGGACCCCGATCGACCGTCCCGAGGCCCGCGCGTTGGGCTGGGGTGCGGCGTGATCGACGTCGCTGATCCAGCGCAAATAGTCCTCGCCCGCCGCCGCGGGGGCGGCTTCGCGGCCGTCGTAGGCCTGTATCGAGCCGGCACTGGCGTCGTAGTACACCACGAATCCGCCGCCGCCGAGTCCGGAAGACTGCGGTTCGACCAAGCCCAACACCGCCTGGGCAACCACCAGCGCGTCGGCGGCACTACCACCGTCACGCAATACCCGGCACGCTGCCTGGGTCGACAGCGGATTGGCGGTGGCCACCGCGTAGTGAGCGGTCCGTACGACGGTCATGTCGCTGCGGTAGCCGGTCGCGATTTCGGGACTGGTCACGGTGTTCCTCGACGAGGGTGCCGAAATCGGGGGCGCCGAAGGCGTTTTGGCGACGGGCGTGCCATTGGGCACGATCTCGCACGGCCCCGTCGGGTTGGGCGCAGCCGCGTGGTTGCCGCCACATCCGGCCAGTGACAGCACCAGTGCAGCCAGCAAAGCTGCAGTTCGAAAGGGCGCGTTCAAGACACGAAGTGTACTAAACCGAATCGCATGACGAGCGCGCTGATGACCGTGTGAGCTACGGGTCGTCGTCTTCGTCGTACAGGATTTTTTCCGGATGGTGATATTTGTTGACTCGCGGCTGTCCGTGGTCGAGGTGGGGCGGCGGGATCCACTCGGTGTCGCCGCGGGCGTTTTTGCGGGTGGCCCAGCCGCCAGGTTCGACCAGTGGGTGGTCGGATCCGCAGGCCAGGGCCAGCTTGTTGACGTCTGTACGGTAGGTGGTGGCCCAGTCCTCGACGTGGTGGACCTCGCACCAGTACGGGGGTGCGTCGCAGCCGGGGCGCGTGCAGCCGCGGTCCTTGGCGTAGAGCACTATTCGCTGCCCCGGTGAAGCCAGGCGCTTCGTGTGATACAGCGCGAGCGCTTTGCCCTTGTCGAAGATCGCCAGGTAATGGTGGGCGTGGCGGCCCATTCGGATGACATCGCTCATAGGCAGTAGGGTGCCACCTCCGGTGAGGCCCTCGCCGGTGGCGGCTTCGAGGTCGGTGAGTGTCGTGGTGACGACGATGGTGGCCGGTAAACCCTTGTGCTGACCCAATTCTCCCGACGCCAGCAGCGTGCGTAAGGCGGCGTTGAGGCCGTCGTGGTTCCGCTGAGCGGCGGTGCGCGAATCTCGTTGCACCGCATCGTGATCGGGTGGGCCGTCGACCACGGCGGTGTCGTCGTCGGGATTGCACATTCCGGGAGCGGCCGTCTTGGCGAGCACGGCCTCGAGGCCAGCGCGGGCCTCGGGAGTCAGTAAGGCACGCAGTTCTGACATGCCGTCGAGGCCTTGCTTGCCCAAGGTCAGGCCGCGGCGACGGGCGCGGTCCTCGTCGGTGTAGGTGCCGTCGGGGTTGATGTACGCGGACAGCCGCTCGGCGAGCTTTGCCAGATCGTCGGGGCGATGCTCGGTGGCTAGCTCGGCCAGATGCTCTTCGACTTTCTCGCGGGTCCCGACGTCGACACTGTTGGGCAGCTGGTGCAGGAAGCGCCGGATCACCCGCACATGGCCGGCCCCTATCTTCCCGGCGCGCTGGGCGGCGGCGGTGCCGGTCAATAGCGGCGGCAACGGTTCACCGGTGAGCGCGCGGCGGGGCCCAAGATCGGCGGCCTCGGCGACACGCCGCGCCGCTTCGCCGGGGGTGATGTGCAGCCGGTCAGCCAACGCATTGGGGAGTCGCGCGCCTAACTCGTCACGCCCCGCCTGCTCGGCAAGTTGGTTGATCAGAACGTGTCTGGGTGCTTGAAGCCGGCGCGTGTCTTGTTCGAGCCGCTGCAGATACGTCAATCGGTCCGGGGTGGTCAGGGTGTCGAATGAGTGTCCGAGAATGCGCGACACCACAGAATGCAGCGCAGTAAAGTCTGCTTCGATCGCGTCTCGATCACTCGAATGCATGTTCGAATACTATGACGGGGCTCCGACAAAATTCGCCGTTCTGAGACAGGCGATACCAATGTGGGAGAAGTGATTTGGCGCGCTTCGGGCTCCAGACAACAACCCTCAGGCGGCGACGCTGTGGCACCGAGATCGGAGCGTCTCGGCGAAGCGATCCAATACCGTCTCGGCCACCAACTGGTGTGCCCCGAGGGGCTGTGCCATTGCGATGCCGGCGTCGTCGGCGAAACTGCGCACCCGGTCCGGCAGCCGCCCCGCCGCCAGGAACCACGGCGCGATGACCACCCGTCGGGCGCCGCGGCGGCGTAACCGGTCGGCGGCTTCGGCCAGCGACGGTTCCGGACGGGTCACGAACGCGGTTGTCGCACAAGCCCACCGGGTGCCCGCCAGCAGTCTCGGCGCTACCGCGGCGGTGCGTGCATTGGCCGCGGGGATCGACGAGCCGATCGCCACCACGAGCACGCCAATCCCGTCGTCAAACCGGGAGACACCCAACTCCGCCACCCGCTGACGCAGCACCGCCACCAGCCGGTCATCCTCGCCGAGCACACCGGCCTGCCGCACACGGTGACCGGCGCCGCAGCGTTCGATCTGGGCGGGGATGTCCACTCGGGCGTGGTAGGCGTCGGCAAGCAGCAGGGGGGTCACGAGAGCTCGTCCGGAACACCCGTTGAGCACGTCAATCAGGTTCGGCGCGTTGAGCTCGCAGAAGGCCAGCCGTACGTCAAGGTCGGGGCGCATGCGCGCCACTTGGCCCGCGACGGCCCGGGCATTGGCCGCCGACCGCGGATCCTCACTTCCGTGTGCGGTCAGCACGAGTGTTGTCACGACGCGTGCAACCCACATTCCGTCTTGGCCAATCCCTGCCAGCGTCCGCTCCGCGGGTCGGCGCCCTCGGCCGGCTTGGCCGTGCAGGGAGCGCAGCCGATCGACGGATAGCCTTCGTAAACAAGGGGATTGACCAGCACGTCGTGCTCAGTGATGTAGTCCTGCATGTCCTCGTCGGTCCAGGCTGCCAGCGGGTTGATCTTCACAAGCTTGAACGCCTCGTCGAAGCTGATCAGCGGGGCGTGGGCACGGGTGGGCGCCTCTACCCGGCGCAGCCCGGTTACCCAGGCGGAGTAGCCGCGCAGCGCTTTACCCAGCGGGGCGACCTTGCGCAACCGGCAGCACTCGCCCGGGTCACGGGCGAACAGATCCTTGCCCCGCAGTTCGTCCTGCTCGGCCACCGAGTGCTCCGGGGTGACATTGAGCACCCGCACGTCGTATACCGACTCGACCGCGTCCCGCGTGCCAATGGTTTCCACGAAGTGATAGCCGGTGTCCAGGAATAGCACCGGTACGCCCGGCCGCACCCTGGCGGCCATGTCCACCAGCACGGCGTCTTGCATGTTGGACGCCACCACGTAGTTGCACGTGGCCCAGCCGCGGGGCCCGTTGAGGCCGCCGAAATTCTCCTCGGTCCACCGCAGCAGATCGGTGGCGCCGGCACCCTGGAGTTCCGCCGCGCCGCGGGCGGCCAGCTCACGCAGCTCCGCTTCGGTCCGCTTGGTCGCTTCGCTCATCGCAGGTCGCCTTCCTCGGCGCGAACGACCCACTGCGCGAATCGTTCACCGTCGTTGCGGTGTTTGATGAAGTTGCGCACCACCCGCTCGATGTAGTCGCCCAGCTCGTCGCTGGTGACCTTGTGCTGGCGCAGTTTTCGGCCGAAACCGCTGTCGAGGCCGAGGCTGCCGCCCAGGTGCACCTGGAAGCCCTCGACCGAGCCGCCGTGACCGTCGTCGACCATCTGGCCTTTGAACCCGATGTCGGCGACTTGAATTCGCGCGCACGAGTTCGGACAGCCGTTGATGTTCACCGTGATCGGGACGTCAAGCCGGGCGTTGATGTCCTCGAGCCGTCGCTCCAGCTCGGGCACCAAACCCTGTGCCCTGCCTCGGGTTTCGGCGAACGACAACTTGCAGAATTCGATCCCGGTGCACGCCATCAGGTTTCGGCGCCAATGCGATGGCCGCGACCGCAGACCCAGCGCCTCCACGCCGGCGATCAGATCGTCGAGCTTGTCGTCGGGTACGTCGAGGATGACCAGTTTTTGGTAGGGGGTGAACCGGATTCGGTCCGAACCCGCCCGCTGCGCCAGGTCGGCGACCGCGGTGAGGACGGTGCCGGACACCCGACCGGCTATCGGGGCAATCCCGACCGCGTTGCGCCCGTTCTTCAGCCGCTGCACGCCGACGTGATCGATGGGATGCTTGAGCGGCTCGGGGGCCGGGCCGTCCACCAGGGGACGCTTGAGGTACTCGGTTTCGAGAACATCCCGGAACTTTTCTATACCCCAGTCCTTGATCAGGAACTTCAGCCGCGCCTTGGACCGCAGCCGACGGTAGCCGTAATCGCGGAACACCGAGGTCACCGCGGCCCACACCTCGGGCACCTCGTGCAGCGGGACCCAGGCGCCGACCCGCTGGGCCAGCATCGGGTTGGTGGACAGGCCACCGCCGACCCACAGGTCGAGGCCGGGACCGTGCTCGGGATGGTTGACGCCGATAAACGCGATGTCGTTGATCTCGTGCGCGACGTCCTGCAGCCCCGAGATGGCGGTCTTGTACTTGCGCGGCAGGTCGGCGAAGTCGGGCTTGCCGATGTAGCGACGCACGATCTCCTCGATCGCCCAGGTGGGGTCGATCACCTCGTCGACCGACTCGCCGGCCAGCGGGGAGCCTAGAATCACGCGCGGGCAGTCGCCGCACGCCTCCGCGGTCTGCAGTCCAACGTCGGCCAGCCGGCGCCAGATCTCGGGGACGTTTTCCACCTCGACCCAGTGCATCTGCAGGTTCTGTCGATCGGAGATGTCGGCGGTGTCTCGGGCGAATTCGGTCGAAATCGTCCCCAAGGTGCGCAGCGCCGCGGTCGAGAGCGCCCCGCCGTCGCAGCGCACCCGCATCATGAAGTATCTGGCCTCGAGCAATTCGGCGTTCTCGTCGCCGGTGAACGACCCGTCGTAGCCCTGCTCACGCTGGGTGTAGAGGCCCCACCAGCGGAAGCGGCCGCGCAGATCGCTCTTGTCGATGCTGTCGAACCCGGCCTTGGCGTACACGTTCTCGATGCGTTCGCGCACGTCGAGCGGGGCGCCGGCGTGCTTCATCTCTTCGTTGGCGTTGAGCGGCTCGCGATCTCCCAGCGCCCACTGGCCCTCATTTCGGGCCTTATTTTGGGCCCCAGCGGGACGGGCTGTGGTCATTCGGGGGTTCTCCTTCGCGAAACGTTGCAGGCTACTTGGACGCGCGGCTCACCGGTTTTATTTCGGCGGCGCAGATCCGGCGCCTGGACAAACAGGGGGCGGGTCTACGAGATCAAGACAGACAGCAACAGCTGCAGACACGCTTGAGATCAATGTGCCGCCGTGCCACGAGGGCGATACGCGAGCTGGGCTGGGCGGCAGTCACGGGCCCTATTGTGCCATGGATGGCGACCGGCAATGCCACCAGGTCAAATTTCTTCTCACGCTGATCAAAACTACGGACTAATCCTGGGTGATTGGGTGGACAAACCCGAGAATCCGCTGGGAAGCGTCCGCTTTATCATTTGGCATGACCCTTCGCGAGGCCTCGGTCGACCTGCCCGCCCTACGGCCGGTTCCCGGGCGGCCGTTCGGCCTCTACCTGCACGTTCCGTTCTGTATAACCCGTTGCGGCTACTGCGACTTCAACACGTACACCCCGGCCGAATTGGGTGGTGTCAACCCGGACGCGTGGCTGGACGCACTCGGGACGGAGCTCGAACTGGCAGCCGCGCGGTTGGACGGACCAACGCTCAGCACGGTGTTCGTCGGTGGAGGCACACCATCGCTGCTGGGCGGCGAACGCATGGCCAGGCTGCTGGACATGGTGCGGCAGCACTTCGTCCTCGCGCCCGATGCCGAGGTCACCACCGAGGCCAACCCCGAGTCGGCCTGGCCGGACTTTTTCGCGGCCATCCGCGCCGCCGGATACACGCGCGTGTCGCTGGGCATGCAGTCGGTGGTCCCGCACGTGCTGGGAGTCCTCGATCGGATTCACACGCCGAACCGATCGGCGGCATCGGCCCGCGAGGCGTTGGACGCGGGCTTCGAGCACGTCAGCCTCGATTTGATTTATGGAACTCCCGGGGAGTCCGACGACGATCTGCTGCGCTCGGTCGACACCGCGATCGCGACCGACGTCGACCACGTGTCCGCGTACGCCCTCGTCGTCGAGGAGGGCACCGCACTGGCGCGCCGGATCCGGCGCGGGGAGCTGACCGCTCCCGACGACGACGTGCTGGCGCACCGCTACGAGTTGGTCGATGCCGCGCTGTCCGCGGCCGGGTTGGACTGGTACGAGGTATCTAACTGGTCGCGGCCCGGCGGT
>Ga0318526_10000046_pt1 | contig 16880 bp, 31 predicted proteins | sample GRESIP052b4f24_FD_203491 | JGI IMG/M metagenome (GOLD analysis project Ga0318526, IMG submission 203491) | Tropical soil microbial communities from Luquillo Experimental Forest, Puerto Rico - GRE.SIPMG.052b4f24 | ecosystem: Environmental > Terrestrial > Soil > Tropical forest > Bulk soil...
ATGCGTCTCTCGGGTCTTCTGGATCTCTGCCTCGTGCGACTCCAATGCCCGCGTGCACTCGATGATGCGAATGCCGGCCATCGGTGTCCTCCTTGCCGCGCGCAGCATACATCAATGCGCGACCCACTTGAGCCATGCGCTCCCGGCGATCGCGATCCACAGCAGCACGGACATCAGCAGCCCCAGCAGTAGCGCCGCGCCCGGGTGGAAGCGGGTGCGCCGCCGCGCCGGCGCTAGTACCGATCCGCCGAGCGGCAGGCGCTCGGGGTGCTTTCATCCCCCCGATCATTCGCTCAGAACCAGACGCGGCGCTCCGGGAAGAGCACCGCTGTGCCACAAATGAAATACACCGGGTCGTCGGGCGCCTCGGGCTTGTGCAGCCGCTTGTTGCGCAGATAGAGCTCGGTTGCGCGCTCGTTGCGCGGCAGGTTTTTGCCGGCCCGGTCGCGCACCGCGGTGACGCCGTCAGCGGCGAGCCGCCAGAGCAGCACGTGCCCCTCCTCGTCGATAAACATGTCGCGGTAGGCGCTCTCACCGAGCCACGGCACGGTAGCGGTGTAAACCAGCACGTGCTCCAGATGGCCGCCGTCGAGCAGCGGTCTGATCACCGCGGCGAGTTCCAGAAAGCTCGGCTCCTCGGGCAGTTCGACCGAGCCGATCTCGTCCTCCGCACCCGGCCGCATGATCACGATCTTGGTGATCAAGGCTGGCGCGCCTGTGCCAGGACCGCGAGAGCGCGTTCGAGTGCCGGTCCGCGCGGGGTGATACCGGCTTCTTGCATCAGCGGCAGCGACAGGACCTCGCGCATGTCGTCGACGAGATCAGCCAGTGCGGTTTCGAGATCCAGGGCGGCGGCGAGCTTGCGGCCGATCACCCGCCCGGTGTCGCCACCGTCATTGAGCCGCGCCGCGAGATAGGCGACCGGCTGGCCGTCGGCGTCGATGATCAGGCCGTCGTCGTCGAGCTGCAAAGGGGGCCGCACCGTGGCGGTGGCACAGATCGCGCTCACCGCAAATACCCCAGCATCCAGCGCCGATTGTAGGCGCGAACCGCCAACGGGTCGGGCTCGTCCTCGGCATTGCACCTGACGCGCGGCTCGTCGTAGTCGTCGAGAGTGGCGGTGTGTCCGTCGGCATCCTGGCCGCAGTCGAGGCACACGTCATGCTTGAACCGCTCTGCCAGGTAGGCGGCGGGGTCAAACCCCTGAGGATTATGGGGAAAAGGGTCGCAACACACGGGGCATCTCCCTACTTAGGACCCCATTTTAATAGGTTATAACCTATTCGTCAAACCCGGTTGACCACAAGGGGTTAGCTGTGGCGGCTTCACGGTTTTGTGACCATTGCCCTTTCGGGTGATGAGTGCGCGCGCCACTGACGCGTTTGCGCCGAATCGCCGTCAGTGGCCCGTCAATCGTTGTCAACCATTACAAACCGCACAGATCGGCGCTTGACATGCTTAACGCCGATTCGTTTGCTTCACAGAACTGTCACAGGGAGCGAACGTGGGATGGCGCAAGAGACCATTGACCGCCCTGTGCGGACCGATGACTCAACCACTCAAATTCAGGACTATTTTGACCTCGTTGACCGCCTGGAAAAGCGGACCAAGAAGGACTCGGTCAAAAGCACGCACGGTTGGGGTATAGCCACAGTGATCGCGTTGCTGTCGGTCGGTGCAGCGACGGCACTAAGCTTTGCGAGCGTTCATGTGCTGCCGAGAGGTTTTGGCGGCTTCTTTCATGTGCCAGCCTTCCCGCTGTTTCCTGCGGTCGCCTACGCGGGGAAACGGGGCGGGCCCTTGGCCAGCAGGTTAGCGGTGCTCGCCTGTATTCCGGTGTTGCTGTGGCTGCTGGGACCGCCCGTCGAGTTAGGCGATGTCAACCTGCATATCGTCGCGTGGGTCGCCGCTCTTGAAGCTTGTCGCCGCTGGAACGCAGGCTGGCCGGTGTGGCCGAGGAAGTGGCCATGGAGGCGCCGGGCGGCCAACAGCTCCGAGCGCCGCGAGCACTGGTCAGCCGCTCTCCGGTTGCGTCGGTTCCCCACGAGCGCGTAGCCGTGCGCGTAGCCGGCGCACCATCATTTCGAGGATGGCCAATGTCACCTCGTCATCTTTCAGCCGTCCGGTCGCGAGCAGCGTGTAGACGGCGGCTTCGGCGTCGTTGCGAATTGCGTCGTCTTCGGGCGCCTCGCCAATGACATAGCGCACCAGATGCTTTGTCCGTTCGAGCACCTGCGGATCAATGGTGTGCTGCTGCGGCCCGCGCAGCGGCTCCGGCTCGTCGGGAAATTTGAACGCGTCGGGATCGACCCGAAAATATGTGCCGAGGGCTTGGCGCACCGAGTCGGGCAGTGCCTTGGGCGTGCGTCCACGGACGAATTCCGACAGATACGTCGCGTTTCTGCCGATCTTCTTGCTGACGGTAGCGAGTGCGACGTCGCGCTCACTACACAAGCGCAGAAGGAACCGAGCAACCGGATCGGAAGGTGCGTGGGTACTTCGTCGCAAGCGATGCCGCCCTTGGTAGTGGCGGGCCTACTTATGCACTAAAACCAAGCAAACCCCAATAGGTTTAGATCGCTTGACGCCGGGGTAAGAACCCCGATACGCTGCCCACACGGGTTGGCAGTTGTGTACCCACATGGCAAAAGCGAAGGCATCAAGCGAGCCCGATCAGACGGTCGTGCCGTTCGTTCGCGAGCGGCCGTCGCGCCGCCTCTGGTTGGGGGCACCCGACGAGATAGTGAACGTCAAGCCACGCCACCCGCTCGTCGCCGAGATCGAGGCGTTTCTCGAGGAGGTCGACATGTCGCCGACCTTCTTTGGCTATGGCGTGATGCGCGACCCCGCTTTTGTGTTTGAGGCGCGCGGCGGCCGCGATCTGCGTGGGACCACCGAGCACAAGGTGCGGGTGCAGATGGCCTTTTACCGCCAGTGTCGACAGTTCCTCGATCCGGGGGCGGTCACCACGACGGCGCTGGCGCTGACGCGGCGATAGGGGAGCCAACACCAGCCCAAAGGGGGGAACAATGAAGGTCGGGGGGATCGATGGCGGCCAATTGCGCTCGTTCATCGAGCAGTACGAGGACCAGCAGCAGCGGCTCGACGAGATCAACGAGGAGCGCGGCGAGACAATGAAGCGGGTCGAGGGCGCCGGCCTCAACAAGAAGATCTTCAAGGTCATCATCAAGCGCCGACGGACCGGAAAGGATCGGTGCGCCGAAGAAGACATGCTCATCGCGCTCTACGAACGAGCGCTCGAGGAGGACCCGCTGGAGGGTGATGAGGCCGAGCCTCGTGCGCGCACGCGAGAGGAAGCCGAGCCCGCCGCGGCCGCGGTCTAGGGGGCGGCCATGCCGCAACACCCGGCCCGCCGGGCAACAGCGGGAGGCCCATTCCTCACGGCACCGGACCCGCCCGGACAACAGCGGGAGAACTGGTGTGCCGAGCGCCACACCCGGCCCGCCGGGGCAACAGCGGGAGTAGGTTCCCCACGTCAGCCGGGGCAACAGCGGGAGCGCAACACATCCGGTGCGCCAATCCACACACCGGGCCCGCCCGGGCAACAGCGGGAGATCAAGAGAGCGCGGCGTTATCTCTTTGCTCTCTACCCGACAGCGGAACAAAAGGCGGTGCTGCAGCGGCACAGCGAGATGCTGGCCGATCTCTGGAATGGGCTGCTGCAGCGCTATGAGCACATCCAGCGGACGACGACGCAGCGCCAGGTCTGGTTTGACACGGCGGGGCGACACAGCGGGGTCAGCTACCACCGGCTGACCTGGGGTACTTACAGAAAAGCCGAGCGCGAGGCGGTAGTCATCGAGCCGGGCGCGAACGGCCGGCCAAAGCCTTTCACGGCGTTCGACATGCAGAACGAAATCACCGCGCTGCTGAACGAACTGCCCGAATGGAAGGAAATGTCGGTCTGGTGCTGCCACCGTACCGCGACAAAGCTCAGTCTGGCGATCGAGGCGTTCTATGCCCGTGCGAAAAAGGGAAAGGGCGCCCAGTCGGGGTATCCGCACTACCGCCGACGCAGCAGCGACCGTCTTAGCGTCCCGCATCGCTTTGCGTCGGGTTGTCGGCTGACCAAAGATCCCCGTCATGCAAACAGCTGGCAGCTCACTCTAAAAGGTATACCAGGGAAAATTCACGCGCGCGGCTGTTTCCCGTTCGCAGTACCCAGCCCGTCGGGACCACAGCGGAAGGATTGGGCCGATGCCGATGTCATCTGGCGCAACGGCAAATGGTCGGTCTCGGTCTGCGTCAAAGGGCAGCGCTCGCGCTCGCATGGCTACCGGCCGGTGACGATCCGCTTTGATCTGATCGCGGGTTTTGCGCTGGTCGACAATTACCCGGAGGAGCCGCCAGGGTTGATCCAGGCGCGCTTGCTGCAGGACCGGCTCGCAGATCGCCAATCGGACTGCGATCGTCTTTTCCCGCGTGGCAGGGTGCGCCGCGACGAACCTGATTATGCCGAGCTACGGCTCGAGATCTCCCGGCTCGCCGCGCGGATCGCGCGGGTGCGCGCCAATGCACTGCACACTTGGACCGCCGGTATTGTAGCCCGAGCATCGGCGATCACTGTCATTGCGCCGCCGCTCGAGGAGGACATCAGAACACCGCACGGCGACGCCAAATCCTGGGGTGCCCATGTCGAAGTAGTGTCGGCAATCAATCGCGAAGCGCTCGCGCAAGCCCCGGGAGTGACGATCCGCATGCTGCAATACAAGGCGGCCGAGGCCGGCATCGCTTGCCACGTCGTCACTGACCCGGAACCGCCGCTCGCCGTCGGTCGCGAGCTTGTAACCGCCGGCAAAACCCTGCGCCGCGCACGGCGCGCTCATCGTGAGGAGATGGCCCATGGCCTATGAAGTCAGAACTCCGCTGCTGCTCGAGTCGATCGAAGCGGCCCGCTTCGTAATTGATGCCGCAAAGACCGGCTCAATGGCGCCGGCCGAACGCCGCGATATCCTAAGCGGTGGGCGCTTATTGCAAACTGCCGTCGCGCATGACATCCGCGCACGCGTGGCCGATCCGCGCATCCGCGCGCAGGAAGCCAAACTGATCGAGGCCGAGAAGCAGCAGCAACTGCCCAAACCGGACCCCGACGAGACTGACCCATCCGGCCCGCCGGGAACCACAGCGGGAGATCGACACAAAGGTAGGCGGCAATAACCCGGCCCGCCGGGGCAATAGCGGGAGTCGAGCGGCCGCTATGTCGCCAACACCCGGCCCGCCGGGGCAACAGCGGGAGAGCGCGCGCTCAGCCAGCGAACACCCGGCCCGCCGGGTCAACAGCGGGAGAGCTGAATGACCGACGGCGCATGCAACACCCGGCCCGCCGGGGCAACAGCGGGAGACGCGGACGTTCACCGGCCCGCCGGGGCAACAGCGGGAGCATGTGGAATGCTCGGGTCCGTCGCACGCACTACCCGGCCGCCGGGACAACAGCGGGAGATGTGTGCCCATGCGATACCCGGCCCGCCGAGGCAACAGCGGGAGGCAGCGATGCGAACCGCTCGACCAATGCAGATGGCGCACGCACTACCCGGCCCGCCGGGAACAGCGGGAGATGCCCTTGATGATGTTCGGCGATGACTGACCAGTCGCCGATCCACATCGTGCTGCGTGGTCAGCCGCGGGCGTGGAAGCGGCCAAACCCCAACCGCGCCAAGCCCGGCAAGTTCTACACCGCGGCCGACGACGACTTCTTCCACGGCCTTCTGCGCAGCGAGGCGGCGCGGGTCATGGCGGACCTCAACCCGATCGACGGCCCGATCGAGCTGTCGCTGCTGGCGGTATTCAAGATCGCCAAAACCTGGCCCAAGTGGAAACGGCTGCAGGCCGAGGCCGGGCTGTTGCCGCACACCAGCCGGCCCGATCTGGACAATATAATCAAAGGGATCAAGGACACCTGCTCGGCGGTGTGCTACCGCGACGACCAGGCGATCTCGTCTTACGGGGCTTGTTCCAAGATCTACGGGCTGCAGCCGCGGCTCGAGATCATGTTCACGCCGATCGTGCAGCCCGCCCGCTACGTCGTCGGCAAGCCACTCGCCGCGCAAGCCGATCTGTTTGCGGGGCTCGCCGCATGAGTGGGAGGCCGGCTCTGGCACGCGTCCTGACCGCGCAGAACGCGGTGATCAACACCGTCTCGGTGCAGATCAAAACACTGACCGTCTCCGGCAAGCAGGTGACGCTTGCGGTGTTCCGCCAATTGATCGAGGAGCACATCTTCGACTTCACCACCGGCGGCCTGCGCGGCGTCGGCTGGGGCCATGTCCGCTATCTGATCGATGCACTGCCCGACCAGGCGATAAACCTGGTCTGGCAACGCGGCGACGAGCTGCGGCGGTGCATCGTCGACCGCGAATTGCCGTATGCGCCGGGCTGGCACTGGGATCAGCAACGGGTTGACGCGTTCCTCGCCAATCCCATCAGAAACACCGACTCCTACAGAGAGCATCATAGTTTCTGCGCGCGCGACATCAGAACCGCGTGGGGCGAGGATCTTTCGGACAGCCTGGCAGGCCGATTTACGGTGCCGCATCCTTACCCGCGCACCGCCAAGGAAGAGCAGGAAAACCGGGCTGCGACAGATGATTACCGGGCGCAGGTCCGCGCCATCGCGGAGCCGATCCTCCGCCGCATTGTGAAAATCGAGGAGGCCTACAACCGTCACCTCGTGCCGCTGTTCGATCTCCCGCAACTCTTCATTGCAGTGTGAGCAGCGCGGTGACTCCGTCCGATTACCCGGCCCGCCGGGGCAACAGCGGGAGATCGCAGTCTGAAAAGGGGGAGTGCAATGCGCCACCATTGCCATTGGCCCGGCTGCACGGTCGAGGTCGTGCCGCAATTTTGGGGCTGCCTGACCCACTGGTACACGCTGCCTGAGCCGATCCGCCACGACATCTGGCGCCACTATCGCCGCGGCCAGGAGAAGAACAAGAACCCCTCGCGCGCCTACATCCGCGCCACTAAGCGGGCGCGCGACTGGATCTACGACCATTATCCCGACGCGCTGCCCCAGCCGCAGCTGGAGCTCGCCCGATGAAAGGCGCCGAGGTCCTTCACCTGCCGAACGTGGGTCCGGTGAGCGACGACGAGGTCTCGGACGTCGCCCGGGTCACCAAACCACTGGCGGTCGCCTGCCATGGCCTGTCGCTCAGATACGGCTGGCCGACCGTGATCGATGCCATGCTCGGGGCCTACTACACGCTGGCATTGGAACAGCTGGGCCCAGCCCGGCTCGCCGAAGTGCTGACCGACCTCGCCGACGAAACCCTGAAAAGGCACGTCCAATGAAGACTGCCCAAGTCATGCCGCGCAAAGCCAAGCGCAACCGCCGCCGGCGGTCGTCGAGCGATCGGGAACGACACGCCGCGGCCATGCTGCTGGCTCCGGTCGTCAGGCAGGTCGTCCTCGGTGCCAAGCTGGCTGACGTCTGGCCAAAGGCACCACCACCGGAGGTCGTCGAATGAAGAGCAAGTTCGATGCGGGTGAGGTTTGGGAAAAGCTCACGCCACAGCAGCGCAACTGTGTCGGCGTGGCGACAGTGCTTCTGATGGCGTCGTTCGTCGCCGAACACTTCAGCCCCGCGAACGACGTGGCGATGCAACGCTGGCTGCATGCCCGCGACACCGCGCTGCACTATCTGCGGGGAATACCGTTGGATGCACATCGACTGATCGCAGGCCCCGATCTTAGCCTCGTCAACATGCGCGCCTGCCGCCTCTGTGGTTGCACCGATCACAGCGCCTGCGAGGACGGCTGCTATTGGGTCGAGGAGGATCTGTGCAGCAAATGTGAGCACCAGGCCGCCGGGCATGCCTGAGGATATGGCGAATGACTGATCCGCCTGATGACGACGAAATGGACCTCTGGGGTTGGGCAGATCGATCTTCGCAGCAAGAAAACCTCGACCGCGTCGCCTCGAAACTGAGCGGGCCGATATTGGCCTTCTGCCGGCAGCGCCGGGATTTCCACATGGAGGATCTGCGCGACTATTTGCGGGCACAGTCGGTCAACTTCGCGCCTGATAGTCCGAGCCGCATCTTGCGTCAGCTGAGGCTCGAGGGTGCGGTGGATTACGAGATCACGAACCGCCGGCAATCGGCCTACCGGGTGCTGGTGGTACGATGAACGAGGCCCACCATCTCGGCCTTCTGCTGCGACCCGAAATGCGCGCCAAGATGGCGATGGTCGACAAGCTCAAGCTGTTGTTCGACCACCGAACACCGATCGTCGGCAGTCCCGATGGCTGGACCATCGCTCTGATCGAGAACACGGTGAGGTGCGCCGATTTCGAGGCGGCGATCGAGGGAGCGCTTAACGTGCTGGCGATGCATTACCCGCCACCCGCGGAGGCCTCGTGACGCCGGCCGCCTACCAAGTGGGCGCGCTCAAGCTGGCGCTGGAACTGGCCAGTCTTGAAGGCCACCGTCCCGAGGTTGCCCGGGAGCTGGTGCAAGAGGCCTTCACCGTCGCCAAGCTACACTGCTTGTGGGCGGCCGAGCGCGGGCTAGACCCCTACCAGACATTGGTAGAGTTGGGCTTCCAGGCGGTGCCGATGACCAGTTGGCTCGACGCGCTATGGAAGCTCGCGGATCTGTGGCTCGACGAGGTCTGGCCCCGATTGCGGACATCGTCGGGGCGTGGCGGAGGGGGTTCCTCGGGCCACAGAAAAAGCGGCGCCGGTCAGCGGGGGATGTGCTGGAGCCGGCGCCGCCTGTCGCGGCCTCGTCCGACGAGGACGCACCTTGCGGGGGGGATGCAAAGTGCACCGCTCAGACCGGCAATATAGTCGCTTTCTGTGTAATTTCGATTACGGCCTGAATACCTGGCCCGCCAGGACAACAGCGGGAGGAGACTTCGCCGTGAACAGGCCAAGTCTTGACGCCGTTGCCGCGCTCGGGGAAGCGCGGATCCGCTTCAGCTAGGGGGGAAGGGGGATGGCCCGATTAGTTTGGATCACTCCGTGGACTGCGTTCAACGCCGATGGCACTTGGTCTCGGCGTTCGTGGTCTGCCGACGCACCGGAAGTCTGGATTAACGATCCTCCAGGCTCCTCGACCAGCGCCATAGCACTGAATGTCGACCAACCGCCTGCGACGGACTTCCGGGGGGAAGTGTCGCGGTATCTGAAGACCAGTTCCGGGAGGGGGAAATGAGTATTGAATGGTGCAAACTGTTTCATGACTTTGCCGACGACGTGAAGTTCTTGCGGGTCGCCGAAATGACTGGCTCGACCGTAGAACTCGCGCAAGCGTGCTTCGCCCGAGCCATGTGCCGGGCCAGCAGCAACCCAGATCGTGGCTCGCTCGCCGGCGTCGATTTCGAGGAGTTCGCCTGGTGGTTCTCAAAACCGGTCGAGCTCATCCGGTCGCTCTTCGCGGCGTTCGAGAAGGTCAGCCGCATGATCAAGGACGGCCGCCTCGCCAACTGGGCCAAGCGCCAGGGTGCGGCCGCCGCCAAGCTCGCCGAGGCGGTGTCACCGGGTGCAGTGCGCACGCGCCGCTGGCGGCAAAAGAAGAAGCGCGATCGGCGGCAGCAAGAGATGCTTTTTGCGTTCACCGGTGGTGCAGCGTTCCCGGTGACGAGTGACGGGTCACGCCCGTCACATGCGTCACCAGGGCCGTCACCGAGCGCCGGAGATAGAGACTTAGAGTCAGATTTTACACTCTCTGAAGAGAGTGACGCGCGCGCGAGGGCGCGCCGTTCGTTCGCTTCAGGTGATTTTGCAAAATTTTTGGAAGTGTACCCCCACAAGGTCGACCTGGTGTTGGCGCGCGCCGCGTTTGCCGAAGCCGTGCGCAATGGTGCCGGCATCGAGGAGATCCTCGCCGGCGTCCGGCGCTACTGCGCCACCAAGCCCGCTGATCGCGAATGGATGAACCCGGCCAATTTTCTCAAGCGCAAGCGTTGGGAGGACCAGCCCGCCAGCGCCCGGACGACCATTGAGATCGCGGACGACGACGAGCCGTTTTTCTATACAGACAGGGAGGCATTTTGGGCGAGAGACTGGGACGAGTACCCACACCTGCGCCCGGAAAACATGACGCGGGAGGAATATCTCCGACCATACCGGGAGGCCGACGAGCGCGAGCGACAGAAGCAGGCTGAATATCTGGCTGAACATGAAGATGCAGCCTGACGCCGACAGTTGCTTCCCGAGCGACGAGCACTACGAAGAACTCAAAAGCAAAGGGTCCCACGGCCGGATCAGCCGTCGAGACCAATTGTGCTGGCACGCCTACGACTATGGATGGAGGCGAGTGGTGCTGCAGGATGTCCACGGCAACTCGCCAATCGACCCCAAGCGCAAGCGGTTCGATGCCAATTTGGTCGCGGCGGCTGAGAAGTATTGGTCCCGGAAATACCACGGGAGTGGGCCAAAGCCAGCGGTGGAGAGTTGGCGGATGCGCGTCGCGGCGGCCTATCGCTGGGCTTACGAGCGCCGGCAGCCAATGCCACCCGAGATCCCGGAGAGTGACCCGCGGGTAGTAGCTCTGGTGGAGCGCTTTGAACAAGCGCGCGAGGACGAGTTTGCCGAGCAAAATCGCCAGCTCGCCGCATCAAGGGCGCGGATCATTGGCGACGGCAAAAATCCTGACGGCACCAACAGTGCGGAAGCGATAGCTCACGTCGCGCTCTGCTGCAGGATCATCAGAGCCAATCTGCGCACCTTTGTTGACCGCAGTCAGTTTATCAAGCGGCTGCCCGACGGCAGTCCGATGCCCAACGCGGATCACGCCAAAGACGACTGGTCGGGACCGGAGCTCGACGAGCTTTCACGCGTTCGCGACGAGCTCGGCGTCAAGGCAACCGAGCGACGGGAACGAGGCTTTGAGTAACCACTGCAACTGGAGGAATGCCCAATGAACAACCGTGAGCTGATCGACGATGTCGCGGTAAAGACGCAACTGGCGAAGACAGAGGTCAAGCGAACGATCGAGATCCTGTTCGGTACGATCGCGGCCGAGGTCGCCGCAGGTGGTGAGGTCAAGATCGCCAACTTCGGCACGTTCCGCTGCCACGAGCGCAAACCGATGGTCGGCTTCAACCCGCGCACCGGCGAGAAGATCAACGTGCCAATGCGCCGTTCGGCAAAGCTGTCGATCGTGAAATCTCTAAAGGATCTACTAAACCCACCGACCCAGAGGGCGGCACGGCGCCGGGCGTGAGCGGGACGACGACCACTGTCGCGGATTTGATCTGTTTTTTAGCGGCCTGGTACAGCGCGCAGTCGACGCACGGCGGCACGTTGTGCGGTGCGAAATTAAAGGTCGGCGCCGCCATGGCCGTTACGGCGGAGCCGAGCGCGGCGCGGCGCAGCTGGTTATCGACGGTGACGCTGACGCGGTCTCCCATGCCGAGCAGGTGCTCTTTCATCTCGCGGTCGCTGATCACGCTGATGAGGTGCAGAAAGTTGCGCTGTTCGAAGAGCACCCGATTGTCGTGCTTTTTCAGCAGCAGCGCCGCGATCCGCTCGCGGGCGTGCCGTGGGATCTCCTTTTGCGCGGCAACCCAGTAGCGCACCAAGCGCGGGCTGCGGTGCAGCGCCCGCGCCAGCTGCGTCTGCCAGCGCGGGCCGAACAGATACATGCCGAGAAGCGTGAGGTCCTCGGAACACAGTTTCCCCGGGATCACCTTGGTCGCGTCCCAAAGGTTCCTAGTTGAGCGGGCCGGGAGGAACTCCGGTTTACCAGTCGTTTACATCGGCGCGCGTCAACGTAGAAACATTCCGGCGCCGCGGATGGTCGTCACTGGACGATATCTGCGGTTTTCCTTGACTTTTCGGGGTTGTCTGTGGTAAACGCGGACGAAATTCACGATCCCGTAGACCGCCCGGTGCCAGCCCACCGCGGCGGTTTTTTGCTGTGTCCGCGAGGTAGTATGGGGCGACGCGGCCGGTTCCGTAAGGCCGGGCGTCGGGCCCCGAGTGGTCGCCTGTCCCAGGCGGGCCACGAACCCGAACACAACCCGTATCAGGCCTACCAGCGCCTGCGCATGCTCGACCCCGAGATGGCCGAGCAATTCCTGAAAATCGTCTGTCGACCTGCAGCGGCTCGATCCAAAGAGGAACAGGCTATCGTGGTCGTCAGCACCAACCGCGCGCACAACCCCAATCTTGGCTACCTGCCTGGCCTGGCCTTTGAGCGCGGGCTGTTTCGTAACAGCGCCGACGGCAGCGACGGGCGCGAGCTGTTACAGGCCGCCGACATCTATGCGCGGCTGTACCGGCAGGTCTGGGGCAGGCTCAGCGCCGACATCGAAAAGGCGCTCGGTCCCGACGATGTCGAACTTCTGCTCGAGGTCGGCCGGATCACTGCGCCGGCACCGCCAGCCAGCCATTTCCGAGTGTTTGTCGCCGGCACCCCCGCCGCGGCAGACGATCCCGACCCAGAGCAATACCTGCGCCGTCGGCTGAAGCTCGCCGATCGCCACGCCGCAGCACGAGCCTGTCTGATGCAGTTCGGCCTGGCCTCGCTGCTGATCGTCGAGACGGTCGTGATCGAGGGGATCACACCGAGCTTTCTGCGCCCCGGCGAAGCCCGCAACACCGCAATCGCACGGCGGGACCAACAGAACTTCGTCGGCGGTCTGCGCGCCCTTGCCGAGCATTTCGGCCTCTTCGAGCGTGGCAAGGAACGCGGAGGCATCCGCACCGAGCGCTTCGAGGAACTGGCACCACTGAAGGCTGGGGGTGAGCGATGATGATGATTGCTGTGCTGGGTCCGCTCGTGGTCACGAGCGACGGCCGCCCATTCAGAGGAAAGGCGCCAAGAAAGGGGAGGGCCCTGCTCGCCTACCTGGCCCTCGCAGGTCAGCCGGTCAGCCGCGAGCGTCTGGCGGATCTGTTGTGGCCTTACCAATCCCAGGAGCAGGCGCGGCACAGCCTGCGCAACTGCCTGCTCGAACTGCGCAAGCAGCTCGGCCCGGCCCGGGGGGCTGTCGGCAGCGATTTCAACACCTGCTGGGTCGAAGCGGAAACCGATCTGCGGCAGCTACTGCGGCTTTCCGAAGGCGGAGGCCTGGGTGAGCTCGGAGCAGCGATCCGGCTGATCCGTGGCGAACTACTCGACGGCCTCGATATTACCAGCGAGCCATGGCTCGAATGGCTCGAGCGCGAGCGCGAGCGGGTGATCGGCATTCTGGTCCCGCTGTTAACCAGGTATTCAGGGTTTGCGAGCGGCGCCGGGCTGCATGACGAGGCGATCGCCACAGCCCGCCAGCTGATCCGGCTCAATAACCTGAACGAGGAGTCGCATCGGCGCTTGATGCGGGTCCTGGCCGCCGCCGGACAGCGCGGCGCTGCGCTGCAGCAATTTAACAACCTCGAGAGGCTGCTGAGAGACGAACTCGGCGTGAGCCCCGACGCGGCAAGCTGCGCGCTGCGCGACGAGCTCCGTCGCGATCGCGGGTCCGAGGTCGTCGAGGCCGAGGCCGCGCTCGAGCCGCGGATCCGCATCGTGCCGAGATCACCGGCGGTGTCAGCGCCGGCGATGACCGGCAGGTGGCGAAACCTCGGGGCGCTGATCACCGACTTTCTTGCCGGGACCCGGAAGCTGACCCGACCGCAAATCGAGGAGATCGCTGCAGCGCTGATCGGCGCCGCCGACCTGACCGAGGAGCAGGGCGCAACAATTGTCGAGCAGCGTGCAACGATCGCCGAGCTGCGTGGGCAGGCGGCCGCCGAGGAGATCGCCCCCCGGGAGCTGCTCGACCCGGTGTGCGTCGCCGCGTGAAAGCACGGGGCAGCGTCGGTAACGAATTTCGAGAGCTCGTCCGCAAGCTGGAAAAGCTCGACCGGGCACCGCAGCGCGAGGCGAGGCGGCGCCAAAAGGCCGACGCCAAGGCCGACGCCAAGCGGCACCGGGAACCACCACCGCCGCCGGTACGACCGACGGATCACTGACTTCACTGACTTCACCGACCGGGGGTATCGGTCTTTCCCCCTGTCCCAGGGTGTTCCGGGGAGCTGCCTGCCGCTTTGCCTACTGGCGGTAAGCCCCTGGGGCGCTCTGTTCGAGAAATTCGCGAATTTGCCGAACCGACCCCGGACCACCCGGACCATCAACGGCTTAGCCGGGCCCGGACCACAAAGCACCCGGCTTTTCTAGGGTCCGAGAATGTGGGTTATCGGGGGCAAGACGGTTGGCGCGAAAGCCGCAGTTTGCCTCGGGTTTTAACGGCTTTTTAGGTTCGAAAACCAGGGGTCGGCAGATGGTCGAGACGCTGCCGGCGAAACCTATCGACCTGGCCGAGCTCGGCGCACGCGCAGCCGACTTCGCACGCACCTCGCGGAGTGCCGCGACCGAGCGGGCCTACCGGTCCGATTTTTCCGACTTCTCGGGGTGGTGCGAGCGCGCCGGATTGCGCGCCTTACCCGCCGACCCCGCAACGGTGGGCGCCTACCTGACCACCCACGCCGGGGTGCTCAAGGTGGCCACCCTCCGCCGTCGGATCGCTGCGATCACGGTGGCACACCGGATGGCGGGACTTGGTCTCGACAGCGGGCATCCGGCGATTGCCCAGGTGCTGGCCGGGATCCGCCGAGCCTATGGCACCAGGCAAGAAGCCAAGACAGCGCTGCTGACCGAAGACGTTCGCCGCGTCGTGCGAGCCCTGCCAGCCGATCTGGCAGGGATCCGGGATAAAGCCATCCTACTCCTTGGCTTTGCCGGCGCATTTCGTCGCTCCGAACTGGCCGCGCTCGACTTGAGCGATATCAGCCTATCAGGCGGCGGGGTGATCGTAACCATCCGCCGCTCAAAGACCGATCAGGAGGGCGCCGGCCGCCAGGTCGGGATCCCGCGGGCGCGCAAGGGCTCGGTCACCTGCCCGGTCGCCGCACTCGAGGCGTGGCTGCGCGAGAGTGCGATCGCCGAGTCCAGACCAAACCAGTTTGATCCGGTTGCAACCGGTTCGGTCTTCCGGGCGGTCTTCCACGACAAGCTGCTGGACCGGCTCTCCGGCCAGGCCGTAGCCGAAATCGTCAAGCGAGCTGTCAGCCGGGTCGGCTTTGACCCGAGCAAATACGCCGGCCACTCGCTGCGCAGTGGGTTTGCAACCTCGGCCGCCCGTGGCGGCGCCGACCTCGCCTTCATCATGCAGCAGACCGGGCACAAGAACGCCGACGTCGCTCGGCGCTACGTGCACGCCGGCACCCTTCTCCAGAACCCAGCATCGAGGGCAGTCAAACTGTGAGCGAGCCTGAGCCGCTTCCGTCGCAATATTTCGATCCGCCCGACCGCGTAATCGTCGGCACCGAGCGACGTCGGGTCAACGCACAGGAATGGACCGTACTCGAGGCGCTGTGGCGCTGCCGCGGCCGCCTGGTGGATCACCCGTCATTGATGGCCGCGCTCTATCCGCCGCCGAAAACGCCAACCAAGCACTTCGACAGTCTGCTCAAGGTCACCGTCTGCCGGCTGCGCGCAAAGCTCGTCGGAACGCCACTGCACATCGAAAACGTGTTTGGCAAGGGTTACCGGCTGCGGGTCACTGCGGTGCCCGCACAAGCGCCCGCTGCGGCCGCCTGACGACTTTCAAAACCACTGATCGCCGGGGAAACGATGTCGAGACGTTTTGGGGGGTTGGGCTGCCGCTACCTGGTCGACGATCGGTTGCACCAGTGCGGTGCCCAGGAGAAGCACGGCTCGAGCTATTGCCCAGGGCATCACGCGCTCTGCTACCTGCCGCCGGACAGTCTTCTTGAGCGCCGACGGATACGCCAGATCGACAGGATCGGCGAGGCCATCGGCGGCCGCCAGGCGGGCAAAAACACCGCCGGTGCGCTGCACAAATTCATGCTCAAGGTCGCAGCCATCGAAGGCCACGCGTGAGGGAGCCTCCGCTCGCAGCGCGCGACGTTCCGCTCGGTGCCTGCTGGCTGTTCCACGACCATCGCACACTCGCCGAGGTCATAGCCGATGAGGGCCGCCATCATGATTGCTCGCGAGCTGGCGGAGTTCAACGGCCGACTGGCGATGGCGCTCAAAGACGCACGGGCCGTGGGCGCAATCGGGACGGATGACGAGCTAACCAATGCGATCCTGCTCAAACACGGTGCCGGCGACATCAATCTCCGGCCAGTGCTGACGCGGCTGCGCCGTTCGACGGCACGAAGAGCCAGCCCTGCGCAAGGCACGGCAACAGGTTTCACATGAAACGCCCAGACCTGATCGTCGTCGGTGCCGATGACGATGACGAGCCCGAGGTCGCTGTGTTGATCGCCCAGGCGATCGCCGAGGAGCGGAGGCTCGAGGGTCTACCCGACTGGCCGCGCGTGCTCGGATGGTCGCGGCACCCGGACGGTGTGCTGGTCGAGAGCAACGGCACTCACTGGCTGATCGGGCACAACGACACCGCCGGCGTGCAGCGCTTGGCCGGTCTGATCCGAATGGAATTCGTTGCCGGGTGCGCCGGCAGCTGCTGAGAGTCAACTGGAGCAAAAAAAATACTCCAGTCCCGACCAGACCGGCCGAAGGAGCCGCGCTTTTACGTCATGCGCGTGCTGCACGATGGGGATCCGCCGCTCGTCTCGGTGATCTCCGGGCCCTACCCCGATCTGATCGCCGCCTGGCAAGGGGCGGCCTGTCGGCGCACGCAGCAGCCTAACGCCGTCTTCATCGCCGGCGAGATGCTGTCGGCGACGACGCCTACCGGGAGCTTCTGATGTCGATCATGATCACTGGCGTCTCGGTGGCGCAGAGCGCGCCTGTCGGGACCGTCGTCGGCTATCTCCGCACGTTCACCGCCGGCGTCGACCAGGCCGGCGTGATGCGGATCTGGAGGATCGAATGATCGCCCGGCGGGTCTATCGGCCGCGACCCAACATGCCGGTCGGCTCGGGCGCCAAGGGCAATGCCGTC
>Ga0318526_10000054_pt1 | contig 16291 bp, 16 predicted proteins | sample GRESIP052b4f24_FD_203491 | JGI IMG/M metagenome (GOLD analysis project Ga0318526, IMG submission 203491) | Tropical soil microbial communities from Luquillo Experimental Forest, Puerto Rico - GRE.SIPMG.052b4f24 | ecosystem: Environmental > Terrestrial > Soil > Tropical forest > Bulk soil...
GCGGAGAGGCAATACTCGCAGCCGTTGAGCTGGGCGGTGGAGATTGCGAGGCGCTCGCGCACGGCCGCGGGCAGTGTGCCGCCGCCCACGGCTCCAGACAGCGCCAGCCAGCTATTGAGCAGGGCGGGGCTGTTGGCCATCACCTTGGTCATGTTGGGGGTCTGCCCGACAGATTTTTGTACCTGCGCGAGTAGTTCGGCGGCCTTGCCGGTCGCGGAGTCGGGTTGGACTGGGGCGAAGTTAGCCATTGTCGTTCCTTCCAAATCGGATCCTGGTCACTAGTCGAAGCCCGCGAGACTTCTGATGGCTTAGATCGAATTTACCCATTAGAATATTCCATTGTGACCAACGGAACACCGCCGTTGCCGCTAGAGCTGACCGTGGCTCTCGAGCCGCTTCAGGCGTTGACATGGAGCTGTTGATGACCGTCAACACCGAAGTGCGGTGGGCCCTGCGAAATGGCAAGTGGGTCATGGGCGTGGACTCGATCGTCGAGGTGCCGCGCGCCTTCAAGAGCTACACGCTGGCCGGCGTTGCCGACCGGATAACCGCACCGGCGTTGGTCCTCGACCCCGACAACGATCAGTTCCTCAAGGGGCAGCCGCAGCGGGCCGCCGACGCAATGGTCAACGCCGACACCACGTTGGTCACCCTGAAGGAAAGCGAGGGCGCGGGCGAGCACTGCCACGTCGGAGCGATGACCCGGCTACACCAGATCATCTTCGACTGGCTCGACGACCAATGACTGGCTCGACGACCAATCAGGCGGAGCGGCGGATGCCGCGCGTGCGGCCGATGTCGCCCTTCAGCAGTAGGTCGCGCTCGGACTCGGAGAGGCCGCCCCAAACCCCGTACGGCTCAGCAACTTCCAGCGCATGCGAACGGCACTCCTCGATCACCGGGCACCGCCGGCACATCTCCTTCGCACGCTGCTCGCGCTGCATGCGGGCGCGGCCACGCTCGCCGTCGGGGTGGAAAAACATCGACGAGTCAACGCCGCGGCACAGGCCCTGCAGTTGCCAGTTCCAGATGTCGGCGTTGGGTCCAGGTAGTTGCTCCGGCTGTGGCATTGGATCGTTCCCTCTCTGCACGGCACCCCAAGAAGTTCAGGTTCGGGAAGCGATTGTGCAACCGATTTAGGGTGGCGTCACCGATGACTACCCGTCACACGTAGAACTTAGGTGCGGCGGCGAATTTCCGTCAATAGTCACTTAGCCCGCCAAAATATGTAAGCGTTGTAGCAAATTTAACTCGCCGTTCATCTGCCATGCTTTAGTCGACAGGGAACCGTGCTACCAGGCACTTGACCAAACTGAGATTTCGCAGCTCAGGACGCGGGGATGCGGCAAGGGCAATTACTACAGACCCCGTCGTGATTAACAGCTCGGTAACACGGACAGCACGAAGTGTTTACTACTATCACCGTGATTGAAACTCGTCACACTTCGACCGTTGACCGAGAGCTGGCCGCCGCCGCCTTCGGGGACCGACCCGACAGCTGGCCGCTGCCGACCGCGACCTCACCACAGCAATTGTGGCTGCGGGCCGTCGCGGCGGGCGGACAAGGCCGCTATGGGAGTGCCTGTCGCGATCTATCGGAGGTTCGTCGCGAGCGGCCGGCCGGCCGGCTGGTCTCGTTGGCCCACAGCACCCAGGCATCGTTTCTGCGCCAGCTCGGTTGGCATACGTTGGCGCGGGGCTGGGACGGGCGTGCCCTCGCGCTGGCCGGCACGGATCCGGAGGCTCGTTCCGATGCACTGATCGGTCTGGCGGCCGACGCGCTGGGTGTCGGCCGCTTCGCCGCCGCGACAACGTTATTGGCTCGCGCGGATTCGGTGACGGTGCCCGGACCGACGGCACCGGACCGGCTCCCGGTGCGCCGACGGTGGGTGGCCGCCGAACTGGCGATGGCCACCGGCGACGGCGCGTCGGCGGTGCGGCACGCCGAGGAAGCCGTCGAGCTCGCGAAGGCCATGGCCGTGCCGTCGGCGCGACACCAAGTAAAGAGCCAAGTGGTGCTGGCCGCCGCCCTGTGCAGTGCCGGTGATACCGAGCGCTCCCGTGCGGTCGGCGAGGCGGCGCTGCAGGCCGCGGGCCGACTGCGACTGCTACCGCTTCGCTGGGCGGCGGCTTGCTTGCTGATCGATATCGGGAGCGTGTCGTTTACAGCACAAAAGCTGCACGAAATTCGCGATATCTGCGCAGGCCAGGTGCGGCGCGCCGGGGGCGCGTGGCGTTCCGCTTGAAACGGCCTTCCGGCCGTTATTGTCATCTCGTTAGTTAGCCCGCGATGAGTCCCATTCGTAACGTTGGAGCTACCGCCGTCGATGACAATTCAAGGGGAACGTCAAGGGGAACGTCTCGACGCTGTGGTTGCGGAGGCCGTGGCGGGAGACCGGAACGCGCTGCGGGAGGTGCTGGAGACGATCCGTCCGATTGTCGTGCGATATTGCCGCGCGCGGGTCGGCACAGTCGACCGGGGTGGCCTGTCGGCAGACGACGTAGCACAGGAGGTTTGCTTGGCCACCATTACGGCACTGCCCCGTTACCGGGATCGCGGACGACCGTTCATGGCCTTCCTGTACGGCATCGCGGCCCACAAGGTCGCCGATGCGCATCGGGCTGCCGGCCGTGATCGCGCCTACCCTTCCGACTCGGTTCCAGAGCGCTGGTCGTCCGACGCCGGCCCGGAACAGCGGGCCATCGAAGCCGATTCGGTCAGTCGAATGAACGAATTGCTTGAGATCCTGCCCGCAAAGCAGCGCGAGATCCTGATCCTGCGCGTGGTCGTCGGCCTGTCCGCCGAGGAGACCGCCGCCGCCGTCGGCAGCACCACGGGAGCGGTCCGAGTGGCCCAGCACCGTGCGCTATCACGGCTCAAGTCCGAAATCGTCGCGGCAGGTGACTATGCCTGAGTTTGGTTATGCCATCCCGGATCAACCGGCGTTGGACGAATTGGCCCGCACCGATCTGCTCGTCGACGCGCTCGCCGCACGTCGCCCGGTCGATCTGGACGACCCCGACGACCCCAATTCTGAAGCGCTCGCCGTCCTGCTGGGGGACTGGCGTGACGACTTGCGGTGGCCACCGGCGAGTGCGCTCGTCTCGCCGGAAGAGGCCGTCGAAGCGCTGCGCACCGGATTGGCCGAACGCCGGCGCACTCGTCGCGGCGCGGCCGCGATCGGATCGGTTGCGGCGACGCTGCTGGTCCTGAGTGGGTTCGGTGCCATGGTGGTCGAGGCGCGTCCCGGGGACACGCTCTACGGCCTGCACGCGATGTTCTTCGACCAGCCGAGGGTCAACGACGGACAGATCACGTTGTCCGCCAAGGCCGATCTGGCGAAGGTTCAGCAAATGATCGACGAGGGTCAATGGACCCAGGCGCAGAATCAGCTGGCCGAGGTCAGCAGCACCGTGCAGTCCATGAACGACGGGGCCAGCCGAAACGACCTGATAGACGAGGTCAATCTGCTGAATACCAGGGTTGAATCACGCAACCCGAACGCAACGCTGCCCGCTTCGGCGACCAAGCCGCCGAAGGCCCCGGCCGCCTCGACCACTCCGCCGGTCTCACCCAGTCCGAGCACCAAACCGCCGACGGTGGCAGGCACGACTTCTCCGGTGCCGAGCCCGTCGCTCAGCCCGTCGCCAAGCCCGTCGTCCGGTCGGCATCGTCATCACGGCCAGACACCCACGCCTTCTTCGCTGACGCCAAACGACACACCCTAATTGGGCGGCCACGCCAGGGCCGCTCTCAGTGGTGGCGGTAAAACCCGTCGGCGTCTGACGTCGCTTCGTTGAGCGAGGCGTCGGCATAGCCCCGGCAGTAATCCCACGTGACGTAGGAGTCCGGTTCGGGGTCGTACGCGGGCTCGTGCGGACGGACGGTGCCGTCGATCAGCAGTTGCAGCAGGTTGGCCCGCAACATGTCCCAGTCGTGATAGTGGTCTTGCTGGCACTCGTCGCAACACACCACGAGTCCGCGAATTCCCTTGTGCGCCAACAGGGCCTCGTACACGGCGAGATCGGCCAGGTCGGCCTCGACCGCCATTCGCTCTTGCTGATCGAGAGGTTGTCCGGGCTCGACGGCATCCAGCGCCGCCGACGGGTCACAGGGGTCGTCGGCGAACGGGTCGGGCGGCAAACCCGGTGGGAGGTGGTCGCGCACGCCTCTAGACTACGCAGGCGGGCCGTCATAACGCCAGCAGGCAAGCTATCCACCGCGGGGCAGCCGAGCCGATAGGATGGGTTTCTCACTCTGCATGCGTATGGAGGGCCCCGCCGATGACCCGTGGCATGTCCCACCTGGAAGACAGCTCCGCACTGGTCGCCAGTCCGTACGTGCGCGACCCCAATATTCGGGGCCTGGCCGACGATCCGGTGCCGACCGGGGGCGACAACCCCTACAAGATCGCGATGCTGGGGCTGACCTTCGACGACGTCCTGCTGCTGCCCGCGGCCTCCGATGTGGTTCCCGCCACAGCGGACACCTCCAGCCAGCTCACCAAGAAGATCAGGCTCAAAGTGCCACTGGTGAGCTCGGCGATGGACACGGTCACCGAGTCGCGGATGGCCATCGCGATGGCCCGGGCGGGCGGCATGGGTGTGCTGCACCGCAACCTGCCGGTCGCCGAGCAAGCTGGCCAGGTCGAGATGGTGAAGCGCTCGGAAGCCGGCATGGTCACCGATCCGGTCACCTGCCGGCCCGACAACACGTTGGCTCAGGTCGACGCGCTGTGCGCCCGGTTCCGGATCTCCGGGCTGCCCGTGGTCGACGACTCCGGCGCGCTGGTCGGCATCATCACCAATCGCGACATGCGGTTCGAGGTGGACCAGACCAGGCAGGTCGCCGAGGTGATGACCAAGGCCCCGCTGATCACCGCCCAGGAGGGCGTGAGCGCCGACGCGGCGCTGGGGCTGTTGCGCCGCAACAAGATTGAGAAGCTGCCCGTCGTCGACGGTCACGGCCGGCTGACCGGGCTGATCACCGTCAAAGACTTCGTCAAGACAGAACAACACCCGCTGGCCACCAAGGACAGCGACGGCCGCCTGCTGGTCGGCGCCGCCGTCGGCGTCGGCGGTGACGCCTGGGTCCGCGCGATGATGTTGGTCGACGCCGGGGCTGACGTGCTGATCGTCGACACCGCGCACGCGCACAACCGGCTGGTGCTGGACATGGTCGGCAAACTCAAGGCCGAAATCGGCGACCGCGTCCAGGTGATCGGGGGCAACGTGGCAACCAGGGCGGCGGCCGCGGCCCTGATCGACGCCGGTGCCGACGCGGTCAAGGTCGGGGTGGGACCGGGATCGATCTGCACGACGCGGGTGGTGGCCGGCGTTGGCGCGCCGCAGATCACCGCGATCCTGGAGGCGGTCGCGGCGTGCGCGCCGGCCGGCGTGCCCGTCATCGCCGACGGCGGGCTGCAGTACTCCGGCGACATCGCCAAGGCGCTGGCCGCCGGCGCGTCGACGGCCATGCTGGGATCGTTGCTTGCCGGCACCGCCGAGGCGCCGGGCGAGCTGATCTTCGTCAACGGCAAGCAGTTCAAGAGCTATCGCGGCATGGGGTCGCTGGGCGCAATGCAGGGCAGGGGTTCCGGAGGCGCGGGCAAGTCGTATTCCAAGGACCGCTACTTCGCCGACGACGCGCTCTCGGAGGACAAGTTGGTACCCGAGGGGATCGAGGGGCGGGTGCCGTTCCGCGGTCCGCTGTCGTCGGTGATCCACCAGCTGGTCGGCGGTCTGCGGGCGGCGATGGGGTACACCGGCTCACCCACCATCGAGGTGCTGCAGCAGGCGCAGTTCGTCCGGATCACGCCGGCCGGACTGAAAGAGAGCCACCCGCACGACGTCGCGATGACCGTCGAAGCGCCCAACTACTACGCGCGGTGAACAGCGAACTGGCCATGGTCGAGATCGGGATGGGCCGCGCCGCGCGCCGCACCTACGAACTCAGCGAAATCAGCATCGTGCCGTCGCGGCGCACCCGCTCGTCGAAGGACGTGTCGACGGCGTGGCAGCTCGACGCCTACCGATTCGAGATCCCCGTGGTGGCGCATCCGACCGATGCGTTGGTGTCACCGGAGTTCGCGATCGAGCTGGGCCGGCTCGGCGGGCTGGGCGTGCTCAACGGCGAGGGGCTGATCGGCCGGCACGCCGATGTCGAGGCCAAGATCGCACAACTCGTCGAGGCCGCCGAAAAGGAGCCCGAACCCTCTGCGGCCATTCGGTTGCTGCAGGAGCTGCATGCGGCGCCACTGGACCCCGACCTGCTCGGCTCGGCGGTTGCCCGCATCCGGGAGGCCGGGGTGATCACCGCGGTGCGCGTCAGCCCGCAGAACGCCCAGGCGCTGACCCCGGTGCTCCTCCAGGCGGGTATCGACCTGCTGGTCATCCAGGGCACGATCGTCTCCGCCGAGCGGGTGGCCAGCGATGGTGAGCCGCTGAACCTGAAGACCTTCATCTCGGAGCTCGATGTTCCGGTGGTCGCCGGTGGCGTGCTCGACCACCGCACCGCGCTGCATCTGATGCGCACCGGCGCCGCCGGGGTCATCGTCGGCTACGGCTCCACCCAGGGGGTGACCACCTCCGACGAGGTGTTGGGCATCAGAGTGCCGATGGCCACCGCGATCGCCGACGCGGCCGCGGCGCGCCGCGAATACCTCGACGAGACCGGCGGCCGCTACGTGCATGTGCTGGCCGACGGCGACATTCACACCTCGGGCGAGCTGGCCAAGGCCATCGCCTGCGGCGCCGACGCGGTGGTGCTGGGGACGCCGCTGGCCGAATGCGCCGAGGCGCTCGGGGACGGGTGGTTCTGGCCGGCCGCGGCGGCGCACCCGTCGTTGCCGCGCGGGGCGTTACTGCAGATCGCCGTCGGTGAGCGCCCACCGATGGAGCAGGTGCTCAACGGTCCGTCGGACGATCCGTTCGGCAGCCTGAATCTGGTGGGCGGTCTGCGCCGTTCGATGGCCAAGGCCGGCTATTGCGACCTCAAGGAGTTCCAGAAGGTCGGCCTGACCACTGGAAGCTGAACCCGGCCGAGGCCGCCATATACTGCCGGGATGAAGCCGGATTTTGACGTCCTGATCATCGGTTCGGGGTTCGGGGGCAGCGTCAGCGCGCTGCGGTTGACGGAAAAGGGCTACCGCGTGGGCGTGCTGGAGGCCGGCCGCCGCTTCTCCGACGAGGAGTTCGCCGAGACCTCCTGGGACCTGCGCAAGTTCCTGTGGGCACCGAAGCTCGGTTGCTACGGCATCCAGCGGATCCATCCGCTGCGCAACGTGATGATCTTGGCCGGCGCCGGAGTGGGCGGCGGCTCGCTGAACTACGCCAACACGTTGTACGTGCCGCCGGAGCCGTTCTTCCAAGACCAGCAGTGGTCGCACATCACCGACTGGCGCGGCGAACTGATGCCGCACTACGAACAGGCGCAACGGATGCTGGGCGTGGTGAAGAACCCGACGTTCACCGACGCCGACCGCATCGTCAAGGAGGTCGCCGACGAGATGGGGTTCGGCGACACTTTCGTGGCCACCCCAGTGGGGGTGTTCTTCGGCCCGGATGGCACCAAAGCGCCCGGAAAAACCGTGCCCGACCCGTACTTCGGCGGTGCGGGCCCCGAGCGCACCGGCTGCCTGGAATGCGGCTGCTGCATGACGGGTTGCCGCTACGGCGCCAAGAACACCCTGGTGAAGAACTACCTCGGCCTCGCGGAATCCGCAGGCGCGCAAGTCATTCCGATGACGACTGTGAAAGGCTTCGAGCAGCGGTCCGACGGGCTGTGGGAGGTCCGCACCCTGCGCACCGGAAGTTGGCTGCGCCGGGACAGGCGCACGTACACCGCCGCGCACCTGATCCTGGCCGCGGGCACCTGGGGGACGCAGCATCTGCTGTTCAAGATGCGGGACAACGGCAAGTTGGCCCGGCTGTCAAAGCAGCTGGGCGTGTTGACCCGGACCAACTCCGAGTCGATCGTCGGCGCCGCGACGCTGCAGGTCTCGCCCGACCTGGACCTGACCCACGGGGTGGCGATCACGTCGTCGATTCACCCGACGGCGGACACCCACATCGAGCCCGTCCGCTACGGCAAGGGTTCCAACGCGATGGGGCTGCTGCAGACGCTGATGACCGATGGGCCAGACCCAGAGGGTCCCCCTGGCAGCTATGTGCCGCGGTGGAAGCAGTTGTTGGACCAGGCCCGCCAAGATCCGCGCGGCATCCTTCGGATGCTCAATGTCCATCAGTGGAGCGAGCGCACGGTGATCGCGCTGGTGATGCAGCACCTGGACAACTCGATCACCACGTTCACCAAGCGCGGCAAGCTCGGCATCCGCTGGTATTCGAGCAAGCAGGGACACGGCGAACCGAACCCGACGTGGATACCGATCGGCAACAAGGTCACCCGCCACATGGCCGCCAAGGTTGACGGCGTGGCCGGCGGCACCTGGGGGGAACTCTTCAACATCCCGCTGACGGCCCACTTTCTCGGCGGAGCGGTGATCGGCGACAGCCCCGAGCACGGCGTCATCGACCCGTACCACCGGGTCTACGGCTATCCGACCCTGTCCGTGGTGGACGGCGCGGCGATCTCGGCGAACCTGGGCGTCAACCCCTCGCTGTCCATCACCGCGCAAGCCGAGCGGGCGGCCTCGCTGTGGCCGAACAAGGGCGAGAACGATGAGCGGCCGCTGCAGGGCGACACCTACCGCAGGCTGGACCCGATCCCGCCCGCGCACCCGGTGGTACCCCTCGACGCACCGGGTGCGCTCCGCTGGCTGCCGATCGATCCGGTCGCCGCGCGGCCGACGCCGGCTAACTAGCTCGCGATCGCCTCGAGCGGCGCGCCGCGGATCACCCGGCTGCGTTCCCCGTGCACGTTCACGGGCACGTCGCCCATCAACGTGACCCGGTGTAAAAGCCGGGGCTGGTCGTCGTAGTCGTCGATCGCCCGGTGCTGCGTTGCCCGGTTATCCCACATGGCGACGTCGCCCGGCTCCCAGTTCCATTGGATGGTGTTCTCGGGCAACGTGATTCGGCGTTGCAGCAAATCAAGCAGCACGGTCGATTCGTGGCTGTCCAGGCCGACGAAGTTGCGGATGAAGCCTCCGGCCAGCAGGGTGCGTTCCCCGGTCTCCGGGTGCACGCGCACCACGGGATGTTCCGTCTGGAAATCCGGCTTCTCGAACGCATCCCGGAACTCCTGCTGCGCCTCGGTCAGTGACTCGGGGATGATGTAGTCGCGGCGGTTGGTGTGCACCGCCCACAGGTTTTCGACGAGCAATTTGAGTGGTTCGGGCAGGTCGTCGTAGGCGGCCGCGGTGGACGCCCACAGTGTGGAGCCGCCATAGCTGGGCAGGGTGATCGCGCGCAGGATCGACGCCTTCGGATAGTTCGCGGCGAACGTGACGTCGGTGTGCCAGCGATTCGCCCTGCCGTACTCGGAGTCGATCGGAGTGATCGTCGGCGCAGTCTTGCCGGCCAGCACGGATGCAGCGGCAGGGTGGCCGATCGGCGTTCCCAGCAGCCCGGCGAACGCGAGTTGCTGATAGTCATCGAGGTGGTGCTGCCCGCGGAAGAAAATCGCTTTGTGGCCCAACAGTGCCTCGCGGATCTCGTCGACGGTTGCCGGGCCGAGGTCGCCGCCGAGCTTCACCCCGTCGATCCGGGCGCCGATTCGGCTTCCCAACTTGGTAACGCCTATCGCGTGTGTCATCTGTTGGTCCTTTTGAGGGAAGTCCGTGTAGTCAGTTGACTACATGGGCTAGTGTAGTCATGTGACTACGCGTTCGGCAAGTGCCGGCCGGAAAGTTCCGACCGGACGGGGAGCCCCCACTGGGCGGGAGCAAGTGGCGGCGGCGATCTTGGAGGCCGCTACCGACCTGTTCGCGGAGCGTGGTCCGGCCGCGACGTCGATCCGCGACATCGCCACCCGATCGAAGGTCAACCACGGGCTGGTTTTTCGTCACTTCGGCACCAAGGAACAGCTGGTCGGTGCCGTGCTCGATCACCTGGGCGCGGATTTGACCGGTCTGCTGCAGTCGGGCGCGGGGGCGGACGTCGTCGACAAGGCTCTCGACCGGCAGATGCGGGTCATGGCCCGCACAGTGCTCGACGGGTACCCGGCCGAGCAGTTGCAGAAGCGCTTCCCCAACGTTGCGGGGATGCTCGACGCGGTGCGGCCACACTACGACAACGAGATCGATGCGCGGCTGGCTGTCGCCAATGCCCTTGCGCTGCAAATCGGTTGGCGGTTGTTTGCGCCCATCCTGCGCTCGGCCGCCGGTCTCGACGAACTGACCGACGCCGAACTGCGACAAGCCGTGGACACCGAGGTGGCCCGGATCGTCGAACCGCACTGAGCGACTTAGCGTTCGGGGGGTTCGGGGGTCTGTTGGGGCTGGGCCCGTCGGTGCGTGGGCTCGCGGCCGGGCGGCTGCGGCGGTGGCGGCAGCAGAGGCTTGCGCCTGCGCACCGCGATGGTCGCCGGCTTCTCCGTGTTCAGCACGACCTCTTCGCCGGCGTGCCGAATCGTCAGATCGCCACCATCCCCGTCGCTCAGCGTGTAGGTGACATCGGAGTGGTTGGCGTCGACGGTCACCCGGAAGTCTCGCCACCGCAGCCGGAACCGCAGCCGGGTGATGCCGTCGGGCAGTTGGGGATCGAGGGACAGGATGCCCTCGTCGTCACGCAGGCGGCCAAAGCCTCCGACCAGTGCCATCCACGCACCTGCAAGCGAGGCCATGTGTAGGCCGTCGCGGGTGTTCTGGTGCAGATCGCGCAGGTCGATCAGCGCGGCCTCATAGGCATAGTCATGGGCCAGCTCCAGATGCCCGACCTCGGCGCACATCACCGCCTGAGTGCAGGCCGACAGCGACGAGTCGCGCACCGTACGCCGCTCGTAGTAGTCGACGTTGCGGGCCTTCTGCTCGGGCGTGAACGCGTGACTCTGCCACTGCATCGCCAGCACCAGGTCGGCCTGCTTAATCACCTGCGCGGGATACAGTCGCACGTAGGCTTCGTGCAGGAGCAGGGGATAAGTCGTGTTGGCCTCGAAGTCCCATTCCGCAAACGTGGTAAATCCTTGGCACTGCTGATGAACACCCAGTTCTGCGTCGTAGGGAATGTTGACCGCGGCGGCCGCGTCGCGCCACGCCGCCATCTCCTCGGTGGTGACGCCAAGTTTCGAGGCCTCGTCCGGGTCGCGAACGCAGGCATCGGCGGCGACGACCAGGTTGTGCGCGGCCATCAAGTTCGTGAAGACGTTGTCGCGGACGATCGCCGTGTATTCATCGGGGCCGGTGACCCCGTCCAGATGCCAGACGCCGTGGCGGTCGTGGTGACCGAGTGACATCCACAACCGGGCGGTTTCGATCAGCACGTGAAGACCGCAATCCTTCTCAAGCGAATGATCGCCGGTCACGACGCGGTACCGATCGAAGGCCATCGCGATATCGGCGTTGATGTGAAACGCCGCGGTGCCGGCCGGCCAGTAGGCCGAGCACTCCTGCCCGCGGATGGTTCGCCATGGAAAGCTGGCGCCTTTTAGGCCGAGCTCGGCCGCCCGGTCCCTGGCGAGGTCCATTGTCGAGGCGCGCCACCGCAGTGCGTCCGCGACGGCGTGCGGCGCGGTGTAGGTCAGCACCGGCAGCACGTAAGCCTCGGTGTCCCAAAAGGCGTGGCCGTCGTAGCCGGTGCCGGTGAGCCCCTTGCTGGGGATCGCCCGGCGTTCGGCGCGCGCGCTGGCCTGCAGCAGGTGAAACAGCCCGAACCGGACCGCTTGCTGGGATTCGGGGTCGCCTTCGACCTCGACGTCCGCGTTTTCCCAGAAGTCGTCGAGGTAGGCCCGTTGCGAGTCCAGCAGCCCCTGCCACCCGGTGTAGCGGGCACCGTGCAGTGCGGCGGCGGCCTGGTCCCGCAGTGCCGGGCGAGAGCGCTGGCTGGACCAGCCGTACGCGAGGTATTTCACGATGCGCAGCTTCTGTCCGGGACGCAGCCCGCAGATCACGGTGGTCCGCGCCAGGTCGGCACGCGCGTCTTTGCTGACCTCGACGCGTCCGGGCACGTCGACCTCGTGATCCATTGCGGCGGCCATCATCAGGGCGCTGCTGCGGGTCCGGTGCATGAGAAGTGCTCCGGCCTCGGTTACTTCGTGTTCGACGGCCTCGAGCGGGTTCTTCAGGATGGCCGACACCCGCGGATCACCCGAGGTCTCCGGTTGGTCCTCGTTTGTCACCAGTTCCGACTGCACCGTCACGCGCACGAATTCGTCAACGGCCTCGACGACATACTCGATGGCGGCGACGCCGCGGTGGGTTATCGACACCAGCCGGGTGGACACCAGTTTTATCTGCTTGCCCGCGGGCGAGGACCAGTGCGCGCGGCGGGTCAGCGTCCCGGCACGCAGGTCGAGAACCCGCTCGTGGGAGATCAATTCGCCGTAGCGGACGTCGAACGCCTCGTCCTCGACGAACAGGCGAAAGATCTTGCCGTTGGTGACGTCGACGATCGTCTGGCCGGCCTCCGGATAACCGTATCCCGCCTCGGCGTACGGCAGCGGCCGGATTTCGTAGAAGGAGTTCAGATAGGTGCCCGGCAGGCCGTACGGCTCGCCCTCGTCGAGGTTGCCGCGCAACCCGATGTGCCCGTTGGACAACGCGAACAGGGATTCCGACTGGGCCAGCAGGTTCAGGTCGAGTCGGGTCTCGCGGACTTGCCAGGGTTCGACGGGGAAGGCTTCCTGGGTGATCATGACTGCAGCAATTCGGCGAGATCGGTGACCACCACGTCGGCGCCGTTGCTTCGCAACTCGTCGGCCTGCCCCACCCGGTCGACGCCCACCACGTAGCCGAAGTTACCGGCGCGGCCGGCGGCCACGCCCGATAGCGCGTCCTCGAAGACCGCCGCCGCGTCGGGAGCGACGTCGAGCAACTGCGCGCCGCGCAAGAACGAGTCCGGGGCGGGCTTGCCGGGGATGTGCTCTTCGCGCAGCGTGTTGCCGTCCACCCGCCGCTGGATGAACCGGTCCAGACCTGTGATCTTGAGTACCTCGGGGGTGTTGGCGCTGGCCGACACCACGGCGATGCCGAGACCCGCGCTCGAGACCGCCTCCAGGTAGCGCCGCGACCCGTCGAACACCTCGACGCCGTCCTTTTCCAGGACCTTTTGGAACATGTCGTTCTTGCGGTTGCCCAGGCCGTACACCGTCTCGGCGTCGTCGGGATCGTCGGGGCTGCCGTCGGGCAGATCGATTCCGCGGCTGCTCAGAAACGACCGGACCCCGTCTTCGCGTTTCTTGCCGTCCACGTATTTGCGGTAGTCCGCGGCCGCATCGAAGGGGACGAACTTCTCTCCCATCCGCTTGGCCCGATCGGATAGAAAGGCGTCGAACATGGCCTTCCAAGCCTTGGTATGCACGCTCGCGGTGTCGGTGAGCACACCGTCGAGGTCGAACAGGCAGGCACGGACCTTCTCTGGCAGACCCAGCGCTGAACTCACCAGCGGACCTCGCTTTCTGGTTTTGCGGGTTGGGCGGTATCCACTCCACCATGCCAAGCGGTGTGCCGCCAGCGTTTAGCGGCCGTCGCCGCGCCGGACGGGCAGCCAGCATGCCGCCAGCGGGACCGTGGTGAGCAATCCGAGCGCCATCACGCCCGCCACGTGTTGGTGCTGGTCGTGCATGGCCACGGCCATCACGAGCATGACGCCGAAGTGCGCGGAGTTCGCGGTGAGATTGAAATCAAGGAACAGCCGGTTGGTGAGCGGGGCTTTGGCCGAGCCGAACAGGAACAGCGCCCAGACGATGTAGACGGTGGAGAACATGACGGCTATCGCCTGATCATTGGGGCCGCCCTCACCCCAGTCGAAGAGTCGAGCCAACAACGGCGGTAACCCGTTGATGCGATGCGTGGACGCGAGAATCAAGTCGGGCACGAAGAAAAGCAGATAGCCGACCGCGGTCAGTCGAATCATGACTGGAAGCCACGACGCCGCGCGGCCCGGTCGGCTTTGCCTCATGAATTGACGGTTCTTCGGGTGCTTTGCCGGATGATGCGAGCCATCGTCGTCGGGCGCTCGAGGGCCGAAAAGTGGCCCACGCCGGGCACCGTGATGGTTGCGGCATTCGTGAGCAGTTGCGCGACCTGTTCCCGCTCCGGCGCGCGCGACCAATCGTGTTCGCTGTAGACCAATGTGACAGGTGCGGTCACCTTCGCGTAGCGGCTTCGCGCGTCGATGAACCCGCCGAGGCTGCGCATGATGGCTCGGTTCACCGTCGGGTAGCCGGTTCGACGGCCGCTTCGACGAAGCTCGCTGAGCAACTCCTCCGGCAGCGCGCGGTGGTCGGCTAAGCCGCCTCGCAGCACGCCCCGCAGGACGACGCGATTTTCCATGCGGACGACGATCGGTCCGGAGCCGGGCAGGCGGGCGCCCGTTCCGATCAGGCGGGCCAACCAGTTCCCCCGTTCGAGGCCGCTCGGGTAGTCGTAGGGGTTGAAGGCGACCACGTTGCGCACGTTGTCGGGCAGGTCAATCGAGGCCAACAGCGCGATCGCGGCCCCCATCGACTCGCCGGCCAACGTGACCTCACGCAGGTCGAGCGTCCTGACGAATTCGACTGCGGCGCTGCGTAGTTCCGGCTCGCCGAATCGGGCGCCCGGCACGATGTCGGACCAGCCCATTCCGGGCTGGTCCAGCGCGTAGATCGTGAACTCGTCCCAGAGCTCGGGCACGACCCGCTGGAAGTAGTCCAGCTGTGTGCGAACCGTGTGGAGCAGGACCAGCGGGGGACCGGTTCCCGTCGTGTAGTAGCGCAACCGCGACCCGTCGGACCGCTGGAGGAACTTGACCTCGCCGCGGCCGCCGTTCCATGTCCGGGTGTAGCGCTGGTCTGGAATCTCGTTGGGCTGCATGGTCTTCATGGTCTTCAACCTTCGCTGACGGTAAGCGCGACCGCTTGAATTGCCCGCAGACGTCCGTCGGCCAAGGCGTGGGTGAGGTTTTCGGCTTTTCGCCGGAAGTCGGTGACGAAGGCGTGCAGGCCCAGCGGGTCGGCGGGCTGGGCCAGCACGGCCTGCATGACGGTGGCCGCCTGGTCGGTGAGGTCGTTCCAGTGTTCGACGGCGAAGCCGGCGGACTCGACGACGGCGCGCAATTCCTCGGGAGTGACCAGATGGCTGCGCGTGGGTTCGTCGGCCCAGGGCAGTGGATAGTCGAGTTCGCCGTGGTCGCCAATCGTGATGTCCCACATGGCAAGCCGTCCGCCGTCCGCCAGCACCCGGCGCGCCTCGGAGTACAGGCGCGCCTTGTCGGCGACGTTCATCTGGACGTGCTGGCTGATGGCGACGTCGAAAGTGCCGTCGGCGAAGGGGAGTTCGGTCACGTCCGCCTGACGAACGGAGATGAGGTCGCCGAGGCCGACGATTCGGTTGAGCCAACGGTTCGTTTCGCAGTATTCGTCGGTGAGATCCACGGCGACAACGGGGGAGCCGTAGCGGTCGGCGACATAGCGCGCGGTGCCACCGACCCCGCTTCCGGCGTCGAGGACCCTGGTGCCGCTTGCGATCTGCGCCAGGTCCACCAGCTGGGCGGTGGCGTAGCGGCCCATGGTGTGAAAGTCTTCCAGCAGGCCGAGGTCGGCGGGCGCGAGGCGGCCGAGGTTCTTCCCTGCGGAGAGCAGCGCGCGCTCGATGTTGCTGCGCGACAGGCCGGTCGAGTACTGGCTCTGGATTGTGTCGTTCATTTCTGCACCTCTGTCCATGCGGTGATGATGGGTGGCATCGTGATAAGGGCGTTGACCGCAAGCGCCTCTTCACGGAATCGCGGCACGAAGTTGTCGATGTCGGCAATCTCGTCGATGCCGAAGCCGATCTGTCCTGCGATGGGGGATATCAGCCGCCAGACTTCCGCGGCGTAGGCCAGGATGTCGGCGTCGGCGGCCGTGCCGATCGGCGTGCCGAGGGTCAGCTTTGGCGCGGCGAAGCCGGCCTCCGCAAAGATCGTGTGCAGTGTGGTGCCGAACCGCGGGCTGAGCCCCATCGCCTCGAATGCGCGGACGATCCCGGTCGTCACCTGCCCGAACAGCGGGATGTCCGGGATGCTGCTCGTCGCGGTGATGTCGTTCTCGGAGAACGCGATCACGCCGCCGGGACGCACGAACGAGCTGAGATGCCGCAGAGTGACGGCCGGGTCGGGCAGGTGCATGAGGATAAACCGGCCGACTATCGCGTCGATCGGCTCTTCGAAGGCGATCGCGTCAATCGAGGACCGCGTGAAATGCACTGTGGATAAGCGC
>Ga0318526_10000098_pt1 | contig 13691 bp, 13 predicted proteins | sample GRESIP052b4f24_FD_203491 | JGI IMG/M metagenome (GOLD analysis project Ga0318526, IMG submission 203491) | Tropical soil microbial communities from Luquillo Experimental Forest, Puerto Rico - GRE.SIPMG.052b4f24 | ecosystem: Environmental > Terrestrial > Soil > Tropical forest > Bulk soil...
GCGTATGCGTAACGCTCTGCCCGGAAGTCTTCAGCCTGACCGAGGACGGCTACTCGGTGGCGATAACTTCGGATGTGCCAACGGAGTTCGAGGCGGCCACCCAGGAGGCGATCGAATGCTGCCCCGAGCAGGCGATCAGCAAGATTTAATCAGACGCGAACGCAGGTAAGGAGATTCAATGGCTAAGGGGTACGTCATCCTTACCGAGGCCATCAAGGATCGGGAGGGCATGAAGGCCTATGCCCAAGCGGCGGGGCCGACGATGGGTGGCGCCAATGTCCTTGCGGTGGACGCCGCCCCCAAAGTCGTCGAGGGCACCTGGCACGGCGATCAGACCGTCGTGCTGGAGTTCGAATCGGTGGATGCGGCCCGCGCGTGGTACGAGTCCGAGGGTTACCAAAAGGCCGCGAAACTGCGGCAAGCGGTTGCGGACTGCAACGTGGTCATCGTCGCCGGGTTTTGAAATACCTTCGGCCGCTACTCCTTGATCGAGATCGCCTGCCGGGGGCATTGGCGGACAGCCTCGCGCACGTCTGACTCGTTCTCCGGGGTGACTTCCGGCTGCAAGACGGTCAGCATGTCGTCCTCGCCGAGGTGAAATATCTCCGGATTGATGCCCATGCAGACGCCGTTGCTTTCGCAAAGACCCCAATCGACTTCTATTCTCATTTCGGTTTCCTCACCGAACTACCTTCACCGGTACGTGCTTCCAGCCCATCACATTTTGCATGTGAACGCGTTGGCAGCCATCCCAGTCCACCTCATAGCGGGGCATGTAGTCCAGCAGCTTCTCCAGCGCGAGCGCGCTCTCCATGCGGGCCAGCGCCGCGCCGAGGCAGCTGTGAATCCCGTAGCCGAATCCCATGTTCTGCGCTTCGGTTCGGTCCCGATCGACGTCGAATTTGTCGGGGTCGGTCCAGGCCTCGGGGTCACGATTGGCCGCGCCGTTGATGAGGAATATCGGCTTCCCCGCCGGAATCGTGACGCCGTGCAGCTGAACGTCTTTCATGGAGCGACGGACCTGATATTGGGACGGTGCCTCGTAGCGGAGCAGTTCCTCGACCGCGGCGGGGATCTTGCTGCGATCGTCGAGCAGCTTCTGCCACTGCTCGGGAAAGCGGCCGAACACCACCGGCGCATTGCCGATCAGCTTGGTGACGGTCTCGGCGCCGGCGCCGCCCAACAGCGTTGCGAACCCGGCTATCTCGAGGTCGTCGAGCCTCCTTTTGTCCCCGTTCTCGCATTCCAGCTCGGCGTCGACGAGCTTGGTGAACAGGTCGTCACGCGGCGCGTCGCGGCGTTGCTTCACGAGGTCGTAGTAGAGCATCGCGGTGTTGATGTTGGCTTGCATACCCGACTCGCCGACTTCGACCTGCCCGGGTTCGCGAGTCAGCGATTCGTCAATCCAGTGGCGCACCTGTTGCGCCTGCTCCTCCGGCACCCCCAGCATCGTCGTGATCACTTCGACCGGGAACGGACCGGAAAGGTCCTGCACCACATCGAACCGATCGGGATCGGCTGCCCCGAGGTACTTGTCGATCTTGTCGGTGACCATCTGTTTCTGGGACTGGATGGCGCGCGGCGTGAAGACCTTGTTCAGCAGGCTGCGCATGTGCCGATGGTCGGGGGGGTCCATGAAGATGATCGACGGCGGCGGTCGCTCCCCGGATCTCACCATCGACAGGTCGATGCCGTAGGCCGAGGAATACGTTTCGAAATCCTTCAGGCCCGCGGCCACGTCCTCATGACGAGTCAACGCGTAGAAGTCGTACTCCTCGCTGTAGTAGACGGGCGCTTCTTCCTGCATTCGCCGGTACGTCTCCCAGGCGCCGTTGAAGAATTGCTCGGAAAACGGATCGAAGACCAGCTTCGATTTGGTCATGTGATGCTCCTGGCTGGCGGGTTGCGGGCTGGCACCGTTACAGCAGACTGCCTAACTGTAACGCTAACGGTAGCGGTTCCACAGCGAACCGGAAAGACCAAAACGCCGCCATCTCAAACCTTCCCGGCTTTAGTGGCAACGGGGTCGATGACCTTGATGACGCGGTCCAGCGCACCCAGGTCGTCGTCGAGCTCCTCGGCGATGCCGCGAACTACGGCCACGTCTTTGCCCACGAATTCACCGGCCACCTCGAGGAACGACGCGACCGAACCCCTTGCCGCGACGATGTTCAGCACCCGGCTGGTTGCGCTGCCGTGAGGCAGTGCGTCCAGCAGGGTCGACTCCGGCACGCCGAGCCGCTCGCCCAGCCGGATGGACTCCGCGAGCAGCCCGATGTGCCCCGCGAACAGTGCGTTGTTGACCAGCTTCACCGTCTGGCCGGCGCCGCGCGGTCCGACGTGCAGAACCGGGTCGCCGTAGCAGCCCAGCACCGGTCGCACCCGTGCCACGGCGTCATCGGCGCCGCCCACGAACAGCGTCAGTTTGCCGGCGGAGATGTCGTGCGGGCCGCCGCTGACCGGTGCGTCTACCACGTCGACTTCGTTGGCGCGGGCCGCGATCGCCTCGATCGTTTTCGGGCTTGTGGTGGTGTGCACCACCAACGTCGAGCCGGACGGCATCGCGGGCAGCAGGGCGCTGCCCAGGCAGACCTGCCGTACCTGTTCGTCGGTGAACACGCACAGCACCACGATGTCGGCCTGCGAGCCGGCCTCTGCCACGTCGTCAATTGGGTGGGCGCCCAGCCGCTCGAGGTCGCGCCGCTTGTCGGCGGTCCGGCCCACAGCGGTGACGTCATGGCCGGCTTCGACGAGACGCGCCACCATCGGGCGCCCCATCCGGCCCGCGCCGATAAACCCGACCTTCACCGCGGGTGACCCATCAAAGCCAGCGTGGCGTCGGCCGCGTCGAGCACGGCGCCACCGGCTGCTGCGGCCCGGTCGGCGAGGTCGACGACCAGCCGGACATCCTTCTGCAGCAGTGTTCCCGCCAATCCGGCCAGCCGTTCCAGGCCGCCGACTCCGCCAAGGGCGTTGAGCGCGAAGCTGTTTCCGCTGCTGCGGGAGACGACCTCGGTGAGCCGATCCGGGGAGACGCCAAGGTGGCTGGCCAACGACAGGGCGGCGGCGGCGGTGCCCAGGTTGGCGGTGAACAGCAAGTTGTTGAGGAGCTTGGTGGTTTGCCCGGAACCCAGGTCGCCGAGGTGAACGACGGGATCGGCGTAGGTCTCAAAGACCGGACGGCAGCGCTCGACGACGTCGGCGTCGCCACCGACCATCACCAGCAGACGCCCCTCCGACGCCGCGACACCGCCGCCGCTCACGGGCGCGTCGATAACCGAAACGCCTTTGCTGCCAGCTCTTTTCGCCAGCTCCCGGCAGGTATTGGGGTGCACCGTGCTGTGCACCGCGATGACACCGCCCGGTTTCATCGCCGCCAGCAGCCCGTGCTCGCCGCCGGTGATTTCCGCGACGTCGGCGTCGCCGACGACGCACAGGCAGACCAGATCGCTGGCCGCGGCGAGTTCGGCCGGTGACCCGGCGACCTTGGCCGGAGTGTCGGCGAACGGTTCGAGCGACGCGGATCGGCGCGCCCACAGTGCGGTCTCGTAGCCGGCCTCGACGATCCGCCGTGCCATGGGTCCGCCCTGGCTGCCCAGCCCGATGAATCCGACTTTCATTAGCCGGCCTCTTCGGTGTCCGCATCCGCCGAATGTGAAGCCAGCTTCACGCTCGAGGAGGCCGCCGCGGTCACGCATTCGTCCGCGAACGCAAAGACCTTCGAGTGGTAGTCCGCGGCGGTGTGGCCGAGGCTGATGTTGTGTCCCGCCTCGGGTTGTCTATTGACGGTGAACCGCGGCGAGCCGGAGAACAGGGCCGTGATCTCGGTCAACGCCGAAGTGTCGGTCTGCCAAACCCTTTCGTATTCGGCGATGCTGAATTGCACCGGGACGCGAATGGCGGGGGCGAGCGAAGGAAAGTCTTGGCGGGCCCAGTCCGACACCATCTGGTCCTCGTAGGCTGGAGCCCCCGGATGAACGGTGGCGCCGTTGAGGACCTCGTGTGGATACAGCCGCTCCGGGTGCCACAACAGCTCGCGCAGGCCCGCCGGCCGGCGTTCTCGGGTCGCGGTTTTCAGGATTTCTCGGGCCGCCGGGTGATAGTGCCGGCCGGTGCCCGCCAGTTCGACGCCCACCAGATCGGCGCCGCGTGCGTCGGCGCCCATCCGCATCGCCAGTTCGCATCCGCCCGAATGGCCCAGCACGAACAGGCCGGCGCCGCGTCGCCCCTGCCCGAGGATGCGATCCACCGCCCCGTATGCGAGGTTGACCCGCTGCTCGGGCCGGGCCATCGCCTCCGGGTAGGGGGCCGAGCTGCCATAGCCGGGCCGATCCAGCGCCACGACGGTGAATCCGGCTGCCGCACCCGTCCGGAGCAAGGAGAAGGACGGGTGGCCCGGGCAGTCGAAATAGATCGCGGTGGTGCCTCCGCCGTGGATGGCCACGATCACGGCCTTGGGCTCGGGGGCCTCGGCGACCAGCGCCGACATCGGCACGCCGTCGACGATCACTAGCCTGGGGCGGGGAGCGGGCGCGCTCATCCGGCGGCCCGCAGTAATAGGACGCCGCTCGGGGTGAGGCCGCCGCTGCTGACCACGCCGACGCGGGCGCCGGCGACCTGGCGGTCGCCGGCCGCGCCGCGCAGTTGGCTGACCGCTTCGTGCAGCAGACCCATGCCGTGGGTGCGGCCGTGCGAGAGCTGGCCGCCGTGCGTGTTGAGCGGCAGCTGCCCGTCGCGGGCGATGTTCTTGCCGCCGTCGAGAAACTCCTTGGCTTCGCCGATCCCGCAGAAGCCCAGCGCCTCGATCCAGGACAGGCAGTTCATGGTAAACCCGTCGTACAGTTCGGCGACGTCAACGTCGTTGGGCCGCAACGAGGTACGCGTCCACACGTGCGCGGCTTGGCCGAGCACCTGCGGCTCATGGGTCAGGGTGCTCTGGTCCCAGTCGATTCGTTCGACGATCTGCGTGCCCACCGCCTCCACCAGGACGGGCGGCTTGGCCAGGTCACGCGCGGCGTCGACGGCGGAGACGATGACGGCTATCGCGCCGTCGCACGGCACATCGCAGTCATAGAGACCGAAGGGCGTGGTGATGGGCCGCGCGTTGAGGTAGTCATCCATCGTCATCGGGGTCCGATAGACGGCGGTCGGGTTCAATTCGGCATTGGCCCGCTGGTTCAACGCGATCCAGCCCAGCGTCTCTTTGGTTGTGCCGTAACGGTGGAAGTGCCGCTGCGCGTTCATCGCCAGGGTGTGGGCCGCGGACGTGGCGCCGAACGGGAAGTGCCAACCGGCGGTGCGGCCCATGGACGGGGTGATCTTGCCCTGCTTCATCAGCTCGTTGAAAGTGGCTTCCCACAGCGTCCGGAAGCACAGCACGTGACGCGCCAGGCCGCACGCGACCGCGAGCATCGCGGCAATCACCGATCCGCCCGGGCCAAAGGTCTCGATGCCGCCGTTGTGCCAGGTCGGGCGGATGCCGAGCGCCGCCTCCAGCGCGGTGACCCCGCCCTCGCCGAACCCCCCGAGGTTGCCCCCGCCGGGGTAGGTGGACAGGCCGTCGATGTCGGCGAACGTCAGTCCGGCGTCGGCGATCGCCGCCTCGCATGCTTGCACGGTCAGCGACAGCGGCGCCTGCATCAGCCGGCGCCCGATCGGCGACATGCCGATCCCGGTGAGCGCGACCTTGTCCTCGAACTTCTCCGCCGTAAGCATGGGACGGACGTGTTCACCGAAGCGCTCCGGCGCGATCTCGTCGACCGGCAGGGGAGCGGGTCGGCCGTCCGCCGAGGGGCGAAACAGCGGCAGCCAGACGTCCTCGACCTGCTCGAAGACGACCTCGACCCGTTGACCCAGTTCCAGCCGATCGGGATCGCACTCCACGATGTTGGTGGTCAGCCGGACCCGCGGGTCCTCCGCGATCGCCACCTGGGCGATCACATACGGCGCGGGCAGCCCCGGCACGCTGAACCGATGGTTCACGGTGAATCCGGCCAGCGTCGCGTTGCCCGAGACGGCCCGCACGCCCAGGTCGCGGGATCGGCAGTATCGGCACACCGGTGCGGGTGGATGGATCAGGGACTGGCAGGCCTTGCATTCCTGCAGCCGCAGGGTGCCGTCGGCTCCGGAAGTCCAGAAGAACTCGTTCTCGGCCGTGATCAGGGGCAGCGGGCGACCCGGTGCTGCTGACACGTCACCTCCGGGAGTCGGACGGCCCAGGTAGGAGCTGGTAGGCCCATTGTACTTATCGGAGAATTACGTTATCACCTCCGAGCAGCCACGATCTACAGGTGTTCCGGTCCGCTGAGCGGACCAGCTCATTGCGCAAACCACAGCATCGGCGCGCAATGGATCTCTACTGGAAACAAAGTCGAGTTTCAGGCCGAAAGGCGCACGCGGTACGGCGCCGACTTGAAGACTCGCGAGACTCACACGAGAGATGAGGACATCATGGGCTACGTCACCACCGGCCTCACCAATGGCGGAGTCACTAGCCACTACAAATTCTCATACGACGAATCCCTCGTCGGCGTCGAACCGGCGCGCACCAATGCGGTGATCGCTGCGTGCGAGAACGATTACAACCTGATGGCAGGGTGGTTCGGCGGTGGCACTTCCGTCACTGGCATGTCGGTTCAGGTCACCACCCAGAGCAACGGCGCAGGCTGGAGTGGAAGCGCCAGTTCCTCCACGATCCAGCTCAAGGCCCAAGGCGCGAGCTACAGCAACAATCCCGCCTATCTTCGGTACCTACTCGTCGCCGAGGTCGTCGAAATCTTCATGATGGCGCAGAATATCGGCTGGTTTCAGGGCTCCAACGAAGGCAGCAAGGGAGAGGGCCTGTCGCGGTTCCTCAGTAGCCAGTTTCTGGCGCTCAATGGCTTCCTTGGCGTCGGAATGGACAGGGACTACGCCGTCGCTGACCTCTGGCTCAACTCGTCGCGCCAGGACTTCGTGAACAATGCTCCCGACGACAACGGCTACGACGCGACGAACGGATGCACCACGCTTTTCATTTACTATCTGTTTTCGCAACTCGGCTACAGCATCAACAAAATCATTGCCGCGGGCGCTTCGACGCTTGCCGGCGTTTATCACAACCTGACCGGCGACGGGTCTGACCCGTTCCCGCTGTTCAAGGGCATTCTGGACCTCTGGTTCCCGTCCCAAACGAGTTCGGCCGTTGCCGGCCCCAATTTCGACGACCCGTGGCCGCTCCTTGCCGCCGCTTACACCGGCGTCTGGCGCTCCGGCAGCGGCCCCTATTACCTGTGGACCGACGCCGACCAGAGCCACTTCCTTAACAAGTGGCAAACCCTCGCGTCGCAGAATATGCGGCTCACCGACATCGAGGTGACGACAATCCGCGGTCAGCAGCTGTGGTCGGGGATTTGGGAGCAAGGGACCGACGGCTACTACTTGTGGATCGACGCCGACACGTCGCACTTTATCGCCAAATGGAGCGCGTTAGCGGCCCAAAATCTGCGGCTCGTCAGCATCAAGCACTATGACGGCCTGTGGGCCGGTGTCTGGCGTCAAGGAACCGACGGCTATTACTTATGGGTCGACGCCGACGAGTCACACTTCTTGGCCAAATGGAGCGCGTTAGCGGCCCAGAATCTGCGGCTCGTGGACTTCGATACCTACGTCGTGAACGGGCAACGGCTGTGGGCGGGAGTTTGGCGCCAAGGTTCCGACGGCTATTACCTGTGGATCGATGCGGACTGGAGCCACTTCGTCGCCAAATGGTCCCAACTCGCGTCGCAGAACTTACGGCTGGTTGGCGTGAGGACTTACGGTGGCCTGTGGGCTGGCATCTGGCGCAGCGGCTCGGATAGCTACTACCTGTGGGCGAACGTCAGCGAAGCCGACTTCATCGACAAGTGGAACGCGCTCGCGAACCAGAATTTGCGTCTCATCGACATGATCGAGGTACCGCTCGATGCTTCCGGCGCGCCGGCGGGTTCCCTGGCAATTGGCGAGGCCGAAGCGGGCGTGAGCGTCGAACGGCTCGCGATCTCGGAAATGGGGGGCCGCGGAGTAGGTGTCTCGGACGTTGTGGCGGCGAGCCCGCCCGTGGGAGCGGGCGTGGGCCAGGGCGGCGGTGACACCGCTGAAGCACCCTCTGGCGATGGGCCGGTCGGAGCGGGCCTCGGCCACGGCGGCGGGGACACCGCGGAAGGACCCAGTGCCGATTTGTCCGTGGGAGCGGGCGTGGGCCAGGGCGGCGGGGAGACCGCTGAAGGACCCAGTGCCGATGCGTCGGTCGGGGCGGGCGTCGGCCACGGCGGCGGGGATACCGCTGAGGCGGGTGGCAATGGGATCGCGGCTCCCGCAGTCGCACCCGGCGGGAATGGCTCCCGCTCGACTTCGCAGGGATTGGGCACGGGCGGCGGCGATGCCGCGGTCGGCCCCGCGGCCAGTGCGGAGACACCGGCCGGAAAGGGCGGTGGCGATGTCGGCCAAACCGGGTCGGAAGCCACGCGAAGCGCCAGCAGCGAAATGCAAGGGCGCGGAGCCGTGGCCAAAAGCCCGTCGCGCGCCCGTCGCGCCTCCAGGACGGAAGCCTGACGCCGGATAAGAGCCGCCCAGCCCAGGCCGCGGATCACCGGCGGCCGGGTTGGGCGCTCTGGCTTCCCAGCCACCAACCGCTGCTGTAACCCCGTGGCCCGCAGCGCCCGCCGCCCAACCGCCGCGCGCACGTCCGCCTCCGAGTCCACCACCCAGTGGATCTTGCTGTCCGGCAACGGCATTGCCGTGGCGGCAAGAGAAAGTTGCGTCGGAGTTGCACCGCCCACGGATGCAACGCCATCTTTCGTCCGAGTAAGTCAGCGGAAGTCGGATGGGTCGGCGGTTGCCAACGCGATCGTCATCTCCATGATGGTGTTCGGTTCCCGGAGCTTGTCGCCGTACAGCTCTTGCAGCTGTCCTAGCCGGTAACGAACAGTCTGTGGATGCACGAACAGGGCGCTTGCGATCGTGTCGCGGCGGCCCTGATGCAGAAGCCACGTCCGCAGCGTTTCGATGAGTTTTTCCTGGGTGCGTGGCCGCAGGTGCCGCATGGGGGCCAGCACCCGCTCCCGCAAATCCGCCAGCGCCTCGCCATCGGCCCCCACCACGAGGTCTGCCAGACGGTCGTCGGTGTCGAGCGGCGGGTCGGACTGACTGCTGAGTTCAAGGGCGCGGAGAACCCGGCGCACCGACGCCCCGACACTTTGCCACGGCCGCGCCGGGCCGATCACGGTCCCGGATGTCCCGATCGAGTCGACGAAAGCGGATCGCGCTCCTCCGCCGACGTCGGGAACGAGCAGCACCGTGACCGGGCGCGGCAATGGCTCGACGGTGTCTTCGGGTGCTTCCAGCGTTCGCGGGTCGAGGGTGGCGGCGATGCTGCCCTCGTGGCCGCGGTCCACGGCGATCGCCGTCAGGGTCAGCGGTGGCGTCCATACCGCCCGATCGGCGGTCATCTCGAGATCCTCGATCGACGCACCCGCGAGTAGCTGGCGAACCAGCTTTTCTCGTTGTCGTTGTCGAGCCAGGCCCGTTTTGGCCAGCTCATCGGCGTGACCAGCGACGCTGAGCGCAGACAGCCGGTCGATGTACGCGAAGACGAGTTCCGCGAAGACACCGAGGGTCTCGCCGGGCACGCCATGCGACACGGCTATCGCACTCAGTTCACGCCACGCGGTTCGGGCGCCCACGCGGTACGCGGCGAGCAACACGTCCGTGGAGCGCCCTTGCCGTGCCTCCCCCTGCCCCAACGCGTATGCGCCATCCAGGGCCGGCTTGATGCCCGGGGAGCTGTCCGGGTCGGCGCCCTCTGCCGTCAGGCGAAGAAATCCGGCCAGCGCCTGTTCGACGGCGGCTTCGATCGTGCGCCCCATCCGACCGCTGAATGCGTCGGCGTAACTGGGCACCTCGGCCACGACCGCGGCCACGGTGTGCTCCGCCACGGACGGCAAGGATCCCCACATGGCGGCAAGCGCCGGTTCCGGAAGCTGCAGCCGCGGCCGACCAGCGTTCATACCCAGAAACTATCCCTAATGCACAAAAAATGCGCGCACATTCACCTGTATCAGTCGAGAATTCGTCCGGACAGACAGTCACGATAGTAAGCATGACGACGATTAACACGGTCGCCCGCCTGCTCACCACGCCGCTGGTACCACAGGACTTCTTCGATCTGGTCAATCCCCTGGCCAGCAGCACCGACCTGCGTGGACGCATCGAGGCAACCACAACCGAAACCGCCCAAGCGGCCACGGTGCGGATCCGGGTAGGCCGCGGCTGGTGCGGCCACCGAGCGGGCCAGTACGTGCGGCTGGGCGTCGACATCGATGGGGTGCGCCAATGGCGGACCTACTCGATCACGTCTAAGCCGCCGCAGACCTCCCACATCACTGTCACTGTCAAGGCGGTCGCCGACGGGCTGGTGTCCAACTATCTGGTGCGCGAGGCGACCGCCGGCACACTCGTCCACCTCGACCAGGCCGCCGGTGACTTCACGCTGCCCACCCCGCTGCCCGACAAGCTTTTGTTCGTCACCGCGGGCAGTGGCATCACTCCGGTGATGGGCATGCTCCGCGCGCATCGGGATGAGCTCGCCGACGTCGTGGTTGTGCACAGTGGGCGTAGCGCCAGTGACGTCATCTTCGGTGAAGAGCTACGTGCGCTCGCCCGCGACGGGGCGATCCGGTTGATCGAACACCACACCAAGGGCCGGCCGCGGCTTACCGCGCGAGGGCTGACGGAGCTGGTGCCGGATTGGAAGCAGCGCGACGCCTGGGCGTGTGGCCCGGGCGGCCTGCTCGATGACCTCGAAACGCACTACGCGGCAGCAGGATTGGGTGCGAAGTTGCGGATGGAGCGCTTCCACGCTGCCGCCATTCCGACTGGCGACGGTGGCCCCGTGACGTTCACCCGCTCCGGGGTCACCACCGAAACCAGCAACGGCACAACGCTTCTCGCGGCTGGAGAGGCCGCCGGCGTGCTGATGCCCTCTGGATGCCGGATGGGCGTCTGCTTCGGCTGCGTGGTCCCGCTGCGCAGTGGGGCAGTGCGCGATGTGCGCAACGGCGACCTCACCTCAGCCAACCCCGGCGATGGCGTGCTGGTGCAGACCTGCATTTCCGCCGCGGCGGGGCCATGCCAACTCGATATCTGACTCATACGAAGGACATTCAATGACCACCATTCAGAACAAGCCCGTCAACCCCATCGATCACCTCGCTGCCGAGGACATCGAAAACCTCGGCAAGGATCTCGACGCGATCCGCCAACAGGTGCTCGACACCCGTGGCGAACGTGACGCGACCTACATCCGACGCGTCATCACCGCCCAGCGCACGCTGGAGGCATCGAGCCGCATTGTGCTTCTGTTTTCGCTCCTCCCGCCGGCCTGGCTGGCCGGCACCGCCGGCCTTTCGGTGGCCAAGATCCTGGAAAACATGGAGATCGGCCACAACGTGCTGCACGGGCAATGGGACTGGATGCGCGACCCGAAGATTCACTCCACGACGTGGGAGTGGGACAACGCGTCTCCGGCCGAGCACTGGAAGCACGCCCACAACGAAGAGCACCACACCTACACGAACGTGATCGGCAAGGACGGTGACCTCGGCTACGGCATCATGCGGGTCGACGAGGAGCAGCCGTGGCATCCGTTTCATCTCGGTCAGCCGCTGTGGAACCTGATCAACGCCTTCATGTTCCAATACGGCATCGCCGCCTACGACCTCAAACTTGGCAAGAACCTGAAAAGCAGAGAGCGCCGCAACAACCCGCAGTTCCGGGCGCGGGTCAAGGCGACCTTGCGCAAGGTGCGCACGCAGGCCACCCGCGACTACGTCGTCCACCCGCTGCTGTCGGGGCCGAGTGCAATGCCCACTCTCGCGGCCAACGTCACGGCCAATGTGGTGCGAAACCTGTGGACGCACTCGGTGATCATGTGCGGGCACTTCCCCGAGGGCGTGGAAACATTCGCGTACGACAGCATCGATGGCGAGACGCGCGGCCAGTGGTACCTGCGTCAGATGATCGGCTCGGCCAACATCAGTGGAAGCCGCTTCATGCACCTGATGAGTGGCAACCTGTCGTTTCAGATCGAGCATCACTTGTTCCCCGATCTGCCCTCGAACCGCTATCAGGAAATCGCGCCGCAGGTGCGCGCGGTTTTCGAGAAGTACGGGCTGACGTATACATCCGGTCCGCTGGTGCGCCAGGTCGCATCGGCCTGGCGCAAGGTCATCCGGCTGTCTCTGCCCAATGACGGCAAGATCAGTTCTGGCGGCACAGCCGAACGCTCCGTCGCGGCAGTGGCGAGCTGACGATCCAGTCGAACTGTCCCGCCGTCAGAGCGGCACCCAGACCCCGCCTATGACAATGCCCCAACGCTGGAAGCCGTTACTCCAAACCGGGTCCGTTCGTGCCCACCCTGGCGTGGGAGGCGGCGGCGGCACGTCGGGTGGCGCGAACGACGGCGCGTACGGCGGTGGGGCCCGATACCAGTCGGGCGGCGGCGGTGGCAGTTTGCACACATTGGTCGTCGGATTCCATGACATGTTCGGGGCGCATTCCGCGGAACTGATTCCCGGCGTCGCGACCACCGCAGCCGCCATCGGCACGAACGCGACCGCGACAACAGCGGCCAGACGACGAACAAACCACCCCATGGTAGGCCTCCCAGACGGACCATCCCGACCTTGGATTGCTTCAGCTTATGCCTTCGGCTACCGCGTGAAACCCCACTCGGCTTCGTTCGCCTCGGTCTTGAGGTGCGCGGCGGGATCCTCGTCACCACTTAAGGGCGGCGGCACATCGTCGGGTCGACGTTCGTCCATCTCCATGATCGCGTGCACCGGGCAATCCATCAGCGCGCGCATGACGGCGTCGCGGTCGGCCGCCGCGACGGTGCCATCCCCGATCACACACGCGTATCCCCAGTCGTCGAGCGAGAAGTATCCGGGCGCGTGCTTGGCGCAGATGCCGAAGCCGTCACACAGTGTGCGGTCGAGGTGGATCTTCATGCCTTCGGTCATGCGTATGTCACCGCCTCCGCCTCGTAGGGGCGTTGGGCGCGGAACGCGTGGGCACGGCACGTTTCGCAGGTGTTCTCGAGATGGCGCGCCACCGCCTGCGGAAACTGGTCGAGCAGGCTTCCCGCCACATTGGTCGCGGCGTCCAGCGTGGCGCAGGCCCCGCGGCCGCGCAGCACGACCGACCAGCGCCGCAACCGGTCGAGGTCCTCGGGCGTGGCGAGACCGTCCCGCAGCGCGCCTGAGGCGGCGGCCATCGCCGCGGTGCCGTTGAAGCACGAACCGCACTGCCCGGCGTTTTCCCGGTCGAAGTAGGCCAGGACGGAGGCTGCGACCGCGACCGGACAGTCCTCGGTGATCACCCCGATCGCACCACAGCCGAGGCCGCTTCCGAGGCCGCGCAGTGTCTCGTGGTCGAGCGTAGCGTCCAGCACGGCCCGATTGAGCAGCCCGGCGAAATAGCCGCCCAGCAGCGCACCCTGTACCTGCTCGGACGAAACCCCATGCAGGGCAAGCAGTTCGCGCAGCGGCAAGCCGTGCGGGATCTCGTAGAGACCCGGTGGTCGGCCGCCGCCGGTGAGGGTTACCAGGAAGGTGCCGGGCGAGGAAGACGTGCCCAGCGATCGGAATGACGCCGAGCCGTGCCGCTGGAGGTAG
>Ga0318526_10000124_pt1 | contig 12837 bp, 9 predicted proteins | sample GRESIP052b4f24_FD_203491 | JGI IMG/M metagenome (GOLD analysis project Ga0318526, IMG submission 203491) | Tropical soil microbial communities from Luquillo Experimental Forest, Puerto Rico - GRE.SIPMG.052b4f24 | ecosystem: Environmental > Terrestrial > Soil > Tropical forest > Bulk soil...
AAGTAACTGCATGCAAAAACGAAACGTTGGCTGGGGCGGGAGGATTCGAACCTCCGAATGGCGGAATCAAAATCCGCTGCCTTACCACTTGGCTACGCCCCACCGAACTGGCTTTTGCGCCGGCATACTGCCGCCACGCGGGCCGCAACATAATCTTCGGCTTAACTCCGATCAATGATTGTGGCGCATCGATAGCGCCCGGCATGCCTTTTCGCACAGCCGCGCGGGCTGCCATGGACCAATAGTGCCGACTATAATTCAAATGAAGCCGCGAGCCTGCCCAAAGCGCCGGCATTCCAATTCGAACAGCAGGGGAGCCATGCCCGACGAGGTTCTGGTAACGGACGAGGATGGCGTTCGTATGATCCGGATGAACCGTCCGGAAAAGAAGAACGCGCTGACACAGCCGATGTATGTCGAAATGACCCGCGCATTGCGCGAGTCCGAGGACCTGGACTCGGTCCGCTGCGTAATATTCGCGGGCGGCCCCGGGGCCTTCTGTGCCGGCAGCGACATTGCCGATTTTCAAAAACGTGCCGAAGGTGGTCTCAACCCGATCACCGTCGATTTCCTCCATGCTTTAGTGCGCAATCCGAAGCCGCTGCTGGCCGCGGTTGACGGGCTTGCCATCGGCATCGGCACGACCATGCTGCTCCACAGCGACTACGTCGTGGCATCAAGCAATGCGAGCTTCGCCACACCGTTCACAAAGCTTGGACTGATCCCAGAGGCGGCATCGAGCTTGCTCGGACCGATGCGCATGGGATATGCGCGCGCCTTCGCACTTTTGGTGATGGGCCGTTCGATGTCCGCGCGGGACGCCAAAGCGGCCGGGTTCGTCAATGCAGTGGTCGATGCCACGGCCCTTGATTCGACTATTATGCAGGCGGCGCGTGAGATCGCCGCGCTGCCAGCGGGTGCGGTGGCGCTCGCCCGAAAGCTCCTGCGCGGCGACCTTGACGACCTGGTCAAGCGAGTGGATACCGAAGCCATGTACTTCAAGGAACGGCTGCAATCGGACGAGGCGCGCGCCGCGTTTGCCACCTTCATGTCGCGTAAGAAGTGAGATCGTTTTGCCGCTAGCCGGAAAAACTCTGTTCATCACCGGCGCATCGCGTGGCATCGGGCTTGCTATCGCGCTGCGCGCTGCCCGCGACGGCGCCAACATTGCGATCGCCGCCAAAACCGAAAAGCTGCACCCGAAGCTCGCCGGCACCATCTATACCGCAGCCGAGGAGATCGAACACGCCGGCGGCACGGCCCTTCCGCTCGTTGTCGACGTCCGAGACGAGGCGATGGTCAAGGATGCTTTGGCGCAGACCGCCAGCCGATTCGGCGGTATCGATATTGTCGTCAATAACGCCAGCGCTATCGCACTGACTCCTGTGGCCGCCACCGATATGAAGCGCTTTGACCTGATGCAGCAGATCAACGCCCGCGGTACTTTCGTCGTGTCCAGATGGGCGATCGGTTACCTTGAAAAGGCGGCCAATCCTCACATTCTGATGATCTCGCCTCCGCTCGACATGAAAGAGAAATGGTTCGCCCCGCACACCGCCTATTCGATGGCGAAGTTCGGCATGAGCCTGGTCGTGCTTGGACTTGCGGGAGAGCTGCGAGAAAAAGGCATCGCGGTGAACGCGTTATGGCCACGCACGGTGATTGCCACAGCCGCTGTGCAGAACCTGCTTGGCGGCGAACCCCTGATGAAACGGGCACGCAAGCCTGAAATCGTGGCCGATGCGGCCTACGCAATATTCGCGAAACCGGCGCGCGAGCTAACTGGCCGCTTTCTCATCGACGACAGCTTTCTGGCTGAAAACGGCGTTCGTGATTTCGACCATTATCGCGTCGACCCGAGTCAGCAATTGGCGCCCGATTTCTTCGTGCCGGAGGGCATGCCGCCGCCAGCCAATGTATCAATCGGAGTTCGACGGTGATTTATCGCGCTCCCCTCGCCGACATTGGTTCGGCACTCAAACATGCGACGATGCTGCTGCCGGCTATCGAGCAGGGCCTGTTGGGCGAACTCGGCATCGATGACATCGATGCAATTGTCGGCGAAGCCGGCCGCTTTGCAGCCGAAGTGATCGCGCCGCTCAATCGCGTCGGCGACACTTACGGTACGCAATTTGAGGACGGCAACGTCACCACCGCGCCCGGCTGGAAAGAAGCTTATCGCGCTTGGCGCCTTGCCGGCTGGAACGCCGTCACCGCGCCGGTCGAATGGGGCGGTCAAGGTCTGCCCCAAATCGTCAATGCCGCCTGCACGGAAATGTGGCACGCCGCCTCAGTCGGCTTCGCCAATGGCCCGATGCTCACTATGGCAGCTATTGATGCACTCAATGCCCATGGCAGCGGCGCACTCAAGCGCGCCTACCTGGAAAAGCTGGTGTCGGGTGAATGGATGGGCACGATGCAGCTCACCGAACCACAGGCCGGCTCGGATGTTGGCGCATTGCGCACGCGGGCCGACCGCGCGGCTGACGGCTCCTATCGCATCAAAGGTCAAAAGATCTTCATCACCTTTGGCGAGCACGATTTCACCGAGAACATCATTCATTTTGTGCTGGCGAGATTGCCCGATGCCCCACCCAGCACGCGCGGCATTTCACTGTTCCTGGTGCCCAAATTTCTGCTCAACGCGGACGGCTCGCTCGGAGCCCGCAACGACGTGCGCGCGCATTCGGTCGAGCACAAGCTCGGCATCCATGGCTCGCCGACCTGCACCATGATCTTCGGCGACGGTGGCGGCGCCACCGCCTTCCTGATCGGTGAAGAGAACGCGGGCATGGCTTTCATGTTCACGATGATGAACCGCGCACGGCTTGCGGTGGGATTGCAAGGCGTCGGCGTCGCCGAGCGCGCAACCCAGCAGGCGCTCGCTTACGCGCGCCAACGCCGTCAGGGTCGCACGCCCGGCACCAGCGCTGCGCAATCGGCGCCGATTATCCTTCATCCGGACGTGCGGCGCATGTTGCTGACGATGCGCGCACTGACTCACGCAGCGCGCACTATCTGCTATGCGACCGCACTCGCGCTCGACCGCAGCGAACGCGCCAGCGATGAGCCCGCGCGTCGCCAAGCTCATGCGCAGGCTTCGCTGCTGACGCCAGTTGCCAAGGCCTTCTCGACTGACGTAGGCAACGAAGTCACCTCGCTTGGGATTCAGGTCCATGGCGGCATGGGCTACATCGAGGAAACCGGCGCGGCACAGCTATTTCGGGACGCACGAATTGCCGCGATCTACGAAGGCACCAATGGCATCCAGGCCATCGATCTTGTTACTCGCAAATTGCCGTTGAGTGACGGCGCGGTCGTGAACTCGCACCTTGACGAGTTGCGCGGGATCGTCACCGCGCTCGATGCGTGCAACGATCCGGCTTTCGGCTGGACGGCTGTACGGCTTGGCGAGGCGGTCGAGAGCTTGGCCCGCGCCACCAATTGGCTGATCGCTCGTCTGGCCAACGAGCCGGAGGCAGCGCTCGCCGGCGCCAGCCCATATCTGCAGCTATTCGGGCTGGCAACCGGCGGCTGTCTATTGGCAAGACAGGCATTGGCGGCAATCCGGCTCGGCGAAAATGCCGCCGCGCCGCTGGCGATCACGCGTTTCTTTGCCGAGAATCTTGCCGTTGGCGCCGGCGCACTCGAACGCACCGTTGTTGAAGGCGCCTCCGGGGTGATTGATGCCGATGCGGCGCTTGCTTTGGCTTAACGTGGCGGGCGCCGCAAAAACCATAGCCGCAAAAACCATGGCCCCAAGAAGCCTATAGTGGCTTTCGCCGAAACCTTTCCCCTCTTAGATTTGCACAATGTCCACTCTCCTCATCACTCATCCTGTATATCTCGAACATCTCACGCCCCTCGGTCACCCGGAGCGCCCCGACCGGCTGCGCGCCATTGACCGCGCCCTTGAAGCGGAAAGGTTTCAGGCGCTGGCCCGGGTCCAGGCGCCGCTCGCCGCGCTCGAAACCATCGCGCTCTGCCATCCGATGGACTACATCACGGCGCTGCGCGAGGCGGAGCCGCGTGAGGGTTTGATTCACCTGGACGCAGACACTTCGATGTCGCCGCGCAGCTTTGAGGCGGCCTTGCGGGGGGCCGGTGGCGCGATCCACGCCATTGACGAAGTTCTGACGAAAAAAGCCGCCAACGCCTTTGTTGCCGCACGGCCGCCGGGGCATCACGCCGAAACCGCACGCCCGATGGGTTTTTGCCTGTTCGACAACGCTGCGATCGCCACGCGCTATGCCCAGCATCGCTATGGCATCACGAGCGCAGCGATAATCGATTTCGACGTGCACCACGGCAATGGATCGCAGGAGATTTTCTGGTCGGACAAAACAGTGATGTATTGTTCGACGCATCAAATGCCACTGTTTCCAGGCACCGGGGCGGTCGGCGAATCCGGGGAGTACAATACGGTGGTAAACGCGCCGCTGCGTCCCGGCGACGGCGGCACGGCGTTCCACGCCGCATTCGAGAATCGGATCTTGCCCCGGCTTGCCGAGTTCAAGCCTGAGCTGGTGATCATCTCGGCGGGATTTGACGCTCACATGCGCGACCCGCTCGCCAACATCAATCTTGCCGAGGCGGATTTCGTCTGGGCGACGCAAAAAATCATGGACATCGCCGACCGATATGCCGGCGGCCGCGTCGTTTCGCTGCTGGAAGGCGGTTATGATTTGCAGGCGCTCGGCAATTCCGTCGCCGCTCATATCGCCACGCTGATGCGCGTGTAGCGGAAAACTCCTGCGACCCGATTGCGCTTGGCGCAATCCAGTCTACCATCGCGCGCCATGGCCCAGAGAGACAACAGCGATATCGGTCAAATGCCGTTTGAGCGGGCGATCGAAGAGCTCGAATCGATCGTCAAACGGCTCGAAGAAGGCAAGGTTCCGCTTGAAGAATCGGTCGCGATCTATGAGCGCGGTGAAGCGCTCAAGCAGCGATGCGAAAATTTGTTGCGGCAAGCCGAGGCGCGCGTGGAGAAAATCACGCTGGATGCGGGCGGCAAACCGGCCGGCAGCGAACCACTCGATGTGGAGTGATACCTGGCGTGGCCGGGGCAGCTCTCATACGTGCCGAAAATCCGTGCCGAAAATCGCACTTGACTTTTTGGAACAAAAAGGGAACACTGCACGGTTCGTTCAGGGTAAAAGACCATGGATCCCGACAAACGAACAGCCTGGTTGCGCCAGCTCGACAAGGAATGTCCCTATCAAGTCGTCCTGCCGCGCCGGCAACTCGCCGATGACAGCCAGATTCTCAACTTTCTCATCCGCTATGCCGGTAAGTTCGACATGTATGTCGAAGACGATTACGCGGCTTTCGTGCGCTACTGTTTCGAAGATCCTCTCGATGCCGAGATCTTTCGCGCCCGTTTCGAGCCCAAAGCCGAACGCTTCAGACTGGCCGGCTGAGCCGGCGGCTTACCCCACTGGATTTTTGCGATAACAGCTTCCGGCCGGGTTCAAACCGGCATCGGAGTTTAATTCTGCTCAAAAGCCGCATCGCACACATAGCGAGTCGACCCGCTGCCGGTGCGACGATGTTGCGCCGTTGAGACGGTTCACGAAAGATGCGAGAATTGTAAATTCAGCCGATAGTCCAGGATGGACGAACAAGAAAATTGTGGGGAAGGAACACATGACAACAGCATCGACCGCCGTCCGTTCGGACGCCATAGCTTCGCCAGCAACGCGCTGGGGCCAGCTCATCTTCGGCATCATCTGCATGGTGATGATTGCCAATTTGCAATACGGCTGGACACTGTTCGTCAACCCGATCGACCAAAAATATCACTGGGGCCGCGCCGCGATTCAGGTGGCGTTCACGATCTTCGTGCTGACCGAAACCTGGCTGGTGCCGGTCGAGGGCTATCTCATCGATCGGTTCGGACCGAAGGTCATGATCTGCGGCAGCGGGGTTTTGGTCGCCATTGCGTGGGTGCTCAACGCCTATGCCGATTCGTTGGGGCTGCTCTATCTCGCCGCTGCGATTGGCGGCATCGGCGCGGGCGTCATCTACGGCGGTTGCGTCGGCAATGCACTGAAATGGTTTCCCGACCGTCGTGGCCTCGCGGCGGGCCTGACCGCGGCAGGATTTGGCGCCGGCTCGGCGCTCACGGTCATTCCCATCGCCAATATGATCCAGTCGAGCGGCTATCAGGCCGCTTTCTTCTGGTTCGGAATCATACAAGGAATCGTCGTCGTGATCTTCGGCCTGTTCCTGCGCGCGCCGGAGCCCGGTGAGACTCCTGCATCAGCGGTAGCCGCCGTGCAGCAAACGCGCCGGGATTACCAGTGGTACGAAGTGATACGCACCCCGGTATTCTGGGTGATGTATGCCATGTTCGTGATGGTCGGGACCGGCGGCCTAATGGCGACGGCGCAGCTTGCTCCCATCGCCACCGACTTCAAGGTCGCCAATATTCCGGTCTCCATTCTGGGACTGACACTGCCCGCGCTGACCTTTGCGCTCTCAATCGATCGCGTGCTCAACGGCTTTTGCCGGCCGTTCTTCGGCTGGGTCTCGGACAATATCGGGCGCGAGAACACGATGTTCATAGCCTTCCTTATAGAAGGCATCGGCATCTATGCTCTGCTACAGTTCGCGAGCAACCCGCTGTTGTTCGTGATCCTGTCAGGACTTGTGTTCTTTGCCTGGGGCGAAATCTATTCGCTGTTCCCGGCAACATGCACCGATATCTATGGCAAGAAATTCGCCACCACGAACTACGGCCTGTTGTACACGGCCAAAGGCACGGCCGCGCTACTCGTGCCGTTGGGCAATGTCCTGATGAGTGCGACAGGGAACTGGACGGCGGTGTTCATCATTGCGGCGGTTCTCAACATCATTGCCGCGATCATGGCACCCCTCGTGCTCCGGCCATTGCGTCTGCGCGAGATCGCGAAGGGCTGATTCCGCAATTGTAAGCGTCGCCGCTGGGTTCGGAGCGGCGACGCGTTTCAGCGATGCGGTGTTCGAAGCCAAGTTCATGCTGCCGTGGTCGTTCTCGGAAGAAGCGGACGAATTGGATTAGGATCCTCCTGCCTCTTATCTCCTTAAAACTCAATCCGCTTTGGTTATAGCCCGAACTAGGTCTCCAAAGGCTGGCTTGCTGACCTGCCAGCGGAGTTCATCGACGAGAACGGCGGCGGCCCCGACGTACGGCTCCGCAAAAGCCAACAACACAAAAAGGATTAAGGGGTGGCACCGCCAACCGCGCGAAGCTTTGCATGGCCATTAGGTTATTCTGGCAGTTTTTGCCGGATCTTGCCGATCTCCGCCCATGGGTCGGTTTTGAAATATTTTTTGGAATTGGCCACCGTGAATTGATCGCCGGCGGTGGTGCGCGACAGCGCCTCCCATGAAAGCGGCATGGAGATCGGCGCACCGGCGCGCGCGCGGGTCGAATAAACCGCGACTGAAGTCGCTTCCCGCGAATTGCGGAAATAGTCGATGAAGATTTTTCTCTTGCGCAGCGATTTGGTCATTTTCGCAAGATAGCGCTGCGGTGAATCCGCCGTCATGGCCGCGGCCACGCGCGCCGCGAATCTCTTTGTTGTTTCCCAATCAGCGCCCGTGATCGGCACGACGACGTGAATGCCCTTGCCCCCCGACAGTTTGACGAAACTCTTGAGCTTCTGCGCCTTGAGCCGATCGCGCGTCTCCTGCGCCGCCGCGACGATCTCCTTCCAGCTTACGCCCTCACCAGGATCGAGATCGAAGACGATCCAGTCGCATAGTTCCAGTCGCCCTAATCGCGAACCGCGAACGTGAATCTCCAAGGCTCCAAATTGAGCAAGCTCGATCAAATCGCTCAACTTCTCTACCGCGATCACGTCATGCTCTTTCGACTGAACGACGCGGCGGAGTGGAGAGTCCTTAATGTTCGAAGCGATGTGCTTCTGGAAAAAGCACTCCCCGGCGATGCCGTCCGGGCAACGCACGATGGCGAGCGGCCGATCGACCAAGTGCGGAGCCATGAGCTTCCAGACATTGACGTAGTAGTTCGCCAAGTCCTGCTTGGTGAGCCCGGCGTCGGCCCAATAGACCCGATCGGGATGAGTCAGATGGACGTCGGCGACGTCTACTTGGCCGCTGCCACGCGCGCCGGCGGAAGACTTCACCGCCTTGGTTTGGGCCTTTGCCAACCTCGGCATTGTCGACCTCGCCTCGGCCCGCCGTACCACAGAAGGCTGAGGATCGGCAGGCGCCGGCGCTTCGCGCACCACTTCGCGTGCTGGTTTGTCCTCGCGCAATCCCTTGTAGGAGGCCTGCCGCAGCAAGCCGTCATGAGTGACTCCGCGGAATTCGGTCTCCACGACCAATTCCGGCTTGACCCAGATGACGTTCTTGCGTCGCTCGTCCTTAGGCAACGTGACCGGCGCGCGATCGGCCCGAAGCGCTTTGAGCCGTTTCCATAGATCGCGCGCCGTCTCATGCGTGTAGCCGGTCCCAACTCGACCGGCATAGCGAAGCTCGCCGTTTTCATGAAATGCCACGCTCAGAGCGCCGATCGCATTGGGCATGGCGGCGGAGGGCGTAAATCCGACGACGACGAATTCCTGCGCATTGTGACATTTCGTTTTGATGAAGTTTTCCGAGCGCCCAGAGCGGTAAGGCGCTTCGCGCAGCTTCGAAACGATGCCTTCAAGATTCATTTCGCAGGCGTGCTGGAAAATCACCGATCCGCTTTCTTCGAAATGGTCGGTATAACGGATCGGACTTTTGCGGCTCTGGCCCCTCAATAGTTGTTGCAGCGCCGCTTTACGCGCGGACAAAGGCTCTATGGTGTAGTCGTGGCCGTCCAGATGCAAGAGGTCGAAAATCCAATAGACGAACCGGTCGTGGCGGCCTTCCTTCAAATCGGTTTGCAGCAATGAAAAGCTGGAAATGCCCTTTTCATTCTCGACGACCAATTCCCCGTCGAGGAGCGCAGTTTGCGCCGGCAGCGCCGCAACCGCCTTGGCAATCCGTTCGAAGCGATGAGTCCAATCGAGCTGCTTGCGCGTCAAAAGACGCACCCTCCCATGATCGAGCCGCGCCTCGATGCGGTAGCCGTCGAACTTGATCTCGTGAATCCATTTGCGATCCCCTGGTGGGACGCTATGCAGCGTGGCGAGGCTCGGTGGCACGAAATCAGGAAGTCGAGTCCGCCGCCCCTTAGCGACCGAAGGATCCGAGCTGCGCCGCGTGGCGACCGGCATGGCTGCCTTTGCCGCTGCCTTTGGTTTTGAGACCCGCTGGCGCGAGCCGTTTGCTTGCCGACCAGTTTTGCGACGTGATTTTGGCAGCGCCCTGGATTGTGCTTGGAGCTCAGCACGGAATTCGCGTTGGCTCTGCGGCCTCGGCGTCTCCGTTCCTCGATCGGCTTTCCGGTTGCTGTGCCAAACCCGTTTCTTGTTCTTTCCCGCCGTGATCTCATCCATGGAGCGTCCGCTGGCAACCGACAGCGGCTGCTCTTCCAAGATATCGCCCTGGCGTGTGCTTTTTGATTCTGCGTCGTTGCCTTTGATCAGAAGCCAATTCTCGTGCCGATCGCGATCGCGTCCCCGCATCCGCACCAGATGCCATCGGCCATGGAGCTTTTCGCCCTCAAGCACGAAATCAAGATGACCCTTTGCGTAGCCCCGATGCGGATCGCCTTCGGCAATCCAGTGGCCGCGATCCCAGATCATCACCGTACCGCCGCCGTATTCGCCTTCCGGGATCGTGCCTTCGAATGTGTTGTATTCGATCGGGTGGTCCTCGACGTGAACGGCCAGGCGCTTTTCCGCCGGGTCAAGGCTAGGGCCACGGGTCACCGCCCAGCTCTTCATCACGCCATCGAGTTCGAGCCGGAGATCGTAATGCAGCCGCCGCGCCCCGTGCTTTTGAATCACATAGCGATTGCCTCGACCGCGACCCTTGCGGCCGCGCGGCTCTGCCGTGACGCCGAATTTGCGCTTCTTGCGATAGACTTCGAGAGCCACGCTGCCTCTATTTGCGCTATCAGGGACCTGGGGCCAACTAAGACTGCCAAAATGCCTCATCGGAAGGTCGAGCGGTACTCTGGAAAAATTTTAGGCACTACATAGCTGCTTCCAAATGTGGCCGCTTGAGGCGAGGTATCGTGCCGGGCCTGATCCGGATTAGCATCGACCCTGATATAAGCCCCTGGAAAGCCTACAGGTTCCGCCTCCGCGTCAGGGTTGTTAACGAAGCGTTTTAATTGCGTAATCGGCGTGCAATGGTGTAGGAGGCTCTCTGCCTGCCATCACCAGGCATCACCAAGTCCCATAAACGGCTTAAGGCCGAAAATTAGATTGGTCTGAAGAAGGAGCGTAGCGTGACGGTTTCGTCAAAGACCCCATTGCTCGACCAAATCAAGACCCCTCAAGACCTCAGGCGCTTGGAACCCAGTCAGTTGCGACAGGTGGCCGACGAATTGCGTCGTGAAACCATCGACGCCGTCGCTGTCACTGGCGGTCACCTCGGCGCCGGCCTCGGTGTTATCGAACTCACTGTGGCGCTGCACTACGTCTTCAACACGCCGACCGACCGGCTGGTCTGGGATGTCGGACATCAAGCCTATCCACATAAGATTCTGACCGACCGTCGCGAACGTATCCGCACGCTGCGGCAGGGTGGCGGACTGTCGGGTTTCACCAAGCGCGCCGAAAGTGAATACGATCCATTCGGTGCGGCGCATTCCTCGACCTCGATTTCCGCCAGCCTCGGCATGGCGGTCGCCCGCGATTTGCAGAACAAAGAAAACAACGTCATCGCTGTCATCGGTGACGGCGCAATGTCGGCGGGAATGGCCTATGAAGCGATGAACAATGCCGGCGCGATGAATTCGCGCCTGATCGTCGTGCTCAACGATAATGATATGTCGATTGCGCCCCCGGTCGGCGCGCTTTCTGCCTATCTCGCGCGACGGGTTTCGGGCCGCGGCTATCATCAGCTGCGGAAAGTCTTTCACCACGTCGCCAAGCGTCTACCGACGAAAATGCTTCAGCAGCGCGCTCTGGCGATGGAAGAATATGCGCGCGGTCTTGTTACCGGCGGCACGCTGTTTGATGAGCTCGGATTTTTCTATGTCGGGCCGATCGATGGCCACAATATCGATCATCTGTTGCCCGTTCTCAAAAACGTCCGTGACATGAAGAACGGCCCGATCCTCGTTCATGTCGTGACGAAGAAAGGCAAAGGTTACGAGCCGGCTGAGAAATCCGCGGACAAATACCACGGTGTGGTGAAGTTCGATGTCGCCACCGGCGCTCAACAGAAATCAAAAACCGCGGCGCCGCAATATACGAAAGTCTATGCCGAAAGCCTGATCAAGGAAGCGCGCAAGGACGACAAGATCGTTGCGATCACGGCAGCGATGCCGTCCGGTACCGGCGTTGACTTGTTCCAGAAGGAATTTCCAAACCGAACATTTGACGTCGGCATCGCCGAACAGCACGGCGTAACCTTCGCCGCCGGCCTTGCCACCGAAGGCTACAAGCCGTTTGCGACGATCTATTCGACGTTCCTGCAACGCGCCTATGACCAGGTCGTGCATGACGTCGCGATCCAGCGCCTGCCGGTACGTTTCGCCATGGACCGCGCCGGGCTTGTGGGCGCCGACGGCCCCACTCATGCGGGCGCCTTCGACGTCGCTTATCTCGGTTGTCTGCCCGGCTTTGTGCTCATGGCTGCGGCCGATGAAGCCGAGCTTGTGCACATGGTTTCGACTGCCGTCGCCATCGACGACCGCCCTTCGGCATTGCGTTATCCTCGTGGCGAAGGGCTCGGGGTTCCGCTTCCGGCAGAGGGCAAGCCGCTCGAGATCGGCAAAGGCCGCGTCGTGCGCGAAGGCAGCAAGGTCGCGTTGCTTTCGTTCGGCGCCCGGCTTGGCGAGTGCCTCAAGGCAGCCGACGAGCTTGCGACCTTTGGCCTATCGACCACGGTCGCCGACGCGCGCTTCGCCAAACCGCTCGATATTGACCTGCTGCTTCGCTTGGCGCGCGGACACGAAGTGCTGCTCACGGTGGAGGAGGGCTCGATTGGCGGGTTCGGCGGCTTCGTGATGCAGGCGCTCGCCGAGCACGGCGTTCTTGATCGCGGCCTCAAGGTCCGCTCCATGGTGCTGCCGGACATTTTCATCGACCAGGACAGCCCAAACGCCATGTATGCCAAAGCGGGCCTCGACGCCAAAGGCATCGTCGCCAAAGCATTCCAAGCGCTCGGGCAGAACGTCCAGGGCGAGGTAGTCAAGCTCGCTTAGGCGAGAACGCCTCGCAAACTGGTTTTCGGCGGCACGCCGGAATTCAGGCGAAGCGGTACAGGTGGACCTCACGCGCACGTACGAATAGTGTCGATTCGCCATGAGCAAGCGAGAACGGGCCGATCGGCTCCTGGTCGCGCGCGGTGTCTTTGAAAGCCGTGCACGCGCGCAAGCCGCCATCGAGGCCGGTCGGGTCATTGCTGACGGCAGACCCATCCGCAAGTCCTCGGAGGAGATTTCCACGGCCGCCGCGATTGCGGCCGAGCCCGCGTACCCTTACGTGTCGCGCGGTGGCACCAAGCTCGCGGCGGCGCTCGACAATTTGTCCCTCGATGTTGCGGGACGGATCTGCCTCGACGTCGGTGCATCCACCGGCGGTTTTACCGAGGTTCTGCTCGAGCGCGGCGCACGGCATGTCTATGCGGTGGATGTCGGCCGCTCACAATTACACGCGCGTTTGCGTCAGCATGAACGCGTGACGTCAATCGAGCAAACCGATATTCGGAACCTCGAGGTCGTCTCGCATTTGCCCGAGCAGCCGGATTTTACGACGATCGACGTCAGCTTTATTTCAC
>Ga0318526_10000162_pt1 | contig 11770 bp, 6 predicted proteins | sample GRESIP052b4f24_FD_203491 | JGI IMG/M metagenome (GOLD analysis project Ga0318526, IMG submission 203491) | Tropical soil microbial communities from Luquillo Experimental Forest, Puerto Rico - GRE.SIPMG.052b4f24 | ecosystem: Environmental > Terrestrial > Soil > Tropical forest > Bulk soil...
GTCGCGAAGAAGGAAAACGGCGGTTCGCGTCGGCTTGCGGCGCTGTCCTTTTGTCGTTCAAATCCTAATGCCGGAGGGTGGTTTCGGCTTGAGACTCGATGCCATCAATGCATGGCACCTGTACAGTAAGTGGTGTTTTGAATCCTTGGCGATCGCCGAGAAATTTAGCGAAAGGTTTGGCGGCGAGATCGTGGCCGCGGTTGTCAAAGCCTCGGAAGGCGGCGTGGCGAGCGCGCCGCGGAGGTGCTTTCCGTGATAAACCTGCATGGTGATATCAGCCCTCTAGATATCAGCAGATATCAGCCCTCTACATGGGCCGAGGAGTGAATGCGAATACTCATCTTCCAACACGTTGCCGTCGAGCATCCTGGCATCTTTCGTCAGTTCTGGCATGAGAACGACGATTCAATGCACACAGTAGAACTGGACGCCGGGCAACCAATTCCAGTTTTTGACAATTTCGACCTCCTCGTGGTGATGGGCGGCCCGATGGATGTCTGGCAGGACGATTCCTATCCCTGGCTTCAATCCGAGAAAGCGGCCATTCGCAATTGGGTGATGGACCTCGATCGCCCATTTGTCGGCATCTGCCTTGGGCACCAATTGCTTGCCGCTGCCCTCGGCGGCGCCGTGAAGCTCATGGATCGGCCTGAAATCGGCATCGGCGAGGTCACTTTGACCGAGGCCGGCAGGCGCGACCCGCTATTTTCCGGATTCGAATCGCAAGTCGAAACGTTCCAATGGCATGGCGCGGAAATATCCCGGCTTCCCGATCGAGCTGAAATTCTCGCAGAAAATTCGGCATGCCCCGTCCAGGCATTCCGCTGGGGAGCACATGCCTATGGACTGCAATACCATGTCGAAATCACCGCCTCGACCGTCATGGAATGGAGCAATATTGCGGAATACCGAGCCGGTCTTGAGCGCACACTTGGCCCGCAGGCCGTCGGTGACCTCGATCACGCCGTAAAACGGCGGCTGTCTTGCTTTGCAGCAAGCGCTCGACGGCTTAACGACAATCTCGCAGGCATTGTCAGGGCACATTCGCTCAGTATGTTGCGTCGCAAACGTTTTTCCGCGTGAGTGCTCCGATGCTGCGGAAGGAATATTCACAAAAATTGAATGTGACCTAGGTGACAGACAATCCTTTTCCGATAGTATGAATGGCGTTGCTTGGGGGATGAGGGCAACAGGGAGAGATTCTTGCCTCCTACCCAGGCAACGTCTGCGCAAACCGGCTCGCGTCATATCGTCCATCGCGATGCCATTGCGGTCGCTGAGGCAGTAAGCTCGCTTGAGCTCGAGCGCAGCATTTTCGATTCAGCCGAAACCGAGATTTTAAGCGCGGCTTTCGCCAAGGCGTGGACCTATGTTGAATTTGATCCATCGCTCGGCATGCTCGAAGCATGGGAACGTCAGTCGGAGTTAGCGCGCTCCTTGATGGCGATCCTTAAGCTTGGGGATAGCAATCCGATCTCCATTGCCAATTCTGCAATAGCGCTGATGCGAAAAAACCAATCCAGAATCCGGCAACAGGCGATCGTGCGCAGTCTGGCGGTTGGGTTGTCACCCCGGGTGGCGCCTGTTCGCGCCGTTGACCGCCGCGCCAGCCTCGGCGCTAGGTGACCGACGTCCCTTCAGTCGATTCACGCAATGCAGCTCGGCGTGCGGCTGCGTAGCTAGCCGACCTGGCGACGGCTTCCTCGGCAGCTTTGCTGGCAACCAATCTAGGCACTAGATTTGCCGAGATGCTGGCAATGGTCCTGGAAAAGTCGCGCGAGCCACTGCGATATATCGAGCGCTCCGACCCGCGACCGGGTGACGGCGAAGTGCGCATTCGGGTTGCGGCCTGTGGCGTTTGCCGCACCGATCTCCACGTCGTTGACGGTGAACTGCCTCACCCGAAACTTCCGCTGGTGCCTGGCCACGAAATCATCGGACGGATTGATGAAGTCGGCGATCACGTAAAGGCGCTTGAGGTCGGCCAGCGCGTCGGCGTGCCGTGGTTGGGCAAAACTTGCGGCGAATGCCAATACTGCCGCAGCGGTCGAGAAAACCTGTGCGATAGGCCCTTGTTTACCGGCTATACCCGCGATGGTGGCTATGCCACGCATGTCGTTGCCGATGCGCGCTACGTATTTGCGCTTCCCGAGGACGGCGACGACGTTGCGACCGCGCCGTTATTGTGCGCCGGGTTGATCGGCTGGCGATCGCTGAAGATGGCCGGTGGGGGAAAGAATCTCGGCCTCTATGGCTTCGGCGCTGCCGCACACATCATTGCGCAAGTGGCGCGATGGCAGGGGCGCGAGGTGTTTGCCTTTACGAGACGCGGCGACGATGCCGCCCAGGTCTTCGCCCGAGAGCTTGGCGCGTGCTGGGCAGGCAACTCCGACGAATTTCCGCCCCAACCGCTCGACTGCGCTATCATCTATGCGCCCGTTGGAGCGCTCGTCCCAGCGGCTTTGCGCGCGGTGCGCAAGGGCGGCCGCGTTGTCTGCGCCGGCATTCACATGAGTGACATTCCGAGTTTCCCATACGAAATTCTTTGGCACGAACGCGAGCTTAAATCGGTTGCTAATCTGACGCGGCAAGATGGCGACGAGTTTTTCAGGATCGTATCCAACGCCGGAATTAAGACGCAAACCAGTCCATATTCACTTGATCGCGCTAACGAGGCGCTCGCCGATCTGCGCAGCGGACGTTTGCATGGCGCCGCGGTGCTGGTCCCCTGACGACAATCAGACGACGGTTCGTCGAGCGCTGGCGAGCGTTTGCATCAGCGAGCCGGCAGAGTCGATGCGCGTCCAATTAATCGCTCCGGTCGCAAATGCTTCTTGCTTGCGCGCGACTTCGGCATCCGCGTCGGATGCGTCCGGCGCGCGGGCGCCGATGCGCTGCACGCGGGTGGCGAGATCGGCGACGAGGAACAGCCCGCGAAACTCGACTGCGGCGCGCGCCGCCGCGTTCGACAGTGCAGTGCGCTCCTCGCTTTGGGCAAAGACGCCGTCGACGATCGCCGAATGACCAGCGCGGGCGACTCGCGCCGCTTTATCGATGAGGACCTGGTACACTCTTGCCGAGATATCAGCCCGATAGCCATCCTCCGGCAAGCGGTTATGCTCGCTGACGCCATAAAGTGCCTTGCGCTCGACGTCGGAGCGAAGGACAAGCGCGCCGGGAATTGGGGCCAGCATTGGCGCGATCAATCGGGCCAATGACGATTTACCTGTCCCCGACAGGCCACCGATGCCAATTATCATTGGCCTCGTCGGCTTGAGAAGTTTGAGCGCCAAGGCGAAATAAGCCAGCGCTGATCGCGTGACGGTGTGTTTTGTCACGTCGAGTCGCGACGCACTTGCCATTGCTCGTATGGCCGCCCGCAGTGACATGAAGAACGGCAAGGCGGCGATGCCATCGTAGTCGGCGTCTCGCCGCGCCGCCGTGCAGTATCCGTTCAAGACCTGATTGGCGGCAGTCACCTCATCAAAGTCGACAAGATCCATCAACAGAAAAGCTAAATCGTAAAGTACATCGCCTGAGGCGATAAGAGGATCGAACTCCAACGCATCGAACGCGACAGGCTCGCCATCGAGCATCGCGATGTTGCCAAGGTGCAAGTCCCCATGGCCGCGGCGGACCAAACCCTGCTCGCCACGTTCACGCAGGAGCGAGGACAATCGCTGCAATGCCGCGAGCGATTGGTGTTCCAGAGTCTCGACCTGATCCGCCGGGAAAACGAGGCAATGCTGGTGGAAGATCGACGTGTTGTTGCGGATGAATTGTTCGAGCGCCGCTATCCAGGGAGCGGCTTCGATGTGCTCGGCGCGCTGATGCATCGCCGCGACTGCCGGGCCCAATTTGCTAATGAGGTTGTCCGTAAGCTCGCCGCGTTCCGCCAAGCGGTCGAGCGTGCTGTCCTCATCGAAGCGAGTCATCTCCACGGCCCACTCGACCGCTTCACCTGCGCCGCCGAGCGCAAGTGTGCCGTCGCTTTCGCGTGTGATTGGCACGAGCCGGCGATAGAGCTGGGGCGCGAATTTGCGATTGATTTCGAGTTCGGCCTCGCACGCGGCTTTCCGTTTAGCCAATGTCGAAAAATCAAGAAATGGATAGCGCACGGCGCGTTTGACTTTGAACGCCCGCCCGCCTGCAAGAAACACAACGGCGGCGTGTGTTTGATGGCGCCTTACTTCCGTTACCGCGCCCGTCGAAGCGTAGGTCGCCGGGTTGGCGAGCAGTTCAAAGATGTCGTCTTGCGCCTCAGAGGGTGGCGGTTCCGTCATTCGAAAGGGAATAGCTGCGGCAACGGCACGGCGAAAGCCCCAGCCAGATGGGCGCCACGGCCCGCCAGTTCACTAATCGAAGCCTCTGCGCATAGGATTAATTTCATAAATTCGCACGACAAACGATTTATACAAGCCATTGTGGAAACTACCGAAAGATTTTTTCCATTCGCGGAACCGCCAGCCGATATCGGCGTTTGCGTCGAGGCACTTAAGGTTCGAGGCCCGACAGTGAGGGGGATCCCGCGTCGGTTCGAAGATTGCTCGTGGCGGCTGTGTCGCCCGCGCGATGCTGTCTGCTTTGACCGGTGCCGTATCCGTCCTTCGCATGCCCTTGGAGCAATCGATGCAAATCGCTGAAGACGTCGGCGCGAAGAATGCCGACCTGTCCGCCCGCCCCGCCGCAGCCGGCGAGCGCCACGTCAACGGCGACGACCCCAATGGCCTGACCGAACACAGCCTGACAGAGCTGTTGCACGCGCTGCAAGCAATGCGCGTTGGCGATTTTTCCGCGCGCATGGCCGGCGACCGGGTCGGGCTTATCGGCAAGATCGCCGACACGTTCAATGACATCGTCGCTACTAATCAACGCATGGCGGAACAGCTCGAGCGCGTGGGCCAAGTGGTCGGCCGCGAAGGCCGCACCCGACAGCGGGTCCGTCTCGGGCTTTCCGACGGCGCGTGGGGCGAGATGGAATCCAGCGTTAACTCGCTCATCGACGATCTGTTATGGCCGACCACCGAAGTGACGCGAGCGATTGCCGCGGTAGCGCAGGGCAATCTGCTGCAAACCGTACCGCTTGACGTCGACGGCCGGCCGCTTAGAGGCGAATTCCTGCGCTCGGCCGAAATCGTCAACACGATGATCCAGCAGTTGAGCGTGTTCACGTCCGAAGTGACGCGCGTCGCGCGCGAGGTCGGCACCGAGGGCAAGCTCGGTGGCCAGGCGCAGGTCGGTGGCGTGACCGGCGTGTGGAAAGACCTGACCGAAAACGTCAACTCGATGGCGTCGAACCTCACAGCCCAGGTTCGTAACATCGCCGAAGTCACGATTGCGGTGGCGAGCGGCGACCTTTCGAAAAAGATCACGGTCGACGTTCGCGGCGAGATCCTGCAGCTCAAGGAAGCCATCAATACGATGGTCGATCAGCTGCGCTCGTTCGCTTCGGAAGTGACGCGTGTTGCCCGCGAAGTCGGCACTGAAGGCAAGCTCGGCGGCCAGGCTATTGTGCCCGGCGTTGCCGGTACGTGGAAGGACTTGACCGACTCAGTCAACGCCATGTGCGGCAACCTCACCGACCAGGTCCGCAACATTGCGCATGTCACCACGGCGGTGGCGCGCGGCGACCTTTCCCGCAAGATCACGGTCGATGTCCGCGGCGAGATTCTCGAATTGAAAAACACCATCAATACGATGGTGGACCAGCTCAACGCGTTCGCCTCGGAAGTGACGCGCGTTGCCCGCGAGGTCGGCACCGAAGGCAAGCTCGGTGGCCAGGCCATCGTGCCCGGCGTCGGCGGTACCTGGAAGGACCTGACCGACAGCGTCAACTTCATGGGCTCGAACCTCACCGCGCAAGTCCGCAACATCGCCGAAGTGGCTACCGCCATCGCCGGCGGCGACTTGTCGAAGAAAATTACCGTCAATGTTAGCGGCGAGATTCTTCAGCTTAAAGAAACCATCAACACGATGGTGGACCAGCTCAACGCGTTCGCCGGCGAGGTAACGCGCGTTGCGCGCGAGGTCGGTACCGAAGGCAAGCTTGGCGGCCAGGCCAACGTGCTCGGCGTTGCCGGTACCTGGAAGGATTTGACCGACTCGGTCAACTCGATGGCGTCGAATTTGACCGCGCAGGTGCGCAACATCGCCGAAGTGTCCACGGCTATCGCCAGTGGCGACTTGTCAAAGAAGATCACGGTCGACGTGCGCGGTGAGATTCTCGAACTGAAAGATACCATCAACACGATGGTGGACCAGCTCAACGCCTTTGCCGGAGAAGTGACGCGTGTCGCCCGCGAGGTCGGCACCGAAGGCAAGCTCGGCGGCCAAGCGCTGGTTCGTGGCGTTGCCGGCACCTGGAAAGACCTGACCGACAGCGTCAATTCGATGGCCTCGAACCTTACCGGTCAGGTCCGCAACATCGCCGAAGTGGCCACTGCGGTGGCACGCGGCGACCTGTCGCACAAGATTACGGTCGACGTGCGCGGCGAAATTCTCGAGTTGAAAGACACACTCAATACGATGGTGGATCAACTCAACGCGTTCGCGGCGGAAGTGACGCGTGTTGCCCGCGAAGTCGGTACCGAAGGCAAGCTCGGTGGCCAGGCACAGGTGCCTGGCGTCGCCGGCACCTGGAAGGACCTGACGGACAGCGTCAACTCGATGGCCGGCAATCTGACGGGCCAAGTTCGCAACATCGCCGAGGTGGCGACCGCCATCGCTGGCGGCGACCTGTCGCGCAAGATTACGGTCGACGTGCGCGGCGAAATCCTTCAGCTGAAGGAAACGCTGAACACGATGGTGGACCAACTCAACCGTTTCGCCGGCGAGGTGACGCGCGTGGCGCGCGAAGTCGGCACCGAGGGCCGGCTCGGCGGTCAGGCCAACGTGCCCGGCGTCGCCGGCACCTGGAAGGACTTGACCGACAGCGTCAATTCGATGGCCGGCAACCTGACGGCCCAGGTCCGCAATATCGCCGAGGTGACGACCGCGGTGGCGCGCGGCGACCTGTCACGGAAGATCACGGTCGACGTGAAGGGCGAAATTCTCGAACTGAAAAACACCATCAACACGATGGTGGATCAGCTCAACGCGTTCGCTTCGGAGGTCACCCGCGTCGCGCGCGAAGTCGGCACCGAAGGCAAGCTCGGTGGCCAGGCCGGGGTGCCCGGCGTCGCCGGCACCTGGAAGGATTTGACCGACAACGTCAACTTCATGGCCTCGAATCTGACCGCCCAGGTGCGCAATATCGCCGAGGTGGCGACCGCGATCGCGGGCGGCGACCTGTCAAAGAAGATCACGGTCGACGTGCGCGGTGAAATGCTGTTGCTCAAGGACACACTCAACACCACGGTCGAGCAGTTGCGCTCGTTCGCCGCTGAAGTGACCCGCGTCGCTCGCGAAGTCGGCACCGACGGCCGCCTCGGTGGCCAGGCGGTTGTGCCCGGCGTCGCCGGCACCTGGAAGGATTTGACCGACAACGTGAACCTGTTGGCGGCGAACCTGACGACGCAGGTCCGCAACATCGCCGAGGTGACGACTGCGGTGGCGCGCGGCGATCTTTCGCGCAAGATCACCGTGGACGTGAAAGGCGAAATTCTCGAGCTGAAAAACACCATCAACACGATGGTGGACCAGCTCAACGCGTTTGCTTCGGAAGTCACCCGTGTCGCGCGCGAAGTCGGCACCGAAGGTCTCCTCGGCGGCCAGGCGCAAGTGTCCGGCGTCGCCGGTACGTGGAAAGACCTGACCGATACAGTGAACGTGATGGCTGCGAACCTGACCGAACAGGTGCGTGGCATCGTCAAAGTGGTGACCGCGGTCGCCAACGGCGATCTCAAACAGAGCCTCACGGTGAAATCGAAGGGCGAGGTTGCGGCGCTCGCCGAAACCATTAACAACATGACCGCGACACTTGCCACCTTTGCCGAGCAGGTGACTTCCGTAGCGCGTGAGGTCGGCGTCGAGGGACGCCTTGGCGGTCAAGCCAACGTGCCCGGCGCCGCCGGCACATGGAAAGACCTGACCGGAAACGTCAACTTGCTTGCCGCGAATCTGACGACGCAAGTGCGCGCAATCGCCGAAGTGGCGACTGCTGTGACCAAGGGCGATCTGACGCGATCGATTCAGGTCGATGCCCGCGGCGAAGTGGTTGAGCTGAAAGACAACATCAACACGATGATCGACAATTTGCGGCTGACCACGGACCGCAACACCGAGCAGGACTGGCTGAAAACCAATCTCGCCAAATTCACGAACATGCTGCAAGGCCAGCGCGATCTGGCGACAGTCGGCCGACTGTTGCTCTCCGAATTGACGCCGCTCGTGAACGCGCACCAGGGCGTGATCTACCAGATGCACGAGGAAGAGGAGCGCAAGGGGCTGAGACTGCTGGCGACTTACGCCGATGACGGAGCCAACGGGCATCCGCAAGCGCTGCATCTTGGCGAAGGCTTGGTCGGCCAATGCGCCCTTGACCAGCGCCGCATGCTCATCAGCACCCCAAGCCAGGCGACGCCGATCTCATCAGCGCTCCTGAACATGCCGCCGCGCAACTTGATCGTGCTTCCAGTTTCGTTCGAGAGCCAGGTCAAGGCGGTCATCGAGCTTGCCTCGATTCACGAATTTACCACTCTACAGACGATGTTCCTGGAGCAGCTCACCACCTCGATCGGGATCGTGCTCAACTCGATCGAGGCGACGATGCAGACCGAAGGCCTGCTGAAGCAATCGCAACAGCTTGCCGCGGAGTTGCAGACTCAGCAAAAGGAATTGCAACAGACCAACGAGCAGTTGGAGCAGAAGGCGCAACAGCTCGCCGAACGAAACGTCGAAGTCGAGCGCAAGAACCAGGAGATTGAGCAGGCCAGACGCGCGCTCGAAGAAAAAGCCACCGAACTCGCGCTAACATCGAAATACAAATCCGAGTTCCTCGCCAACATGTCGCACGAGCTGCGCACGCCGCTCAATTCGATCCTGATCCTCGGCCAGCAGCTCACCGACAATCCTGAAGGCAATCTGAGCCCGAAGCAGGTCGAATTCGCGCGCACCATTCACGGCGCAGGTACCGACTTGCTCAACTTGATCAGCGATATTCTCGATCTATCGAAGATCGAGTCTGGCACTGTTACCGTGGACGCCGAAGAGGTGTTCTTCGCCAATCTGGTGGACATGGTCGCGCGGCCGTTCCGCCACGAAGCCGACAACCGGCAATTGTCGTTCGAAGCTCATGTGGATCCGAATCTCGGGCGCAGCATCACGACCGACAGCAAGCGACTCCAGCAGGTGCTCAAGAATTTGCTTTCGAATGCCTTCAAATTCACCGCCCAGGGCGGTGTGCGCCTCAACGTAGCGCTGGCAAGCGGCGGCTGGAGCTCGGAACATCCGGTCCTCAGTCAGTCGCCAGCGGTCGTGGCATTCGAGGTGACCGATACCGGCATCGGTATTCCGTTCGAAAAGCAGAAGATCATCTTCGAAGCGTTCCAGCAGGCCGACGCGTCCACAAGCCGCAAATACGGTGGGACAGGTCTTGGGCTGGCGATCAGTCGCGAATTAGCGACGCTGCTTGGCGGCGAGATCCACTTGCGTAGCGCGCCCGATGCGGGTTCCACGTTTACACTTTATCTGCCAATCAAATATGTCGGACCCAACGCGACCCAGCCCGGCACAGAGACAGTTTTGCCGATCTCGACCACCGGCGCACCGGCCCCTCATGTCGTCATTGATCGTCCGATCGAGCCGATTCCCGACGACCGAATGGATATCCAGCCCGGCGATGCCATCCTCCTTATCGTCGAGGACGATCCTCATTATGCGAGGATCCTTGTCGATCTCGCGCGCGATAAGGGCTTCAAGGCGCTGCTGGCCATGCGCGGCGACGATGCACTCAATCTCGCCAAGCAATATCAGGCGACAGCGGTATCGCTCGACGTGTTCCTGCCCGACATGCTGGGCTGGACGGTGTTGAGTCAGCTCAAGCAAAACCCGCTCACCCGGCATATTCCGGTCCAGATCGTCTCTCTCGATGAGGATCGCCAACATGGGCTGGCGCGGGGAGCTTTCGCCTTCGTAAACAAGCCCACCACCCGCGAAGGCATCGAGGAGGCCCTGTCGCGGATCAAGGAATTCGCAGAGCCGCGGCGTAAGCGATTGCTGGTTGTGGAAGACAACGCAGCCGAGCAGCTGAGCATCCGCGAATTGCTCGGTCACGATGACATCGAGATCGTCAATGCGGGAACCGGGAGCGACGCCTTGAGCCTGCTCCATCACGAAGCCTGCGACTGTGTTGTGCTCGACCTTCGGTTGCCCGACATGTCGGGATTTGAAGTGCTCGAGCGCATGCGCGCCGATTTGGCGCTTGCTGACGTGCCTGTGGTGGTGTTTACGGGCCGCGAATTGACAGCCGACGAGGACGCTCAGCTCCACACCATGGCGCGAAGCATCGTCGTCAAGGGTGTCGAATCGCCGGAGCGGCTGCTGAATGAAACTGCGTTGTTCTTGCACCGCGTCATCACCGATCTGCCGCCGGAGAAGCAGCAGATGCTGGAGCGACTCAACTCTTCCGACGAGGATCTGGTCGGGCGCACCGCGCTGCTCGTCGATGACGATCCGCGCAACATTTTTGCGCTGTCGAGTGCGCTGGAGCGCCGTGGCATGAAGGTGTTGACGGCTACGACCGGCGCCGAGGCGATCCAAGTCATTGAGGAGACGCCGTCACTTGCGATCGTGCTTATGGACATCATGATGCCGGAAATGGACGGTTATCGGACCATAGAAACGATTAGGCAGGATCGGGCCTATCGCCGATTGCCGATCATTGCGCTAACGGCCAAAGCGATGAAAGGCGATCGGGAAAAATGTCTACTGGCTGGCGCGTCGGATTATCTCGCCAAGCCCGTCAATACCGAGCAGCTCCTGTCGGCGCTGCGCATGTGGCTGCATCGCTAAGGCGCCGCCATGACCGATAAAGTAAACGTTCTCTTGGTCGACGATCAACCGGACAAGCTCCTGTCTTACGAAGTGATCCTCGAGGAGCTGGATGAAAATCTGGTCAAGGCGTCGTCCGCCCGCGAGGCGTTGCAATTTCTGCTCAAAAACGATGTGGCCGTCGTTTTGATCGACGTCTGCATGCCGGAACTCGATGGCTTTCAACTGGCCGCGATGATCCGTGAACATCCGCGCTTCCGCAAAACCGCAATCATTTTCATCTCTGCCATTCATTTGACCGACGTCGATCGGCTGCGCGGCTATGAAATGGGAGCGGTCGATTACGTCCCGGTGCCGGTGGTGCCCGAGGTGCTACGCGCCAAAGTCCGGGTATTCGCCGAATTGTTCCGCAAAACCCGCGAGCTCGAGCGTATGAACTTGAAACTCGAGCGTCACGTCGTTGAAAGAACAGGGGAGCTCGAAGCCTCCAACATGCAGCTCAAACAGGCCGAACAGGGGCGCAGCCTTGCGCTGGCCGCCGGCCAGATGGGCTCCTGGGACTGGGACTTGATCAGCAAGCATTGGCGCTGGGATCAGGGTCAGCACCGCATCTTCGGCGTCGATCCGCAAGACTTCCAGATCAACATTGAGAGCATTCGTGCCCTAATCCACCCCGACGATTGGTTCCCGCTGGTCGAGATTGCGCGCGGTATGTCGCAAGGCGCCCGCACGCAACAGACCGAATTTCGCGTGGTGCGTCCTAACGGTGAAATTCGCTGGTGTATCGGAACGGCGGCTGCAAGCCTCGATGAAGCGGGCAGGGTCGTGCGCATCAACGGCG
>Ga0318526_10000167_pt1 | contig 11656 bp, 10 predicted proteins | sample GRESIP052b4f24_FD_203491 | JGI IMG/M metagenome (GOLD analysis project Ga0318526, IMG submission 203491) | Tropical soil microbial communities from Luquillo Experimental Forest, Puerto Rico - GRE.SIPMG.052b4f24 | ecosystem: Environmental > Terrestrial > Soil > Tropical forest > Bulk soil...
GCATCGACACCGTGCTCGTCCCCTATAACGGGAGTGCCGAAGTGGCCCAAGGCGTGCTCACCAGGAGCGTGGATTTTTCTTTCGACGGTCCGTCCGCGTCGCTCTCGCTGATCCAGAGCGGGGCGTTCCGCGTATTGGCCAAGTTCGATCCTCGCCCGTTCCCACCGGTGCCCGATCTTCCGATCATCACCGCGGAGCTGCCCAAGATGGACGAGATCACGGTCTGGCTCGGGCTGGTTGCGCCCAAGGACACGCCGCCCGCCATTGTCGACAAGCTGCAGGGCGAAGTGGCGAAGATCTTGGCGGATCCCGCCATCAAGGCGAAGGCGGACGCCTCGGGCCTGTTCCCGGCGACCAGCACGCCGGCAGAATTTTCAGCCTTCATTCGCAAGGAGGCGCAACGCTGGTCGGCCGTCGTAAAAGAAACCGGGATGAAGTACGACTGAAGCGCGCAATAAAGCTGGAGCCTATCGTGCGCCTCATCCTCCGCTTGGCTGCTTCCTTCTGCGCGGTCTGCGCGTGTTCGGGCCTCGTATGCCTTATCTGCATGCTCGCGATCTCCGACGCGGCTGCCCAAGGAACCGCGGACGGTGGGAGCTATCCCAATCGGGCGGTGCGCATCATCGTGCCGTTTCCCCCGGGCGGGCCGACCGACATCCTCACCCGCGTACTCGGCCAACGCATGAGCGAGGTGTGGGGCCAGCCGGTAGTGATCGAGAACCAGCCCGGCGCCAACACCGCGATCGCGGCCGCGCGCGTCGCCAAAATGCCGCCCGACGGCTACACCCTCTTCGCCGTGATGGATGTCACCATGGTGCTCAATCCCATCACCGCCAGCAACCTGTCGTATGATCCGCTCAAGGATTTCGCCCCGATCACGCTCGCGTCCAAGAACACGTCGCTGTTGAGCGTTCGCACCGAGGATGGGCCGAAGACCGTGAAAGAGTTGATCGCACGCGCCAAGGCCAGTCCCGGCAAGCTCAACTATGGCGCGGGCATCATCACGACGCGCCTCGCCGGCTATCTGTTCAACCGCGAGGCCGGCCTCGACGTGCAGTACATTCCGTTCAACGGCAGCGCGCCGACGGTGCAAGGTCTCTTGACCGGCACGGTCGACTATATCTTCGACGGCGCCGCCACCAGCCTCCCGCTTATCCAGAGCGGCAAACTACGCGCGCTTGCCAAGCTCAACAGCCGCCCGCTGCCGGCCTTGCCGGAAGTCAGGCCGCTCGCGATCGAAGCCGGCATTCCGGCGCTCGACGACATCTCGACCTGGATCGGGCTGGTGGCGCCGGCCGGCACGCCGCGCCCTATCGTCGACAAGATTCAACGCGAAGTGGTCAAGATGTATGCCGATCCCGTCATCGCCGAGAAGCTGGAAAAATCGGGCATCAGCGCGGCCAGCAGCACGCCGGAGGAATTCGACGCCTTCGTGCGCAAAGAGCTGGACCGTTGGGATCGCGTGTTCAAGGATAGTGGAATAAAGCTCAACTGATCTCCCCGCCGCCTCCACCGCGATTTCCTCTCCACGAAACGAACGACCCGGTTCCCCGGCATCCATCCACGGAGCCTCCATGTCAAAGCCGAAAATCCTGATCTTTGCCCCGCGCGAGGAACCGCCGGAGACCGTCAACGCGCTCGAAGGCTTGGGCTGCGAACTCGTCTTCGGCGACCGCGACTGGCAATTGCCGCGCACGACGCACGAAGAGGCCGTCGTGGAGGCGGCGCGTGACGCGGTTGCGCTCATGGGCACCTCCATGCGCCACACCCCGATCAGCCGGCGCATCATGCAGGCCTCGCAGCGTCTGCGCATCGTCGCCAAATACACCGTCGGCGTCGATGACGTCGACACCGACGCCGCCACCGAGCTCGGCATCATGGTTTGCCACGCGCCGACCGAATCCAACTGCTTCGGCGTCGCCGAAACCACCATCACCTTCATGCTGTCGCTGCTGAAGAAAGTCGCCGAGCGCGACGCCGACGTGCGCGCCGGCAAATGGCGCACCGCGGACAATTTCGCCTATTACGTCGGCAGCCGCGCCTCCGACGGATTTCCCGGGCAGACCATCGGCCTCGTCGGCCTCGGGCGGATCGGAACGCGGGTCGCGCAGCTCTTGGCTCCCTGGCGCGCGCGGATCATCGCCTACGATCCCTACGTGCCGCCCGCGCATTTCCTCACCCACGGCGTCACCCCGGTCGACTACCAGACGCTGCTGCGGGAGTCGGACGTGGCGTCGTTCCACGTCGTGCTCACGCCGGAGACGCGCTACATGTTCAGCGAAGCCGAGCTCAAGCTGATGAAGCCGAGCGCCATCGTGCTCAACACCGCCCGCGGCAAGGTGGTGGATGAAAAGGCCCTCGCCCGCGCGATCGACGAGGGGCGCATCCGCGGCGCCGCCATCGATGTCTTCGAGGAGGAGCCGCTGCCCGCGGATTCTCCCCTGCGCAAGCTCGGCGAGCGCGTACTGCTCTCGCCCCACTCCGCCTCCTACACCGAGGGAGGCGAGCTCCGGCAGGGCGTGGCCTGGGCCACGCGCTCGGTGGTCACCGCGCTCAAGGGCGGCATCCCGGACAATGTCTACAACCGGGAGGTCATCCCGCGCTGGAAGGAGCGCTTCGGGGGCGCCAGCGCCGCCGGCGCATGAGGCCGGTTGGGGGCTCGTTTCGGCCTAAAATCAGCGATGTTTTCGCGTCCTGGCGGGCGGCGCGAATCGCTTGATCTTTGTGAAGAACCAATGACTTAAGATATGCAAATTTCGCATAACTGCGGCGCAACATGACGTCTGTTGCAGCGCACTATGGAACCTTATTTATCCCATGACTTGAGATTGCCCGGCGCCGAGCCGGGAGAAAGGTAACAACCATGTTGGTCGCAATCGTCAACTTCCTCCGCGCTTGGAGGCGCTACAACGCGAGCCTGAAAGAGCTCTACCAGCTCGGCGACCGCGAATTGGCCGATATCGGCATCACCCGATCGGACATCCCGCGGATCGCGTGGGACAGCGCTCACCGCGGAAATTCTTAAACCTTCGATGAAAGCGCCCGCCCCGCGGGCGCTTTCGCCTTTGCGGCCTTGGAACCTTAGCGCGCAGCTTCGACCGGATCTCTTCCGCGTTCCAGCCAACCCGATTTGCAACCCCAGAAACGGGACGAGATAATCTCGTCCCATGAGCGACGAGCGCCTGCGAGCAGTGCACGTCATCGGCGGCGGGCTTGCCGGATCCGAGGCGGCCTGGCAGATCTCCGCGCGCGGCGTCCCAGTCGTGCTGCACGAGATGCGTCCGCTGCGCACGACCGCGGCCCACAAGACCGCGGCGCTTGCCGAGCTGGTGTGCTCGAATTCCTTCCGTTCCGACGACAACGAGCACAACGCCGTCGGGCTTTTGCATGAGGAAATGCGCCGGCTCGGCTCGCTGATCATGCGCACGGCCGACGTCAATCAAGTCCCGGCCGGAGGCGCGTTGGCGGTCGACCGCGAGGGTTTTGCAGCGGCCGTGACCGCGGCGCTGGCTGCGCAACCGCTGATCGACATCCGCCGCGAGGAGATCGCCGGACTGCCGCCTGCCGCGTGGGACAGCGTCATCGTCGCCACCGGACCGCTGACCTCGACGGCGCTCGCCGAAGCGATCGCCAAGCTCACCGGCGAGGACGCGCTCGCCTTCTTCGATGCCATCGCCCCGATCGTTCACCGCGACACGATTGACATGTCGCTCGCTTGGCTGCAGTCGCGCTACGACAAGGCGGGACCTGGAGGATCGGGCGCCGATTACATCAATTGTCCGCTCACGCGCGAGCAATACCACGCATTCGTCGCCGCCTTGCTCGCCGGCGAGAAAGTCGCCTTCCACGACTGGGAGACGCCCTATTTCGACGGCTGCTTGCCCATCGAGGTGATGGCCGAGCGCGGCCCCGACACCTTGCGCCATGGGCCGATGAAGCCATTCGGCCTCACCAATCCGCACGCGCCTGGGGTCAAGCCCTATGCCGTCGTTCAGCTGCGCCAGGACAATCGGCTCGGCACCCTGTTCAACATGGTGGGCTTCCAGACCAAGCTCAAGCACGGCGAGCAGACGCGCATCTTCCGCACCATTCCGGGTCTCGAGCGGGCCGAATTCGCGCGCCTCGGCGGCCTTCACCGCAACACCTTCCTGAACGCGCCCAAGCTCCTCGATGGCGTTTTGCGGCTCCATGCCGCGCCGCGCCTGCGCTTTGCCGGTCAGATCACCGGCTGCGAGGGCTACGTGGAATCCGCCGCCATCGGGCTCATCGCCGGCCGGTTCGCGGCCGCCGAACGGCTTGGCCATTACCTCACGCCACCGCCGCCGACCACGGCGCATGGCGCGTTGCTCGCTCATATCACCGGCGGCCATGTGGAAGCCGTCTGCGGCGCAGAACCCGCGAGCCCGCGCTCGTACCAGCCGATGAACGTCAATTTCGGTCTGTTTCCGCCGCTCGCGCACGCGGTCAAGCGCGAAAGCGGACAGCGCTTGCGCGGCACGGAAAAGGCGCTGGCAAAAAAGCGCGCGCTCACTCGCCGCGCGCTCGCCGACCTCGAGCGCTGGATCACCGGCGCCGATCGCGCCGCGGCGGCGGAATAACAGCGATGGGCTTGCCGCGCGAAATCGAGGAACGCTGGACGAGCGGCGTGGTGCTCAAGCGCGACCTGCTTTCGACGGTAGAGCGCGGCCGCTTCGGCACCCGCGCGGGCGACGTCGACGCGGTGCTGCGGCGGATCGACGAAGTCCCGTGGTGGAGCTTCGGCGTGGCGCGCCATCTGTTCGCGCGCGAGCGGCGGGCGCTTGCGATCGCCGGCGAGCTCGGCATCGCGCCGCCGCTCTTGTTCGCCGGTCGCGATGCGCTCATCCGCGGCTGGATCGACGGCCTGCCGCTCCACATCGCTAAGCCGCGCGGCGAGCGCAGCTTCTTCCGCTCGGCCAAAGTGGCGCTGCGCAAGCTGCATCGCGCCGGCATCTGTCATAACGACCTCGCCAAGGAGCAGAACTGGCTGCGCGGACGCGACGGACGCGCCTATCTCACCGATTTCCAGCTTGCCGCTCACTTCTCACGCCGCTCCTGGCTTTTCCGCATCGCGGCCTACGAGGACCTGCGGCACCTGCTCAAGCACAAGCGACGCTATGCGCCCGACGCGCTCACCGCCGCCGAGCGACGCGTGCTCGCAAAGAAGAGCCTCTTGACCCGGGTCTGGATGGCGACCGGCAAGAAGCTCTACTACCGGATCACCCGCGATGTGCTGCACGTTAGCGACCGCGAGGGCGGCGGGACGCGGCTCCTCTACGACGCGCCCCGCATCGCGGCGCGGCTCAAGGCGCACCCGCAGGTGCGCGAGGCGGTGGTCGTGGCCTTTCCCGACCGCCGCGTCGGGACCGGCCTTTATGCGTTCGTCGAAGGCGATCCGGGGCTCACCGAGTGCGGCCTGCGCGAATTCCTCGCGACCGAGACGGCGGCAAAGACCGCCCCCAAATCGCCCGAGCATCTGCAGGTGACCGGGCAATTGCCGCGCGGCGTTTCAGGCGAGGTGCGCAGCGAGATCCTCGAGCTCGTTGCCATGAACCAAGTCGACCTGATCGAGTCGCTGATCGCAAGCGACGACGAGCGCGCCCTGGTGGCGCGCATCGTCGCCGATCGCCGCAACCTGCGCGACCGATTTGCGTTCTAGCCGAAGATCCGCCGCGGCTGCCGCGCTGCGCGCCAGATGAGCCACTGCCGCCGCCAGGGCGCGATCGCAACCGGCACGAATGGATCGTAGCCGCGCCGCACCATGCGGGCGAGCGTCGGCCCCGCGAGCGCGACCGGCAAAAGCGCGGGCAGGACGGCGGGCGCGGCGGTCGCGAGCAACTCCTGCGCCGCGCCGAGATGGTGGCGCTCGCGCGCTCGCAATTCAGCCAATGCGGCGAGCAATTGTGGTGTCGCCGGAGGGCTCTTGGCCTCCTGCCGGTCGGCTCCGTGCCGCGCCAGGATTTCAAGCGGGATATAGAGCTGGCCGCGCGCGGCATGGACCGGAAACGCCGCGAGCAACCCGGCAAGCGCATGGGCAAGGCCGGCGTGATGGCTCAGCGCGCCGATATCCGGCTCGCCCCCGGCAGCGAGGATTCGCGCCGCGAGCGCGATGAGGCTCGCGGAGGCGCCGTCGGCGTAGGCTTCGAGATCGGCAAGCGTCGCCATCGGCTCGTCGTAGAGATCAAACCGGCGCGCCTCGATGAGCGCCTTGAACGGCTCCAACGGCAGCCGGTAGCGCGCGATGGTGGCGAGCAGCGCCGCCGCCACCGGGTGCGCCGCGACCTCGCCCCGGCCCGCACCGGCGAGCACGTCGCTCCACCACTGCAGCCGGATTTCCCCCGCCACGGGCTCGCGAACGACCTCACGCACGCGCGCGATTTCCAGGTTGAAGGCGTAGAGCGCAAACAGCGCGTCGCGATGCTCGGCGGAGGCAAACAAGGTGGTGAGAAAGCGATCCTTGTCCGCCGCGCGTAAGAGCCCTTCGCAATGGGCGAATGCATCCTGCATGGGCGAAGTGTCCCGCTTGCGAAGCCCGCGAGCCTTGCGGCGCATTCCCGCGCGAACGTCGGACTCGAAGGGGACACTAGCAAACTTATGACTCGCGCGTGGCGGCTACGACTTCGCAGTCGAGGTCTTCGCTTTCTCTGCCGGCTCCTCGGCTTCCATGCGCGTCGTCCCCACCCCGAGATAGATCAGGATCGGCGCGGCGATGAAGACCGAGGTATACGTGCCGACCAGAACGACGCCGAAGATCATGGTCGCGACGAAACTGTGGATGGCATGGCCGCCGAAGAGAAGCAGCGCGAGCAGAGCGAGCGTCACCGTCACGTGGGTGATGATCGAGCGCGACAGGGTCGAATTGACCGAGATGTTGAGCAGGTCCGGCATGGACATGCGCTTGTATCGGCGCAGCATTTCGCGGATGCGGTCGTAGATGACCACCGTATCGTTGAGCGAGTATCCGAGAATCGTGAGCAGCGCCGCGATGCTCGACAGATCGAAGTCGATCTGCGTCAACGACATGTATCCGATCGTCAGCACGAGATCGTGCACGTTCGCGATCATGGCGCCGAGCGAGAACTGCCATTCGAAGCGGAACCAGAGATAGATCAGGATGGCGAAGATCGCGAGCCCGAGTCCGATGGTACTCTTGGCCAACAATTCCGACGACACGCGCGGGCCGACCACTTCCACCCGGCGATAGTCGACCTCGCTGCCCAACGCCTCGCGGACCTTGCTGATGGCGACCTGCTGGGCCTGTTCCCCGCCCGGTTGCTGGGCGACGCGGATGAGCACGTCGGCCGGGCCGCCGAACTCCTGCAGCTGCACGTCGCCGAGGCCGAGCCCGCTCAGCGCCGCGCGCATCTTGGCGAGATCGGCCGCGCCGCTCTTCGACTGCACCTCGATCAGCGTGCCGCCGACGAAATCGATGCCAAAATTGAGCCCATGAAAAAAGAACAGCAGGATGGCGACGATGGACAACGCCGCCGACACCGGAAAGCTGATGCGCCGAAAGCGCATGAAGTCGAACTTGGTGTCGTCCGGGACGATCCGCAGCAGCGGGATAGAGTGATACAGGCGCACGTCGGTCCCGCCTATGAAATCGCCAGTTGCCGCGGACGCGCCCACCTTACCCACCAGGCCACGATCAGCCGCGTCAGCGTGAAGGCGGTGAAGACGGTCGTCACGATGCCGATGCCGAGCGTCACGGCGAAGCCGCGCACCGGCCCGCTGCCGAAGAAAAACAGCACCGCGGCCGCGATGAAGGTCGTGATGTTCGAATCCAGGATGGTCGCGAGCGCGCGCGTGAAGCCGGCGTCGATAGCGGTGATGGGGGTGCGGCCGGTGCGAACCTCCTCACGGATGCGCTCGTAGATGAGCACGTTGCTGTCGACCGCGATGCCGATCGTGAGCACGATGCCGATGATGCCCGGCAACGTGAGCGTTGCATTGAGCAGCGACAAAATGCCGAAGATCATTCCCACGTTGACGGCAACGGCGACGCTGGCGAAGACGCCAAACAGCCCGTACGTCACCACCATGAAGACGACGACGAGCGCGGCGCCAAAATAGGACGCGAGCTTGCCTTTCTCGATCGAATCCTGACCCAAGCCCGCGCCCACCACGCGCTGCTCGATCACGGTGAGCTTGGCCGGCAGCGCGCCGGCGCGCAGAAGAATGGCGAGATTGTTGGCGGACTCCACGGTGAAGTTACCCGAGATCTGGCCGCTGCCGCCCAGGATCGGCTCGCGGATGACGGGAGCGGAGATCACCTCGTCATCGAGCACGATCGCAAACGGCCGTCCGACGTTCTCCTGGGTGACCTGCGCGAATTTGCGGGCGCCGGAGGTGTTGAACTTGAACGTGACGATCGGCTCGCTGCTGCGCTGGTCGAAGCCGGGTTGCGCATCGGTGAGCTCCTCGCCCGACACGATCACCCGCTTCTCCAGAAGATAGGGTTGGCGATTCTCCGCTTTCGAGCCGTAAACGATTTCCGATTCCGGCGGTGGGCGGCCCTGCAGCGCCTGCTCGACCGGCACCGACGTGTCGACGAGGCGGAACGTCAGCTTGGCGGTCTTGCCGAGAATGTCGAGAAGTTGCTGGGGATCGCCCAGACCCGGCACCTGAACCAAGATGCGATCGTTCCCTTGGCGCTGGATCGACGGCTCGACCAGGCCGAGCTGGTTGACGCGCTTGCCGATGATCTCGACCGATTGATCCACGACTTGACGGATACGTTCGAGCAGCGCGGGCTCCGTGGGACTGAGCCGCACGACCCCGCCCCCGACGTTCTCGACGTCGAGCGAGCGCGCGCCGGTGCTGCCGAGGAAGCCGCCGAGCGGTTGCGACAGTTCCCTGAGCTTGGCCAGCCCCTGTTGCAGATCGCTCTCGCGAATGACCACCTCGACCGAATTTCCGCGGACGAGTGGGGCGCGGGTCAGGCCGATGCGGGCCTCGCGCAGGACGCGGCGGACGTCGTCCTGCAGCGCCAACAGCTTCTGCCGGCGCACATCGTTGGCATCGACCTCGAGCAGGATATGGGAGCCGCCTTGCAGATCGAGGCCGAGCACGATGTGGCGCTGCGCCCACGCCGGCCAGCGCTTGACCATGCTTTCCGGGAAGAAGTTGGGAACGGCGAACAGGCAGCAGATCAGCGCCGTTAGCAGAATCGCCGCTGCCTTCCACTTCGAAATATAAAGCATGGCTTGTCCCGGTTCACGCGTCGACTGAGCCGGCGCTCAGCTCGAGCCGCCCTCGTCTTTGACCGGCTCGCCCTTGGCGCGCACGCCCGACACCATTGCGCGCACTTGGCGCACCCGCACCCCGTCGGCGATCTCGACCTCGATCTGATCGTCGTCGACCACCTTGGTGACCTTGCCGACGAGCCCACCGGAGGTAATGACCGTATCGCCACGGCGCAAGTTCTTGACCAGTTCCTGGTGTTCCTTCGCGCGCTTTTGCTGCGGCCGCAGGATCAGAAAATACATGATGACGAAGATCAGAACGAACGGCAGCAACTGCACCCACATACTGTCGCCGCCGAACATGGGGCTCGCTTGGGCAAAAGCGGGCGTCACGAACATCTCTCGGTCCTTTGTGCTTGCGGCCTATGTGCGCTTTGTCCGCGCGCGTCGCGCCGGCGCCGCCACAGTCGATCGGCCAACGAAATCGGCGCGGACTATAGCGGGGAGCCGCCCAATTGCAACGCTGGTTTGCCCCGAGAATCCGGCCGAATCGGCCTGTGCCCATGGCGATCTTGCAGGCTTGCCGGCGCCCCGGTAAGGGTGCAGCGAACCCGATCGCACCCCATGGCCAAACGCGTTCGAAAGCCCCCGTCGACGGCCTCCTCGCGTCCAAGGACAGGCATGGAGCCCGCCGCATTCGAGCGCATCGCGGGCGCGCTCGAACGCCTCGCACCGAGCACGCCGGAAGCGCCCCGTTTTGCAGCGGCTGATGCTTTTTCCTGGCATCCCGACGCGCGGCGGCTCGCGCCGGTCGCGAACGTCAATCGCGTCGAGATGTCGTTGCTCAAAGGCATCGATCGCGTGCGCGATGTGCTGCTGGAGAACACCGAGCGCTTCGCGCGCGGGCTGCCGGCCAACAACGCGCTGTTGTGGGGCGCGCGCGGCATGGGCAAATCGTCGCTGGTCAAGGCCGTGCACGCGGCGGTCAACGCCGCGCATGCGCAGCGCAAAGGCGGCAATGGGCCGCTCAAGCTCATCGAAATCCACCGCGAGGACATCGAAAGTCTGCCCGACTTGATGGCGGTGATGCGCGAGGCGCCCTACCGCTTCATCGTGTTCTGCGACGACCTGTCGTTCGAAGCCGAAGACACCAGCTACAAATCGCTCAAGGCCATGCTCGAAGGCGGCATCGAGGGCCGGCCGGACAACGTCGTGTTCTACGCCACGTCGAACCGGCGCCACCTGATGGCGCGCGAGATGATGGAGAACGAGCGTTCGACCGCGATCAATCCCGGCGAAGCCGTGGAGGAGAAGGTATCGCTGTCCGACCGCTTCGGCCTGTGGCTCGGCTTCCACCGCTGCAGCCAGGATGAATTCTTGGACATGGTCGACGGCTACATCGCCCATTACCGCATCGCGCATCCGCGCGAGAAGACGCATCCGGAGGCGCTCGAATGGGCGACCACCCGCGGCGCGCGCTCGGGACGCGTGGCCTGGCAATATGTGCAGGATCTCGCCGGACGCCTCGGGGTGAGGCTCGAGGACCGAGGGCGCAAGACAGACAACAGATAACGCTTCTGGTATCTGGCCAATTGCGCCTCATGCCGACGGCAGTTGTTCTCGACTCGTCATGCGCGGGCATAGCGCGTCGGAAGACGCGCGTGAACGCGCTTACGACCCGCGCATCCATCGAAAAAAAAGCGCTTCATTCCGAGGGGGATGGATTGCCGGGTCGAGCCCGGCAATGACGACGGATGGGTTAATACCAACGGCCGTTGGTGTCAGGCGCCGTTCAAGAACCGCGTCGGGTCGAGCGGGGACGCCCCTTTGCGGATTTCGAAATGCAGCTGCGGCGCGTTGACGTTGCCGGTCTGTCCGGAACGCGCGATCACCTGCCCGCGTTTGACCTGATCGCCGCGCTTGACCAAGAGCTCCTTGGCGTGGGCGTAAGCGGTGACGTAGCCGTTCGGGTGCCGCACCAGAACGAGGTTGCCGTAGCCCTTGAGCTCGTTGCCGGAATAGGCCACGACGCCGTCCTCGGCGGCCTTCACCGGCGTGTTCTCCGGCAGCGCGATGTTGATGCCGTCATTCTGCTGGCCGTTGGTCGTGGGGCCGTAGCCGGCGATCACGCGGCCATTCGCCGGCCAGCGAAACTTCGGCACCGCGCCGGTTCCTTCCGCCAATTTCGCGGCTTCCTTGTCCAACGGATCCGTCGGCGCGACGACGCTTGCGTTTTGCACCGGCTCGGCTTCCTTCGGCGCCGCCGATGCGACCGGCTTTGCTGGCGCGGCGGCCGCCGGAGCGTTGGGCTTCACCGCCGGTGCCGGCGCGCCCGGAATGGTCAGACGGTCGCCGACATTGAGCGTGGCGGTCGGCTGGATGTTGTTGGCCTTGGCAATCTCGTTGACCGACTTGTGGTAGCGATGCGCAATTTTGCTCAGCGTGTCGCCGGC
>Ga0318526_10000179_pt1 | contig 11491 bp, 10 predicted proteins | sample GRESIP052b4f24_FD_203491 | JGI IMG/M metagenome (GOLD analysis project Ga0318526, IMG submission 203491) | Tropical soil microbial communities from Luquillo Experimental Forest, Puerto Rico - GRE.SIPMG.052b4f24 | ecosystem: Environmental > Terrestrial > Soil > Tropical forest > Bulk soil...
GCTACGAGGCGTGCGCCCCGTCCGGTTGTGACCAGCGGACTGGTGACCCTGTTCGGCCTCCTGCTGGGCGTGTCCGGCTGCACGCTCAACCAACAGAAGCAGGTCACCTCCAGCATCACGCTTACCGAGCCGACCGTGTCCTCGGCATTCGTGGCGGTCGTGCCCGGTCCCACGACCGGGCCGTCCCTGGCCCCCATCGTCGCCGCGACCGCTCGACCGGGCGAGAACATTGACGTCCTCGGGACGGCGACAGGATCGGTCCTGATCGCCGCAAGCTCCCCTCCGCCCGCGAGGGTCGTGGTGCCCGGCAAGCCCGCCGCGCCCGGCGCTGGGGCGACCTCATTCCAGCAAGCCGAGTACCGCCGGAGTCTCGCCCGCTGGCAGGCCGAGGTCACCAGGGCGAGCGCGCTGGCCGGACTCAGCCAGGCGGCTGGAGCGAGCTTCGGTGGCCGGCGTGTCGTCCTTCTCTACGCGCCCAACCTGGACGGCACACCGCCGCCGGGCGAGCTCTCCGGGGACGACGTGATCGTCGACACGCCCTTCCTACCCTCGGCCGCGGCAGTGAGCACAGCTCAGTCCAGCCTCCTAGCCGCGGGTGCTACGCGGGCGACCATCCTCGGCCCCGAAGCCACCCCGGCCCAGCTCTCACGAATCGTCACGCTCGGCCTCAGCCAGAAGGTGATCACCGAGACCCTCTCCGGCGCGGCCCTGTTCGCCAACGACAGCGCGCGGCTGGCTCCGAGCGCAGTGCGAGTACTCACGCCGCTGATCGCACCGCTGCGCGAAGCCGGAGCCGCCGCCGTGATCAATGGCTACGCCTCCACACCGGGCAGCCGCGAGACGAACTATCTCCTCTCGTACGCCAGGGCCGAAGCCGTGGCAGCCTTTCTCGAAGCGCGCGGGATCCCGGCGTCATCGCTCGACATTATCGGCCACGGCGCCACCGGTCTCGTCGCCTCCGGCCCATCCGCCGCTAACCGCCGGGTCGTGGTGGTCATCGAGGAGCCCGCGGCCCCGTAACCAGGCAAGATCGTGGATGGAAGACTGCTGGTCCGGGGCAGCCAGCGTTCATCCCGCGGTCCCTGGCTCCCGCGAACCGGACGGGTTCCAGCGACGTATGATTCGGTAGCCGGAGAGTGTCGCACTCTCCACATCAGGGGGCAATCATGGCAATCCTCGGCCGTGAGTTCATTGCGGCGCCCGACAGCTCGAAGCGCCAGATCGTCTACAAGTGGCCCGACCAGAACATCCGCAAGTTCTCCCGGTGCATCGTGCAGCCCGACGCGGTGGCCGTGTTCACCAGCCAGGGGCAGGTCATGGGGACGCTGCTCGGCGGGCAGCACCAGCTCGACGCCAAGTTGCTCCCGTTTCTCGGGATGTTCGTGGACTGGGCCACCGACAGCCGGGCGTTCAAGGCCGAGCTGTACTTCGTCGGCATCCGGGACTTCCCCGGCATCCGCTTCGGGGGGCGGCTGGACGAGGTGCAGGACCCGCAGACCGGCCTGATCGTCACCCTCCGCACGTTCGGCGAGTACGCGCTGCGCGTGGTGGACGCGCCCAGGCTGATCCTCAACCTGACCGGGACCGTGGACGTGACCAACAACGACGCGATCACCGGCTGGGTCACCCAGCAGCTGCTGAAGGTCACCCGCAGCGTGGTCACCACCCAGCTCATGGCCGGCGCCTGGCCGATCCTGGGGCTGTCGATGCATAACCTCGAGATTGAGATAGCGGCCACGCAGGCGGCCAACCAGGAGCTCGCGGAGTACGGAATCTCCATCACCAAGCTCGGCAACCTGGACATCAACCTGGACGAGGACGACAACGCGCGGCTGAAGAAGCTGGCGGGCGACACCGCGTACAGCCGGCTGGCCGGCGGGTTCCTGCAGGCGGCCCAGGCCGAGGCGCTGCAGGGCGCGGGCGAGGGGCTGGCCAAGGGCGGCGAGGGGTCGGCCGGGCTGCTGTTCGCGGCCGGGCTGGGCATGGCCAACCAGGTGACGCAGGCCCCGGGCCAGGCCGCGCCCAACCCTCCGCCGCCCGGACCAGGATTCGCGGGCGGCGGGCCGGGGTTCACGCCCGCGTCCCAGGCTCCGCCAGCGGCCCCGGGCCAGCCCGCGGCCCCGGCCGAGCCGACCGCCCAGCCTCAGCCAGCGGCCCCGGCCGCGATGACCGAGTGCGCCAGCTGCCACAGCCAGGTCCCGGCGGGCGGCAAGTTCTGCCCCGAGTGCGGCCAGCCAATGCAGAAGCACTGCACCAACTGCAACGCGAGCCTGAGCCCGACCGCGAGATTCTGCGCCGAGTGCGGCACGCCCGTGAACCCGCCCGCTTCGTAATCCCGCGACCGTGTTACCCAGCGACCCAGGCCAGCTGTCCCGGCCCTGGCCGCGGCAGGCGTCCCGTTAGAGATCGCTGGATTAAAGGTTTTGGAGAAACCCTCGAACAAGAAAGGCCTGTCCGAGATGGATCGGATCGAGTGCCAGTGGTGCAAGGCCCAGAACGAGCCTGACCGAACGAGCTGCTTTACCTGCGGCGCGCCGCTCGACCGGAAGAACCTGGTCTCCGACTCCGGCTGGGCCGAGGCGCCCCGGCTGCGGGACATGACCGAGTTCCGGTTCTCCAACTCCACCTGCCAGATCGAGGGCGAGATCGTCCCGGTGGCCGAGATCGCGCTGGCCCAGGGCGACGCGGTGTTCTTCGAGCACCACGTGATGCTCTGGAAGGAGCCCGGCGTGCCGATGTCGGCCATGAACACCGGCGGCGGGATGAAGCGGATGCTCGGCGGCATGCCGCACGTCATGAGCGTCGCGCACGGACCGGGGCGGATCGCGTTCTCCCGCGACGCCACCGGCGAGGTCGTGGTGCTGCCGCTGCACCCGTCCATGGAACTCGACGTGCGCGAGCACGCGTTCCTGGCCGGAACGCACTCGCTGAACTACTCGTTCGTGCGGATCAAGGGCCTGGCCAACGTGCTGCACGGCGGCGAGGGCATGTACCTGGACCGGTTCGTCACGCAGGACGAGTCCGGGCTGCTGCTGCTGCACGGCTACGGCAACGTGTTCCAGAAGACGCTGCAGCCGGGCGAGCAGATCCTGGTCGAGCCGGGCGGGTTCCTCTACAAGGACTCGTCGGTGACCATGAATACGGTCAAGCAGAACGTGCGGACCGGGATGCTGGGCGGCCACAGCCTGTACCTGGCCGAGATGACCGGGCCGGGCCGGGTCGGCATCCAGTCCATGTACGTCCACCACGGCTCGGAATGACCATGTCGACGCCGACCACCACCTACACCTGCCCGTACTGCCGCATCCCCAGCGACGGCACCGGGGGGACCTGCCCGCACTGCGGCGCGCCGGTGGACATCACCGAGCGCGTGTCGGACTCCGGGTGGGCCGAGCAGCCCCCGATCCGCGACATGGCCCGGATCCACTTCAGCCGGTCGACCTGCCAGATCGTCGGCAAGTACGTGCCGGTGGCGGAGATGAGCCTGCACGACGACGACTGGGTCTACTTCTCCCACCACGTGCTGCTGCACACCGACCCCCGGGTCCGGCTCGACGCCATGCGGATGGCCAGCCCGTGGAACCGGAAGAAGGCGGGGATGCCGCTGATCATGATGACCGCGCGAGGGCCCGGCCACATCGCGTTCAGCGCCGATGCCCCGGGCGAGACCATCGCCGTGCCGCTGCAGCACAACCAGGCCGTCGACGTGGTCGAGCACCGCTTCCTGGTCGCCACCGGGAACGTCAACTACCAGTGGGAGAACTCCGGGATCTGGTTCACCACGCAGAGCGGGGACGACACGGAGTACCACTACCCGCTGGGCCGGACGATGGACCGGTTCTGGGCCCAGGGCGGGCCGGGCCTGTTGCTGCTGCACGCGCCGGGCAACACGTTCATCCGCGACCTGGCGCCGGGGCAGCGGATCTGCGTCCAGCCGAGCGGGCTGCTGTGGAAGGACCCGACCGTGCGGATGTTCCTGCACTTCGAGTACCCGCGGGGCCAGTACTGGTTCAGCTCGTCGCGGTGGCAGGCCAAGACGGTGTGGCTGACGCTGCAGGGGCCCGGCCGGGTGGCCATCCAGTCGGTGTTCGAGCGGCCCGAGATGGTCGGGCAGGTGACCAACTGCTCGGCGGCTACGACGCAGTACTGGTAGCCCCGGCGGCGGGCCAGTCCCGCTCCGCGGCCTGGCTCTCGATGTGGATCGCCAGCAGTTCGCCGGCGTGCTCGATGTGCCGGGTCATGGCGGCCCGCGCGGCCCGGGGCGAACCGTGCCGGAAGGCCTCCAGGATCTCCCGGTGATCTTGCACGGTGGCGGCCGGCCAGCCGTCGATGGTGGAGTGGAACCGGGCCGGGACGTAGCTCAGCGACACCCCGAGGAGCCAGGCCAGCTTGGCCGAGCGGGCCAGCAGGTTCACCGCCCGGTGGAACAGGAAGTTGAGCTCCTCGAGCTCGTCGTGGTCGCCGCGCTCGGCCGCGGCCTCCAGGTCGGCGTGCAGGTGCTCCAGGCGGGCCACGTCGTCGGGGCCGGCCTGCTTGACCGCCCGGGCCGCGAGCTCCCCGGCCAGCAGGGCCTGGCCGGCGAAGACGTCGCGGATGTCGTCGCCGGTGAGCGGGACGACGACGTAGCCGCGCCGCGGCTCGAGCTTGACCAGGCCCTCGGTGCGCAGCTCCAGCAGGCCCTCGCGCACCGGGGTCGCGCTGATGCCCAGGCTCTGCGCGATCGCGTCGTGGCGGATGAACTCGCCGCCGCGCAGCTTGCCGGAGACGATCAGGTCGCGGATGTACGACGCGGCCTCGGCGCCGAGCTGGGGACGGTGACGGCTATATTTCCGCGGTGCGTCCGCCGGCTCCGTCAGCGATTTTGCGTACCGGCTAATGAGCTTTTCACCGCCTCGCGGAGAACCTGCGGGTCGTGGGTCAGGCCGGGACCGTGGCCGCCTCATCGTACCCGGGGTCAGGGCGTCAGCCCGGAGGCCGCGGGGTACTGCCCGGCGAACTGGCGCGCGATGTCGGCCCGGCGCAGGAACGCGACGTCGTCGAACTGCTGCGCGTAGTCGATGAACCGGGCCAGCGCGTCGGACCGGGCCGGATTACCGCTGACGCGGGGGTGGGTGCCGATCGACATCATCCGCCCGGCGTCGTCGCCGTCGGCCCGGAGCCGGTCCAGGGTGGCCTTGGCCGTGGCGAAGAAATCGTCCGGGCTGCCGTAGCCGGTGCCGACGATGTAGCGAGCGTCGTTGACCACCAGCGTGTAGGGCACGACCAGGTGCGGCCGGCCCAGGACCCGGGTCCAGTACGGCAGGTCGTCGTTGTAGCAGTCGGAGTCGTACTCGAACCCGCCCTCCTCGACCACGAGCTCGCGGGTGCTGGTGCTCATCTCGCGGCAGTACCAGCCGACGGGCCGGCTGCCGGTGGTCGACTCGATGGACTCGACCGCGAGCTTGATCGCCTCCCTTTCCTGGTCGCGGGTCATCTCGAAGTGGTTGCTCCACCGGTAGCCGTGGCCCGCGGTCTCGTCGCCGCGGCGGGCGAGCTTGGCCGCGACATCGGGGTTGCGTTCCAGGGCCACGGCGGCGGCGAAGAACGTGACCGGGATGCCGGCGTTGTCGAAGACCCGCAGCAGCCGCCAGATGCCGGCCCGGGTGCCGTACTCGTACATCGACTCCACGGCCAGGTCGCGCTGGCCTTCGAGCGCGAACGGCAGCTCGTAGAGGATGTCGTTGACGCCGTCGCCCATCGGGAAGCTCTTCTCCGAGCCCTCCTCGTAGTTGACGACGAGCTGGATCGCGACCTTCGCCTCGCCGCGGGGGCCGTGCCACCGGATGTGCGGCGGGTGCTCGCCGTAGCCGGTGATTTCCCGGGGCGGCCCGGCCACCTCGGAGTCGGTGCGGCGGAAGAACGGGTCATCGGTCATCGCGGCCTCCTCGGGTGGTGCCTTGAGTGGTCGGGGTGTTCAGCAGGCGCCGCGCGGCCGCGGTCAGGCGGTCCGCGCCGGCCCGGATGTCGCCCAGGCTGGGGAAGCTGAAGCACAGCCGCGCGTAGCGCTCGCCCCCGCCGTCGTAGAAGAAGCCGGGGCCGGGCGCGAACGTCACCCCGGCCCGCTCGCAGTCCGCGAGCAGGTCGTCCGAGCGCAGGCCGCCCGGCAGTTCCAGCCACAGGAAGTAGCCGCCGTCCGGTGTATCCCAGCGCGCCTGCCCGCCCAGGCCCGCCTCGAGGGCGCCGGTCAGCGCGTCGCGCCGCTCGCGGAGCATGGCCCGGACCCGGGCCAGGTGCCCGGGCAGGAACCCGGCCGCCAGGAACTCGTGGACCACGGCCTGCGGCCACATCGGCGGGGACACGTACGTCTCCAGCGCGGCCTCGGTGACCGGCCCGGCCAGTTGCTCGGGCAGCACGCCGTATCCGACCCGCAGCCCGGGCGCCACGGTCTTCGAGAACGACGACGCGAACACGGCCAGGTGCCCGGCGCCCCGGGCCTCGAGCAGGCCATGCAGGGGCGTCACCGGCTCGCCGCCGAACCGGAGCTGGCCGTAGGGGTCGTCCTCCACGAGCAGCAGCCCGTGGCGCACGGCCAGATCCGCCAGCCGCTCGCGGTCCGGCGGCGCCATCGTCGTCCCGGTCGGGTTGTGCACGGTCGGCATTACGTACAGGAAGGCCGGGACGTCGCCCGCGGCCAGATGGCCGTCCAGCGCGGCGAGGTCGACGCCGTGACCGTTATGGGGAATGACGGCGACCCGCGCGCCTTCCTGCCGCAGCAGGCTGTTCACCCGGTCGTAGGCCGGCGCCTCGACCAGCACCGGGCCGGACCCGGCCAGCACCCGGACCAGCAGCGTCAGCAGGATGTAGGACCCTGGCGTGATCACGACCCGGCCGGGCGCGACGCCGTGCCGGTTGCCGAGCCGCTCGGCCAGCGGCCGGAACCCGGCGGGCGGGCCGTAGTTCAGCGCGGTGTCGCTGTGTTTCGCGAACGCCCGGCGGGACGCCTCGGCCAGCTCGCCGACCGGAAACAGGTCGGGGGACGGTATGCCCCGCGCGAAGGAGATCATCCCGGACGCTGGCGGCACGGCTAGTCCATCCCGGCCAGGTGCCGGGCGCCGTCGGCCACGATGAGCTGCCCGCTGACGTACGACGCCTGCTCGCTGGCCAGGTACAAGAACAGGTACGCGATGTCGTCCGGCACCCCGACCCGGCGGACCGGCACCTTCGGCCCCACCGCGCGGACCCCGTCCGGGCCGAGCGAGTTGACCGGGTCGTTGGCCTGCGGCGTGTCGATCACGCCCGGGGCGACCGCGTTGGCGGTGATCCCGTACGGGCCGTACTCCACCGCCAGCGTCCTGATCAGCCCGACCAGCCCGGCCTTGGCCGCCGTGTAGTGCGGGAGCGACGGCCAGGCCTGCACGGTCCCGGCGATCGACGAGGTGGCCAGCAGCCGGCCGTACCCCGCCCGGCGCATGTGCGGCAGCGCCGCGCGGAAGCAGCGCCACGCGCCGGTCAGGTCGACATCGAGCACGGTGCCCCAGGCCTCGTCGTTCAGGTCCTCCAGCGCGACCTTGCGCGCGACGCCGGCGTTGGCCACCACGATGTCGATCCGGCCGAACTCGGACACGGCCCGCTGCACGGCCGCGTCGACGTCCGCGGTCCGGCGCACGTCGACCTCGGCCGCCAGGCAGCGCCCGCCGCCGCCGGTGATGGCCTTCTCGACCAGCGTGACGTCGTGCTCGTCCGGCGGGTACCAGGCGAGCACGACGCTGGCGCCCGCGTTCGCGAACACGCGCGCGGTGGCCGCGCCGATTCCCGAGGCCGCGCCCGTGATCAGCGCCACCCGGCCGTTCAGGTCGAACATGCGGGATCCTCTTCTCAGAGCATCACGTCTCCGCCGTTGGGGCAGAGCGTCTGGCCGACGTAGTAGGAAGAGTCGTCGGAGGCGAGGAACACCGCGGTCGGCGCGACCTCGTGCGGCTCGCCGAAGCGCGCCATCGGCAGCTCGGCCAGCTTGCGGGCGGCCCACTCCTCGGTTTCCTCCGCCATCATGTCGGTCAGGATCGGGCCGGGCGCGATCGCGTTGACCTGGATGCCCTGGGCGGAGACCTCGCGGGCCAGCGCCTTGGTCAGCCCGATGACCCCGGCCTTGCTGGCGCTGTAGTGCACCATCTCCAGGCCGCCGATCTGGCCCAGCTGCGAGGCGATGTTGATGATCTTGCCGTGCTTGCGCTCCAGCATGCCGGGCAGCACGAACCGGGTGCACAGGAAGACCCCGCGCAGGTTGACCGAGATCACCCGGTCCCACTCGCTCACCTCGAGCTCGGCGAAGCGGCACTGGCTGACCACGCCGGCGTCGTTGACCAGGATGTCGACCTGGCCGAACTCGGCCAGCGCGGCGGCGACCATCGCCCGGACCTGCTGCTCGTCGGAGACGTCGGTGCGCACCAGCAGGTGACGGCGGCCGGACCCGGCGATCGCGGACAACACCGGGGCCGCGGCGTCCGCGCCCAGCACGTCGGCGATCACCACGTCGGCGCCCTCGGCGGCGAACGCGGCCGCGATCTGGCCGCCGATGCCCCGCGCGCCGCCGGTGACGATGGCGACCTGGCCGGCGAGCTTCCCGGTCACCGCGCGGCCCAGTGCTTGCGGATGTCCTCCGAGGTCGCCAGGTCAAAGCGGTGGGCCATGAGGAACATCGAGGCGTCGTGCTGCGCCCGGTCGTCGCTGCCGACCGCGTCGGTGGCCAGGACCACGTAGTAGTCGCTGAACATCGCGTCCCGGGCCGTCGACTCCACGCAGCCCTCGGTGGTGGCGCCGGTCACCACCACCGACTTGATGCCGTTGCTGCGCAGCAGCAGCGCAAGGTTCGTGCCCCAGAACGCGCTCGACCGGTACTTCTTCACCACCAGCTCGCCGTCGCGCGGCTCCAGGCCGGGCACGAACCGCTGGCCCTCCGACCCGTCGAGCGTGTAGGCCAGGGGCTCGGCCTGGCCGTGGTGGCCGCCGTGCAGCCGCAGGTTGAACCTGATCTGGGCCGGCGACTCGCTGGCCCGGTTCGGCAGCACGGTCATCTGGATGAAGACCGGCAGGACGCCGTGCTGGCGCGCGGCCGCGAGCAGTTCCGCGATCCGCTCGATCACCGGCGGGTACATCGAGATGTCCACGCCCAGGCGGTCGAAGCCGCCGCCCGCGCAGCAGAAGTCCCGCTGCATGTCGACGATCAGCAGCGCGGTGTGCGCCGGGTCGACGATCTCGGAGAGCTCGGTGAAGACCTGCTTGCCCGCGATCTCGATCATGTCGCGTCCGGCCCGGGGAGCTCTGACGTGGGAAGCTCCTGGGCGGGGCGCTCCGGCGCGGGAAATTCCGACCCCGACGAGAGGCTGAGCTCGTGCTGCTCGGCGAAGTCGATCTCGTCGGTGGCCATCGTGGCGCCCAGCGCGGCGAGCTTCTCCGGCGCCCTCCGCTGCAGGTAGGCGTAGAGGCCGTAGCCGATGATGATCCAGGCCAGCACGATGTAGGCCACGATGTTGTACGGGTACGTCTGGCCGGGCTTGGCCACCTCGTAGAGCGGGTAGAGCAGCACGGCCGTGCCGATAACCGGCGCGATCAGGTGCTTGAGCACGCTGAAGTCGGGCTGCCCCCAGTAGAACTTGATCAGGCCGATGTTGGCCAGGCCGTAGACCAGGATGACCGCGATGGTGCCGATCGACCCGGTCCAGCCGTACACGGCGGTCAGCCCGGAGCCGAGCCACGCGGACAGGATGATGCCGGCCACGACCGCGAATCCCACCACCGCGTAGATGGCCACGTACGGTGACCTGAAGCGCGGGTGCACCGCCGACAGGCTTCCGTGGATGATGTGCTCCCGGGCCATCGCGTAGACCACTCGCACGGTGGTGTTCAGCACCGCGAGCATGCAGGAGAACAGCCCGGCGATGGCGGCCAGGTCGACGGGCTGCTTGAGCCAGGGCGCGTATGTCTGCGCGAGCGTGGTGAACTGGGCCGGGCTGGCCAGGAACGCCTTGAGCCCGGCGGCGGTGTTGAGGTGGAACCCGGCGGCGAGCCCGTAGACGACGAAGACGAAGAACACGCCCACCCCGATGACCGCGCCCCAGACCGCGAGCGGCACGTTCCGCTTGGGCTTGGCCGTTTCCTCACCGAGGGTGGCCGCCGCCTCGAAGCCGATGAACGACAGCAGCCCGAACACCACGGCCAGGGCGACGCCGGAGAAGCCGCTCGGCCCCGAGGACGGGTTGAAGTAGGTCAGGCTGTTGCCGTGCCCGGCCCGGGCGATCGCGATGACCGCCAGCAGCGAGAAGATGAACATCTCGGCGGCGAGCAGGATCAGGTCGAGGCGGACCGACGTCCTGATGCTGCGGACCGAGAAGGTCATCGCGATCGCGACCAGGAGGATGCCGAGGATCCACCACGCGACGTCCCAGCTGAACGTGCTCAGCAGGTAGGTGTGCAAGAACGCGCCGTTGGCGGTGACCAGCCCGATCATGAGCACGACGTACGCGCCCGCGTAGAGCCAGCCGGAGAAGAACCCGTACAGGGTGCCCAGGGACTGGCTGAGGAACGTGTAGAACGACCCGGCCGACGACAGCTTCCTGGCGAACTCGACGACGCTGTTGGCGACGAACAGGGCGGCGATGAACGCGATCAGGAAGGCGAGCGGCAGAGCCGCGCCCGCGTCCGCGCCTCCGGCGGGGGCGTTCAGGATCACCGCGAGAACCGGTGCCATGAGCGCGGCGGACAGCGCCAGGCAGTTCGGCAGGCTCAGGATGTTCCTGGCCAGTCGGGGGTTTTGCTCGCCGGCGGGCGCGGCGGGTTCGGTAGCGGCCATCGTTCGGATCCTCTCCCTCGTGAACCCGGGCTGGGCATACCGCGAAACGGCCCGGTCTCCGGCGGCCGCCAGCGCGGCGCCGGAAGATCCGGACACCCTTAATAGGGCGCCGGCCAGGGCCGGTGTCAAGAGATCCAATATTCTGTTTCTGACAAAATATTTAATATTTGATCTTGAACGTAACGGGTGCCAGCGCAGGTGAGAGCGCTGCGGGCTCCGCGACGCCGGCTGGCCGTCGGGGCTGGAACGCCGCGAAGGCTGAGACCAGGAGGCTGGGACACCGGGATGCCGCACGCCGAGATGCCCCACGGGGGGATGCCCCGCGGCGGGATGCTGCGCCTGGGCTTGCTGGGCGGCATGAGCTGGGAGAGCAGCGCGCTGTACTACCGGCTCGCCAACGAGCTGGTCGCCGAGCGCCTCGGCGGCCTGCACTCGGCCGAGTGCCTGCTGTACTCCGTCGACTTCGGCCCCGTCGAGCAGATGCAGGCCGAGGGGCGCTGGGACGACGCCGGGCGCCTGCTCGCCGCCGCCGCGCGGTCCCTGGAACTGGCCGGGGCCGACCTGCTCCTGCTCTGCACGAACACGATGCACAAGGTGGCCGATGCCATCGAGGCCGAGGTCACGATCCCGCTGCTGCACATCGCCGACGCCATAGCCGGCGCCGCC
>Ga0318526_10000202_pt1 | contig 11117 bp, 9 predicted proteins | sample GRESIP052b4f24_FD_203491 | JGI IMG/M metagenome (GOLD analysis project Ga0318526, IMG submission 203491) | Tropical soil microbial communities from Luquillo Experimental Forest, Puerto Rico - GRE.SIPMG.052b4f24 | ecosystem: Environmental > Terrestrial > Soil > Tropical forest > Bulk soil...
TCCGACGCCGCCCGGTACCAGCAGATCGCCGAACTGTGCATCGCCGCCGGCGCCGACCAGGCGCTGATCGAGCGGTGGATCAAGGTCGGCCGGGAACGGGCCGCCGCCGTGGCGGCGATCCCCTACACCGGGCTCCCACCGAGCGGGTTAATGCTGCTGGCCCGGGCCTGGCAACTTGTGTTGTCCTAACACCTCACTCGCCCGAGATGCCCCTTTCGCCGATTTGTCCGCCGCCTGGCTTGACCTGTGCAGGCTGTCGCTGATCGTCTAGTTCTTCCAGCGCGGCCGCGATGTCGTAGTCGAGCGCGGTCGCTACCTCCGGGACGGCGGCGACGACCCAGCCCAGCCCGGCCACGGGGGCGATCGCCAGCAACACGTCGGCGATTTCGTCTTCGCTCGCGCCTGCCGTCAGTGCCACGCCGGTGCTCCACGTCAGGCAGGCCGCCGGTGAGCCGCTGGCCACCGCCGCCGCCAGTTGCAGCAGTGCTGTGGTCTTGGGATCCAAGGACGTGATCCTGGCCAGGCCGAGCCGAGCCCGGCCTCTTTGAAACACTCGGGCTCATGACCGAGATCCCAGCAGAGAACTACGCGCAGCCCTGGGCGCCTGACACCCGCAATGCGCTGCCGCAGGTGGGTGATGAGCGGACGATCCTCACCGCCGTGCTGGACTGGCACCGGCAAACCTTCGAATTCAAGTGTTCCGGCGTTCCTGCGGGTCGGCTGTCGGAGAAAAGCATCCCGCCGTCCGGGCTGAGCCTGCACGGCCTGGTCCGCCATCTCGCGCAGGTGGAGCGCTGGTGGTTCCGCCAGCAGTTCGCCGGTGAAAAGGTGCCGCACCTGTACTACTCCGACGATGACCCGAGCCAGGACTTCGACTCACTCGACGGCGACCCCGCCGAGGCCTTCGCCGTCTGGCGGGCGGAGTGTGATCACGCCCGCGCGATCGTGGCACGGACACTCTCACTGGACGAGACGGGCAGATGCCGACCGGATGGCCAGCCGATCTCGCTGCGCCGGATCCTGGTGGACATGATCTCGGAATATGCCCGGCACGACGGCCACGCCGACCTGCTCCGCGAGCGCATCGACGGCGCCACGGGGTACTAGCCGACAATTCGAACGCTCGGCCGACTGCTTAGGAGGCTTCCCCAACGCGAGCTTTGACCTGCATTACGCCAGGCGATCGGCGATGGCCCTGTTCGCTGGTGACCGCGGTTGTCCTTGGTTTGCCGCTCCATCGGGCACGTGACGGGCACGCCCTGAGCTACGCATGGCGAGCGTGTCACGGTGCGTTGCCCGCAGCCACGAAAGTTCCGTTTACATCGTGGTTTACAGAGTGCCGCTGCTGGCGCTCAACGGCTGTTGGTGGCGTTTGGGGGCATCCGGCGGGAATGTCTGCGTAGCGGGTTACCCTGACCGGCGTCAGCGGATCGTGGCTAGAGGAACCAAAGGATTTTGCCAAGGAGGCATGGTCGCGTGGATGTCATCGACTGGCTGATGGACAGTGACCCGGCGATCCGCTGGCAGGTGATGCGTGATCTCACCGAAGCACCCGAGGGCCTTGCCGCGGCCGAGCGGGCCCGCGTCGCGCGCGAAGGCTGGGGCGCACAGTTGCTCGCCCTCCAGCAGCCGCACGGCCAGTGGCCGACAGGCTCGCCGGCGTTCTCCGCTGAGGACGCGGACGCGGAACAGTGGTGGCATTCGCTGGGCCCGGCACGGCAGGGCACCCTATTCCCGGTGTGGACGTCCACCACCTGGAGCCTGACGCTGCTCATGGCGTTCGGCGTCGACCCGGCCAGCGCGGCGGCCCGCCATGCTATCGGCCTCGTGCGTGAGAACGTCCGGTGGGAGCACGACGGCGAGCCGTTCTTCGACGGCGAGGTAGAACCCTGTATTAACGGCCGGGCCGTGGCCCTCGGAGCCTACTTCGGCGCAGACGTGGCGCCGGTCGTCGATCGGCTCCTCGGCGAGCAGATGGCCGACGGCGGGTGGAACTGCGAACAGGAGAACGGGTCGACCCGGGGATCGTTCCACACCACGATCGACGTGCTGGAAGGACTGCTGGCCTACGAGCGGGCGGCAGGAAGCGCCCCCGAATTGGCCAAAGCCCAGCACCGCGGCCAGGAGTACCTCCTGCAGCGGCGGATGTTCCGGAGGCTGTCCACCGGCCAGGTGATCGACCACGACCGCAAAACCGACGCTCCCGCGGCCTGGGCGCAGTTCTCCTACCCGACCTTCTGGCACTACGACGTGCTGCGCGGCCTGGACTACCTTCGCGCGGCCGACGCAACCCCCGACGACCGGGTGCGCGAGGCGATCGACCTGGTCATGTCCAAGCGCGACGCGGACGGCCGCTGGCCGCTGGAGAACCCCCATCCCGGCGAGCTGTACTTCGCTATCGACGACGGCGAAGGGCAGCCGAGTCGATGGAACACCCTGCGAGCCATGCGCGTGCTCCGCTGGTATGAACAGGCAACGACATAGAACGAAGCCCTGACGGCGCCCCGGTGGCCGGTCATCCGGAAGTTCACAATTCACCGCGCGCCCATACGGCGGCGTCACCTCGGCTGGGAGCCGAGAAACCTCAGGAACTGGCTTCGTAGTTGGAGCCGCCCGTCGTAGCCGCCCATCGGAATCGAACTGATGACCTACGCATTACGAGCGCGTTGGCATGCATTGCTCGCGGGCTCAAACCTCGTGCCAGCTTCAGGTTCACTGGGTTGCTGCTGATGACGACCGCTGGCTGTTGCCGGCGGTCCGGGGTCGCGCCCGCGACCGTTTCCGTTCCTGCAGCGCAGGCTGAAAGTGGTAAAACTGCAGGCCAGGAAGCTGCGGCAGTGCCAGGGTGTACCGTTCCGTGCTAGCGAGTGCTGCCAGGAATGTGACCAATCGTGTGACCACGGAGGGCAGGCCCAGGACGGAAACACCACCGCCAAGGAGGAAAACCCGAGAGGAAACGATCATGACTCAGGACGACGAGGCCCGCTGGCTCGGCACCGAGGCCGAGGCCGATGCCTGGCTGCGGCGCCTCCCGGCCAGCGTCCTCGGCAAGCTCGGCTATCACCGTGAACCCCCGCTCAGCGCTGCGCTGGCGAGGGATTACGTCGAGCGTCCCGCCGAGCAGATCACCTTGGACGAGTGGCGGGGCGCGGCGGGCCTCCTGGCTGCCAGCAATCACGGCAAGGACGGGGCAGCGCTCGATACCGTGCTCCTCGCCGTCCTCCTGTACCGCGAGTCCATCGGGGACCCCCGACCGCTAGAAAGCCGGACCCGTAGCCATCGGCCAGCCGCCCGGCTGCACCCTCCCCCGAAATGAGCCCTGGGGCTTAGGCAGGAGCGGGTGCGCCGCCAGGGACTCGAACCCCGGACCGCGGATTAAGAGTCGGGATCGGTCAGTGTCCAACTGGTCTGAGACCGTCCGATCCTTCGGATGATCAGGACAGACATGCTCTAGGTCGTTGGGTCAGTCCTGGCCCGTGCATCGGTGTTGCTGCTTGGGTTGCGGCTCGCCCTTGTTCGCGCCGGTGGTCCTGATAGTTCAGGCAGCCGGGGGCCACCAGGGTGCCCCGATCGACCCTGGACTCGTCGCGGTTGCCGGACCGTTCGCGTAGCGCCTGCCAGGCCGCCAGCTTTTCCGGCCGCATCCCGGTCGCCACGACCCTCAGTTACCCCCGTTGATGCCAGCATCGAGGTGCGCCAGCTGCTGGGATGCGGAGCGGCACGGACCCTGGCCTATCGCCGCTCGCCTACTTAACCATCGATCACGCCCCGCGGCCAACTCGCTCTGTGCACCGGTCAGCATTGCGCGACATTAGTGGTCTGGTCGTTGGTCAGTCGGACTAGTGACGTTGGGCACTACTGAACGCTTCCCGGGCGAGCCACCGTTGAGCCAGCAGGTGATGCGAATGCTCATGTTCGACGCGGTGACCAAGAGATTCGGACCGTTGACGGCCCTTGACCGCTGTACGTTCACCGCCTGCCCGGGCCGGCTCACAGGCTTTTTGGGCCCGAACGGGGCCGGCAAGACGACAGCGATGCGTGCGGTATTCGGGCTTGTCGAGCTGGACGCGGGGACGGTCCGGTGGCGGGGCCGCCCGGTCCGCGCCGCGGACCGAGCGCGATTCGGGTATATGCCGGAGGAGCGGGGCCTGTATCCGCGCATGCGCGTGCGGGACCAGCTGGTGTACATGGGCCAGCTGTCCGGGCGCGGGGCCAAGGACGTGACCCGTAGCGTGGACGCCTGGCTGGAGCGCCTGGGCCTGGCCGGGCGCGCGGCCGATCGGTTGGACCGGCTGTCCCACGGCAACCAGCAGCGGGTGCAGCTGATCGCCGCACTGGTCAACGAACCGGACCTGCTAGTGCTCGACGAGCCGTTCTCCGGCCTGGACCCGATCGCCATGGGCGCCATGAGCGACTTGCTGTCTGGCCTCGCGGCCAAGGGCGCGACGGTGTTGTTTTCCAGCCATCAACTCGACCTAGTCGAAGACCTATGCCAGGACGTCGTGATCATCGAGCAGGGCCGGATCGTGCTGGCGGGCGAGCTGAAGGACCTGCGGGCCGCGGTGCCCGAGCGGTTCATCGACATCCGGTACCAGGGCGCGGCGCCGGACTGGTCCCTGCTGGCCCCAGCGACCCTCATCGAGGCCAATGACGGCCGGGCCCGGCTGCGAGTCGGCAGCGGCGGTGATGTGGCCGCGGTGCTGACGACACTCCAGGACAGCGCCGACATCGTGTCGTTCACCTACCAGCCACCCACGCTGTCGGAACTGTTCTGTGAGGCGGTGGCGGCATGACCGGGATGCGGCAGGCCTGGCTGGTGGCCCGACGGGAGATGAACGAGCGGGGCCGTTCGCCTGCGTTCCGCGCCTCAGTCCTGTTGATGATGGCGGCCGTGGCCGCCATGCTCATCCTGCCCACGCTGTTCAAGCCCGGCGTCAAGGATGTCGGCCTCACCGGTCCCGCCCCCCCGGCGCTGGCCGCCACTATCGGCCAGCAAGCTCGTGCCGAGGGGACCACGGCCCGCATACACCGCTACGCCAGCCTCGCCGCAGGCGAGAGGGCTGTCCGTCAGGGCCACCTCGACGTGCTCCTGACCAGCGCGCGGCGGCTGGAGTGGAAAGGCCAGGAGGATCAGCAGCTCAAGGCGATCGTGACCACGGCCATTCAGCTGGTCACGGTGCGCGAGCGGGCCACCGCCGCGGGTATCAGCCCGGCCGCGCTGGCAGCCCTGCTTGCGCCGGTGCCCGTCACCAGCGTTGAGCTGGGCGCGGTGGCCGGCCGCAGCCCTGGCGACGAGACAGCCGTCGTCGTCATGACCGGCGTGCTGTTCTTCTGCATCAGCGTCTTCGGCGCGATGGTGCTCAACGGGGTGCTGGAGGAAAAAGCCAGCCGCGTCGTCGAGGTGCTCCTCGCCCGGATCCCGGCCCGCACTCTGCTGGCCGGCAAGATTGTCGGCATCGGGCTGCTCGGGCTCGCGCAGATCGGCGCGATCGTGCTGGCCGCGCTGGTCGCGGTCACCACTGTCCGCTCCATCGACGTCCCCGCGGTCCGAGGAACCGTGCTGGCCTGGGTCCTCATCTGGTTCGTGCTGGGCTACGCCCTCTACGCCACGGCCTACGGCGCCCTCGGGTCGCTCGGGTCACGGGCCGAAGACGCCCAGAGCGTCGCCGGGCCGGTGACGGCCGTCCTGGTCGCGGCCTACTTCGCCGTCTTTGCGATGATCGCCCAGCCCACCAGCACGCTGGCCCGGGCGGTCTCGTTCTTCCCTCTGACCGCTCCCATGGCCATGCCTGGGCGCATCGCCATGGGCGCAACCGCCTGGTGGGAGCCGGTAGCCGCCGCCTTCCTCACCCTCGCCGCGACCGCCGGCCTTGTGCTGCTCGCCGGGCGCATCTACACCAGCGCCATCTTGCACAGCGGCCCAGCGCTCAGCCTGAAAGACGCCTGGCGAACCACGATCACACGGGCTGCGGGCACAGCAACCCAAGCAGACGCCCATGCCACCAAGACACACCTGGCCAAGATTCGCCCCCGCACGGGAGGGAGCACAACGATGACAACAGACTCGACGAGACGCCGGCTGCTTGTTACAGTCCTCACCGGCATCGGAGTCGCCCTCGGCGTGATCGTAGCCCTGCTCACCAGTGACGTCATCGTCGGCGTCATCGCCGGAGCAGGATTCATCGCGGTAGCGACCCAGATGGTCAACCTCTGGACCCGTCGCAGCGGCCCACCCGTCGCTCATCATTGATATCCCGCAGTCAGGCCTCTGCCGACGCGGCCAAGAAGCTGGTTGACGCCTTGCACACTACTCAGCGTGAGCTTCTCATGGCGTGCTGGCGCCATATCGCGCCGCCGGGGCCCGGGGCGTAATCCAAGCCAGGCAAGCACGCCAGGGTGCCCGTTTTCGTAGGGCCAATGGCCGCCGAGGGCTGGTGCCGTGGGCGGTGTCAGACTCTAGTGGTGGCGGTTGAACGTCCGCGCCGGGTGGAGGTGCGACCCTTTCCCTCCCACCGGAGGCTGGTCACCGGGGCCATGCGCGCTGGCCGGCGCAAGATGCCGATGTACGGGCTGGTCGAGGTGGACATCACCACCGCGACCCGGCTGCTGGCCGGGCACGATCCGCCCGGGTCGCTGACCGCCTTCGTGGTGGCCAGCGTGGCCCGCGCCGCCGCCGCCCACCCGGCCGTGCATGCTTACCGGAACTGGCGCGGGCAGCTGGTCACCCACCGGCACGTTGATGTGGGCACGATGGTGGAGATCTCCACACCGCACGGGCCGTTCGCCCTGCCCCATCTGCTGCGCGACGCGGACATCCGCGACGTGCCCGACCTCACCGCCGAACTGCGCCGCGTCAAGCGCGACCCCTCGGCCAGCAGCAGCGGCAGGTGGCTGGAGCGCGCTGGGCCAGCCGCGACCCGGATCCCGGGCGTGATCCCGGCCATGTACGCCGTAATGGCCCGATCCGTCGCGGCCCGGCAGCGCATCGGCACCGTCGCGGTGACAGCGGTGGGCATGTTCGCCGGCGGCGGGGGCTTCGGCATCACGCCGTTGTCCTTGTACTCCCTGGAGGTCATCGTCGGCGGGATGAGCCAGCGCCCGCGCGTCATCGACGGCCAGGTCACCGTCCGCGACATCCTGGACCTGACGGTGGCCATCGACCACAACGTCGTGGACGGCGCGCCCGCCGCCCGCTTCACCGCCGAATTCCGGGAACTGCTAGAAAGCGCCGCTGTGATGTCGCCGTCCAGCGTTGCCTGACCAGCCCCAGGGTGGCCAACAGGCTGATCCTGTGTCAGGGCCTGTGCAGGAGGTGCTTGGACACCAAAGGTGACGACCGAGCGCTATCCCCATGTCGCCACACTCCAGATGAAGGACGCCAGCGAGCGGTTGGACCTGGCACTTTGGGTCAGGGTTGAAGGCAACTGCAACTATGGCGTCCAAAGACGCGGCTCAGCCCCTCCCCGGATGCGGGGTAGGGGCCGTGAGCTGCGGAGGCTCGGGGATTTGAACCCCGGAAGGGCGTAAACCCTAACCGCATTAGCAGTCCATTCCTTGCCCTCAAAACGGACATCGCCCTACCGTGCTCAGTCACATCCGGCCAGGTAAACGCCGGTATAGCACGAAACCGGACGCAAGCCGGACGCTCCCCACGCAATTCCCGCTGGCCCATCATCGGCCCAGCAAGGCTGCTCCACGGGCGCCCGCCACACGTGATTACGTTGCCTAGTGTCCTGCGTCGGAAATCCGGGCTATATATTTTGCCAGTGAGTCGAGGATCTCTTCGGCGGTCTTGGTCCAGGTGAAGGGCCTAGGGTTCTGATTCCAGTTCTCGATCCAGGCGCGGATGTCGGCTTCGAGGGCTTGCACGCTCTTGTGCACGCCGCGGCGGATCATCTGGTCGGTCAGGTACCCGAACCAGCGTTCCACCTGGTTGATCCACGAGGAGCCGGTCGGGGTGAAGTGCAGGTGGAAGCGGGGGTGACGGGCCAGCCAGTCCTGGATCGCGGCGGTCTTGTGCGTGGCCAGGTTGTCGCAGACCAGGTGCACGTCAAGGTCCGCGGGCACGGCCTTGTCGATCCGGACCAGGAACTTCTTGAACTCCGCGGCGCGGTGCCGCCGGTGCAAGGATGAGATCACGCGGCCGTCAGCGATGTTGAACGCGGCGAACAAGCTGGTGGTGCCGTGCCGGACGTAGTCGTGGCTGCGCCGCTCGGGCATCCCGGGCATCATCGGCAGCACCGGCTGGGAGCGGTCCAGCGCCTGGGTGCCGGACTTCTCATCCACGCACAGCACCACCGCCTTGTCCGGCGGGTCGTGGTACAGGCCGACGACATCGACGACCTTCTCCACGAACAGCGGGTCCGTGGACAGCTTGAACGAATCGCTCAGGTGCGGCTTGAGATCGAATTTGCGCCAGATCCGCCCGACCGTGGACGGCGACAGGCCGCTGCGGGCTGCCATCGACGACCGCGACCAGTGCGTGGCGTCCTTCGGGGTTTCCTCCAAGGTGGCCGTGATGACCTGCTCCACCTTGTCCAGCAGGATCGACGGCGGGCGGCCCGGCCGTGGCTCATCGGCCAGCCCGTCCAGCCGCCGCGCGGCGAACCGGGCCCGCCACTTGCTCACCGTCGCCGGATCGATCCGCAGGTCCGCCGCGGCCTGCTTGTTCGTCGCCCCGCCCGCGCACGCCAGCACGATCTTGGCCCGCAGCGCCAGCGCCTGCGCGCTGCTGGCCCGCCGGGCCCACCGGGTCAGCTGATCACGCTCCGCACCGGTCAGCACCAGCTCAGCCACCGGGCGGCCCGGCCGGTCATGATCGGCCAGCCCAGCCAGGCCGGCCTCGGCGAACCGGCGGCGCCACTTGCGCACCGTCATCCGCGTCGAACCTAGTTGCGCGGCCACCCGCGCCACCCCGGAACCCGGCTCCGCGCACGCCAGCACGATCCGCGCCCGCTCAGCCAGCCACGCCGACTCCTCCTCCAGCCAGCGGGCAAGTTCAGTACGGTCCTCATCGGTCAGCGTCAGCGGCTCAGCGGTCTGCTGCATGCCACTAGGCTACAGACTTAACTAGCTGATTTCCGGCGCGACACACTAGCCTCATCCCCGGTGGGTCGGCCGGGGACTCGCGGCTTTTTGATGACCTGGTAGGTGATGTGTGTGACGTGCGGGTTCCCGGAAGCCTCGTGACAACGAGCTCGACCGGCGCCGTCAACCGTTCAACCCCGTCGTCCGGATCGGCAACAAAGCCGTCCAGTGACATCGAGAACCCGGCGATCACCTTGCTCATCTGATGTACCTCCTAGCTGTGCTCTGGCTTGGCCCGGGCCCGGCAGGTAACCGGTCCAGCCACCCGGGCAAACGAGATCCCATGAAGCTCCAGGGGTTGACGTGGCTGCGGTCGCGGTTCCGAAATCCGGCCGCGTGATCAGCTGGTGAGCAGGCACTGCGCTGAGGCGAGCAACGATATGCCATCGCGGAGATCCGGCGGCGCCGGTCAAGATGCCACAGCACCCAAACCCCATGCGCCTACCGTCAGGGGGCGTGCAGTTAGGGCTAGCGCTGGAAGTAGCCGGTAGTCAGGTCTCGCGCGACGGCGTCGATGGGTTGCCCGCTCACCGTGATGGAGCCCCGCCATGGCGTGCCCAGGGCGAAAAGCAGGGCCAGGCTGAGCCCGATCACTGCCACGAGCCCGCCGACCGGAAGCCCGGCCCGCCACCCAGTGCGCAGGGTAAGCACCGTGGCATTCGTGATCAACGCCGCCGCCGCGACGACCAGGACGGCCACGTAAAAGACGGGCAGCTGACGTGAGGCTGCGGCCAAGCGGTCGCGGCGATCGATGGTGAGCGCGTCGAGGGAGGCCAGCAGCTCGCTGCTGTCCGATACCGCCAGGTCGGGACGGGCTGCTTGGGCCCGGACGGCATTCTCCAGCTTTGCCAGCGCGTGCGAGGTGGCGGGATCGTCGCCGTCGGCGGCGTGGCTGCCCTGCCACTCATAAGCCCTCGTCGCTCGCAGATAGCCGAGCAGGGCCGAGTCGATCGGCGCCGGGCTGACTCCGGGGCTGGTCGCCGCCCAGGCCAGCCGGGACGCGTCCGCGGCCTCGTTGCTCACGATCCCCTCAGCCGAGGCCAGCCACCCCGCCTCGGACGCCACGGTGAAGGCCAAGGTGAGCGCGAACAGCCCTCCGAGCGCGGTCATCAGCGGCGCCGCGACGGTGTAGGCACTGTCCCGCTGCGCGGCCGGTATCAAGGCTCGCTGCGCCAGCCGGGCACCGGCCGCGAACAGCAGCGCGGCGGCCAGGCCACCGATGATGAGCACTGCCATCGGCAGCGACGTCAGCCAAATCATTTCTCGTCAGGGGGGCGGTGCCCTAAGCCGACCCGTTTCCCCCTCCCCCCTTCAATCGCTGTTTGCGGTTTTCACCGGCGCCCCCATAGTAGATTCGGCGCGCGGACGCGAATCGCGGAAACCTGGCAACTTTGACCGTCGGTCCGGCGGGAGAGCGGGGCTACCCCAGGGCGGCGAGGGGCCCGGACGCGCTGGCCACGGGAGCCGATGCCCGGCTTGGCGCAGGCCCCGGACAGCTCGCCTCGACGGTGTAAACGCTCGGGTATGGCTGCGCCGCGGCACACCTTCTACGTTAATGGATCCAGCCTGCCCGGCAACCGGCCTTCCGGGTGCCACTGCGAGGATGCTCATACGTATTCGCGGCGGCGCATCCAGGCCAGGGTGAACCAGCCCCAGACCGGGGGCAGGTAGGCGGTGAAGAACCGCTGGATGAGCACGGCGGCGATACCGGCGGCGAGGATGACCGCGAGAATGATCCAGATCGCGGTCTGATGGTCGCCGGAGCCCGACGGGCGTGGGAATACACCGCGCTGTCGGCTTGTACCGTCGGCCGTGTTGAACGATCAAGGGGAATAACGCACTGTAGACGGCCGAGGTCGCGGGGCTCGCCGTGACTGACCGGGCAGCTTGGCCCGCTGTCCTCCAGCGCGACGGCGCGTACCGCTGCCTGAATCGCCGTTCCCCCTGCACCCGCCGCCAGTCGGGCCACCCTATTCGCGCCGGGGATCCTGACACCACGCAAAGATCACCATTAGGGACGCGCCCGCAGG
>Ga0318526_10000218_pt1 | contig 10808 bp, 7 predicted proteins | sample GRESIP052b4f24_FD_203491 | JGI IMG/M metagenome (GOLD analysis project Ga0318526, IMG submission 203491) | Tropical soil microbial communities from Luquillo Experimental Forest, Puerto Rico - GRE.SIPMG.052b4f24 | ecosystem: Environmental > Terrestrial > Soil > Tropical forest > Bulk soil...
GCTTTGACCTTGTTCTGGGTGAACACTCCGGAGGCCGCGTAGTCGGGCCCCTCGTTGAAGACCAGTGCCAGGTCGCGGGCCCCCGACGCCTTGATCCCGGCGGCGATGCCGGCGGCCCGGAAGCCTGCCGGGGCGGTCACGCCCTGCTCGCGCACCAACCGCGCCGCGGCGGCAAGATCCGTCACGGTGCGACCCCGACCACCGAAAGCCCCTCGGTCTCCGGCCAACCCAGCGCCAGGTTCATCGACTGCACCGCCGCGCCGCCGGTGCCCTTGACCAGGTTGTCGATCGCAATGATCGCCACGAACGTCTCGGCCGCCTCGTCCACCGCGACGGCGATGTGCGCCGCGTTGCTGCCGATCACCGCCCCCGTGCGGGGCAGCTGTCCATCGGGCATCAGATAGACAAAAGGCTCCGTGTCGTAAGCCTTTTCGTAGGCGGCCCGCAGCTGTGACAGCGGCGACCGGGTGCGGGCGGTGCAGGTGGCCAGGATGCCGCGGGACGTCGGGATGAGCACCGGGGTGAACGACACCGTGACGTCGTGGTCGGTGAGGGCCCCCAGTCCCTGAGCGATCTCGGGGGTGTGCCGGTGGGCGCCGGCAATGTTGTAGGCCCGCGCCGATCCGATGACCTCCGAGCCGAGCAGGTCGGTTTTGGCGGCGCGACCGGCTCCGGAGGTGCCGCTGACGGCGACCACCGTGACTGCCGGCTCGATGAGGTCCTCGGCCACTGCCGGGAACAGCGCGAGCAATGCCGCGGTTGGATAGCAGCCCGGAACCGCGATGCGGCGGGCACCTCGCAGCCGCGCCCGCCCGCCGGGCAGCTCGGGCAGCCCGTACGGCCAGCTGCCGGCGTGCGGGGATCCGTAAAACCGCTCCCAGGTGTCGGCGTCGGCGAGCCGAAAGTCGGCACCGCAGTCGATGATCAGGGTTTCGGGGGCGAGCTGTTGGGCCAGCGCGGCCGAATGCCCGTGCGGGAGGGCCAGGAACACCACGTCATGGTTTTCCAGCACTCCCCGATCGGTGGGTTCAACCATCCGCTGGGCCAACGGAATCAGGTGCGGGTGGTGCTCACCCAGGGTGCTGCCGGCACTGGCCGCGGCGGTCACCGCGCCGATCGTGAGCCGGCCGTCGACGTATGCCGGATGCCCGAGCAACAACCGTAGGATCTCACCGCCCGCGTAGCCGGTGGCACCGGCAACCGCCACATTTAACGAGTCGGCCATTCCGACGATTCTGCATGATTATGCAGTAGTTTGCAAATCCATGCTACGGGTTGGGTTGGGCACTGCGGCGCCTTGAGCGCTGTCGGTTAGCCCCGAGTTCAGACGCAGTCTAAGCAGCCTCGGCTGCGCGTTGATGATCGCGCCGATGTCAGCGCGCAGGCAGCGTGCGGGGCGTGCAGAAAACGAATCGGCAGCAAACAGCGAAAATTCAAGCGTGACAAGCTCTTTCGAGATCGCCAGGGTTTGGAAGTTGTTCGCCGTGTTGGCGACGAGCGCTTCGTACGGCCCGAAGATACCAATAGAGCCGGTGTCCGTGGTCCCGCCGACTCGTACATTTAGCAGCCCGGGCAGCAACGAATTGACACCGGGGCAAGTGAATTCCCAAGGCCGCCAAGCAGCCCACCGGTCATCCCGCCGGTCAAACCACCAAGCAGCCCGCCGCTCGTCCCACCGGTCAGGCCCCCAAGCAGCCCACCGCCACCACTCGTCCACCGATGAGGCCTCCGGAGCCGCTGCCACCACCAAGAAGCCCTCCAAGAAGGTCCCCAGCCCTTGGGGTAACGGCAGCCGCGGCCGCGAAGCTCGCGCCACCACCGATCGCGTGCACCACAGCCTACTCGATTGAATGCAGCTCGTTCAGGAAAGCCTGCTCAAGTGCACGCAACTCGCGCACCAGTGGGGCAAAAAATCCGCCAAACGGACCCGTGTGAACCGTGGGGATCAAGCCAAGACCACTCGGACCGAGCAAACCACCAAGCAGCCCACTGGTCAAACCACCAAGCAGCCCACCGGTCGAACCACCAAGCACCCCACTGGTCAAACCACCAAGCAGCCCACCGCCACCAGTCGTTGCGGCGGTCAAACCACCAAGCAGCCCACCGCGACCAGTCGTTGCGGCGGCCAAACCACCAAGCAGCCCACCGCCACCACCCGTCCCACCGATCAAACCACCGACGAGGCCGCCGGAGCCGCTGCCACCACCAAGAAGCCCTCCAAGAAGGTCCCCAGCCCCTGGGGTAACGGCAGCCGCGGCCGCGAAGCTCGCGCCACCACCGATCGCGTGCACCACAGCCTGCTGGACTGAATGCAGCTCGTTCAGGAAAGCCTGCTCAAGGGCACGCAGTTCACGCACGAATGGGGCAAAAAATCCGCCAAACGGACCCGTGTGGACCAAGCCAAGACCACTCGAACCGAGCAAACCACCAACCAGCAAACCAAGAGGACTCGGACCGAGCAAACCACCAAGCAGCCCACTGGTCAAACCACCAAGCAGCCCACTGGTCGAACTACCAAGCAGCCCACTGGTCAAACCACCAAGCAGCCCACCGCCACCAGTCGTTGCGGCGGCCAAACCACCAAGCAGCCCACCGCCACCGGTGCTACCCGTGAGGCTGCTGACGACCCCACTGACTCCACCGCCGCTCCCGGTCAACCCACCAAGCACCCGTCCGAGAAGACCACTGCTCCCGGCACCCGGGGTAGCGCCGGCTGCGGCCCAGCTCCCGCCGCCACTGATCGCGTTCGCCACGGCCTGCTGCGCATTCGCGAACTCGGTGTTGACGTAGGCGCCCGCGCCGGCATTCATCAACTCGACGAAGTTGGCGTGGAACGCTTGAGCTTGGGCGCTGAGCGCCTGAAATTCTTGGCCGAAGTTGCCGAACAGCGCGGAGATCGCCGCCGATACCTCGTCGGCGGCCGCCGGCACCACGCCCGTCGTGGGACCGGCAACACTGGCCGCGGCCTCGGCCAGGGACGCCCGTATACCTGCCAAATTCTGGGCCGCACTCTGAACCAGGTCCGGCGCCGCAATGACATACGACATGGCCATTCTCCTCGGCTCGTGAAGCGATCAGTTTGGTGATGGGAGTTAACTTGAGCGTAATAGGCCTAACTACCGTGCGGATGCAAATCTGGAGTTTTGATGCCGTTAGGTCTGTGGCAACCACTTCAGGCAGACGCCCAACCACGGCGAGAACGTGGCCGCCCCTCGGGGGCCGTCACTGTCACCGTCTCTGCAGCGGCGGGCCGGGCACCCATGGAGATGCTTCTCGTTCCTCTCCAACCCTGACGGCGACGGTGCCCTCGGCGAAAAAAAATAGATAGGAAACGGGTGCGCCAATTGCCGCCGCAAACTGTGCTGACAGAAAACCGCTAGGCGCGCAGTTCGGCGCCGACCGCCTCAGCGGCGCGTCGCACCGCGGCATCGCGAGCGGCGCTGGCGTCGTCTTCGGTCAGGGTGCGGTCGGGCGCGCGGAAACGCAAAGCGAAGGTCAGCGATTTGCGATCCTCGCCAATCTGCGGACCGGTGAAGACGTCGAAAAGTTGGATGTCCTCCAGCAGTTCGCCGGCACCCTCCCGGACTGCGTCCGCCACCGCCTGAGCGGGCACGTTGACGGGCACCACGAGGCTGACGTCCTGGAACACGGCCGGAAACGGCGACACCCTGGGCGCCGGCAACGCGTCGACGACGGGAATCGCATCGAGGTTGAGCTCGACTGCGCAGGTGCCTGTGGGTAGGCCCGACCGCTCGATCACGGCGGGATGCAGCTGCCCCGCGTGACCGACGGGCGTTTCCCCGACGAGCACTTCGGCACATCGACCCGGATGCCACGGCAGATGCTGGGCCGCCCGGAAACTGACGTCGATTCCACTGGCGCGCGCAATGATTCGCACCGCCTCGAGGGCGTCGGCAGTTTCGGCTCGCCGGCCGGGACCCCAGGGTCCCCGCCGTTCACGCAGGCCGGCCAGCACCGCGGCGACGTGCTGCGGTTGCCGCGGCAATGACGAGTCCAGCAAGGCGATCTCGGCGTCGGTCGGCCGCCGGTGGACGGGGATGAGCTCGACGCCGTGAGTTTCCTCGGTGGGCTGGACCACTTGCGCCAGGGCGTACAGCGCGACGTCGGGGAGACCGCGAGATACGTTGCGCACCAAGGCTTCCAGCAAAGCGGGCAGCAGCGTGGTGGCCAGGTGCGGACGGTCGGCCTCCAGCGGATTGAGAACTTGCGTCGTTGCGCGTCGCAGGTCTTCGGCCGGTAAGCCCCAGAGGTCGAAGACGCCCGCGGGCAGGAACGGGGTGGGCAGGATCTCGACGTAACCGGACTGGGCCAGTGACTTACCGATTCCGCGCCGGCGCTTTTGCACCGCGGTGAGCCCCGCGCCCGCGGGAGCCGAGGGCAGCACCGGCGGTATGACCTCCAGCCCCTCCAGCCGCATGACCTCCTCGACAAGGTCTGCGGACTGCAGCAGATCGGGTCGCCAACTCGGCGGTGTGACGATCAGGATGTTGTCGTTCTCGGCCACCGCAGCGCCGATTTGGGCCAGTCGCCTGGCGGTCGTGCCCGGGGCGTAAGCCACGCCGGCGACGCGGTCCGGCAGGTCGACGGCGATCCGGATCGGCGGCAGCGACCAGTCATCGCGCGGCGGGTCACCCCGCCAATCCGTCAGAGTGTCCGACACCGCTCCCCCGGCGACGTCGACGAGCAACGTGGCGCACCGGTCCAGCGCGGCCACCGAAATGGCCGGGTCCACCCCACGCTCATAACGACGCGCGGCCTCGCTGGGCAGGTGCAGCCTGCGCTGGGTGCGCGACACCGCGGCCGGGTCCCAAACCGCGGCCTCCAGCAAGACGTCGGTGGAATCGGCACGCACTTCGGTGCTTGCCGCCCCCATCACGCCGCCGATCGCCGCGGTCGCCACCTCGTCGACGATGAGAACATCGGCCGGATCGAGCCGGCGCTCGATGTCATCGAGGGTGACGACGGTCTCGCCGGGCCGGGCGAACCGCACCCCGAAACCGCCGGTGATGCGCTTGCGGTCATGGGCGTGCATGGGGTGGCCCAGTTCCAGCATCACGTAATTCGTGACGTCCACTGCCGGGGAGGTCGCGCGGATGCCGCACAGCAGCAGCCGGCGCTGCAGCCACCACGGCGACACGGCGCCGGGGTCGATGCCGATGACCGGGCGCAGCGCGAACCGGCGCACGCCCGTTTCGGCCTGCACCCTCAGCGGCCAGGCCTCTCCTGCCACCGGCAGGGGCTTGACGTCCGCAGGGTCGACGAAGTCCAGCCCGTAGGCACACGCGATCTCGCGGGCCAGGCCACGCACCGACATGCAGTAGCCACGATCGGGGGTGATCGCCAGGTGGAAGACCACGTCGTCTAGCCCCAGCACCCCCGCACCGTCGGCTCCCGGCGCGGCGGTTTCGGGCGGCAGCACCAGGATCCCGGAATGGTCGGCGCCCAAACCGAGTTCGGCCGCCGAGCAGATCATTCCGTCCGAGTTACGGCCGTAGGTCTTGCGGGCGGTGATGGCAAAGCCGCCGGGCAGTGTGGTGCCCGGCAGTGCCGCCACAATCAGGTCGCCGACCACGAAATTCGTCGCTCCACAAACGATCTCGCGTGGCCGATCCTCACCGACATCCACCACGCAGGCCCGGATCGGCTTCTTGAACTCGGTCAGCTCTTCGATACCGGTGACTCGCCCCACGGTCAGCGGGCCGTCGACCGGACCGAGGGTGACGACCTCTTCGATCTCGTGGCCAATGCGCACCAGCGTCTGCTCGAGGTCGCCGGGGGCGACGTCCCAGCCCGGGGCGCCCGCGGCCACGGCTTCACGCAACCAGCTATAGGGAACGCGCATCAGGCACCCACCCCGAACGGCAACGAAAACCGGACATCGCCCTCGACCATGTCGCGCATGTCCGGGATCCCGTTGCGGAACTGCAGGGTGCGTTCCAGGCCCATTCCGAATGCGAAACCGGAATAGACGTCCGGGTCAATCCCCGCGGCCCGCAACACGTTCGGGTGCACCATTCCGCAGCCGCCCCACTCCACCCAGTCGGCGCCGCCCTTCTTGTCGGCAAACCAGACGTCGACCTCGGCGGACGGCTCGGTGAACGGGAAGAAGTGTGGCCGTATCCGGGTGCGCGCGGAAGGACCGAACTCGGCGCGCGCGAACGCGTCCAGCGTTCCTCGCAGGTGCGCCATGGACAGGCCGCGGTCCACCGCCAAGCCCTCGACCTGGTGGAACACGGGCGTGTGCGTCGCGTCGAGTTCGTCGGTGCGGAACGTGCGGCCGATGGAGATGATGTAGACGGGCAGCTCGTGCGCCAGCAACGTGCGCACCTGCACCGGCGAGGTATGCGTGCGCAGCAGCTGGCGTGAATCCTCCGGCGCGATATAGAACGTGTCCTGCTCGCTGCGCGCCGGGTGGTCGGCGGGGAAGTTGAGAGCATCGAAGTTGAACTGCTCGGTTTCGACTTCCGGCCCCTCCGCCAGTTCCCATCCCATTGCGATGAAAGTATCGGCGATGTGTTCGGCCAATATCGTGATCGGGTGCCGGGCGCCCGGCGGCTGCCGGGTCGACGGCAAGGTGACGTCGATGCCTTCGGCGACCAGCACCGCCGCGTCGCGCTCGGCGCGCAGCGTCACCAGCCGTTCGTCGTAGCTGCGCTGGGCCTCGACGCGCGCGGCGTTGACGCGCTTTCCGGCATCGGCGCGCTCCTCCTTGGGGACGCTGCCCAGCGCTTGTCGCGCCAGCGCCAGCGGCGAGCGGTCACCGAGGTGCTCGGTCTTGACGCGCGCCAGTGTGTCCAGACCGTCGGCAAGTTCGATGGCTCGTTGCGCGGCGGTGACCGCCTTAGCCAAGGCTTCCGGCGATAGGTCGACGGGTTGATCGCCCACGCGGCGACACTCTCCTTGCTGACGAGGCTATTCGGACAGGCGGCGCGACACGGCGGCGGCGCAAGTGCCGATCATAAGTTATGCGGTGCACGGCGCTTTGCGCGTGCTTCGAAGGTCGCCGGCGAGGCGCTCAGCCGGCCAAGACCGGCTGCGGACCGGTCAGCACGTGGTCCGGCGCCGGCGTGACCGGCAGCGCACTGCGTCCGGCGACTAGTTGAACGATCTTGTGGGCCGCCAACGCGCCCAGCACGCCGAACGCCGGCGCGGCGGCCATCGTCCCCCAGTGGTGGGCCAGGATCAGGAAACCGAACCCCGAGGACGCCGCCAGCATGAGGAACCGCACCGGCGTCCACCGGACCGGCTGCCGGAACCGTGCGGACACCAGCACGCCCAGGACCACGGCGACGGTGTGACCGGCGTCGGTGAAATCGCCACCGATGATTGCGGCGGCCAGGCCCGCCGAGACCCACCAGCCGACCCACGCCGCCCGCCAGCCCGACGGAATCACCGCCGTCATCGCTCCCAAAGCGGCAAGGGCGCCGTAGCTCATCCCGACGTCGCTCGCTCGTGTGATCGACGACGGCATCCAGCCGAACTCGACCGCGGCGGCGAGAGCAGCGGCCACCACCAGCGTCGCGCCGATATGGCCGACGAGGAACGCCACGACGAGCCGGATGGTGCGTAAATGCAGTTCCGCCAGTGCGAGCAGGCAGGTCAGGAAAGGCAACCAGAAGTAGAGCGGACCGGCGTCGACGACCAGCGCGCTGCCCAGCAGGGTTCCCACGTGGCCATGGGCCAGGTTGTGCAGGTTGGTGCTGGCGCGCTGCACGAGTACGTCATGCGCGTGCGGGCCGAGCACCAGGATGGCGCAGCTGATGGCAAGCAGAACCGCCGCGTACCCTACCGTGAACTGAACCCGGGCCAGCCGGGCGAAGATGCCCCCAATCATTGCCATCCATTATGTCAGCTAATTTGTTTCGGAAGTGTGATCAGAGCCTGTCAACTCCTTAAGAGTCCTGATCCGGTATATCCCCAGGTCTGTCGGAACGCCGGTGGTTTTGGGCGCAAAAATGGGTTTACGTGCACGTTTGGCGACGACGCCCAATGCCTCCAGCTCGTTTTGCGATATCAGATCCAGCGTCGAGCTTGACACCATGATTCCGCCTTTTGTGGCGCGTTCCATAACGCGCGCGGCGATGTTGACGTCGACACCCAGCCAGTCCGCGGCCATTCGCTGCGGCCGGCCGGTGTGGATACCGACCCGCATCCGCGGTGTATAGCCGGCCACCTCGACCGATTTCAGCGCCGCCTTGGCGACCAGCACCGCCCGCAGGGCGACCGTCGGATCGCGGAAGACCGCCATGATTCCGTCGCCCATGCGTTTGACGATGTGCCCACCGGCATCGAGCAGCGGCGGTTCGACGGCCCGCGCCACCTGGCGAAGCAGGGCAAGGGCCGCCTCGTCACCGGCTTGCAATGACCACGTCGAGAAGCCGACCAGGTCGGTGAATACCAGCGTCACCTCCGGGTTTGCCGGCCGCCGCGAAACCCCCTCGGTCAACGCCTGCCACACCTGCAACACGCCGAGGCTGACCTCGCGCGACGCCGCACCGCGATCCCCCAGCAGCCGGTCGGCAGCTCGCGCCGCCGCTCGCGGACCACCCTCGCCCGCGGTGGACAGCGGGTCACCGAACTCGGGGTCTCCCGGCAACAGCCGTCGCGCACGCCGGAAAAACGCCACCACGCCGGGGCTGCGATTTGTGCTGTGCAACCACTCCGCCGGGGACCGCCGTTTAGCGTCGGCAGGCGGCGAAACCGTGGTCACCGCCTCTTCGGACGCGCCCGGGTCCGGATCGGAAGGCGCGAGTTCCACTTGGCCAGGGTAGGTGGTTTCGGGAGAGGCGGGCAATCACGATCCCCCGTTTGTGTTACAGCTCGCACGATTCGGCCATGGGCTCGCCGCATAGGGCTCCGCAGCCCTCAGAACCTAGGGAATGCACCAACCTGCCGCGGGGCTGGAATGAAGCCGCCCAACTCTGTACCGCCCAATGTGACGGTCACAAGCGCGATGAGTTGAGGCGCTCCGCCACCGCCAGCGGCACCGGTCCTCCGAAGGAGAAGGGGTTCCCGAAAACCGATCCGTCCACGGCGACGAAAACCGATCCGTCCACGGAGACCGTGGCCGCCCCGTCCGGAAATATCGTGTCCCTTACCCTCACCACACCGACGGGAGTTCGAACGCGACCAAGAGTGGTGACTTTTGGGCCCGGATTGCTCGGAGGCGGATTGCTCGGAGGCGGAGGGGCGCTGTCGGTGACGGCGGCGGGAGTGCCGCCACTGCCCAGTGTCTGCTGGGCGTTGGCGATCTCGGTGCTCAGATAGGCGGCCACGCCACCGTTCAATAAGCTCACGAACTTCGAGTGAAAGGCCGCCGCTTGGGCGCTGACGGTTTGGTACCCCCGGGCATACGTGGCGAACATCGACTGCACGGCCGCCGACACATCATCAGCCGCCATGGCAGCCGCCCCCGTCGTGGGGCCCGTCGCCGCCGCATTGGCCGCGCTCAGCGACGAACCAACGGCCTCCAGATGCCCGGCCGCCGACGTCACCGCATCAGACGTCACGCTCAGAAACGACATTGGTCCCCTTTCGACTCACACGAGAAATCAGGACGTAATTGCGGACGAAGGAGCATATCGCCATCAGACGCACGTAACAGTCAAAATCCCTGTGGCACTTGAAGCCGGCTACAGCACTCCTCTGGTGGGTGTGCGCCGAGCTGGTCACTGAGGCCGACCACATGCCGTCGACGCCCGCGCACTCCGCGTGTACTCCTCATGCTCGGCGGGCGCACGAAACCGTGTGGTTACGGGCTTGCGACGCGGGCGTCGAAAGTGGATAACACCCCTGGGGATATGTCCCGAAATCGTAGACAACGTGCGTTGTCAAAGTTATCGTGAGCGCAGTTAGGAGCAGGAGGTCGAGATGACTGCCATTTCAACGACATCCGCAAATCCGCTCGGGCCTGACTCACTGACTTGGAAATATTTCGGCGACCTCCGCACCGGCATGATGGGCATCTGGATCGGCGCGATCCAGAACATGTATCCGGAACTGGGCGCGGGCGTCGAAGAGCATTCGATCCTGCTGCGCGAGCCTTTGCAGCGGGTGGCCCGGTCGGTGTATCCGATCATGGGCGTGGTCTACGACGGTGACCGGGCAGCCGAAACCGGCCAGCAGATCAAGGGCTACCACCGCACCATCAAGGGCGTCGACGGCACGGGGCGTCGTTATCACGCCCTCAATCCGGACACCTTCTACTGGGCCCACGCGACGTTCTTCATGCTGGTCGTCAAGGTGGCCGAGTACTTCTGCGGAGGCCTGACCGAGGCCGAGAAGCGACAGCTGTTCGAAGAGCACGTGCAGTGGTACCGGATGTACGGGATGAGCATGCGGCCGGTCCCCAAATCGTGGGACGAATTTCAGGAGTACTGGGATCGGGTCTGCCGCGAGGAGCTGGAAATCAACCAGGCGACGCTGGACATCTTCCAGATGCGGATTCCCAAACCGAAGTTCGTGCTGATGCCGACGCCCATCTGGGACCAAATGTTCAAGCCGCTGGTGGCAGGCCAGCGCTGGATCGCGGCGGGACTATTCGAGCCCGCGGTTCGCGAGAAGGCGGGGATGCACTGGACGCCGGGCGACGAGGTGTTGCTGCGCATGTTCGGCAAGTTCGTCGAGCTGGCTTTCCTGGCGGTTCCCGACGAAATCCGTCTGCACCCGCGGGCGCTGGCCGCTTACCGCCGCGCCCAAGGACGGGCTGCCAGCAACGCGCCCTTAGTCGAGGCCCCGGCGTTCGTGGCACCGCCGCGTGACCGCCGCGGGCTGCCGATGCATTACTT
>Ga0318526_10000231_pt1 | contig 10616 bp, 8 predicted proteins | sample GRESIP052b4f24_FD_203491 | JGI IMG/M metagenome (GOLD analysis project Ga0318526, IMG submission 203491) | Tropical soil microbial communities from Luquillo Experimental Forest, Puerto Rico - GRE.SIPMG.052b4f24 | ecosystem: Environmental > Terrestrial > Soil > Tropical forest > Bulk soil...
TCAAGCTTAAGCGCGTGCTGGTGCCGATCGATGTCTCGCCCCCGCCCGGCCGCGTCATCGAAGCCGTTCAGCGCTTCGCTCGACTGCTGACCGGCGCGAATATCGCGGTCGATCTCCTTCACGTCGGCGAGGCGGCGCCGCCGCTCCGTACCGTGTCGTCGGCCGCCCTGCCGCGGGTCATCGTTCGATCCGGCAACGTCGTGAAATCGATTGTGGACGCCGCCATCGAATTCGACGTCGACTTCATCGGCATGCCGACGGCGGGGCATCACGGCGTTCTCGACGCGCTGCGCGGCAGCACCACCGAGCGCGTGATCCGCCATGCGCCGTGTCCGGTCTTCGCCCTCTCCGCCGCGTCCCCGCGCTCGGGATGATGGAAGCGGCAACGCGTCGCTCGACATCCGCCCTTGGCGTGCTGCCTCCATCGAGTAATATGCCCCATCACCGCCCGCCGGTTCGGGCAGCATCAAGCCCGTCGGCAGGGAATAGAACGGCTGAAGACAAAGCCGCGCGGCTGCGGCGCGTCTCGATTGTAAGGGACGCACGCCGGCTGATCCGCAAGCAAGGGGGGAATGCCCATGACCGACGCCGTCGCCCTGCCGCAACCGTGGTATCGCGGCCTCACCCGCCACCAGTGGAACATCCTGCTCGCCGCCAATCTCGGCTGGCTGTTCGACGGGTTCGAATTGTATGCGCTGTTCTTGACGGTCGGTCCGGCCATGCGCTCCTTGCTCGAGCCGTCGCAGTATCCGCAGATCCCCGCCTATATCGGCACGGTCGTCGCCATCACGCTGCTCGGCTGGGGAATCGGCGGCATCGTCGGCGGCGTGCTCGCCGACTACATCGGCCGCAAGCGCACGATGATTCTGGCGATTTTAGCCTACTCGATCACCACCGGGCTCACCGCGATCTCGTTCGATTGGCTATCGTTCGCGATTCTGCGCTTCCTCGTCGGCATTTCCATCGGCTCGGAATGGGCGACCGGTTCGTCGATGATGGCGGAGCTGTGGCCCGATCATGCCCGCGGCCGCGGCGCCGGCCTCATGCAATGCGGCATCGGCATCGGCAACTTCCTCGCGTCCTTTGTGTGGCTCTATGTCGGCGCGCTCGGTCCCGACTCCTGGCGGTATTTGTTTCTCATCGGCATCCTGCCGGCGGTGTTGACATTGTGGATTCGCACCTCGATCCCGGAATCGGGCAAGTGGGAAGAGATCAACGAGCGGCGCAAAGCGGCGCGCGCGCGCCAACGCAGCGGCACCGAGCTGGCGGCGGATGAGCATGCCCTTACGCGCTTCACCGCCGCGGATCTGTTCGTCAACGCGGAGATCCGTCGGCGCACCGTCATCGCGCTGTTGCTGTCGCTCACGACCACGCTGGCCTGGTGGGCCATCTCGTCGTGGCTGCCGCCCTACGCCGCCGCGCTCGCGACTAAGGCCAACCTGCCGGCGCAGCAATGGGCCGCCTATGCCGGGATGGCCTACAATTTCGGCGGCGTCCTCGGCTACATCTGCCTGGGCTTCCTCGCCGACTGGATCGGACGCCGGCCGACCGCCATGCTCTACTTCGCCATGGCGTTCGTCATGACGCCGGTCTTGTACCTATGGACGCAGGATCTCAATGTCTTATTGCTTGCCGCCGCCATCAACGCGTTCTTCACGTTGGGGCAGTATTCGTGGATGCCGGTGTGGCTGCCCGAGCTGTTTCCGACGCGCTCGCGCGGCACCGGCATCGCGTTCGTCTTCAATGCGCCGCGCTTCATTGCATTTCTCGGCCCGCTGTTCGCCGGCACGCTGATCGTGCAATTCGGCGGCTACGGCAAGGCCGCGATGATCTTCGCCTGCATCTACGTTCTCGGATTCGTGGCGGCGCCCTTCCTGGCGGAAACGAAGGGAAAGCCGCTGCCGGAAGACGTGTGAAAGTTGACCTGAACCGCGAGGACGAGTTCCATCAGCGCACTCATCGCGAGTGCCGGTGCTGGCGCTATTTGCTCGCCTGTTGCAGGTAGGCTTTCGCCTGTGCGATTTCAGACCTGGCCCCGCCGTCCGCGAGTTCGATGAGCTTGGTGTAGTAGCTGCGCGCCGCGGCCGTGTTCCCGGCCGCTGCTGCCGCAGCCGCCGCGCCGGCATAGCTGCGCAGCCGGTTCTTCGCGCCGCGCAGCGATGCCTCGAAGGCCGCGAACGCCTCGCCCGGCCGCCCCAGCTCCAACAGCAGCAGTCCGAGCGCCTCGTGCGCGGTCATGCCGATCGGGCCGGGACTGAGCGTGTCGTGGGTTTCGGAGGTCTCTTCCATGTCGGCCGCTTCCTGCATCGCCGCCACGGCCTCGGCGTTGCGGCCGCGCGCGCGCTCGACGAAGGCGCTCGCCACCTTGTGCTGGATTGCGACTTGCCGCGCCCAGTAGAGATTCTTTGCCTCCGCAAGCGCTTTCTGCAACGTCGCGAGCCGCTCGAGATCGGCGCTCGCCTGCTCCGGCCGGCCCCTGCGCGCAAGTCCAACCGCGCGCGCGAAATGCGGCACCGATTCCGCGTAAGGGTAGCGGCTCGGCCGCACCGGCAGCTCCGCCGCCGTCGCCCAGTCGAGGCGTTCCAGCGCCCAGCGCGCTTCCATCGCCGCCACGCCGAACGGACGTGAACGCAGGCCGGTCTCGTGCTTCTTCGCAACGAGGTCGTTCTCGATCTTGAGCGCGAGATCGAGCGTTTCCTTGGCCTTGGCATCTTGCGCCAGCTGCAGATGGGCATAGACGAGATAATCGAGCGCGTGGAGGCGATCCTCCGGCGTGCCCCGGTCAGCCTCCGCGGTTTCCGCCGCGTCGTTCGCCGTGATCACATCCTTCCAGCGGCCGAGCAGCACGTAGGTATGCGACGGCATGTGGATCGCATGCGGCACGACGGTGACGCAGATCGCGTAGTTCTGCGCCGCGGCGAGCGCGCGGTCGACCAGCGCCGGGTAGTCATAAGCGTGAATGATGTAATGGCTCGGGCCGGGGTGCTGCGGCTTCTCCGCGAACACCTGCTCCAGAATCTCGCCGGCCTTGAGCTGATTCTTGTAGGTCTTGTCGAGACCGTTGGCGGTGGCGAGCAGCGACAGCGCGTAGAAGATCCGTGCTTCACGGTCATCGGCGTAGCGTTGCGCGACCGCTTCCATCTTGCGCATATAGGCCGCGGCGCGCGTGCGATGATCGAGCTTGTCATGGTCCGTGTAGAACGCCGCGAGCGCGTCGAGATAATCGCGTTCGCGAGGGGTCTTCGCGCCCAATGCCAGCGCCTGCGTGACGGCGTCGCTTCCCTTCTTCAGGTTGGCCGGCGTCGGCGGCGCCCAAATCTGGTTCCAGACGCTCATGGCGATACCCCAATACGCCATGGCGCAATCGGGTTTGGCCTCGGCGATCGCGGTAAATTCCTTCAATGCCTGCCCGTACCAGAACGAGTGCAGGGCCGCGAGCGCCGCATCGAAGCGCGGTTGAATATCGGCGCCGCACGAGACGGGAAAGCTGACGTCGCGGCCGCGGCCCTCCATCAGAGCGTGGGCGTCGCTCTGGGCTCTGGCGCTTGGCGCCGCGCCGAGCGCAAGAAGCGCGGCGAGAACCGGCGCAAGCCACGGTCGCGCCTTGGACCCCCGAACGATATCGCTCGTCATGACGGCACTCCCCTGCGGTTGCGGCGCTTGATCATAGGTCGATTCCGGCGCCCCGCAATCGCGCGGCGCTGTCTCTCTGCGACGATCGGCGGCAGCGCGGCGGTTCAGCGGCCATTGGCCGCGCGCCAGCGCTTGAACTCCTCGCGCGCCTCCGGCCCCGGCGGATAGATGCCGAAGATCGAGCGGCCTTGCGCGACCTTCTCCTGCACGAAATCCTCGAACGCCGTTTGCTCGAACGCCTCCTCCGCCACCTCCTCGGCGATGTGCTGCGGGATCACCGCAACGCCCTCGTCGTCGCCGACCACGATGTCGCCCGGATAGACCGGCACCTCGCCGCAGGCGATCGGGACGTCGAGGTCGACGGCGTGATGCCTGATCAGGTTGGTCGGCGCCGCCGCCGCGGCGTGATAGGCGGGAAAGGGCATGCGCGCGATCTGGGGCGAGTCGCGCAAACCGCCGTCGGTGACGATGCCGGCTACGCCACGCTTCCACAGCCGCGTGACCAGAATCCCGCCGGCGGAGGCGGCCGACGCGTTGCGGCGGCTGTCGATCACGAAGACATGGCCGGGCGGACATTCTTCCACCCCCTTGCGCTGGGGATGGCTGCGGCCTTCGAACACGCCCAGGTGATCGAGGTCTTCCCGCGCCGGAATGTAGCGCAGCGTGTAGGCCGGACCGACCATCGCCGGCCCGCCTGGATTGAGGCGATGGATGCCTTGGATGAAGGTGTTGCGAAAGCCGCGCTTGAATAGCACGGTGGTGAGAGTGGCGGTGGAGACCGCCGTCAACTTCTCCCGGCTCTTCTCGCTGAGTGGCATGGCGACCCCCTTCGTCCGAGCGGACGTTTGCGCCCTCCCGGCGGGTTGTCAATTCTTGTCCCCCAACGTCTCGACTTGTATACGAGCGCCGAACCTTCGGAGGGGTCGTTTGACGGAGCAGCGCCATGGCGGCGACTGACAAGCTATTCGCGGGATCGATCCCTGAAATCTACGATCGGTTCTTGGCTCCCCTTATCTTCGAATCATACGCGCGTGACCTCGCCGAGCGCCTGGCCCGGGCCGAACCGCGGGAGGTCTTGGAAACGGCCGCCGGAACCGGCGTCCTGACGCGAGCGATTGCAGCGCGGCTTCCCGCGCCAGCGCGCATCGGCGTAACCGATCTCAATCAGCCGATGCTCGATCATGCGCAAAGGCAGTCTCACGATAGTCGGATCACGTGGAGACAGGCCGATGCACTCGCGCTGCCGTTCGAGGATCAAAAGTTCGACGTCGTAGCCTGCCAGTTCGGCGCGATGTTCTTTCCCGACAAGGTGCAGGGTTATCGCGAGGCGCGCCGCGTGCTGAAACCGGGCGGCCATTTCTTTTTCAACGTGTGGGACCGAATCTCCGAAAACGAGTTTGCCGATGTCGTAACGCAAGCGCTGGCGACGCTCTTTCCGCAAGACCCGCCTCGCTTCATGGCCCGCATCCCGCATGGCTATCACGATGTGGAAAAAATTCGCGTGGAGCTCATGGCGGCGGGATTTAAGGGGATTTCCATCGAGACGGTCGATGGCAAAAGCCGCGCCTCTTCGCCGCGCGATCCTGCGATTGCCTACTGCGAAGGGACTCCACTGCGGAACGAAATCGAGGCCCGTGATGCATCGCGCCTGGAAAGCGCCACGACAGCGGCGGCCGAAGCGCTCGAGCGTCGATTTGGCAAGGGACCGATCGAAGGCCGCATCAGGGCGCACGTGATCGCCGCCGTTTGCTAGAATGTTTTCGATGGCCGCATGTGTGCGCGCGGCCTCTACTCCGCGGTCGGATAGGACCAGGGGCAGGCCTGCTCGTGGGTGCGGCCGAGCGGGTCCCACTCCTCGAGCGTATCCCAGATCTGCTCGGCCGCCGCCTGGGCTTGCGCGCGCAACTTGGCGAAATCGACGCCCGGAATGACGGCGCCTTCCATCACCACCTTGCCGTCGACGATGACGGTGTCGACGTCGTCGCCGACGCCGCACTCCACGATGCTCTTGACGGGATCGCGCACCGGTCCGTAGCGCAGCGTGTCGCGACCCGAGAGATCGATGACGATGATGTCGGCAAGCGCGCCGGGCGCAAGGCGCCCGATATCGTCGCGGCCGACCGAGATCGCGCCGCCGACGGTCGCGGCGCGCAACACGTCCGCCGACGTCGCGGCAAAATACGTATGGCCGGTGATTTTGCCGAGGTAGGACGCGGTGCGCATGTTCATGATCATGTCGCGCGGATAAGTATCGGAACCGAGGCACAGGTTGACGCCCGCTTGCTGGTAGCGCTGCCAGTTGTCGAGCGTGCGCGCGCGGCGAACGATGTTGATCGGGCAGTGCGATACGCTGACCTCGGCGCGGCCCATGAGCTCGAGATCGCAGTGCGCCGAATAGTTGAGGTTGGGGTTGTCCGAGATGAAGTTGCCGTGCCCGATATTGAGGGTGGGGCGCAGCATGCCGAGGTCGTCCAACAGCTCGATCGGCGTCTTCATGTGCTCTTTCACGACCTCGTAGAATTCGATCACGCTGTAGGCGGCGTGCGTTGCCATCGGTAGCTTGTGCTCGTCCGCGGCCCGCGTGGTGTCTCGCAGCAGCTCGACGCTCGAGGTCTCCACCTCGCGCGGAACCAGAATGCCGCGCACGCGGCCGTCTGCCGCGCCGTCGTTCTTTGCAATCCACGCCAGCGCGGTCTTGAGGCCCTCGCGGCCGAGCTCGTCGTTGCGCACGCGTTTGAGCCGCCCGCTCGCGTCGGCAACCCAGCGGCCGCAGTCGTATCCCGGCGCCAGATAGGCGCGGCTGCCGAGGCGGGTGACCTCGGCCAGCAGCGCATCCTGCACGCTGAGCTGGCTGCCGTATTCGACGAAGGTCGTCACCCCGTTGCGTATGAGCTCGGCCACGGTGAAGGCGGCGTTGAGCTCGAAGGCGGCCGCCGATCCGGCATCGCCATGCTTGAGGTAGCGCGGATCGCCCTTGACGACCTTGCCCTCCTTCGGAACGGAAATCTCCAGAAACGGCTGACCGTAATACATCGGCCGGCCGGTATCGGTGATGAGCCGATGCGAGGCGCGGTGGCCGGAATGGACGTGGGTGTCGATGAAGCCGGGCGAAACCAGCTTGCCCTTCGCGTTGATGACCTTGTCGACCTTGCCGTCGAATCCTTTGCCGACGTGGAGGATCTTGTTGCCCTCGAACACGAGTTCTCCGTCGCGGATGAGGGTGTGATGCCCGCGCTCATGGCCCACGATCCACGTCGCCTCGATTTTGGTGCGCATGCTGTCTCCCCTCGACCGAGCCGCAGACGTTGGAGTGCATTTCTGTGAAATGGAATCAGCGCGACGTTGTGCATCAAATACAAAGAATGCGCGTTGGTCACTGCGCCCCGATGCCCGCCGCGCGAATGAGTTTTGCCCGCTTGGCGATGTCGGTGCGGATTTGAGCCGCAAACTCCTCGGGCGTATTTCCGATCGGTTGAAAACCGAGCGCCGCCAGCTGCTCCTTCATGGTCGGCCGCGCGATGATGTCGACGACCTCGCGATGAAGGAGCGTGGTGATCTCCTTGGGCGTTCCCGCCGGCGCGAGCAGCGCGAGCCAGTCGTCGCACTCGATGTCAGGATGGCCGGCCTCCGCCATGGTCGGCACCTCCGGCAGCGCCGCCATCCGCGTCCCGCTCATCACCGCCAGCGCGCGCAGCCGGCCGTCCTTGACCTGCGGCGCCGCCGTGCCGCGCTGGTGAAGCCGATCGGGGTGTGGCCCGCGACCATCGAGGCGATCGCCGGCCCCGAGCCGTTGAAGGGGACGTGCACGAGGTCGAGACCGAGCGTCAGGCGGAACGTTTCGCCCACGAGATGGCTGGCCTGCCCGACCCCCGCGGACGCGTAGCCGTACTTGCCGGGGCTGGCCTTGATCAACGCGATCAGCTCGTCGACGGTCCGCGCCGGCAGCGACGGGTTCACGCTGAGCGCCACCACGTTGGCGACGGCGATCGTGACGGGGTCGAAGTCCTTGTAGGGGTCATAGGGGATCGTGCTGTAGAGGCTCGGATTGACGACGTAGCTGCTGGCCACGACGAGAATCGTATAGCCGTCGGGCGCCGCCTGCGCGGCCCGGCCGATGCCGATATTGCCGCCGGCGCCCGGGATGTTCTCCACGTAGAACTGCTTGCCGGTGCTCTCAGATAGCTTTTGCGCGATGAGGCGAGCGAACACATCGGTCGGGCCGCCGGCCGCGAGCGGAACGATCATGCGCACGGGTCGCGTCGGATAGGCCTGCGACCACGCCGATCGTGCGAGGATCGGAGCGGCGACGGTGCCGCCGGCGAGCGACAGGAATCGGCGGCGAGCCAAAGTCATGGCATTTCCCGGTTCACGGAGGGCCAAGAGCGCGCGCGTGCGGCGCACAGACCCCGGCAGGAATAGTCTACGATCCCAGGCAGCTGTTGAGGAAGTCCCTGCGTTCAGCTCCACGAACTTTTTGCGCGACCGCCTGCTTCAGGCAAGCCAGCCGGGCCTCCGCCACGCAAACGAGGACGTAATCCTGCAGATCGGGACCGCGCATTCCTTTGCCCATGCCCTCTTGCCGGCACGCAAGGCGCTTCTTCTCGATTGAGGCTCGCGCACTATCGGGCTCGGACACTGCGTCCTGGGGCGCGGGTGTGGAGCGCGGCTCGGAAGAGAGCTGGCTGAGGCTGACACTCCCGGAAGTCATCGCGACCGCGGGCGGCTTCGCGTTCGCCGGCCCCGGAGTTTGCCGTGTCGACCGATCCACCGCCACTTTTGCCGCGAGCTCGTTGAGCGCGCGATAAGGGTCGACGAGACCAAAGCCGAATTGGCTGTCCCGCCCCTTCGGGCCCAAATCCTTCGCGGTCGAGAACAGAGCGTCCTCCAGCGCCGCGACATCGACGTCCGGCTTGCGCTCGATCAGGAGCGCGGCAACGCCGGTGACATGCGCAGCGGCCACCGAGGTGCCAGTGGTGAGCTGGTAGCCGGCATTGGCAGCCGGTTCCAGAACGTTGACCCCGGGGGCGGCAAGCGCGATGTGCGGCCCCTGATTGGCCTGCGGCAAGAGCCGTTCGTTGGCGTCGATCGCCGTAACCGCGATCACGTTCTCGTCTGCGGCGGGGTACAACGGCGCCGACCGCGGCCCCATGTTGCCGGCGGCGGCGATCAACACGATGCCCTTGTCGTGCGCCTTCTTGAGCGCGAGCTGGAGCATCGGGTCGTATGGTCCGGCAAAGCTCATATTTATAATGCGGGCGCCTTTTTCGATCGCCCAATCGACGCCGGCGAGGATGTGCTGCGTGGTGGCCTGCGCGGAGCTCTGCTTGTCCGGGCTGAACGCGTGGGCGGCGAGTATCCGCACCGCCGGAGCTACACCGAGAAGCTTTCGATGCGCAGCGATCGCACCGGTCATGCCGGTTCCGTGGTTGTCGGGTTTGTCGGGATTGCCGGCAGCGTCGAGCTGTTCGACGATCGCGCCGGCGAGATCGGGATGTGCGGTGTCGATCTGAGAATCGATCACGGCAACGAGCACGTCTTTTCCGGTGGCCAAGCGGTGGACCTCCCCCAGCCGCAGCTTGCTCACGGTGTATTGGGCGGGGTCGCCCGGGGGCAGCGCAGGCAACGAAGGTGTGTTTTGTTGCAGCCTGTAGACGTAGTTCGGCTGGGCGGTGCCGATCTTTTCCGCTTCGAGCGCCCGCACCACGTCGGCAACCTGCCGTCCCTCGCTCAGGCGGAAGCGAACAATCGTCCCGCCGGTGAACGTCAAACTCTGCGAAGCGAGCGGCGTGAGGCCAAGCCGGCGCGCGGCGGCATCGACCGTCTGCCGCGACACATTGGGGTCGATGTGGAGCACCATTTCATTGGAAATGAAACGCGTCTCGCCGCGAGGCGGTACGCCGGTGAAGCCGGCCTCGCCGGGAAGCGGCCGGCGCGGAAGTCCATTGCGCGCGATGGCATTCGGTCTTGGGCGGTTCAGCGCGGTTTGCGGGCGCGCATTCTTTTCTTCGCGCTGTCGGGTGGCGGCGGCGGCGGGCGGGCGGCTCGGCGGACGAACGACAGCACGGCCGGACTGGGTCGCACTCGGCACCTTGGGCGCGCTCGCCGCTGCGGCTGAATTCGTTCCACGTGGGGCGGCCGAGGCCTGATCGGCAATGCCGAGTGCGATCGCAGCGACGGCGAGCAGCAGCGGAAACAGCCGTTTCGCCGCGCGACTCATTCGATTACCTCGTCGGCGCAAGCGCGATGAATGGGCGCCTTCAATTACAAATTGGCGCCTCCCCTCGCAGCGGCGATCAAAGCCAACCACAGCATTATTCGCGACTCAACCCAGCGCCTGGCGACCGTGCGCCCGCGATCTGAACTCCGAAGCAACACTTTGATGCTAATACAGAATTTTCGGAGCAGTTGTGAGAGCGTCATTTCGAGCGCGGCCCGGGTTGTGGCGGCCATCCCGACCAATTCAATTGCCGATCGGCAGCATCATCCAACCGAGATCATCTCGTCGGCATGTCCGAGCAGCGACGGCGGAACGGTGAGGCCGAGCGCTGTGCCGGTCTGGAGGTTGAGGAAGAACCCGCCAATGTCCGTTCGAATGTTGAATAGCGAGGCCGCGAGAAGCCGCGGCCTCGCATGTTTGCAATGCGCCTGAAGGCAGGGCTTTCAGTCCACGAGCGCCTGATAGACGAGCCCTTTGAACATCTTGCGGTAATAGGCGCGGATCGGGCTCGGCGCCTGGGTCATGTAGATACCGACGATCTCTTCCTTGGGATCGACCCAGAAATAGGTGCCGGCGTAACCAGCCCACATGAATTCGCCCGCGGAGCCCGCCACACCGGCAACGCCATCCCCCTGGCGCACGGCAAAGCCGAGCCCGAACGTATAGCCGGGCGTTCCCAGCAGAAGCTCACCCGGCTGGAACGGCGCTGCGATGCGCGTGCCAAGATGGTCCGACGTCATCAGTTTGATGGTGGAGCGGCTCAGCA
>Ga0318526_10000252_pt1 | contig 10334 bp, 11 predicted proteins | sample GRESIP052b4f24_FD_203491 | JGI IMG/M metagenome (GOLD analysis project Ga0318526, IMG submission 203491) | Tropical soil microbial communities from Luquillo Experimental Forest, Puerto Rico - GRE.SIPMG.052b4f24 | ecosystem: Environmental > Terrestrial > Soil > Tropical forest > Bulk soil...
CGAGATTGCCGAGGACGATGCCGTGTTTGTGGCCGAGTCCGGAGCGCGGCAGGATGACTGCGGCGAACCCCGGATCTTCGAGATGTATGGCGATGCCGGTTGGCAGCAGTTCCGCCTTGCCGGGGGCGAGCAACAGCGGCACATCGAGACAGGCGCGCAGATCGAGCCCGGCGGAGCCCGCGGTCGCATAGGCCGGCAACGGGAACTCGCGCCCCACACGCTCATCGAGGATGCGGACCTTCAGGGCGCGGCGCGCGCGGTGTTCGGGCGACGGTGCGCTCACGCGAGCGCCGTACCGCGCTTGCGCACGCCACCGCGCGCGGCGAGCTCCTGCGCGATCAGTGCGATGAGCCCGCGCGCGAGTGTCAGCTTGCCGGCACGCGCCAGCTCGTGGCGGGCGGCGCGGCTGAGCACGATGAGCTGGTTGTCTTCGCAGTCGAAGGCCTTGTCGTGGCCGACCTCGTTGGCGGCGATCATGTCGAGGTTCTTCTTCAGGAGCTTGGTGCGCGCATTCTGCTCGACCGCTTCGGTCTCGGCGGCAAAGCCGACGACGAACGGCCGCTCGCTGCGGGCGGCCACCGTGGCGAGCACGTCGGCGGTGCGCTCCATCGCGAGCTCGAGGGTGTCGGTGCTCTTCTTGATCTTCTGCTCCGCGGCACGCGCCGGCCGGTAATCGGCGACCGCGGCCGTGGAGATGAATATTTCCGTGCCCGGCAACTCCCGCAACACCGCGGTCAGCATGTCCGCGGCACTCTCGACGTCGATGCGGGTAACCCCTGCGGGCGTAGGCAGGCTGACAGGTCCCGCCACCAGCACCACGCTCGCGCCCGCCTCGCGCGCCGCCTGCGCCACCGCAAATCCCATCTTGCCGGAGCTGCGATTGCTGATGAAACGCACCGGGTCGATGCGCTCGCGCGTCGGCCCCGCCGTGATCAGCACGCGTCGCCCCGCGAGCGCGCCATCCGCCGGCAACAGCAGTGCCTGCACGCGAGCGGCCAGATCGAGTGGCTCGAGCATGCGCCCTTCGCCGCTCTCGCCGCAGGCCTGATCGCCTTCGCCGGGGCCGTACACCTGCACGCCGCGTGCCGCGAGCGTCGCGATGTTGGCGCGCGTCGCCGCATGCGACCACATCAGATGGTTCATGGCCGGCGCCACCGCGACGGGCGCCGCCGTCGCGAGACACAAGGTCGTCAGCAGGTCATCCGCGAACCCCGCGGCGAGGCGCGCCAGAAAATCTGCGCTCGCCGGTGCGATGAGCACCGCGTCGGCCCAGCGCGCGAGCTCGATGTGACCCATGGCCGCCTCGGCCGCCGCATCCCACAGATCGCTGCGGACGGTGCGTCCCGAGACCGCCTGGAAGGTCGTCGGGGTGACGAATTCGCGCGCGCCGCGGGTCATGACGACCTGCACCTCCGCACCGCGCTCGCGCAACCGCCGCACCAGGTCCGGAGACTTGTAGGCGGCGATGCCGCCCGTCACGCCGAGAAGAATGTGTTTACCTTGCATGGGAGTGCGTCTTCGTTCCCGACGATTATCGCACCGCGCCTCGCGAAGGTATAAGCCGTGGCGCGGGAGTGGGATATCGCGCCAATCGGAGCGCTTTCTCCCCCTCGCCCGACGCCGACCGCCCTGCTTAGACTCGCCCCCACACACGCTTAGAACCGAACGTCATGAGCATCCGCCACTGGCCCGGCGCCGAGCGGCCGCGGGAGAAGCTGCTCGAGCGCGGCGCGCACGCGCTCTCGGACGCGGAGCTGCTCGCGCTCCTGCTCGGTTCGGGGATCCGCGGCCGCTCGGCCGTGGAGCTCGCGCGTACCCTCATCGGCCAGTTCGGCTCGCTGCGGACACTGCTGAATGCCGAGGCGGAGCGCTGCCTCGCGCAGGCCGGGATCGGGCCTGCCCGCTATGCCATTCTCAAAGCGTCGCTGGAGCTCGCACGACGGCATTTTCGCGAAGCGCTGCGGCTCGGCCCGATGCTCGCCGCGCCGGAAGCGACGCGCACCTTCCTCGTCGCGCAGCTGCGCGACCGCCCCTATGAAGTCTTCTGCTGCCTGTACCTCGACTTATGTGTAGCGATTAGAAATGTGGAGCTGGGCTCGATCGCACCGTGATTTACGGGCTTCGAGTTCTCCGAGCTCCACATAACTGCGGGTCTCAGATACGGCGCAGCCAATCGACGACGTCGACCTTGCCGAGGCTGAGCCGACCGCCACGGGGAGGACGCGGAGCGTCGGGGAATACCTGCGCCAAGGCCTGACGTTTCAGATCCAGGTCCGCCCGAGCGTAGACCATCGTGGTGTTCAGCGAGGCATGACCCAGCCACTGACTGATGGTGGCGAAGTCGACACCGGCCTTGAGCAAGTGGACGGCCGTGGTGTGCCGTAGGGTGTGGGGATGGATCTGCCGGCCCCGCAAGCTGTCGACGGCGGCGGTGCACTCGCCGATCCGCTTCTTGAGCAGCGTGTAGACGCCGAAGCGGCTGAGCTTCTCTCCGCGCAGGTTCAGGAACAGCGGCCGATCGGGTTCGACGGGCCAGGCGGATCGAGCCAGGAGGCGCCGGACCCGCCGCGCGGTGTGGGCCCAGATCGGGCAGACCCGGACTTTACCGCCCTTGCCGCGCAAGCGAACCTGGTACGGCGCCTCCACGCGCACGTCCTGGATACGCAGATCCAGCACCTCCTGAACGCGTGCGCCGGTGTTGAGCATCAGCGCGAACAGGGTTAGATCGCGCTCATCGGCAGCCGTCATCTCCTTCGGAGCCGTGAGGAGGGCCTCGACCTCCTTCTGGTCGAGGAAATCGACCGGAGCGCGGCGCGCGCCGCGCTTGAAGGGGATGGCGAGCACGCGCTGGAGCTCTGCGAGGTGCTCCGGTACCTGGCTCGCCGCAAAGCGCGCGAAGGTGTGGAGGGCTGCGAGCCGTGCGTTACGGGTTGCGATGCTCGAGCGGCGGCTCCTCTCGAGATCGGCGAGAAATGCCGAAATGTGGTCGAAGGTGAAGTCGCCGAGATCCAGCGACTCCGGTCGCCGGCGGGTGTGGCTCGCGAGGAACCGCAGGTAGAGCAGGAGCGCATCGCGATAGCTGCGGATCGTGTGCACGCTCATGCCGCGGAGGGTCGGCAGATAGTCCTGGAAATACTTGACGAGCACGCGCGCGAGCGCGTTCGGCGGAGTGTTCATCGCGCACCTCCCTGGGCCAGATGGCCAAAGTGACGGGCGAAGCGGCGGTGAGCGGCTGCGGCAATCTCGGGAATGAAGTGCAGGTAGTAAGCGGTGGAGACGATCGAGACGTGACCGAGATACATCGACAGCTGCGGAAGCTTGGCCTGCACGTCGACGCCGGCCCGATACCAGCGCAGGAGTGCCTGCACGGCAAAGGAATGGCGCAGGTCATGAGCGCGTGGATAGCGCCCGTAGGCGTCGCGCACCTCGGCATCGCGAAAGAGCCTGTGCAGGCCCTGCCCAATGGCGCCCGGCACATAGGCCCGAAAGTGGGCCGATCCATGCTGGTCGCCTAAGAGCGGTGCATCGACCGAGATGTCCCAGGGCGGCGCGAGACGGACTGCAAGGTAGCGGCGCAGCTCGCGAGCTGCGCTCGAGGAGAGTGGCAAGATGCGCGTCTTGTGGAACTTGGACTCGCGGATGCGCAGCGTCCGCTCTCGAAGATCAATGTCGGCGAGCGTAAGGCGGACGAGCTCGCCGCGGCGCATCCCTGTGGTGTACAGAAGAATGAGCGCGATGCGGTAAGTAGCCTTGTAGAGAGGGTGCTGAGAGTTACGCGGCCATCCCTCGATGGTGTCCAGCATCCGCGCGATCTCGCTCGCGCCGAGGATCACCGGGGCGATCGGGGGCAGTCGTCGTGGGAAGTACAGCGGATCCGGGACGAAGCAATCCGGCTCGGTACGGCGCCGATACAAGCAGAACTTGCGAATCACGAGGGCATCGCTGCGGCGCGAGGTGCCACTGGTGTGGCTGAGGCTGCGCATCCAGGCCTCGAACCGCTCGACATCGAGCTCGTGCCTCCCGGCGAGAAAGCGCGCTAATCTGCGCAGCACGTAGGTCTGTCGCCGAAACTGAAGTCCCAAGGCGCGTTGATGGCGGATGTAGCGCACTGCGGCGCGCTCAAACGCCGTCGAGGGAATGACGAGGCTCATGGCAGCCTCCCTGGCGCTGAGCGTGGCACCGGCAGGGCAACATCCCGCAACGCTTCGGTGTTAAGGCGCAGATACACCGCGGTGCTCTCGAATGTGCGGTGACCGAGCAGGTCGCCGATCGCCTTGATGCCGACTCCGCGCTCCAGGAGGCGCATCGCGAAGCCATGGCGAAGGCCGTAGGGCGAGTAGCCGTGTAGGGGCAGATCGCTGCGATGCGCCTGGCGCTGGAAAACCGCCGCTACCGCGACGCGGGTCATCGGACCTAACGGGGCTGCCACCGAGAGAAAGACCTCCGCACGATCCGTGCAGGGCCGGCCGTAGCGCAGGTACCGCTGAAGTACGCGGACAGCCGGCCGAGAGAGCGGCAGGTTAAGTGTGGAGTGGACCTTCGACTGACCGATCCGCAGCAGCCTGCAACGCAGGTCAACGTCCTCGAGCTTGAGACCGCAGACCTCTCCAGTGCGAAGACCAAAGTGAGTCATCAGATAGAGCATCGCGTGGTCGCGGCAGCCCATCCGAGTGGATCGGTCTATGGACGCCAGGAGCTGCTGTGCCAGCTTCCAGGGAACAGCACGGGGCGGTCGCTCGTCGCGGTAGCGGTAGGGTCGATCAATGAGGTCAAGGCCGGGTGGACAGAGTCCACGGTCCCGACAGAACCGGAGGAAACTGCGCAAATACCCCACGGTGGACTGGATGGCGGAGCGCCCGAGGCGCCGAGCGCGGCGCGCGATGAACCGCTCGACATCGTGGGGGGTGAGCTCAGCCGGGGTGCGTGGCGGAGCGCAGCATAGGCCCAGGAATGCTCGTACCACTCGGACCTTCTGCTCGATCGTCGCCGGCGCGAGGCCCTGCAGATCGCGCATGTACGCGGTGTAGTCCTCGATGAGCGCCTGATGCGGGCCACCTATGGGGACGGTGATCCATCGCCCCCGGGCTCGCAGGTACTGCTCGAATGCCCAGCGGGATGCCGCGAAGCTGCGAGGGCGCACCTGCGTGCGAAACAGGCGCCGGAGATCCTCGGCGTCGAACCGCCGGTCTGCTGGCAGATCCGGCTCGCGCTCGAGGACTCGTCGAACGTACCCGAGGTGGCGTCGCGCGTGAGGCGCGCAGTAATCCGCTTCACGCAGCCACTGATCAAAGTCGCTGAGCACATCCGCGACCGGGGAATCCTCGTACCGAGAGATATAGTCGGTGGGAAAGAGCACCTGACGCATGGTGGCCTCCTTACCCGCGAAATGCGGGTCGGCCACGGTACGTCAGTTATGTGTAGCAGGACGCGTGAAAAGCAGCCTCCCGCAGCTCAGGCAGCGAGGTGCTCCACATAACTATCCGCGACACATAAGTCGAGTAATGTGGAGTTCGACATTACTCGACAACCGCCACCGGCTGATCGCCTTCGAGGAGCTCTTCCGCGGCACGATCGACCGCGCCGGCGTCCATCCGCGCGAGGTGCTGCGGCAGACGCTGCTGCACAACGCCGCGGCGGTGATCTTTGCGCACAACCATCCGTCCGGGGTGCTCGAGCCCAGCCAGGCGGATGAGCTCATTACGCGGCGCCTGAAGGAAGCGCTGGCGCTCCTGGATGTGCGGGTGCTCGATCACTTCATCATCGGTGACGGGCTCTGCTACTCGTTCTCCGAAGCGGGACTTCTTTGAAATGTTGAGTGCCGCCCCGCGGCAGTGAGCTCTCCTGTGGAAATCCACAGGAGAGCTCCACATTTCTACGCTCAAAGTCTGCGAAGCCACCCGACCATGTCGCTTCCGTCCAATAGGAGGCGCCCGGCGCGCGGGGGCGCGAGAGCGTCCGGAAATACCTGCGAGATGGCCTGGCGCTTCAGATCCAAGTCCGCACGGGCGTAGCGCATTGTGGTGTTGAGGCCGGCGTGGCCCAGCCACTGACTGATGGTGGCAAAGTCCACGCCGGCCTTGAGCAGGGCGATCGCCGTGCTGTGGCGAATCGAGTGCGGATGCAGGTTCTTATCCTTCAAGGTAGGTGCCACGCGTGCCGCCTGGGTGGCGTAACGGCGCAGCAGGTAGCGCACGCCGTAGCGCGTCAGGGCGGATCCCCGGGCGTTCGCGAAGATCAAGGTGTTCCCGGCATCCGGATCGCAGCGCGCGGTCTCCGCGATCAGCTCGCGAAGCAGTCGTGCGGTGACGGGCCATAAGGGGCAGAGACGGAGCTTGCTCCCCTTACCCAGGAGACGAACCTGACAAGGGGCATCGACCCGTAGGTCGCGGCGGCGCAGGTTAAGGACCTCCTGCACGCGCGCTCCCGTGTTGAACATCAGGGCGAACAGTGCGTAATCGCGCCTCCCGAGAGCGGTGCTGCGATCGATGCTTTTGAGCAATGCCTCCATCTCGGCGCGTTCCAGGTACTCGATCGGCGCGTCCCGAGCCCCGTGCTTGAAGGGCAGGCCGATGACACGCTGCAGGGTGCCCAGCTGCTCCGGATGACGGCCGGCGAGAAAGCGGGCAAAGACATGGATGGAGCCGAGCCGGGCGTTGCGTGTGGCAATCGCGTTCCTGCGGTCCGTCTCGAGAAAGCGGAGAAACCGTGCCACGCGCTCCTCGGTGAGGTCGCGGATCGTGAGCTGCTCAACCCCGCGCCGCGCTTCCCGTGCGGTGAACTGAAGCCATAACACGAGGGTATCGCGGTAGCTGCGGATCGTGTGGGGGCTGAGGCCGCGTTGGACCGGTAGGAAGTCCTCGAAGAAGAACACGAGCTCCCGGCCGAGATCGGTGAGGGTGGGACGGCTCATGTGACACCCCCTTCGAGAAGGTGGGGGCACGAGCGGGCGAAGCGCTCGCTGGCCCGCTGCATCACCGCGGGCATCACGCGCAGGTAGTACGCAGTGGAGGCGATCGAGATGTGGCCCATATACATCGCGAGCCTCGGTAGCTGGACTTGAACGTCCTGATCGTTGTCGTACCAGCGAAGGAGAGCCCCGACGGCGAAGCTGTGGCGCATGTCGTGCAAACGCGGGCAACGGCCGTCGCTCCCGCGAACCCCTGCCGCCTGGCACAGGGCAAGGAAGCGGGTGCGGAAGGCAACCCCGCCGTACGCTTCCCCGGCGAGGGTGCAGAACAGCGGCGCCTCGGGGCGCCGGTCAAACCCGGCGCGGCGTCGTACGCGTAGATACCGTTGGAGCTCTCGAGTGGCGCTTGAGGAGAGGGGCACCCAGCGAGACTTATGGAACTTGCTGTCCCGAATCCGAAGCACCCCAGTGGTCGCATCGACGTCGCCGAGCGTGAGCCGCACGATCTCGCCGCGGCGCAGCCCCGCGGTGTACAGCAGCACCACGGCGCAGCGCATGATCTGCCCATGCAGGCGCGAGCGGCGACCCCGTCGCCGCCTCGGGGAGCAAGCCGAGAGGAGCTGCGCGACCTGGCTACGCGAGACGATCCTCGGCAGCGGATAGGGCTTGAGCTGCACGAACGAATGAGGATCCGGCAGAAAGCAGCCGAGCTCGGTGCGCCGCCGATGCCGGCAGAACTTATGGAGGATCCGCTCCCACCGCAGCCGCGTACTGATACTCAGGTGCGCGCAGCTGTGCCGCCACCCATCGAACAGCGCGCCGGTCAGGTCATCGGCGTCGGCCTCCACCAGGAACTTGCGCACCAGGTTCAGCGCATACTCCTCCGCCTGATAGGCACGTCCCAGTGCGCGCTGACTGGTGAGGAATGCCGCGACCGCTCGATCCCAGCGGCTCAGCGGTGCGGGCTTACGCATGGCGCACCCCCTCGGCCCCACGGCATACGGACGGAACCGGAAGCGCCACGCCCCTCAAAGCCTGGATATCCAGACGAAGATACGTCCAGGTGCTCAAGAGGCTGCGATGTCCCATCACATCGCCGATCGCCTTGACGCCGACGCCGCGCGAGAGGAGCCGCATCGCAAACGTGTGACGCAGCTGATACACGTGGATCGAATGGGGAAGTCCCGCCTCACGAGCTCGCTTGTAGAAGATGTTTTGCACCGCGGTGCGCTCGATCGGGCCGCTCGGGCAGCGAGCCCGCAAGAACAGCTCCGGGTGCGCAGTCCCCTGCTTGTTACGGCAACGGATCAGGTACTGTCGCAGCAGGCGCAGCGTTGGAGCAGTGAGCGGAAGCTGCAGGTCGCACCGGGTCTTGCGCTGACGGACGTGAAGCACGCCCGTGTCCCAAGCGATGGAATCGAGACGCAGGGGTGCCACCTCGGAGGGCCGAAGGCCGTAATAGGCCAGCAGATGGAGGATGCACAGGTCCCGCCATCCCGCCGTGCTGCCTCGATCGACGGACGCGAGCAACCGGCGCACCGTGGACCAGGGGAGCGACTTGGGCGGCTGCTCCCCCTGGTAGGTCTTAGGTGCATCGAGGGCATCGAGCCGGCTGGCCGTGTGACCGGACAGATACAGGTAGCGCATGAAGCCGCGAAGGATCCCGACGACATGCACGAGTGAATGCCGCGAGACCTCCTGACTGCGGAGCTGTATATAGTGCTCGACGTCCTCTCGGCTCACACGGCGAAGCGGCTTGCCGCGCGGGAGCCCTCGGGAAAGGAACTCCCGTACCTCAATCGCATGATGCTCGCGGGTGGAGCGTGCGAAACCGCACAGCTCGATCAGATAGTGCTCGTACTCCCGCCGTAGCGCGGCATACCGATCGGCATCGGACACGACCCGCAGACGGCCCTTGGAGAGCAGGTACCTACTGTAGACGCGACGACTTGCTGCGAAACGGAAGAGCCGGGACCTTGGGGAGCACTCGAGCGCAAATGAGCGCTCCAGCTGCCAGACGGAATAGACGCGGCGACCGCCATCCGGAGACAGCCGCTCGAGCATGAACGCGATCCGCCGCAGGTGCTGGTCGGCGACAAACGAGCTATACCGCTGGGCCTCGAGCCAATCGCCGAAGCTCGCGAGCTCGCGACGCGATGCCGACCGCGCAATCCACACCCGAGTACTGGCGCATAGGTCCAATGACATGACGATCTCCTGCTGGGGAAGGAGATCGGCAACCTACGCCCGGTTACAAATGTGGAGCCAGAGGGACAAAACCTCGCTCCCACGGCTGCGAGAGCGAGGTCGCTGCACATATCAAAGAAGTCCCGCTTCAGCGAGAAATGTTGAGCTCACCATTTTTCTCCGAGCACGGGCTCATCTGAACGAGCGGCGGACGGCGAGATCTCCGGCCGCCGCTCGCGGCTGGGCGCTTACTTGAGAATCGCTTCCTGCGAGGTGCGTGAGCCGAGCACGGTGCGGATCTTGGCGCGGTCCGCCTCGGACTTGGCAGCCGCTTCCACCGAACCCTCCACCTGCGTGCTCACCTGGTCGAACTTGCTGCCGAGGTGATCGAGCGCCGCCCAGTTCTTGAACTCAGTGACCAGGATGATGTCCGGGTCCTGAGGGTTGCGCGGTTCCACGACCAGCACGCGCCAGCTCGTGATGAGTCCGGCCGCCTTGGCTGCCTCCTGCTGCTTCTTGTAGGTGGTCGCCAGCCAGTGCATGTAATCGTCGAAATGACCATCGACAGTACGGATGTAGGAGGAATTGACCACGGGTCCGTCGTTCCAGTCGCGGCCATCCGCCCAGGCGGGGGCGGTCGGTGCGGTAAGAGCGAGCAGAGCAGCGGCTGCGCACAGCGCAGGTGTAAGTCTCGTCATTTGCATGCCCCTTGGAGTGGTTAGTACTTGTTCGTCTTGCACCGGCGCCCCCGGAGCAGGCTCCGCGCGGACACCGTGCCGGGCGTAAGCTACGTCACTTTCAGTGCTCGGGGCAAAGCCGGCCAGCCGCCTCGCCTTGTGATCCGTTGGCGGGGCTGGTATAAAGCCCGGCCCGGGATCGGGCAGGATGCGCTCACCCGATCGTAAGTCTCTGAAAACTCAAGGTTGTTCCTATGTCCCGCGTCTGCGAGGTCACCGGTAAGAAGCCGGCCGTCGGTAACCGAGTCTCTCACGCCAACAACAAGAAGCGCCGCCGCTTCCTGCCGAACCTCCATACCCAGCGTTTCTGGCTGGAGACCGAGAAGCGCTGGGTGACACTGCGCCTGACGACCAGCGGGATGCGTACCGTCGAGAAGAAAGGCATCGACAAGGTCGTCGCCGAGCTGCGCGCCCAGGGCCACAAGCTCTGAGGCGTCTGAAGGAGCCATCATGCGCGAGAAGATCAAGCTGCTGTCCTCGGCTGGAACCGGCCACTTCTACGT
>Ga0318526_10000259_pt1 | contig 10243 bp, 9 predicted proteins | sample GRESIP052b4f24_FD_203491 | JGI IMG/M metagenome (GOLD analysis project Ga0318526, IMG submission 203491) | Tropical soil microbial communities from Luquillo Experimental Forest, Puerto Rico - GRE.SIPMG.052b4f24 | ecosystem: Environmental > Terrestrial > Soil > Tropical forest > Bulk soil...
TGTGGGTGTTCGCTGCCCGGCGGGGCGCGCGAGCCCGCACGCAGCGGCCCGTGAGTGACACGGACCCGGCCAAGGCAGACCAGCCAGGCGGCCGAACGGCCTTCCCGGCGTGAGCTCAGCGGCGCCCGCCGGTCAGCTGCGCGCCGACGATGTGTCGTTCGCGTACGTCGGCGCAGCCCGCGCGGCGCTGCGCCACGTGAACCTCGGCGTGGCGCCGGGCGAGGTGGTACTGGTCACCGGCGCATCCGGCTGCGGCAAGTCCACCCTGGCCCTGGCGCTGTGCGGGCTGATCCCGTCGCGGGTGCACGGCGAGCTGCGCGGGCGGGTCATGTTCGGCACCACCCCGCTGAGCGGCATGAAGCCGCACGAGGCGTCACAGCTTGTCGGCATGGTGTTCCAGAACCCGAACCTGCAGCTGATCAACCAGACGGTGCAGTCGGAGGTCGCGTTCGGGCCGGAGAACCTGGCGCTGCCCCAGCCGGAAATCGCGGCCCGGGTCGACTGGTGCCTGGACGTCACCGGAATGGCCGGGATGCGCACGGCCGCGGTGGTGACGCTGTCCGGCGGGCAGAAGCAGCGGACGGCGATCGCGGCGACGCTGGCCATGCGGCCCCGAATCCTGGTGCTCGACGAGCCGCTGTCCGACCTCGATCCGGTCGGGGCGCAGGAGGTGCTCGCCACACTACAGCGGCTGGCCCGGGACGGCGGCACCGGCGTGATCATCATCGAGCACCGGGTCGACGAGGTGGCGCCCTGGGCAGACCGGGTGGTGCTGATGGACGACGGGCGCGTGGTCCTGGACCAGCCACCGCGCGCGGCCTGGGCGGAGCCCGGCCCATGGCGGGCCACCGGGGTCGGCATTCCTGACGTCGTCCGGCTGGCGCACGCGGTTCCCGGGGCGTTCGGATCCGGGCTCCCGTTGTCGGTGCGTGAAGCGGCGGATGCCGTGAAAGACACCTGGTTCGAGGCGGCCCTGGCGGCCGCGGCCGCGGCACGCGGCATTGGTCCGGCGGCCGGCGCTGGCCCGGAGGTGGGCCCGCCGCTGTTGTCATGGGACGGCGTCAGCGTGGAGTTCGACGGGAAGCCCGTGGTGGACGACGTCACCCTGGCCGTCGACGAAGGGGAATGGGTGGCGCTGATCGGCGCGAACGGATCCGGCAAGTCGACGCTGACCGGCCTGACCGTCGGGCTGGGCAAGCCGAGCGCCGGCGTGGTGCGCTTCCGCGGGCGGCCAGTTCGCCCGGGCAAGGTCTTCGACCACGCGGCGCAGGTAGCCCTTCTGCTGCAAGCGGCCGACGACATGCTGTTCGAGACCACGGTGCGCAAAGAACTCGAGTTCGGGTTCAAGTTCCGGGCCCGGCCCAAGGATCCGGTGCTCGACGTGCCGGAGGCGGTCGAGTTCTTCGGCTTCGCCGGGCGGGAGGAGGACAGCCCGTGGGAGCTGAGCCAGGGCGGCAGGCAGCGGCTGGCGCTGGCGGCACTGCTGGTCGGCGCCCCCGGCGTGCTCGTTCTCGACGAGCCGACCACCGGGCAGGACGCCAATCACATGCGGGCCTTCCTCCGGCTGCTTGACCGGGTCCGGGCCCGCACCGGGATCACCATCGTCACCGTGACTCACGACATCCGCGGCCTGGCCAGCCGCGCGGCCCGGGTTGTCCTGCTGGGCGAGGGCCAGGTCCGCGCGGACGGGCCTGCCAGCCGGGTGTTCGCGATGACCGGTGACCTCATCCGCTGGGGCGTGCTGGCACCGCCCCTGGCCAGGCTCCAGTCGGAGCTGCTCGGGCCGGGCGTGGGTGACGTGCTGCTCGAGGTGGACGATCTCGCCAGCGCGGTGCTCACCCACCGGCATGGCGCGCCACCGGCCGCGTCCCCACCCGCGGGGGCGCTGCGGTCATGATGAATTCGCTGCTGACCCAGACGGTCATCTCCTATCTGCTGATCTTCGCCGTCCCGATGGTGTTGCCGGTGGTCTTCCTCAAGGTGGTGGGCCTGTCCGGGCTGCGGACGCTAGTCACCTACGAGGCCAGGGACACCCCGCTGCACAAGCTCGACCCCCGGCTCAAGGTGCTCTACCCGATCGGGATGGGAATCCTGAGCATCCTGTTCACCTGGAAGGCCATGCTGATCGTGTTTGGCCTCACGATCCTGCCCTGGTTCTGGCTGCGCCCGTCCCGGGCGAAGATCAAGGTCCTGATGGTGATGATCATCGGGCCAGCGATCGCCGGATTCTGGGGGCAGGGCCTGTACTACCTGCCGCCCCCGCCCATCCACTTCCTGTTCAAGTTCCCGTGGACCATGGCGTGGCTCGGCTCACCCGGGATCACCAGCTACGGCATGATCTTCGGCCTCCAGCAGACCTCCCGGGTGCTGGTGACGGTCTCCACCTCCATGCTGATCCTGGTCAGCACCGATGTCGGGGAATTCACCTGGGCCTTTGAACGGTTCAAGGCGCCGCCGCACGTTGGTTTCGCGCTGACCGCCGCGCTCCGTTTCCTGCCCGAAATGATTACCCGGGTCAACCTGGTCTTTCGCGCCGTGGAGCTGCGCGGCTACGACATGTCCCGGCCGCGCTGGCACCAGCTCAACCGGTGGCCGGAATACGCGAAGCGGCTGTCCCGGTGCGTGATCCTCGTCACGGTGCCGCTGCTGATCGGGACGCTGCGCGGCACCACGACCATGGCGATGGTCGCCGACGCGCGCGGATTCGGCGCCAGCAAGAAGCGCGGTTCGCTGCGCGTGCACAAGACCACCGCGGTCGACATCTGGGGATACGCGATCCTGGCCGTACTCGTGGTCGGCGCGCTCGTCCTCAACCACCTGGGCATCGGCGCCCGCTACTACGGATGAACGGCGGGCAACATGCGGAATCATGCGGCACTGCCCCCGACGTGGGGTTCCAGGCAGTTGCCCGGGCCAGCACGGCACGCCGCCCGTCCCCCCGCGCGGTCGACCGGACAAGCCGCCAGGCGCGACCGGCCCGCATCGAAACCCTCAACACGGTGAGGAGACCCGATGCGCTTCGACGCGGTCCTGTTTGACAACGGTGGCACCCTGACGCACCGCACGTCCCCGGTGGCCATGGTCCGGACGCTGGCCGCCCGCTTCGGCGCGGACATCTCCGAGGAGGAAGCGGCCCGGTACTGGCGGCGGTCCCGCGAGCACAGCCGCACGCTCATGGCGGAGAAACGGCTGCGCCGCAACCTTTCCCGCGCCGACCACCGCGAGGCCTACGTGGCCGGCTACGCGCCGTTCGAGGAGATCGCGCCGGGGCTGGCCGAGCTGATGTACGACGAATGGAAGACCAGCCCGCTGACCATGGTCCCCTACCCCGACACCCCATCCGTGCTGAAGGCGTTCAGCGGCGCGGGACTACCGATCGGGATCGTCAGCAACACGGGCTGGAGCATCGACCGCGGGTACGCGGCCACCGGCCTGGACGCTTTCATCAGCACCTTCGTGCTGTCCTGCGACCTGGGCATCGCCAAGCCCGCGCCGGAGCCGTTCCTGACCGCCTGCGAGCGGCTCGGGGTTCAGCCCGACCGCACGCTGATGGTCGGCAACAACCGGGTCGCCGATTCGGGCTCCATCTGCGTCGGCTGCCACTGCCTGATCCTGCCGCCGGTGCCGCCGGGCGCGACCAGGGGCCTGCGGGCCGCCGTGGACACCGCCGGGATTGGCTGGCCCGACTAGGCAATAAGCCGGCCGTGGCGCCCCTGTCTGCCACGGCTAGCGTGCCCCGGCGCTAAAAGACGTGTCTGGTGTGGCTGAAAACGCCCTTGGTGAACGCGAGGACCTTGGCGGGCACCACCGCGAAAACCTGAACCGGCTCCGTGCTTCCCTGGTCGTAGAAGAACCCGTCGCGTACCTGGTACTGCCAGCGGCCGTCCCACTTCGCCCGCCAGGCCTCGGCGAGGCGCGCGAGCGTGTCATCGTCGGTGACCGGGACCGCGTCACCCTCGACCATGACATCCAGCCCTTGGTCCCAATCGTTGCACCCAGTGCTGAGGATCACGTGCCCGTTGCCGCGCAGGTTGACGTACTTCTGCTCCTGCACGCCGGTGCAGAAGTTCAGCGCCGCGCCGCTCCAGACCGCCACGAGCGGAGTCATGTGCGGCCGGCCGTCGGCCCGGACCGTGGTGATCCAGAACAGCTCGGCCGCCTCCAGCGCCCGGCGGGTCTGCTCCCATCCGGTGGCGGTCGCGGCCGGATCGCTGAATCGCGCGTCCAGGGTGGTTACCGGGGTTGTCACCGCATTACCCTCTTCCGTTCGTCCGTCAGTGGCGGGCCGCCGGCCGTCCGGCGGTCCTTACTGGCTCAGACGGACCTGGGCCGTGCTATTCATCGGCGCGGGGCGGCGCGCGGCGAGCAGGGCGATGGGAGTCAGGCCGGCCAGCCGGGCGCATTCCCGGGTGAGGTGCGCCTGGTCGGCGTACCCCAGCCGGGCCGCGGCCGAGGCCAGGTCATCGCCGGGTGCCCCGGCGTCCGCCCAAGACACGAAGCGCCGGAACCGCAGCACCCGGCGCAGCGTCGCCGGGCCGTAGCCGACGGCCGCTTGGCAGCGCCGGCGCAGCTGGCGCTCGCTGACGTCCAGCCGCCCCGCGATGTCCTCGGCCCGCGCGCCCGGGTGCCGCAGCAGCCGCGTCGTGCGCGCCGCGAGCGGATCGGCGGGCCCATCGGCGGACATCGCCCCGGCGGCCCGGGTCAGGACCCGCAGCGCCTCGGCCGGCGTCAGCGAACCCGGCAGCGCCCGCGCCAGTGCCACGCCCTGCGCCGTGCCCAGGTCACTGGCGGCCACGCGCTGGTTGAGCAGCGCGGACATCGGCATCCCCAGGGCTGGCCCGGCCGCGCCCGGCGCGAACCGCAGCGCGGCCAGCACCGTGCCCGCCGGCGACAGCGACAGCACCGGCCCGGTGTCCGGCCCGGCCACGTAGACCCCGATGCCCCGTTCCCAGATGAGGTCCACGCAGGCATCCGGCAGCACCTCGGTGACCGCGTCGGCACCGGACCCGACGACCCGCGCCCACAGGCAGGCCACCGACGGGAGCAGCGCCGCCGGAGGCGGTTGCTCCCGGTAGCCCGGGCTCCAGTCCACGAATCCAGTCTCGCACCGGCGTGTCCGTTTGGTTCAAGACGGCCGGTCCGGCCCCGTGCTCAGCTGGTGCACATGACCTCACCTGACATCCAAGCCGCGGAGCAATTCCTGGCCGCGAACGCCCGCGTGCTTGAGCGGCGGAAGTTCGAGCGCACGTTCCGCGGCGGTGACGCCGGACCCGTCCGCGACGCCGTCGCGGCCTACCGCAACCCCGACGGCGGCTTCGGCCACGCGCTGGAGCCCGACGGCCGCTGCCCCAGCAGCCAGTCACTGGCCATCGACTTCGCGCTGCGGTCCCTGCTGGACTACGGCGCGTGGGACACCGCACTGGCCGACGGCGCCTGCGCCTGGCTCGCCGCCCACGCGCCCGCCGAGGGCGGCGCGGTGTTCGTCGATCCCTCGATCGAGGGCTGGCCGCACGCACCGTGGTGGGTGCCCGAAGCCGGCGGCCCAGCCTCGCTGATCTGCACCGCGCTGCTGGCCGGCACCCTGCACGCGGCGGCGGCCGTAAAGGGGGACGGACAGGCGGGCGGGGGCGCCGAGCACCCGTGGCTGCGCCAGGCCACCGAGCTGGTCTGGGCCCGGATCGACGGCCTGGGCGACGTAGGACCCTACGACATGCGCGCACTGTTCTGGTTCCTGGACCACGTCCCGGACCGGGACCGGGCCCGCGCGGCGATGGACAAGATCGGGCCGGTGATCTTCGAGCGGGACCTGGTGGCGCTGGACCCGGCCACTCCGGGCGAGGTGCACTTCGCGCTGGACTTCGCGCCGCAGCCCGGCTCGCTGGCCCGCGGCCTGTTCGACCAGCGGGTGATCGACGCCGGGCTGGACCATCTGGCCACCACGGCGCAGCAGCCGGACGGCGGCTGGACCGTCAACTGGATGGCCTGGTCACCGGCCGCGGAGCGGGAGTGGCGGGGGCATGCCACGGTGGAGGCGTTGCGCACGCTGCGGGCCAACGGCCGCTGCTGATCCCGCCGCCCGGGGCGCCCATGGGCCATCATGGGGTCATGCCCTGGCAGGCACTCGCCGATCTCCCGTTCGCCGCGGCGCTGCGGGCGCACCGCGGCCTCGGGGCGCGCGGCGACCATGACTGCGAGCATTTCGACCAGGCCGCCTTCGATGAGGCCAGCGCCCCGGGCAGCAGGTTCCTGGAATGCGCCTTCACCGGGGTGTCGTTCACCGGCGGCGGGCTGCGGCAGGCCCGGTTCGCCTCGTCCTGGCTGCGCGATGTCCGGTTCACCGGGACTTGCCTGGCCGAGACCGAGTGGTCCGGCACCACGCTGATCGGCTGCGCGGTGGCCGGCGCCGAGGCGTTCAGCACCCAGTGGCACCGGGTGACCCTGCAGGAGTGCAAGCTCGACTCGGTGAACTTCCGCGACGCCCAGTTCACCGAGGTGGTGTTCGACAACTGCATCCTGCGTGACGTCGACTTCACCGGCGCCGCCCTCACCCGCGTCGCGTTCGGCGGCTCCCGGCTGGCCCGGGTCACCCTGTCGCGCACGAAGCTGGACCGGGCGGACCTGCGCGGGGCGCAGCTCGGGCTGGTCACCGACGCCGAGTCGCTGCGCGGCGCCATCGTGACGCCCGCGCAACTCGCGGGCATGGCCGCGCTACTCGCCGAGACCCTGGGCATCGCCGTGGACGGCTAGCGGGTTCGCTGGCAGCGCGACTACTTTGCACGCCCCCGCCGGAACCCGAAGATCATCATGCGGTGGCCGTGTCACGTCAAGATCGGCAACCAGCCGAGGTAAACGGCAAGCTAAGACCCCGGCGGGAATAAGCCGGGTGAGCGCGCCACGGCTCACAGCTCGGATAGGCTCCGGGCTGGCGACGGGCGTTTACCTGTGGCCCGGCTGTTTTCCCAGCTCTAGGCAGTGCGGTGATGACGGCGGCGCCCGCGAAGCCAACAGACCGAGGAGGGGTGCATGCGTAAACATCTATGGGCGACTCTGCTGGTGGGGGCCGCGTCGGCGGTGTCGGTTGGCCTGAGCGCCACGCCGGTGGCCGCGGCGGGTCACACCTGGACCGTCACGCCAGGGGGGAACTTTGTGACGTCGGTGCCTGGCGCTGCTTCGTTCTTGACCGATGGCAGCACCTTGGCTCGGTTCACCTGTGACGGGTTGACCGCGCAGGGCGTACTCGCGACCGGCTCCGGGCTGATCAATCCGGTCGGCAAGATCACGGCGGTCAAGAGCGCGGTCTCCGGCACGGCGCAGGTTAACTGCAGCGGGCACGGCCTGAGCTTCGGAATTACGTTCACCCACCTCCCCCTGGATATCGCGGCGATCAGGTATGACGCGACCGCGGGCAAGGTCATCGGGGAGATCAGGGGCATCGCGGCCAGCATCTCCGCGCTTAGCGGCGCCCCGGCTTGCGCCGCGACCGTGGACGGGACGGCCGCGGGGGCCAAGGACGGATCAGCGCGCTTCGAGTACCTCAACAGCAGTGGCCTCCTGGGGACCTTCAACGGGGTAACCAGCAGCCCCCTGCACGCCTACAATGTCAGCGGCTGCAACGCCCGCATCAGGAGCGGTGATGTCCTTACCTACAAGGCATCGTTCACGATGGTGTCCTCCCCCGGCAGCACGGTGAACACCATTACCAGTCCCTAGGCCTGATCGTTCGGTGCCCGCCACCAAGGGTCTGCGCCTGCCCAGCAAGCGACGCGGAGGCCGCGGCGCAAATCTGACGGGAGGTCAAATTGCGGCGGGTTAATTCGATAGTTGCGGTCGTGGCAATAGCGGGGGCCGGGGTGACCGGAGTCGCCGCGAACGCGGCCGGCGCGTCGGTCAGCCAGACGACGAATCCCATCCAGCATGTCGTTGTGATTATGGAGGAAAATCACACCTTCGATAATTACTTCGGCGATTACCCCGGTGTCGGTACCTTCGGCATTACGGAGCCCCCGGCGTCGAACCCCGCCCCGCACGATTTGGATCACAGCGGCCCGCGCGCCCGGTTTGCGATCGACGGCGGCGCCATGGACGGATTCGACCCGCTGGGGATGGTCCAGTACCAGCCGAGCGACATCCCCGTCTACTGGGCGTACGCGCAGCATTTCGGGCTGGGCGAGAACTTCTTCTCCAGCGCGGCCTCCGGCAGCACGCCGAACCACATCGCGATGATCGCCGGGCAGACCGGCGGCGACGACGACACCGTCCACGTCAGCGGCTGCCTGTCGCCGGCCAACGACGTGGTGCTGCAGCGGGACGCCAGCGGCAACGCGTCTTACGGGCAGCCGTGCTACAACATTCCGTCGATCCCGGCCGAGCTGACGACCGCGGGCCTGAGCTGGAAGTACTACGGCGTCGCGCCGATATGGGACGCGCCGCAGTACATCCAGGCGCTCAAGAACTCTCCGCCGGTGCAGACCACCCAGATCCTCACCGACATCAAGAACAACCAGCTGCCCAACGTCAGCTTCGTCACCCCCGGCCAGGACTCGCAGGCCGACCACCCGCCGCAGCCGACGCAGCCCGCGCAGAACTTCGTCTCCTCGATCGTCAACGCGATCATGAAGAGCCCGGCGTGGTCATCCACCGCGATCTTCGTCACCTGGGACGACTTCGGCGGCTGGTACGACCACGTGCCGCCGCCGGTGGTCGACGGCATCGGCCTGGGCCCCCGGGTGCCGCTGCTGGTCATCTCCCCCTGGGCCAAGCCCGGTTACCTCGGCGCCAACCAGGGCGAGTTCGCCTCGTTCGACAAGTTCATCGAGGAAACGTTCGGCCTGCCCAGCCTGGGCGCACGAGACAGCCTGCCCGGCACCTCGGACCTCATGGACTTCTTCAACTTCACCCAGACACCCGATCCGACGCTGATCGAGAAGGCGCTGCCCTACTCCAAGGTGCTGTCGGTGCCCATCACCGCCAGCGAGGTGGCCGTCGGCGGGCACCCCTCGTCGGTGAACCCGCCCTCGGGAGGCCCGGACACGCTCTTCACGTTCGAGGTCATGTATCAAAACTCCGCGACCCCGACGGTGCACAACGTCGTCATCGACGGCAGCACCACGATCCCCATGACCTTCCAGAAGATGACCGGCAAATTGGCGGAATATACGGCGACCACCAAGCTGCCGGCGGGCCCGCATACATACACGTTCCAGTTCAGTGCCGGATCCCAGTCCTGGCAGCTGCCGCTCAACAGCGTTCCCTTCAGCGGCCCGCAGGTGCTGCCGTTCGACATCACCTCGTTCAAGGTGACGCCCAACACCGGGGCGCAGCAGCTCGGCCAGCCGGTCACCTTCAGCTGTACCTATACCTCCCCGGCCGGACTGACCCCGGTGACCGCGCAAATCGTCATTGACGACAAGGCGTACGCAATGACCGCGACCGGTGGCACCGCCCAGACGGGCATCCATTACCAGTACACGGCGTCAAATCTGGGCCAGGGGACACACCAATTTGAGCTGCAGTTCGACGACGGCAGCGGGCTGCGGACCATCCAGGAGTACAGCGTCGATATCACGCCCATCTACCTGCGGAACTCCGTGGTGACCCCGACATCGGGCAACTCATCCACGCCGTTCACCTTCACCACGATCTACTACGGAGCGAACTCGCCGACCGTGGCCGATGTGGTGATCGACGGGACCTCCTACCCGCTGTCCTACGTGTCGGGCAGCCCGGCCACCGGGGCGACGTACTCGGCGACGCTCACGCTGCCATCCGGGCAGCACTCCTTCGCCTTCTACGTCAACGACGGGACCAACGCCTGGAGCGATCCGGTCACCCCGGGCGTCTACACCGGCCTCACGGTCTCTGTGAAGGGCGCGCGCGCGGTCAGGTCGCGCATCCGGGCGCTGCGCCCGAATATCGGGCCCTACCCCTACAACCCGCCGTGACCCGGAGGAGGGCATCCGTGGTCGGAATCACTCATCCATAGGCGCGGAAACACCCCGGCCGCCGTTGCGGGCAACGGCGGCCGGGGTGTTCGGTGAGGTGGGTCAGGCGGCCGGTCCGTTGGCGAGGACCAAGGTCGCGGAGTGCGTCTGGCCGAACTGGTCGGTCCAGCCGATGGGCACACTGTCCCCCGGGTGGTGGGGCTCCAGCGCGGCCTGGAGCGCGGAGGGAGAGGAGATCTGGTGACCGTCGGCCGAGGTGATCACGTCACCCTGGGCGAGCCCGGCGCGGTCGGCGGGCAGGC
>Ga0318526_10000260_pt1 | contig 10228 bp, 9 predicted proteins | sample GRESIP052b4f24_FD_203491 | JGI IMG/M metagenome (GOLD analysis project Ga0318526, IMG submission 203491) | Tropical soil microbial communities from Luquillo Experimental Forest, Puerto Rico - GRE.SIPMG.052b4f24 | ecosystem: Environmental > Terrestrial > Soil > Tropical forest > Bulk soil...
CGACGTCGCTCTTTGCCATTTCGCGTCCTTGAAATTCCGGCTGGCGTCCGCCGACATCAGCGCCCGGTCGTCCTGATTTTCTTTCTGATCTTGCGGCGGGTCTTCGCTGGCCGCTTGCTGATGTTCCGGAGGGGCCTTCTCCCGACCTTGAGAGGCGCCTTTCGGGCGGATCTCAATAGTAGCCGCAATGCCTGCGTGGCGTTTTCGTCGAGCGATAAATTGCGCCGCAACGCGACGCCATAATATTTGCGCGCCGCTGCAGAGGAAATCAGACCCTCGGCAACGTCGTTTTGAACCAACGCCGGCTCACGATCCAGCGGATCGCCCCAGCCGCCGCCGCCGCCCGTGCGCACGATCGCGGCGGCGCCGATCGGCACTGGGACATGCGCGCCCGTCATGACGGTGAAGGTCGTTTCACCCGGGCGGCGCAGCAGATAGCCGCCGGCCTCGCCCGCGGTGCCGCCCCAGATACCCCAGGGCGGGCAATGTTCGCGCCGCGCGTGCTCGAAATTCCATTTGCCTTCGACCAGATTGCGCACCCGCAGATCGATGCCGAGGCCGCCTCGAAACCTTCCCGCGCCGCAGGAATCAGGCCGCAAGGCCCGGCTCTCGATCAGAACCGGACATTTGAGCTCGATGCCCTCGATCGAGGCATTGCGGACGTCGCCTTGACAGACAGAAACGGTGCCGGATTCGCCGTCTTCGGCCGGCCGGCCGCCCCAGCCGCCGCCTTCAATGCTTTGTACCACGAACCGGCGCTTGGATTGGGGATGCACGCCGAAAAACACCACCGCGCCGCCGAGCAGTGCGTGATGACCTGCGGGCACTTTGTCGGGCATGGCGCGGCCGAGCGCGGTGACAATCGTGTCGACGACAGTCGGCACGATGACGCTCCAGCTCGACATTGGCGCCGGATAGCGCGCCATCATGACGTTGCCCTCAGGCACGATCACGTCCAGCGCGCGAAATGAGCCCTCGTTGACCGGATCGAGCGGGCCGGTGAGCGCCTTATAGGCCACCCGCGCTCCGGCAAGCGTCCGTGAATTGATCCCGGCCTTGCGCTCCGACGCGCAGCCGGACAGATCGATTGTCATGCTGCCGGCCTTGATCGAGACCTTGACATGGATCGGCACAGGAACGTCCTTGAGCACCCCGTCGTCGTCGATTGAAGCCGACGCCTCATACAGTCCGTCGGGCAGCCGCGCGACCACGTTGCGGCATTTCTGTTCGGTCTCATCGAAGATTTGCGCGATCGCCGCGAGCATGGTCTCACGGCCGTATCGCTCGAACAGCTCGTCCATGCGCCGCGCTGCAAGGCGACAAGCCGCCATCTGAGATTTCATGTCGCCGAGCGAGGATTCCGGAAAGCGGATATTGTCCTTTATGACGCGGTAGAGCGTTTCGTTGAGTTTGCCTTTCTCGTAGATTTTGAGCTGGTCGAGCTGCAACCCTTCGAGCCAGGGATCCGCCACCTGCGGACCTGCGCCAAAACCGGTCGACGTGCCGCCGACGTCAATCCAATGCGCGCGCACCATCATGAACATCAAGAGTTCGCCGCGATAGAAGTACGGCGTGTAGATCACCACGTTGTTGAGGTGCTGACCTGCCACCGCTTGATGATTAGTGATGATCACGTCGCCAGGTTTGAAACCGCCGGCGCCGTAACGCTTCATGCCGTCGACGACGAGCACGCCAAGATCGGCGACGAAGTGCGAAACGCCCCCGACATTCTGGGAAATCAATTCACCTTTGGGATTGAGGAGTGCGGTGCAATAGTCGCGCACCTCGTAGATCATCATGTTGTAAGAGGTACGCTGCAAATCGGCGGCCATTTCGTTGGCGACGGCCGGCAGTGCGTTGCGGATCACCTCGAGCGTGACGGTGTCGAGCTTCACGAAGCGCCTCCAATCGAGACAATCAGTTCGCCCGAGGGCGCCACTTCGCAGCGATCGCGCTCAAACAGCACTGTTGTCGTGCCGTGCTCCTGGATCAGCGCCGGGCCGGCGATCTGCGCGCCGGCGCCAAGGTCTTTGCGCCGATAAAAACGCGCTGCCAGTGGCGTCGCGGTGGAACTGAAATAGACCTCGCGCTCGCCCGCGACCGTCGCCGCCCCGTCTGCTGCGAGGCTCGGAAATCGAAGCTTTGGCCGCTTGCCGATGGCGCTGAGCCGTAGATTGACAAGCTCGACCGGTTCCTCCGGCGAATGATGCGCATAGCGCTGCCTATACAGTCGATCAAAAGCGCTCCGGATGGCCTGCCGGTCACCGCGTCTTAGGTCCGCCAGTTGCACCGGCACCGACAGGGTGAACTCCTGACCAACGTAACGCAGGTCGAGCTGGATCTGATATTCCGCCACCGTGCCATGGCGCAGCGCCGCCTTGGCCTCGGCCACCATCTCGTCGTGCACGGCTACGAGCTTGCCGAGATCGGTGCGCGCGAGGTCGGAATATATGGTGCGAATGAAATCGTGGCGTTCGTCGGCAAGCAACATGCCAAGCGCGGAGAAGTGCGACGGGAACAATGGCACGATCACCGTTGGTATATGAAGTTCGCGGGCGATCGCGCAGACGTGCAGTGGTCCGGCTCCGCCCGAGGCGACCAGGGCGAAGTCGCGCGGATCGTAACCCTTGGCGACGGAGACTTCGCGCACGGCCAGCGACATTTTCGAGTTCGCGATTTCGACGATGGCCTGCGCAGCAGCGATCGTGTCGAGCTCGAGCGGATCGGCGATCTTCTCCTTGATGCCCCGCGCCGCGCCAGGTGCGTCGAGCTTCATGGTGCCGCCGAGGAAATTGTTGGGATCGAGCCGGCCAAGGACCACATTGGCATCGGTGATGGTTGGCTCTGTGCCACCGCCGCGATAGGAAATCGGGCCGGGATCGGCGCCCGCGCTCTGTGGTCCGACCTTAAGCGCACCGACATCGTCGCGCCAAGCGATACTGCCGCCGCCGGCGCCGACTTCGACCACGTCGATCATCGGCAGCATGACAGGATGGCCGCTGCTGTAGCCGCCGACGTAATAGCCTGGCGCCAGTGTCGGCTCGCCGGCGCGCACCAGGCTCGCTTTCGCGGTTGTTCCGCCCATGTCAAACGAGATGACGTTGGGAAATCCAAGCGCGATGCCGACCTGGGCTGAGGCAATGATGCCGCCGACCGGACCGGATTCCATCATCGCCACCGGGCGTTCGGTCGCGATTTCCGGAGTCATCACGCCACCGTTGGAACGCATGATCGACAGATCTCCGGTAAATCCGATGCGGCCGAGACTCGTTTTGAGGCTTTTCACGTAGCCGCCAACCTTCGGTCCGAGATAGGCGTTGACGACGGTGGTCGAGAGCCGCTCGAATTCCCGGTATTCGCGCAGGATTTCGTGCGACAGCGAGACATAGGCGTCCGGTAGGGCCTTCCTGATCATTGCGCCGGCGATTCGTTCGTGATCGGGATTGGCATAAGCGTGCAAAAAGCAGATGGCGACCGCCTCGACACCTTCGTCCTTGAGCATTTTGCAGGCGCCGGAGACGCTGCGTTTGTCGAGCGGCGTTTCGACTTTACCGCCGGCCAGGACGCGTTCGATCACTTCCAGGGTTAATCGGCGACTTACCAAAGGCCGGTGGCGATGAAAGAAAAGATTGTAGGATTCCGGGCGATTGCCGCGGCCGATGATGTAGACGTCGCGCGTGCCTTGCGTCACCACCAGTCCGGTGCGCGCACCATTGCGCTCGATCAAGGTGTTGATAGCGATCGTCGAGCCGTGAATGAACTCGTCGATCTTGCTCGCGTCGAGCCCGCTCTCGCGGATGCAATTGATTACGCCAGCTGTCAGCTCAGCTGGCGTGCTCAGCGTCTTGGCTTGGGCGAAAGCTTGTCTCTGGTCGTCAAAGCCAATCAGGTCGGTGAATGTTCCACCAATATCGACCGCAACAAAGATCATGTCAGCATCTGCGGCGGTGCGCTGGTTTTGCTTTGGGATTTGCGCTTAAGTTGGCGCGGGACGAAACCGGTCCGAACAATATGCGCAATCCGGGAGACGCTCAATGCCACAAAGTTTTCGCCAGATCATCAATGCGGCGGTGGCGGATAAGCGCTTTCTCGTTGTACCGGGCGCGCACGACGCGCTGAGCGCGCGGTTGATCGAGAAAATCGGCTTTGAGGCTTATTTCATTGGCGGTTTTCCGGCGGTCGGCGCGCGCTATGGCGTGCCCGATATCGGTCTTAAGGGCTTCGGTGAAATCTCGGCCTGCGTGCGCGACATCATGGCGGCCTGCAGTCTGCCGGTATTCGTCGACGGGGACGATGGCTATGGCGACGTCAAGAACGTCGTGCACACGGTCCAAAGCTACGAACGCATGGGGGTGAGCGCGATTCTGATCGAAGATCAGCAGTGGCCCAAGCGCTGCGGCCACGTGGCCGGCAAGAAAGTCGTGCCGGCCGAATTGGCCGAAGCCAAGATCCGGGCCGCATGCGCGGAGCGTCTTAATCCCGAGACCTGGATCTTGGCGCGAACGGATGCTCGGGCGGTCTATGATCTGGACGAAGCGATGCGGCGCGCCGAGCGCTATATCCGTGCTGGCGCCGACGGTATTTTCATAGAGGCGCCGCGCAGCGTGAAGGAGCTCGAGATCATCGGAGAGGCCTTCGACGTGCCGCAAATTTGCAATCCGCTCATGGGCGGCCATACGCCCATCCTCAGCATGGCGGAGTTGGCGGCGCTCGGTTTCAATTGTGCAGTGCTCGGACTCGATACGCTCATGCATGCCGCAAAGGCCGTCGAAGCCGTTCTCGTTGACATGAAAACGGGAAGATTCGCACATCGCAATGACGGCATGGATTTTGAGGAATATAAAAAACTCGTCGGCTACGACAATTGGGCGAGCATCGATGAGCGGTTTGCGCCGCGGCAATAGCTTTGGCCGCTTGGCCGCAGCGCAACGACGTCACGCCAATGCCGGCTCGCGCTCTTGTTTCGCCGGCGCCGCATCTTTAAGCCCGAGAATGCGCCGCGCATTATCGTAAAAAAGCTTCTGCTTTTCGGCGGCCGATAGTTCGATCGCGTCGATCAATTTGAGACAAGGCGCCGGATCCCAGCACGGATAGTCGGTGCCATACATCACATTGTCGATCCCGTAATAGTCGATCGCGAATTTGATACCAGCGGAGTGCGGGGACACCGTGTCGGTGAACATACGTTTCATATAGGTCGTCACCGGCTGCGGCAGGTTCGCCGCCTTGGAGTTCTTATCCATTCGCCCGGCCTGATACGGCAGGCTGCCACCGGTATGCGACATCACGATCTTAAGCTTGGGGTGCCGCTCCATCATGCCAGAGAGAATTAGCCGCATCGCCGCAACGCTAACTTCGATAACGCGGCCGAGACTCAAATGCAGGGCGCCGTCATAGCCGTCCAGCATATCCTGGAAAATCACGTCGGTCGGATGCAGGAACAACGGCAGGCCGAGCTTTTCCACATGGGCATAAAATGACTCGAGCCTTTCCGAATCGATCCGAGCATCGTCGCCGACACTGCCCGGCAGATTGACGCCCATCAACCCCAAACGGTTGACAGCGTCATCGACCACTTCGATGGCGGCCCGAGCGTCCTGTAGCGGCACCGCTGCGCTCGCCCATAGACGGCCAGGATATTTCTTTTGCGCGCCGGCCATCTCCTCGTTCCACATCACGGCATAGTCGCGGCCCTCGTCGAGCGGCATGTCGGAGAACGCCACTGAGAAAGGCCCGATCGAGCACACCGCGTCGACCCGGTGCCCGAGGCTGTCCATGTATTCGAACTGCTTATCGAGATCGAACCATTCAGCCCACGAATTAAGATGCTGCCCGCTGCCAGCTCGCCGCGCATAGTCGTAGCCGCCGTTCGTGTTCACGGCAGCGTTAGGAAAATTCTTGCGCTTGCACAGTTTGTCAAAAATGGACCTTGGCCACCAATGGAAATGCGAATCGATGATATGCACGATGGGCTCCCGCGAAACCGCAGATTGTGAGAATCTAGTGAGTGGGGCTGTTTCGGTCAACGCGCCGCCCTGCCTATCGCGTGGCAACTAACGATAACTTCTGCGATGGTTGTGCCAAGTTCCTGCTGTTGAACAGGGCCAATGAAGGAGACGCATGAGCCAGCTTTTCCCGGCCAGCATGCGCTTTGCACGTGAAATCTTTCGCGCGGTGGCGTTGACGGCAGCGCTCGCGACGCCGTCTGTCGCCGCGGAGAGCCTTCGCGTCGCCAAAGTTGTTCCGTTCGCGTGGACTTTTACCCCACTCGATATAGGCATCCAAACCGGCATCTTTGCCAAGCATGGCCTCGATATCGAGGCATCAGCGTCTGCCGGCGATGCCAAACTACAACAATTGCTGACCTCGGGCAGCGTCGATATCGGCATCGGCAGCGGACCGGGCATGGCCTTTAGCGCCAAAGGAGTGCCGGCTAAAGCGGTGGCGGCTATGTACAGTCTGCCGCGAAACATGGCGGTGATGGTCGGCTACGATTCAGACGTTAAAAGCGTCGATGATCTCAAAGGCAAGAAACTGGGCGTCACCACCGTGGGCTCGCTCACCGCCTGGATCGGCCAACGCATCAACGACAAGAAAGGCTGGGGCGGCAACGGCATTGATGTCGTTCCGATCGGCGGCATGCCGTCGTCAAAACCCATCAGATCGACGGCTATATCGGCGCGCTCGAAACCGGTTACGCGCTTGAAGAGGCCAAGGAATGGCGCGTCATCACCACCGCTACTCCGTTCGTCGATCATTTCATCACTCACGTCATCTTCGCCCGCGATGAACTGATCGTGCAGCGTCCGCAAACGGTGCGTGCTTTTCTCGAGGCCTGGTTCGAAACAATCGCCTTCATGAAGAAAAACAAGGATAAATCGGTCGAGATATCGGCCAAGGTGATCGACGCCAGCCCGGCGGTGGCGGCGCGCGTTTATGATGAGCAGATGCAATATTTCTCGACCGACGGCACCTTCGATCCGCAAGCGGTTGCCGTTCTCAAAGAGTCCTATATCGGAATGGGGTTGCTGAAAGAGATTCCCGACGATAAGGCGTTGTTCACGACGCAATTCGTGCCGGTCAAACCCGGCATGTGACGCATGCCTATCCGCTTTGTGATGGCTCGTCGGCGATGAACGGCGCCGCTCCGACCCATGGGCCTTGTTCAAGCGACAGCGCGATCGTCAGTACAAAAAAGCGTCCAGCGGGCATGTCATGATCCGGTGCTCGTGATGATGCAACGGGTGAAAGCGGATAACCGCCGATGCAGCTCTCTGCCATCCAGCTTTCGAGTCCGGCGCCGCGTAGTGCCGCAAGATGCGTCGAAACTTGTTTAGTGAGCGATTGGCCGGCTCGCATCCCGCTAATCAGCTCTTTGAACCAGGCGTCCGCGCCAATAACCGACTGATTGTTCGCGTAAGTGCGCGTGCGCCTGATCCAGCTGCCCTTATAGGCAACGGAGACCCGGACAGCAAAACGAGCCGCTAAGGACGCCGATCGCGATATCCGGTTTAGTCTCCGATCGGCGGCCAGATCAGGCGCGAGCGCGACATAGACTTCTTCGGCACCAGCGAGCCGAATGTGTTTTTCAATCGATCCCGCAAGGGCGCCAGCATCGGCCTGGTCGGCAGTAGAGGCTTGGTCGAGCCCCGCGCACGCGAGCGCGTCTGCCCGCAGCAGCAGCGCGCGTTCGGCTGCATCGATCGCATTGCGGGCCGCGGCGAATTGCGTTGAACCCTCCACCCACGTTGCAGTCGGTGCGGCGGCGGCGAGATCATCGAATAATTCCGATGGCATGCCGTCCAGTTCCAGTATCCCGATCCGTTGTGCCGCCTCTTTGGTTAGGCATTCTGCGATCAGTAGCCCCGGCCGCGGCGTGCTGATGACCTCGCTGACGCGATTGGTCGACCGAATCCACTCCGCCACGCGATTGGATAAAGCCGTCGCAAACAACAGCCTTCCACTCTTGGGCACGAACAACAGACCCTCGGACCAGTAAGGCGTGAAGCCCGTAAGATAATGAACGGCGCTCGGACGCACATTGTTGGTGTAAATGACGAAACCATCGAGCCCGGTATTTGCCATTTGCGCGCGCAATCGGCCGAGCCTGGCCTCGAGCGTAGCGAGCGGCAGCTCCTGCGGATCCCATTTGATCAAACCACGGCGCACGGTTGCGTTCCCGTCAGGCCAGAACGCTGAACAGTTCACGCGGCGTGCCGGTTAGGACCTCGCAACCCGGCCGCGTCACCAATACGCCATCGCCGAGAACAAGATAGCCCACCCCCGGATGGTAGGTGTTCGGATGCACGATCAGCGCCATGCCGGCATTGATTCGGGTCGTGACGGTTTCCAATAGATGCGGCTTGCTATCCGCGAATAAGCCCATGCCATGGCCACGGACGCGCGTGTATTTGCTAGTAGTGTAATCGCCCAGACCATATTTGCGGAACACATCATTTTCCGCGCGCGCAATGTCGGCGGCAGTGACACCGTCGCGCACTCTGGCGATTCCGGCCTCCATAGCTTCGCGATAGATCGCGTGTGCGGCCCGCTGAGCAGGGCTAGGCTCCCCGATAACCAGAGTGCGACAAATCTGAGCGTAGTAGCCGTCGACGCATGGCGTCAGTTCGGTCGTGACCAGATCGCCGCGCTTGAGCGTGCGGCCGCTCGGCGGCGTCATGCCGAGGACGTCGGTACCGCCGACACCGATGATCTGAAAGTTGTCGTCGACTCCCGATGAACGAAAGAAGCTCTCCGTCTCCGCGATCAATTCGTAATCTGCGCGACCGGGCCGCGCAGCGTCGACGAACACGCGATAGCCGCCATCGGCAATCTCGGCCGCGCGGCGAAGCGCCGCTATTTCCGACTTCGTCTTGTCCATCAGGAGACGGTCGACAAACGTGGTCGCGTCCGAGAGATCGATGTCTTTGGTTCGCGCCGCTATTCGGCGCGGCAGCAGACGTTGCGGGGCGGCGCCGACCCGATGGTTGCGTAGCCGGTCGAGCTTTGTGTCGACCGCGGCCATCAGGTCAGGAGCGTAAATGACCTCGAGGTTTGGGCAATCTAGTTCGGCGCGATCGACCTCGAACGGGATGTCCAGATAAAGCGCTACATGCCCGTCTTTGCCGACGATCGCTAAGCCTTGTCCTTCAAGGATACCGAAGTCGGTGGCGTAGCGGAGATAGTCGCCCTGCCAGGCATTCCCATAGACGATGAGGGCGTCGAGTTTGGCGTCCGCCATCGTCGCCATAAGACGCGCGCGACGGTCGCCTGCGATCATACTTCGCCCCACATTCCCGTCCTTATTAAACGATTGCGGAACGCTCGATCTGCGCGAGGTTGGGCACGAACGGTACCTATGTTCTTTGGTTTGAGCTAGACGTGATATCTGATTCAGCCGTGGCCCGACGCGCCTGACGCAGCACGGCGGCGGCGTCAGCGGACGAATTACCGCGCCAAGCGACGATCTGGTCGGGGCAGATCAGTGTGAAACGGGGATTAGGAATCAGCTTGCGCGACAGCAATCCTGAGCCACCCATGTCCGCTTTGGGTCAAAAGCAGACATCGCGGCACCTCCAACCAATGTCCAAAATGGCTTGCGCTACTCAAGGAGATTGCGCCTAGCGTCACCCGCACGGCTGTGCTTCGGAACCCGTCGATTGCAGTTGGAATGGGTCAACTCGGTGCCATTCAGGCAGTGGCGCCATCACTTGGAGTGGAGCTCACTCCAATCGATGCCCGTAACCTGAACGAACTCGAGCGCGCCGTCACAGAGTCTCGCAGGCGCCGAATGGTGGCTTGGTCGTAACAGCCAGTCCAACGGCGCAGGTCCACCGCCACGAACTTATTACACTCGTTGCGCGGCTTCGGCTGCTGCCCGCCGTCTATCCATTCCGCTATTTCACCACCGACGGCGCCCTAATTTCCTACGGTCCAAGCCTGGAGGCTGAACATACCTTCCAGCCAGCTGCGGGTTACGTCGACCGGATACTGAAAGGCGAAAAGCCGGCCGACCTCCCTGTCCAGGCGCCGGACAGATATGAGCTGGTCGTCAACCTCAAGACGGCAAAAGCACTGGGCCTCACAATTCCGCCGTCGGTACTCGGCCGTGCCGATGAAGTGATCGAGTGAATGTCTGCTTTTGGCACAAAGCGGACATCCCGACACGCTCAATCAATGTCCGCTTTTTGGGGTAAAGCGGACATATAACTGCAAGAGACACCTACAA
>Ga0318526_10000265_pt1 | contig 10142 bp, 9 predicted proteins | sample GRESIP052b4f24_FD_203491 | JGI IMG/M metagenome (GOLD analysis project Ga0318526, IMG submission 203491) | Tropical soil microbial communities from Luquillo Experimental Forest, Puerto Rico - GRE.SIPMG.052b4f24 | ecosystem: Environmental > Terrestrial > Soil > Tropical forest > Bulk soil...
GGGGTACCGGGGCTCGACGATCGTCGAGTGGAAGCTCGCGGCGCTCACCGAGGGAACGACGTTCGTCAGTGTCACCGAGTCGGGGTTCGGCGGGAACGGGGACGAGATCGTCGCCGCGGTGATCAACTCGGGACAGGGGTTCACCTGGACGCTCGCCGGTGCGAAGGCGCTCCTGGAGCACGGCGTGCGGTTGAACCTCGTCGCCGACCGCTTCCCCAAGGGGCCGACGATCCCCTACCCCGATGAGTAGAGCGGTCAGCGCGTAACGCCCGGCGTCAGGAGCCGGGTCAGCCAGAGCCGTAGCGCCACCACCGAGGCGAGGAGCACCGCCCCGTTCCCCTGGTGGAGCGTCGTCACCGTGACCTTGACGGTCTCGGAGACGTGGCCGCTCTCCCACGCCCCGCGCACGACCCACGCCGCGAACCCGAGGACGAACTGGAGGACGACGACCCAGATCACGGTGATCCCCGCCCGCCGCAGGACCGGCGAGCTCGAGAAATGACCCCACGTTCGCATCCCGGCCGACATCGTCACGTGTGCCACCACGAGCGCCGCCGCGATGTGGAGCATCAGGCCCATCGCGAGGTGCCGCTGAATCGCGCCGAAGACGATCTGGAGGATCACCGCGACCACCGCGATCGTCGCGCCGCGCCGCGCGCGCGCCGCCCGCTCGGTCGCGATCGGCGACAGGTCCGAGATCCAGGTCGGAGAGGTCACGACCACGATCGCGACGAGCAGCGACAGGAAGATCTGCGCCGTCACCCCGTGGACGACCGCGAGGTAGATGTTCGGCTCGGTGTCCATGCCGAGCGTCGGCTTGCCGGTCACGCGAAGCCCGCCCAGAATCCCCTGGATCACGACGAGGAGGGCCGCCGCGGTCCCCATCAGGCGGACGGGCTTGCGGCGATCGACCGCGATCAGCAGGCCCGCGAGCGTCATCGTCGTCAGTCCCACGAGCGCCCCCAGGAGCCGATGGGCGTGCTCGTAGTAGATCCCGCCCGTCATCCGGGAGAACGGGTACAGGAACATGTTGTACCCGTACGAGTTGGGCCAGTCGGTCACCGCGAGCCCGGCCTTGTTCGAGGTGACGAGACCCCCCGCGATCACGAGCAGGAACGTCGCCGCGACGGCCACGCAGGCGAAGGAGTTCGTCCACGCGCGCCCCGGCGGCCGGGGCCCGCGGCGCGCGCCCTCGGCGGCACCCACCGCGGCGAGCAGCGCCGACAGGGCGATCGACCCCGGGACCCAGATCGCCGCCGACGGCAGGACCCCGTTCGTGCGATCGGCCGCGGACAGGAAGCTTCCCAGCACGAGCAAGTTGAGGAGGCCGGTGATCGCTCCGGCCATCAGACCTGCGCCCATCCCGCGCGACGTGCGCGATCCCGCGACGTAGCCTCCGGCGAGCAGGGCCACAAGGAAGAGGACGAGCACGAGGGGCGCCGGCGCCTGCACGATCGGAAGGCGCGAGACGTAAGCCACCGCCCACATCGCGACGGTCGTCCCGAATCCGATCGCGAGCACGTCGGCGGCGGCCGCGGGGCGGGCTGTGGTGGTGCTCATGCGGCCTCCGGAAACGAGGCCGAGCATTCTAGCGACCGGCCGGGCCTAGCGCGATGCCAGCTGCGGCGCGTTCGCGATCCGCGAGCGCACCCGCTCGATGAAGTCCGGATCGCTCCAGTCCTGGCTCCCCGAAAGCGACGCCGCGATCCGCCCGCCCTCGACGACCAGGTAGGTGCGCGGCACGCGGTACGACGGGTCTATCTTGTCGAAGACCCCGCCCTTGGGCGCGCGGAACGAGGTGAAGGACGACCCGATCGACTTCGCGAACTGGGTGATCCGCGGCCCCGCGCTCTCGTCCTCGACCGAGACGAGGACCAGGCGCGCGCCGGTCTGCTTCTCGAGCGCCGCCCGGGCCTTGAGCAGTCCCGGCAGCTCCTCGACGCACGGCTTGCACCACGTCGCCCAGAAGTGGACGATCGCCGGCTTGTCGAGCATAGAGGAGAGATCGAGGCGCTTGTTGTCGGTTCCCATCAAGGATGCGGCGAGCACGGGCGCCGCGGGCGCATCGGCGGGCTTCGCGTCGTTCGAAGCCGCCTTCGCCTTCGCCAGCTCGGTCGTCATCGCCTGGTCGAACCCCTCCTCGTGCGCGTAGTACCAGATCGCCGTGATCTTCCCCGAGGGCGACACGAAGTAGGTCGTCGGCGTCGAGATGCTCTCGTACAGTTCGCTGACCGCCCCGTCCGAGTCCTCCACGATCGTCCAGGAGATCCCCTGGTCTTTGACGTAGGCCTTGGTGATGTCGCGGTGCGACATCTTTCCCGGCTTGTCCTTCTTGAGCTGGGTCACTCCCACGATGTCCACCATGCCAGGATGCGCGTTCACCCACTTGACCATCTGCGGGATCTCGAGCTGGCAGTGCTTGCACGTCGCCGACCAGATCATCACCATCGCCGGCCGCCCCGACTCCCGCTTCGCGTTGAAGGTGTACAGCTCCTCGGAGCCGAGCTTCTTCAAGGAGAAGGACGGCGCCGTCTTGCCCATCAGCTCCGCCGAGGGGTAGGCCGGGTGCATCTGCTTGATCTGCGGGACCTCCTCGCCGGCCGCCACGCGGTGGAGCACGTCGGAGGCGAGCACGTTGCCGTTGGCGCTCACGAGGTACTGGTCGAGCGCCTTCATCTTCGCCACGACCAGAGCGCCCTTCGCCGAGAACAGCGCCACGTTCGGCACATCGGAGACCGACAGCGCCTCCGACACCACGAACTTGTCGTCGATCAGGAGCGGGAGGTCCTTCGGAAGGTCGAGCATCGAGAACTCCTCGACGATCTCCTCGTCCCGCTGATCGTCGCGCCGCCCCGCGACCGCGTACACTTCGAACTGCGGCGCGTCCTTGGCGAAGATCTTCGCGAACTCGACGAGCGTGTTCTCGGACGGCCGGTAGCCTGGCGCCCAGAAGATCAGCGCGATCGGCTTCCCCTTCCCCAGCCGCCCCGCGCTTGTCGGCGGTGACCTTGCGGAGCGGGCCGGCGAGCTGATAGATCGCCGGGGGTGCCGGTGACGCCTGGGGCGCGCCGGACTGCGGTGCCGGGGCGGCCGGCGGCGCGGCCGCCGCGATCATCGGCGGCACGATCGCCGCGAGACGGACGCCGGACGCGGCCTCGCGCGGCAGGACGACACGGCTCGCCTCTCCCCTGGTGTTCCCTTGCGTCTCGCTTTCGGGGACGGCCGGAAGGAGCGGCCCCCCTTCCTTCTCGATCTTCGAGCGCGCCGCCGCCGCGTCGCGCCTCAGCTCGGCCCGGTACGCCTGCTGCGCCCCGATCGTCACGATCAGCAGCCCCACGAAGACCCCCATCGCCAACCGCAACGTCGCCGGCCGCATCCTCAGGTCGCGGAGCACCTCCGCCGCCAAGGCGCGCGGCGAGCGCATCGCGGCAAGGGCCGCCAGCACCGGTACCGCGATGTTCACCGCGTAGAGGCGCATGCACCACAGGCAGACGAAGCCGATCCGCGACGCCGAGACCCACAGCAGGAAGAGCGAGTAGGCGGTCGTGAGAAGGCCGATGCCGAAGGCGTACGCCAGGAACGCCGGGCGGCGGTGTCCCGCCCACAGCAGCGCCAGGAGGGTCGCGTAGGTCGGGACCGCGTACGCCGCGATCGGGACGTGGAACAGCTCCGACCAAGCGCTCGTGTTGACGACTTCACAGTTGACGGTTTCGGTCTGCGGGCAGTTCGCGAGCGTGACCGACGCGTCGCCGTAGGTCTGGCTCTCGTGGTGCCGCACGAGATAGACCGCGATCGCGAGGCCCGCGACCAGGGCGACGGTCAGAAGGATGCGCGACGTGAGTGCGATCCAGGGGGACTTGACCATCGAGCGCCTCCGGGGGGGTGCAAACCGGTCCATTACACCTTCCGGCAGGGCTTTCCGCAAATATCGGTGGCTGATACCTTCCCCGGGGCATGGACCGAGCCGGCCCGCGCCGTCTGTTCACCTTCCGGAGCGGCGGGTGGGTGTTGACCCTCGCCCTCGCCGTCACGATCGCCGGCACCGCCTGGAACCTCGCGCCGCTCTGGCGGCCGGGGAGGGAGCGGCCGCGCGGGGACGGCCGGACCGCCGCCAGCTACGGCTTCGACCTGACCCGAGCACTCGTTCCGGAGGAACGGATCGTGTCGTCGGGCATGACCGCGGACGCGCTCCCCGCCCTCGTGGAGCCGAAGGCGATTTCGGCCTCCGCGGCCACCGCCCCGGACCCTGCCGGGAGGAAGAAGTACCTGGTCTCGAATGACCTGGTCGTCGGCGTGGTGCTCGGCGGAGAGGCACGGGCGTATCCCCTGCGTCTGCTCGCCTGGCACGAGGTCGTCGACGACTCCCTGGGGGGAGTGCCGCTCGCGGTCACGCACAATCCGCTCTCGTACGGGACTGCGGTCTTCGATCGGAGGGTGGGAGGCGAGACGCTCGTATTCGGAGTGTCGGGACTCGTCTACCAGTCGAGCCTGCTGATGTACGACCGCCGCCCCGGCCACCGCGGCGAGAGCCTCTGGAGCCAGCTCCAGGCCCGCGCTATTACGGGCTCCGCGGCGGCATCGCGTGCTGTGCTGACGCTCGTCCCGTTCGCCCTTTGCCGGTTCGAGGACTGGATCGCCGCCCACCCCGGGACGAGCGTGATCGCACCCGTCGCCGGGGAGGCCGCCAAGTACGAGAGCGACCCGTACGCCTCGTACGTCAACTCCCCTGCGCTTCGCTTCCCGGTCGATCCCCTCCCGTCCCCTGGACCAATTCCGCTCAAGCAGCCGGTCTTCGCGAGCCGGGAGAACGGACGCTGGAGCGTGTTGCCGTTACCGGTGGACCCGTCGGGCTCGCGCTTCGAGGCGGTCGGCCCTAGAGGGGCGACACCGGTGCCAGGGATCGTTGCGTACTGGTTTGCGTGGAGCGCCACGCATCCCGACGGGTAGCAGCCGGAACCGTCTTCACGTACTCGGCGGCCCGGTCCGCTGCGGATTCCCCCGAGCGGATGCAATCGGGAAGCCCCACGGCCCCCGTCGCGCTCCCCCCGAGGAAGAGTCCCGGGTGCGCCTTGACCCGCTCGGCGACGCGAGACACCCAGGCGGCGTCACCGACCGAAAACTGCGGCATCGAGCGCGGGAACCGGTGGACGCGGGCGAGCGCCGGGGCACCGTCGATCGAGAGGACGCGGGAGAGCACCGCGTGCGCCGAGCGCGCCAAACCAGCATCGTCGGGATCGAGTGCCTCCGGCGCGCGCGCCCCGCCGAGGAACACGCGAAGGACGGTCATTCCGGACGGGGATCGTCCCGCGAACTTCTCGCTGACGAAGCTGCACGCCAGGATCGGCAGGCCCTCGGTGCGCGGCACGAAGAAGCCCAGCGTGTCGAGCGGTCCGCGGACCGCGTCGCGCGGGTAGGAGAGCGTGACCGTCGCGCAGGTGGCGTACGGAAGCGCCGCGAGGTCGGTCGCGAGCGTAGGATCGAGATCGCGGACGATTCCGGCCGAGGCGTACGCCGGGCCGGCGAGCACCACGGCGTCGGCGGTCAGCGTCTCCCCCCCCGAGAGGCGCACGCTCCACTGGCCCGGCTCGACCGAAGGCAGGAGCCCGGTGACTTCGCAACCGGTGCGAATGTCGCAACCCGGAAGCCGCGCCCGCAACGCCTCGACGATCGATCCGAGCCCGAGACGGGGGGCGACGAAGCTTCCGCGACCCGTGCCGTGCCCGAAGGGGCGCGCGCGCGAGGCCGCCGCCCGACGCAGCGGGCGCGTGATGCTCCCCTCGTTCGCCTCGAGGTCGAGGAAGCGGGGCATCGTCATTCGTAAGCTCATCCGGCTCGCGTCGGCGGTGTAGAGCCCCGCCATCACCGGCTCGGCCACGCGCTCGAGCACCTCGCGTCCGAACCTTCGGCGGACGAACGACGCCAGGCTCTCGTCCTCCACCTCCACCCGCCGCGACGGCACGAGCGGCTCGGCGAGCATCCTCGCCTTGCCCCACCACGAAAACAGCGGCGAGCGCAGAATCGGGGCGAGGCGCGTCGGGGCCATCATCAGAAAGCCTTCGGGGATCTTGAGCAGGCGGCCCCGGTGAAGGATCGCCGTCCCGTTCCCGCGCTCCGAGAGATCCTCCAGCTCCCCGGCGATCCCCAGCCGCTCGCACAGCGCGACCCCCCACGGCTTTTGCGTGAGTAACGTGTCGGGACCCCCTTCGATCAAGTAGTCGCCTGCCCGTTCGGTCCGGATCTGGCCGCCTATCGCGGTGGCCGCCTCGAGGACGACGACCGACGTCTCGGGCAAGCTTCCGGCCCGGAGCTCGACCAGGCGGTGCGCCGCCGCGAGGCCGGTGATCCCTCCGCCGACGATCGCGATCCGCGCCCGCTCGCGTCCCGGGCTCATGGCGTGCGCACCGGAACCTGCGGCCGCAGCCATGCCGATGCTTCGCGGGCGATGGTCAAGACGCCATCGGCCCAGCGATCTTCGGCGTTGACCGCGGGGACCACGTCGAGCCGCTCCCCTCCCGCCTCCCGGAAGGTCTCCACGGCACGGATCCCCAGCTCCTCGAGCGTCTCGAGGCAGTCGGCGACGAAGGCCGGGCTGAGGATCGCGGCGCGCTTGATCCCGCGCCCGGGAAGCTCCTGGAGGACCAGGTCGGTGTACGGCTTGATCCACGGCGTGCGGCCGAGACGGGACTGGAAGCAGACGATCCGGCGGTCCTCCGGCACGCCGAGCCGGTCCGCCAGGCTCCGCGCGGTGGCCAGGCACTGCGCCCGGTAGCAATTCCGGTTTGCCTGGACGATCGCGTCGCAGCAGTCCGCCCTCTTCAGGCAGTGCGCGCCCGTGTCGTCGCTCTTGACGCAATGGCGCTCCGGCAGCCCGTGGAAGCTGAACAGGACCGCGTGCGGATCCCCCGCCTCGAGGATCGGCTTCGCCACCGCGGCGCACGCATCGATGTAGGCCGGGTGATCGTAGAACGGCGGAACCACGTGCAGGTACGGCGTGTTCCAGCGCCGTCCCGCCTCCTCGAAGACTTTCTCGATCGACGAGCCGGTCGCCGCCGAGCTGTACTGCGGGTAGAGCGGAAAGACCACGATCCGGTCGACCCCGGCCCGGCGAAGCGACTCGAGCGCCGAGGCGATCGACGGTTTTCCGTAGCGCATCGCGATCTCGACCGTGACCGTCGCACCCGCCCGCGCGCGGACCTTCGCGGCGAGGTCGATCGTGTTGACGAGAAGCGGCGAGCCCCGGCCGGTCCAGATCTTCGCGTAGGCCTCCCCGGATTTCTTCGGCCGGAGCGGGAGGATGATCAGATTCAACAGGAGAGCGCGCTGCCACGAGGGGATGTCCAGAACCCGTGGGTCGGAGAGGAACTCACGAAGGTACGGCCGGACGTCGGACGGTGCCGCGCTCTCGGGCGTGCCGAGGTTGATCAGGAGCAGTCCGGCGCGGTCGTGCGGGGCCATCGCGGGAGTCTACTCCCGCCGGCGGGCCTCGCGCAGGACGTGCTGCGCGCGATTGAAGACCTCATCGAGTCCCATTTCATCGGTCCCGTAGTACCCCCGGATCCGGCCGTTGCCGTCGACGAGAACCACCTGTCCCGTATGCGCGATGTCGATCGGTTCCGGTGGGGCCGTCGCCGCGCGGACCATCGGCGTCTTGAACCCGTCGACGACGAGCGCCCGCACGCGCGCGGGGTCCCCGGTGACGAGGGTCCAGCGGGCCGGGTTCGCGCCGATCCCGCGGGCGTACTCCTTGAGGACCTCCGGCGTGTCGTGCTCCGGGTCGACGCTGATCGACACGAGCCGGACGCCGGTGACCCCGTTCTTGTCGAACCCCTCGGCCAGCCTCGCCATCCCGCGCATGATCGCCGGACAGATCGACCGGCACTGAGTAAAGAAGAAGGAGACGACGTACACCTGACCGTGCAGCTCGCGGCTCCCGAACGGCCGGCCGTCGGCGTCCACCAGGCTCCAGTCCGGGAGGGTCGCGAGCACCGGCGGCGGCTCGGGGACGTGGCGCAGGAGCGGCCGCAGCGCGGTCAGGGTGACGATCCCCGCGAGGAACGCCCAGAAGAACGGGCTGCGCAGCGGAGACTTCACGACACGGGATCGGGGCGGCGGGACAGCTCCTCGAGGACGCGCGAGTACCGGAACTGCCGGAGGTTCTGCCGCGCGTTGAGCAGGATCAGGAGGACGATCACCATTCGCGGCCCGATCGGAAACGACGGGTCCGTCGCGCGCCGGTAGGCGTAGTAGGCGCCAAGCGACCCCGCGATCGCCAGCCCCGCGATCGACAGGGTGAGGAAGAGGCCGCGGCGGCGAATCGCGCGCTCGACGAACCCGCGCTCGCTCTCGGTCACTCCGGCGTCCAGTTCCCGTGCAGGTGGCGGTCCACGGACCAGGCGCCCGGCCCCCAGATCAGGAGGACCACGAGGAGGAAGAGGACGAGCGCCGTGAACTCGAGCCCCTGATTCTGCGTGAAGAGACCCTGCTCGAAGTAGACGAAGAAGACGGCGCCGAACAGCACGGGGATGTTCGCCAGGATCGCCGTCCGCGTCCACAGGCCCACCGCCATCATCAGACCGCCGCCGATGTGCGCGACCGGGATGTAGTGCGACAGGAAGAAGGAGAGGGGCTCGAGGTGGCCGGACTTCATCAGGAGCGCCGAGAGTCCCGGCATGTCCCCCAGGAACAGGACCCCCTTCACGCACAGACCGATGCCCAGGTAGATCCGGAGGAGGTCGAAGCAGATGTCCTTGTGGGCCTGGAGGCCGTGAAACTGACGCGTCAGCCAGCGTTCCATGTTCATCCTCCGAGCACACCCACCGGCGAGGCCGGGCGCCGGATTATATGCCCGTACGGCCGCAAATTACGGGCTTTTCCCGCTTGACCCCCGCCCGGGCACCCCCTTAGACTCCGCGGGACCTACAGGTGATCCCGCTTGGCGCAACCCTTCCCCCGCTGGCTCAACAAGCTCCCGCTGTACGCCGCCGCGGGGGGGGTGCTCTTCCCCGTTCTCGCGATCGGCGGTATCTGGTACTACGGGTCGCCGAAGTACACCGACGTCGGCTACCGGCCGATCCAGCCGGTTCCCTATAGCCACAAGCTTCACGCCGGCGAGCTCGGCCTCGACTGCCGTTACTGCCATGCCTCGGTCGAGGTCTCCGCCGTCGCGAACATCCCGCCAACCCAGGCCTGCATGAATTGCCATCGCCTGGTCAAGCGGGACAGCGAGAAGCTGGCGCCGATCCGGGACAGCGCGTCGACCGGCCGCCCCATGCACTGGATCCGTGTCCACAAGCTCCCCGACTACGCCTATTTCCAGCACCGGGCTCACATCGCCGCCGGGATCGGGTGCGTCACCTGTCACGGCCGCATCGATCAGATGGAGGTCGTGACCCAGATGCAGCCGCTGTCGATGAGCTGGTGCCTCGACTGCCACCGCGACCCGGATCGCTACCGGCGCCCCGTCTCCGAGGTCACGAACATGCGGTGGACGCCGCCGAAGGACGCCGCCGCCCTGGCGGCGTCGCTCTCCCGCGAGAGGCCGGTTCATCCTCCCGTCAACTGCTCGGGGTGCCACAGATGAGCAAGCGCTACTGGCGATCGACGGAGGACCTCGCCGGGACCCAGGAGTTCGAGGAGCGGCGCTCTCGCGAGTTCCCCGAGGGCGCGTCGGAGCTTCCCGAGGGGGTCACGCGCCGGGAGATGCTCACGCTGCTCGGCGCCTCACTCTCGCTCGCGGGGCTCGCCGCATGCCGCCGCCCGGTCGAGAAGATCGTCCCCTACGTCACCGCTCCCGAGGAGGTGATCCCCGGCGTGCCGCGCCGCTATGCGACCACCATGCCGTTCGGGAGGAGCGCCTACGGGCTCGTCGTCGAGAGCCACGAGGGGCGGCCGACCAAGATCGAAGGAAACGAGCTGCACCCGGTCACGCGCGGCCGCTCGAACGTGCGGATGCAGGCGTCGATCCTCGGCCTGTACGACCCCGACCGGTCGCAATCGGTGCTCCATGCCGGAACGCCCGCCGCTTGGGCCGACTTCACCGCCGCGTGGACGGAGCTCGAGAAGGGACACAAGGCCAACGGCGGCGCCGGGCTTGCAGTCCTGACCCTGTCGTACGCCTCGCCGACGATGGCGCGCGTCATGGG
>Ga0318526_10000276_pt1 | contig 9939 bp, 9 predicted proteins | sample GRESIP052b4f24_FD_203491 | JGI IMG/M metagenome (GOLD analysis project Ga0318526, IMG submission 203491) | Tropical soil microbial communities from Luquillo Experimental Forest, Puerto Rico - GRE.SIPMG.052b4f24 | ecosystem: Environmental > Terrestrial > Soil > Tropical forest > Bulk soil | place...
ATCATCGTCGTAGCGCCCGCCGAGGTACCAGTAGAGCTTCGGCGTGATGTTGTAGTTACCCTGCAGGTACGCAGCCCAGGCCTGGGCGGTAGTCTCACCCCTGGTCGAGCCGTAGAGGCCATCGACGCCAAACAGCAGCTTCCAGTCCCCCATTACATGCGCGGCATGGAGCAGCAGGTTTCCGGCGCCGTTGTCGGTGTTGCCCCCGGTCTTGGTATAACCGAGTACGCTGCGAATGGCCCAGGTGGGGTCTCCCGGGCCGATGGGGCCGGTATCCGCCGCCGCGGCGACGCCCGCCAGGGCACTCAGCGCGGCGAGACTCAGCAAAGCTCGAGCACGCATCCCTAACCTCCCTGTCGGGGTTATGTCACCTCGGGCACCTTACCGAATGGGCGGGCGGAGCGCTTGAAAAGCACCGCCGCCTGCCTCATGAGGTATGCTGCAGGCGTGAACCTGACGGGGGCGACCGGTTTCGACGTGGGTTGCGAACCTTCAGGGGCGTACCGAGGCGCAGTACCCTCGTAAATACTGCTGCAACTCATAGTTGCCAACGACGACAACTACGCTCTGGCTGCCTAATCGCAGCTGACCTCTGTCCGGCTCGTGCCTGTGCGACCGGTTCAGGGGACGCGTTCACAGGATCGCGCTCCGGCGTTGCGGACAGGCCGGAGCGTTAAGAGTCACTGGCCGCTGGCGTGGCGTCTTCCCTGCTCCTCGGGTAGCGTCGCGCGAGAAACAAAGAGAGAGCTACGTACGTAGATCCTGAAGTCTAGGACTTACGGACGGGGGTTCGATCAAAGGGTCGCGCCGGGCCGAGAGGCCCGGATGACAACGGAGCTCACATCGGCGAAACCTGACGGCGTCCTCATTGCGAGGGCGGCATGGCAACGCCGAGGGGTAGGAAGAGGGCCAACCTCAGGCCTGCCCTGTAGAGACTCATAGACTCACCGACGGCACCGTTGCCTTGGGTGGGCACTAGGATCCGGTTGACTGCCAAGCCGGATAAAACGCTCCGCATCCATGGTTGCCGCGTGGGCTTCTGTGGATGAAGGCATAGTCCAGCCCGTGGCGAAAGCCATGGAACTCGCTGTCCCCCCGCCTCCACCAACCTCGGCAGTTCCCGGCGCCTGCGGCCGGGAACACTTTTCCTGCCCCGACCTGGGCATTTATTGTTAAGCGGTAGTTCAGTCGCTGCCCGATATCACAGCGTGGAAGCCGGGACTACACTCACCTCGACGACAGCAAAGGCAAGCGCAAGACGGCCGCATGGCAACAAGAATAACAAACGGGGGGCGCGTCACCGTCCCCAGGCGGGTGCGCGCCGCACTGCGACTCTCACCGGGCGATGCCGTGGAATTTCGTCTCAATGGCAACGGCGAGTTCGTCCTCCGCAAGGCGTCGGTGATCGCGCCCGCGGGACGGCACGCGACGCGAGGCATGCCGCCGCGCGTCGCAGCACAGATGCGTCGCCGCGCCGCCGAGCTCCTCGCGCTCCTGCGCGGGCTGGATTGAGGCGCGCCGCCGCCCGTGCGGTCGAGCGCAGACTTCAGGTCGGGCAGCCGCTGCCGCGGCCATCGAACGAGGTGAGCGGTCCGTAGAGGTCGGGGCGCCGATCGCGGAACACGAACCAGTTGTCGCGCAGCTGCGCAACCGCGGTCAGATCGAACGTGTGCGTCAGCACCGCCTCGCCTTCCTCCTGCGCCTCGTCCACCTTGGCGCCCGTGGCGTCCGCGATGAACGACGATCCGTAGAACCGGATGTAGAGACCCTCGGGATCCTGGAGCGAGCGCTCGAGCCCATAGCGGTTCGCGGCGATGAGCGGCGTCATGTTGGCGGCCGCATGGCCCTGCTGGGTGCGCTGCCAGTGGTGGCGCGAATTGACCGGCAGCGCCGGAGGCGGCTCGCTGCCGATCGCCGTCGGGAAGAAGAGCAGCTCCGCGCCCATCAGAGCCATGACGCGCGCGGTCTCGGGAAACCACTGGTCCCAGCAGATGCCGACCCCGATGCGCGCAAAGCGCGTGTTCCACACCCGAAAACCGGTGTCACCCGGGGAGAAGTAGTTCTTCTCCTGATAACCCGGCCCGTTGGGGATGTGCGACTTGCGGTACACGCCGAGATTGCTGCCATCGGCGTCGAGGATGGCGATGGAATTGAAGCGTGCAGCGCCGGCGTGCTCGAAGAAGCTGATCGGCAGCACGACGCCGAGCTCGCGCGCCACGCCCGAGAAGTGCTGCACGGCGGGATCCCGCGCGAGCTCGTGTGCGAGCGCGAGGTGGCGCACGTCCTGCTCGATGCAGAAGTAAGGCGTCTCGAACAGCTCCGGGAGGAGGATGATCTGCGCCCCGCGCGCGGCGGCGTCCCGCACCAGGCGCTCGGCGCGGGTGATATTGGCCTGCCGGTCCCAGCCGCAGGCCATCTGCACGGCCGCCACCGTCACGGGCCGGGGTGTCTGCCGAAAATGCTCTGGCTCGCCGGACATCGAATACCTGCCTGTCGCTGCGGCTGCGGGTGGCCGCGAGGGATTCTACCGGCTCGCTCCGGGCTTGCGCTGCGCCAGCGAGCGCTCGACCTGCCCGGTGATGCGCATTGCGGTCTCGAGTGCCACGAGCCCGGCCTCCCCTGGAACGACCGGTGCGCGACCGCTGCGGATGCAGTCGAGAAAGGAGTCGATCTCGGCCTTGAGGGCATCGCCGGGCTCGAGACTCTGCTCCTCGATGGTCACCGGGAGCGGCCCCGGCCCATCGGCCGCGGAGCGCTTGCGGATCACCGTGAGGATTTTCTGCTGCAGGTCGAGGGAGAGATAAGCGTCGTCCTCGAAGATGCGGAGCTTGCGCTCGGTCTTGACGCTCACGCGCGAGGCCGTGGTGTTCGCGATGCAGCCATTCGCAAAGCGGATGCGCGCGTTGGCGATGTCGATCCCCTCGGAGAATACCGGCGTGCCGATGGCGTCGATCGCCTCGATCGGGGCGCCGACGATCGTCTGCACGATGTCGATGTCGTGGATCATCAGGTCGAGCACGACGTTCACGTCGGTGCCGCGCTCGCGATAAGGGGCAAGGCGATGACACTCGACGAAGCGCGGCGAGCGCAGGTAGGGCTCGGCGGCGAGGACTGCGGAGTTGAAGCGCTCGAGGTGACCTACCTGCAGGATGCGCTGCACGCGGGCGGCGAGTGCAATGAGCTCGCGAGCCTCGGCGGGAGTCTCGGTGATCGGCTTTTCCACCAGCACGTGGGCGCCGGATTCGAGGAAATCGCGAGCGATGGCGAAGTGCGCCGGTGTCGGCGTCACCACGCTCACCGCATCGACCTCGCCAAGAAGGCTGCGGTGCCCGGCGAGCGGCCGCGCAGCGAGCTCCGCGGCCACCTGCTCGCGCGCCTCGGGGCGCGAGTCCACCACCGCAACCAGCTCGCACCCCTCGGCCTGGGCATATTTCTGCGCGTGAAAACGCCCGAGGTAACCCACGCCAATCACGGCGGCTCTGATTTTCTGCATCGCAACGGTATTATGCCCGCACCCATGTCGAGTCCGCCCCCGAGACACACGAGCGCACCCCCCCTCGGGCGGCTGCACGACCTGCCTCCTGAGAGGCCGCGGGTCGTGCTCCCTGACGAGGTGGAGCGTCCTCCCCGGCTGCCGCCGCGCCTGCGGCGCGAGCTCATCGTCCTGGGAGTCCTGCTGCTTTTCGGCCTGATCGGGGCGCCGCTGCTCATTTGGACGGCGGGCAACCGCTGGCTCGGGCCCTACACCCACGGGCAGAATCCCCACGCGGGCCCGCTCGCCCTGCTGCAGGACTATGCCCAGAGCCTGCTGCACGGGTCGGGGGTGTTCTGGGCCGTGGCGCTCGGGCCGGTGGCGCTCGTACTGCTGGTTCGGCTGTTCATCCAGCTGGTGAGAATCTCCGGCCGGCGCCATGACCGCGAGGACGATGAGACCCCGGTCGGCGGGCAGCGCGGGAGACACTAGAAACCCGCGAGAGCCGCCCCAAGATCGGGCGGGATGGCCGGTCAGGGGCCGGTTTTACTCATTTCGGCCAGTAGAGCCACACCGTGAGGGCGAACATCGCAAGCGTGGCCGCATGAGCCGCCAGCCGCCAGCGACGCTCGCGCTGTTCCCCGTAGAAGCTGGCAGCCGTGATCGCCGCAAAAGCGGTGAATACCAGCACCGCGCGCACCAGCGCGGCGTGCTCGGGCGCAAAACGTGCCTGCTCGGCGGGCAGGAACAGGATCACAATCCAGGTGAGCAGGAGCCCCGAGGCCAGGGCGACCGCCGATCCCATCAGAATGGCCAGGAGCGCCGCCAGGGGCCGCATATGTCCGTGAGTGCACTACTTGCTGAGATGAACGGCTCGCTCTAGCCTTGCTCTAAGAATCTACCCAAAGCCACGAGTCTTACAATGCCTTTAATGCTGCGCCGATCATCGGGATGGATAACTGCCGCCGCTCTTGCGGTCATGGTGCTCGCCTTGGCGGGATCGGTGCAGGTGCCGGCCAACACCTCGCTCCTGCCACCGGGGTCGATCATCCCGAGCGACACCCAGCGCGCCACCGCGCGCAAAATCGGTCGCATCCTCGAGGACCAGCACTACAGCCGCGCGGCCATCGACGACAAGATGTCGGATGTCGTCTATGAACGCTACCTCGAATTCCTCGACGGTCAGCGCAGCTACTTCCTCGTGTCGGACATCAACGAGTTCAACATCTACCGTTTTCGCTTCGGCGACATGATCCGCACCGGCAACATCGATCCGGCCTATGTGATCTTCGCGCGCTTCCAGCAGCGCAACCGCGAGCGCATGCAGCACGCACTAACGCTGCTGCAGACCGAGCCCGACTGGACGTTGAACGAGACGTTCGAGTTCGACCGCACCAAGGCCGCCTGGCCCGCCGATCAGGCGACGATGGATGAGCTGTGGAGGAAGCGCGTGAAGAACGACGCGCTGTCGCTGATGCTCACCGGCAAGAGCTGGCCCGAGGCGGCTGACATCCTGCGCAAGCGCTACGAACGCGTGCTGCGTCGCGTCGATCAGGTGACCAACGAGGACGTGTTCGAGAACCTGATGAACGCCTACGCGCGCGCCTTCGATCCGCATTCGAGCTACTTCTCCCCGCGCAGCTCCGAGGAGTACCGCATCCAGATGAGCCTCAACTACGAGGGCATCGGGGCATCGCTGCAGCTGGTGGACGAGTACGTCACCATCATGAACGTGCTCGAGGGAGGGCCGGCGGCGGTGGCGGGCACCCTCAAGACCAACGATCGCATCGTGGGCGTCGGACAGGGTCACGATGGTGCCTTCACCGATGTGATCGGCTGGCGGCTCGATGATGTCGTGCAGCTGATCCGGGGCAAGGCCGGCACCACGGTGCGCCTGCAGGTGCTGCCCGCGGGCGCCACTCCCGGCAGCGGGGAGAAGGTACTGGAGTTCGTGCGCAACAAGGTCACGCTCGAGGCGCAGGCCGCGCACAAGGACGTGAAGAGCATCGTGCGCGACGGCCGCACGCTCAAGATCGGCATCATCACCGTGCCGGGCTTCTATCAGGACATCGCGGCGCAGAACGCCGGTGACCAGAACTACCGCAGCACCACGCGCGACGTGCTGAAGCTCCTCAACCAGCTCAAAGCCGAGAAGATCGACGGCCTGGTGATCGATCTGCGCAACGACGGCGGCGGTTATCTGCCGGAGGCGACCGCGCTCACCGGGCTGTTCATCGATCATGGCCCGGTCGTGCAGCTGCGCGACACCGCCGGGAGGCTCGAGGTCCTCGATGACCCGCAGAGCGGCCCCGCCTACGACGGTCCGCTCGCGGTGCTGGTCGACCGGCTGAGCGCCTCGGCGTCGGAGATCTTTGCCGGCGCCATTCAGGACTACCACCGCGGCGTGATCATCGGGCAAACCACCTTCGGCAAGGGCACCGTGCAGAACCTGGTGTCGCTCGACCGCTGGTCGACGGATAAGACCGACAATGGCCAGCTCACCGTGACCATCGGCAAGTTCTACCGCGTCACGGGCGAGAGCACCCAGCATCGTGGCGTCCAGCCGGACGTACCACTCGCCTCCGTGCTCGACACCAAGGAGATCGGCGAGAGCGCGCTCGAATCCGCCCTCCCCTGGGACCGCATCGCCGGTGTCCCGTTCAAGGTGAGCGCCGCACCCGCCCCGCCGGTTGCTGCGCTGGCCACCGAAGAGGGCGAGCGCGCGCAGCACGACCCGGACTACAAGTGGCTGGTGTCGGACATCGCCGCGATCGACTCGGCACGCGAGCAGCACAGCGTGTCGCTCAACCTGAAGACGCGGCGCGAGGAGCGGGCGCGCATGCAGAATGAGCGTCTCGAGCGCGAGAACAATCGCCGTGCGGCGAAGAACCTGCCGCCCCTGAAGAGCATGGAAGAGCTGGAGAAGACCAAGGACGAGGCCTCTGACGTGGTGCTCGAGCAGGCCGCGCAGGTCATGGCGGACATCGTGACGGGCGCCCGGCCGCACACCCCACAGCAGAAAACCGCACTCGCGAACGACGCAGCGCATCCGCAATAGGCGGCGGGGTGCTTCAGCGCAGCAGCACCCTGAACAGGTCCCAGGTGTCCTCGGCGAGCACGTTCGGCAACTGCGCCGCCGGGAGGCCCTGTGCGGGGACGGCGAGCACATCGCCCTCGGAGGGCGCCAGGCACTCCACCTGCGGCGCCGTGTCCTTCGGTCCCCGGTAACGCGCCACCGCCTTCAGCCGCTCGCCGCGCGCACGGATCTCCGCGGCGAGCCCGTCACGCTCAGCGAGCAGACGGTGCGCTCTCGCGATCTCTCCCATCAGCAGCACGCACTCCTTCGGTGTGCCGTAGTCGGCACCCGGCTCGCGGCGGCCGATCGCCTGCCGTGCGAGCTCGACGAGCGGTGTCTTGAGCTCCGTCAGGCGCAGGCACAGCACCTCCGCGCACGCGATCGCCGCGAGGTTGATGGAGCGGCGGGACTGTAGCGACAGTCCCGGGAACTCCGGCGCGCCTTCGAGCGAAATCCCCTCCATGTGCGCCTGGGCCTCGGCAACCGCAGCCTCGGCGCCCGCGAGCGCCGTCTGCGCCGTGCCGATGCGCCGCTCGAGCGAGCGCCGTTTGAAGTAGTGCCAGAAGCGCGTGAGCCTGGTGCGGTCCGCCGCGAGCGCTTCAAGCCGTGCGAGTCCCTCGGCCTGCAGCGCCTGCGCCGCCTGCAGCTCACCCTCGGCACTCTGGCGGCGCGCGAACTGCTGGCTGTTCTGCTGGGCGAGATGCGCGCGCCGCTCGCGCTCGTCCTGCTGCCGCACCAGATCCGCAACGAAGGCACCGACCAGCTCGTGCCCGGTCTGCCACAGGCGGCGCAGCTGGTAGAACACCAGCGCCGGATAGGCGGTGTCGGCGACCCCGAGACGCTCCTCCAGCGTGTCCAGCATCTCCTGCACGCGCTGTGTGGCGCCTTCCTGCTGCTTGATGAGGTCCTTGAGGCGGAAGGTCTCCTCCTGCAGGTCGCCGTAGGCCTTTTTCAGCTCCGCGCGGTTGCGGAACAGGGCCAACACCCGGTGATCCTCTTCGAGCGGGACCTCCGGGGGCCGCAGGCTGAGCTTGAGAAAGCCGAGTTGTCGCAACGCCTTCATGAGGGATGCGGCGGCCAACCGCCACCTCTCATGCGCCGGCGCGTTGCTCCGTGCGGGATGAGAAGCGATGACCTCGCTCCACGCAGTACTCCAGCCATTTGTTTAACATCATGTTACGGGCCCAGCGCTGATCCAGTTCACGCTCCGGCGCGCCGCGCCGTGCACGCGGAAGCGCCTGACTGTGAACGCTGTTCCACGGCTGCGCTTCGACGAGATGCGCGTCATGGTAGATGCGCACGCGCATGTCGGGGTACGGGCGCGGTCCGCTCCTCTCGGGCAGGAGGTAGGTGAGGTTGACGGTGCTGGTGTAGGGGGAGCGCTCGGCCACGGTGAGAACGAGGTCACAGTCCCCGCTCACCGAGGAGAGGTACCGGCCGCTGAGCGCGCGAAGGTTTCCGGCGAGCCAACCGAGCCGTATGAAGTTGCTCTCATACAGCCCCATGAGCGCAACGAAGCTGCGCGGGCGGGCGCGCCAGGAAACGACAGTTGTGGTGTCAGCGAGCAGCACGCACCGACTATAACGCACGAGCCTCCGGCTGCAAGTGCGATCAGGGCGCGAATTGACGCTGCCGGCCGCGCTGTACCGCTTGCAAGTTTCGTGCGACCCGCGCGCATTGCGCACCGGCACGCGAAACCATGCAACAATGTGAGACCCGAATGCCGCCGCAGCTACAGCGGCAGTCGCCGCTCGATGCCGGTGGTGTTCATGATGCGGCTCGCGATCTCCTCGATCGAGGACTCGCTGGTATCGAGCACCGGGATGGAGTAGCGGCTGAAGAGCGCGTCGGCGGCGCGCAGCTCGTATTGCACCTGTGCGCGCGAGGCATAGCGGCTGTCCGGGCGACGCTCGGAGCGGATCTGCTGCAGCCGCTCGGGCCGGATGGTGAGCCCGTAGAGTTTGTCGCGAAAGGGGGCGAGCCGCCCGGGCAGCCTTCCGGCCTCGAGATCTTCATCGGTGAGCGGATAGTTGGCGGCGAACACACCGTACTGCAGCGCCATGTACACGCAGGTCGGCGTCTTGCCGACACGCGAGACTCCGACCAGCACCACATCGGCGTGGGTGTAGTCGCCACCGGTGCCATCATCGTTGGCAAGCGCGAAGTTGGTGGCGTTGATGCGCGCCGTGTAGGCGGCGAGATCGGCAATGCCGTGGGCCCGGCCGGCCCGGTGGGTGGCGCGGGTGTTGAGCTCACGCTCGAGCGGCCCCACAAACGCCGAGAACAGATCGAGGAACAGCCCGTTGGCAGTCATCAGCACGTCGCGCAACTCATCCTGCACCAGCGTGCTGAAGACGATCGGCCGCACGCCCTCCGCCTGCGCGGCGCGGTCGATGCGCCGCACCGCCTCCTGCGCCTTGTCAAGCGTTGACACAAATGGCAAAGTCACCGGCCGAAAATCCAGCCCCTCGAACTGCGTCATGAGGCTGTGGCCCAGCGTTTCCGCCGTGACGCCCGTCTGGTCCGAGACGAAAAAGACGGTTCGACGGCTCACGACTGCAGACGATCTCGAGACCCACGCATCGGGTCCGCAGTGTTCCACCGTGCAGGCGGCCGTGGCAAGCGCTCGCCGCCCTGTGCCTCACCACCGGGAGCTCCCGTGAACGCCTACGTCATCCCCTTCGAGCAGCTCGGCATGCGTGACGTCGACAGCGTCGGCGGCAAGAACGCCTCGCTCGGGGAAATGATCGGCTCGCTCGCCAGGCTCGGCGTGCAGGTGCCCCGCGGCTTCGCCACGACGGCACACGCCTATCGCGAATTCCTCGCGCAGGGTGGCCTCGACACACGCATCCGCGCCGAGCTCGAGGGTCTGAACGTCGATGACGTCACGCAGCTCGCCGCAAGCGGCGCGCGCATCCGCCGTTGGATCCTCGAGACGCCGCTGCCGGCGGCGTTCAACACGGCAGTGCTCGCGGCACTGCGCGAGCTGAGCCAAGGGCGATCGGAGCTCGCGGTCGCGGTGCGCTCGTCCGCGACCGCCGAAGACCTGCCCGAGGCCTCCTTCGCCGGCCAGCAGGAGACCTTCCTCAACGTGCGCGGCGAGGCGGCAGTGCTCGAGGCGATCCACGAGGTGTTCGCCTCGCTCTTCACCGACCGTGCAATCTCCTATCGCGTGCACCAGGGCTTCGACCACGCCGCGGTGGCCCTGTCGGTCGGCGTGCAGCACATGGTGCGCAGCGATCTCGGCGCGAGCGGTGTCATGTTCACGCTCGACACCGATTCGGGTTTTCGCAACGTGGTGTTCATCACCGCCTCCTGGGGGCTCGGCGAGACGGTCGTACAGGGTGCGGTGAATCCCGACGAGTTCTACCTCTACAAGCCCGCCTTGCGC
>Ga0318526_10000284_pt1 | contig 9880 bp, 7 predicted proteins | sample GRESIP052b4f24_FD_203491 | JGI IMG/M metagenome (GOLD analysis project Ga0318526, IMG submission 203491) | Tropical soil microbial communities from Luquillo Experimental Forest, Puerto Rico - GRE.SIPMG.052b4f24 | ecosystem: Environmental > Terrestrial > Soil > Tropical forest > Bulk soil | place...
GATCCGGGTCGGTCGTGGCGAGCCGGGCGATCGCGTCCTGGTCCGCGATGCGAGCCGCCGCGCGGGCCCGCACGCGCGGGCTGGCGTCGCGCGCCGCGATCCCGGCGAGGCTCGCCTGGTCGGTCAGCACGTTGACCGCCGCCCACCGCACCTCCTCGGAGCGGTCGGAGGCCGCGATGCGCGCGAGCACGACCGGATCGGTGATCCGCCCCACGGCGGCGGCGCGGATCGCGTCCTGGTCGGCGCCGCCCGCGATCTTCTCGAGCTCCTCCTGATCCCGCACGCGCCGCGCGGCCGCGAGCCGGATCGCCGGGTCGCGGTCGTTCTCGGCGAGCGCCACGAGCAGCGCCGGATCGGAGAGCTGCTCCACCGCGACCGCGCGAAGCTCGGCGTCGGGGTCGTGCGCCGCGAGGTCCGCCACGACCGCCGCGTCCTTGATCCGCGACACGGCGGCTTCCTTCGACTCCCGGTCGGGAGCCCCCCGCGCGACCGCCACGAGCTTTCCCGGATCTCCGATGCGTGGGATCGCCAGCGCCCGGATCTCCCCCGTCCGGTCGCGGAGCGCGACGTCGGCGAGGTGCGCCGGATCCTTGACGCCGCCGACCGCCTTGTAGCGGACCATCCGGCTCGGATCGGTGAGGGCGATGTGCGCGAGGACGTCGGGGTCGTCGAGGTGCGTTACCGCCTCCTCGCGCACGTACGGGTCGGGGTCGTCGAGGGCCGCGGCGACGAGCCGGCCGCGGTCCCGGGAATTCGCCAGCGCCGCTTTTCGGAGGACCCAGCTCGGGCTCGCCGCGAACTCCGCGAGGACCGCGGGGTCGGAGATCCTGCGCAAGGCCGCCGCGGCGACCTCCTCGCGTTCCACCTTGCGAGCGATCTCGGGAAGCCGCGCCGGGTCGGTGACGTGCTCGACGGCGAGCTCGCGGACCCGGACGCTCGCATCTGTCAGGGCGATGCGCGAGAGCGCGTCGTCGTCCTGGAGCTTCGCCACCGCGTGCGCGCGGACGTCGGGGTCGGCGTCCTCGGTGGCGATGCGAGCCAGCCGGGCGGGATCGGTCACGCCGTCGACCGCGAGCGCCCGGACCTTCGGATCGGAGTCCGAGAGGCCGGCGGGCTCCGCCGCGGAGCGCAGCGCGACCAGGGCGGTGAACGCCGCCGCGAGACCCCGCCGGCCCCTCACAGGACCAGCCTGTACCGGCGATGCTCGATCCCGAACTCGCGATAGGTGCCGGTGCTCACGAACCCCAGCTTCTCGTAGAACGCGGCCGCCCCGGCGTTCCCGTCGTCGACGCTCAGCTCGTACGAGCGCACCCCCGCCTCCCTCAGCGACGCCGTGAAGGCCGTGACGAGCGCGCGTCCCATGCCCGCGCCGCGCGCAGCCGCCGCGACCGCGAGATAGGTCAGCTCCGGGCTCCGCGCGTCGTAGCTCCCTCCGTCCGGGCCCCGGACGCTCCTCATCAGATGAAGGGCCGCGCCGGGACGGCGGGCGATCCCCGCGGCGATGCCGAGCAGGCTCCCGGCCGGGTTCCGGCGGAGGACATCGCGTCGCAGGGCGCCCGGGTCGACCGACCCGAGAACGAACCCGCGGAGCACCCCCCCCTCGAGATCGACGAAGCCGCGCGCCGCGGGCGCTCCCGCGCACCCGGCATAGAACGCGCGCGCGGCGGCGGGGCCGAGCTCGGTCACGAGCCCTGTGAGCGCGGCGACGTGGAGCGCCGCGACCTCGCGCGCGTGCTCCCGCGCCAGCGGCACGATCAACGCGCGGCTCCGGGCTCCGCCGCGAGCTGTCCGAAGGTGGCCAGGCGCCATCCCGTGGCCCACTTCCGCGCCGCGAGGCAGGCCGAAAGCTCCGCGGCGCGGTCCGGAGAGGCCAGGTAACGCTCGATCTCGCGATTGCCGAGTGCCAGGTCCCGGCTCTCCTCCGGAACGCCGGGGTGCACCATGATCTCCGTGATCCCGTCGGAGGGGCCGGCGGTGAGCACCCGCTCGAGGATGATCCCGGGCTTGCCCGAGTAGAGGTAGCTCGCGAACCGCCCGGCGGTGCGGACGGCCGGATGGGCGAACCGGCGGTCGCGCTTGGTCAGCGCCGTCAGCAGCCACGACTTCGCGAACCCTCCGCTCCCGATCAGCCGCGCGACGTGCCCGGGACGGACCAGCCGGGCTCCGATGTCGCTCCCGAACCGCACGAACGGGATGCCGTGCCGGACCGCCGCCTCGATCACGGCCTCGAAGATACCGGGGATGAGGTGGACGTGCCGTTCGCCGTCGATGTGGTCGGGGCGGACTCCGTCGGCGAGCACGCGCTGGATCTGAGCCTCGAGCTCCAGCTCGATCTGCGCCAAGACCTCCGGCCGCCCCGGCGCGGGCACGGCCAGGGCCGCGAGGAGCGGCAGGAAGCGCCACCTCAGGAAGCCCGCCTCGTCGACGAGCGCCGGAACGTCCCGGCACGGGCTCACCGGCCGTCCGGAGGTCAGCGTGAAGTGGAGTCCCACGCCGAGCGCCGGGCAGCGCGCTACGCACTCGGTGAGCGCATGTCCGTATCCGGGCGTCGTGACCGCGAGGCTCGCGCTCGTCACGATCCCGTGGCGGTGGGCCTCGAGGATGCCGAGGGTCGCCCCGCGCGAGACGCCGAGGTCGTCGGCGTTGACGACCAGGAAGCCGCTCACGCGACGTGCTCCGGCCTCACACGAGCCCCGGGATCAGGAGCGGGCCCGCACGACGCGTGACGGCGAGCGGGAGCCTCTTCCAGATCGCGATCGGGATGGCGTACCGCGGATTGCGCGGGTCGAGGAACGGGACGGCCTTCAGCGTGCGGAGGGCGTAGTTGTAGCGCAGCGGGATCAGCGTGCTCCCCCAGTTCTGCTTGAACTTCAGGTTCGAGCTGCCCGCCTCCGAGCGGCCCATGTCGAACGCCGTGCACCCCCGGTCACACGCGGCCTGGATCATCCGCCAGTAAATGAGGTAGTTCGGGCAGCGCGGGTTGTAGGGTCGGAGCGCGACCGTGTGGTAGTTCATCGCGGTGCCGTTCACCCAGAACAGCAGCGCGCCCGCGACGAGGGAGGCCCCGTCGCGGACGACGAAGAAATCGGCGCGTTCGCCGAGGTTCGCGAGGACCGACTCGTAGAAGCGGGTGCCGTGAGCCGGGGACCCGAGATCGCGCATGTGCCGGTGGAAGACGTCGTGGAAGGCACCGAGCTGCGCGTGGCCGGTGGCGAGCGTGAACCCTTCCTTCATCCCGCGGCGAACCTGGTTGCGGGTCTTCCCCGGGATCCGCTCGTTCCAGACGGCGTCCGCGCCGCCGGACAGGTCCACAGCCGCGGAGCTGTAGTGCCGGTCCACGGCGAAACCCGGGAGCTCGACCTCGCGCGCGCGCACCACGAGGTAGGAGACCTTCAGCCTGTCGGCGAGAGCCTTCGCGTCCGCGAGGAGCGCGTCGCGGACCGGGACGTCATCGGCGTGGAGGCCGCCGTCGTTGCCGAAGGGGGCGGTGGCGAGGTAGTGGCCGAAGAGCGGGTGGCGGATCTCGTAGAGGCCGAGGGTCCCGACGAGCCGCTCGCCCTCCTCGGCCGCCAGGAAGTGCGCGCGCATCCGGTACGCGTCGTGCACGATCGTCCGCCACGCGAACAGGTCGGTGACCGTGGTCGTGCGCGGGAGGACGTAGGCGTCCCAGCGCGAGGCGAGCCCGGGGTCGTCGTACGGAACGATCCGCAACGTCAGAGCTTCTCGGCGAGCACCGTGACCTGCGCTTGCCGGTTCAGGAGCAACGCGGCGCCGTAGAACCCCATCAGGATCAGGCGCTCGGCCCAGTTCGTGCGGATCTTGTCGAGCGGGTACTCCATCTTCTCGAGGACCGAGATCTTCAGCCCGCACGCCGTGAGCAGCGCGCTCAGCGTCCTATCCGTGAAGTAGGAGCGGTTGGGCGGGATGAAGACCCGCTCGATCGCGTACCGGACCTTTCCGAAGCTCGCCCGGTAGATCCATCGCGCGACGTCGCCGACGAGGCAGTCGAAGTTGTCGGTGGTGAGCAGGAGCACGCCTCCCGGACGCAGGAGGCGGACCGCCGTCCGCAGGTTCTCGGCGGGATGCGTGACGTGCTCGATCGAGTCCCAGAACGTCACCACGTCGAACGAGGCGTCCGGAACCTGGAACTGCTCCAGGTCTCCGTTGAAGACCGTGAGGCCGCGTCGCTCGCGGGAGAACTCCGCGGCGAACTGGCTGATCTCGACCCCAACCGGCTTCCAGCCTCGCCCTTCCGCGATCTTCAGGAAGGTCCCGAGGGCCGAGCCGACGTCGAGGATCCGGCCGGGACGCATGTTGTCCTCGACGTGAGAGAGCCAGCGCGTGTAGACGGGCACGCTCGGATCCTTCGTGTAGTCGCCGAACTGCGCGTCGAACGCGTCGCGCTGGACGCCCTCGTAATAGTCCTTGGAGAACGTGCCGTCGGCCCCGCCGCCGCCGCGAAACGCATCGTGGAACAGGAAGCCGCACTCCTCGCAGGCGGCGATCCGGTAGCCGGTGAGCGGGTAGACGACGCGCGTGCGCGGCGAGCGGCAGAGCGGGCACGGCTCGGACACGCGCAAAACCTAGCACAGCCCGGAGCGGGAGCCTTCCGCGGCGGCGCGAATTCCTCTATCCTTCGTGGGGCCCGCGACCGGCCCGGCTTTTCGCATCGGCGCTTCTGACCGAGGAATCCGACGGCTCATGGAACAGCGTCCCGCGAACCCGGCGAACTTCCTCTCCGTGATCGTCCCCTGCTGCAACGAGGCGGAGGTCATCGACCGTTTCTACGGAGAGCTCGCGCCGGTGCTGCGCGCGCTGCCCGGCATCTCGTTCGAGATGATCTTCGTCGACGACGGGAGCGCGGACGCGACGCTCGATCGGCTCAACCGGATCGCCGCGCGCGACCCGGCCGTCCGCGTCTGCTCGCTCTCCCGGAACTTCGGCCACCAGATCGCGCTGACCGCGGGGCTCGAGTACGCCGCGGGCGACGCGGTGATCATGATGGACGCGGATCTGCAGCACCCGCCCGCGCTCATCCCCGAGCTGGTCCGGAAGTGGCGCGACGGATTCGACGTCGTCTCGGCGATCCGGAAGAGGACCGAGGGAGAGACGTGGTTCAAGAGCGTCACCTCCCGCGGGTTCTACACGGTCCTGAACCGCCTGAGCGCGACCAAGATCCCGCAGGGGGCGGCCGATTTCTGCCTGATCTCCCGGCGCGTCGCGGCCTCGCTTCGCGGGATGCCGGAGCGCCACCGGTTCCTGCGCGGGCTGATCTCGTGGGCGGGGTTCCCGCGGACGTTCGTCCCCTACGTCGCCCCGCCGCGCGCGGCCGGGAGGACGAAGTACAGCCCGGTGAAGATGGTCGCGCTCGCCCTCGACGCGGTGTTCTCGTTCTCGGCCGAGCCGCTGCGCTTGGCACTTCGCGCGGGACTGACGATCACGGTCCTCGGCTTCTTCTATCTCGCGTGGACGCTGATCAAGGGGTACCTGCTCCACGCCCTCGTTCCCGGCTACTCGTCGCTGATCGGGGTGACGCTGATCCTGGGCGGATGCCAGCTCGCGTTCATCGGCCTGATCGGCCAGTACCTGGCGCGCGTCTTCGAGGAGGTCAAGGGACGGCCGATCTACCTCGTCAAGCAGGAGCCGGTCCCGTCCCCGCTTCCCCGCCGGCCGGCGCCGGACGGAGTCCCCGTCAGTACCAGTTGACGAACGCGGGGATTCCGTGGTGCGGGACCGGCACGATCAGGTCCACCGAGCGCCCCTGCGAGAACGAGACGAAGATCTTCCCTTCGCGGGGCTCCCAGTAAGCGAGGTCGAGCTTCCCGTCGTGGTTGTAGTCGAACGGGACGGGGATCGAGGTCGGCGTTCCGAACGCCACCTGCACGATCGGGCCGTCGGGGGCGTGCCGCCAGTACCAGGTCTGGTTGGTCCGCTGCCACACCGCGATCTCGTCGTAACCGTCGCCGTCGTAGTCGCCGGGAACGAGGATGTCGCCGGGGCGCCCGCCCCAGCGGAACTCGGCCTTGGCGGTGCCGGTCGCGCTCCGGATCGACACGGTCCCGCTCTTGAGGCACCACACGCCGAGATCGCCGGTCGAGCCCTGGAGGAAGCGGCCCGCGAACGGAAGCGGCAGATCCTTCACGTCCGCGACGGGGCCGTCGATCTTCTTGTCGGGGGCCTGCCACCACTCCGCGCCGCGCGCGCGGAAGCAGACGTGCTCGGCGAACCCGTCGTGGTCGAGGTCCGCGAGGATCGGGAAGTCGTAGTCCCAGTACCAGCGCGCGTACTCGGGCTGCCAGGCGCCGCCGCGCGAGTCGCGGTAGGTCCACATCCAGCGGTTGTGCTCCTCGACGTCCTCGATCTTCTTCCCCATCCGGTAGTACGTGTCGTCGAGCCGGCCGACGAGGAAGTCCGCGCGCGCGTCCCCGGGGAATTGCGCGACGTAGAGCTGGATCGTCTCGTCGTGCGCCGCCTTGGGAAGCCTGATCGAATCGGAGCCCACGAGGATCCGGCGGTTGAGCGCGTCGAGGAACATCAGCGTCCCGGTCGCACCGGGTCTGGGCGACGATCTTGGGCTGCCAGTGGAGCTCGAGGTCGTCGTCGAGGTCGAGGGTGGGCTTGTCGATCGAGAACAGCGCGCGCGCGCCGACCTGGTGCCGCTTGACGAAGTACCCGTCGCCGACGAGCTTGTCGAACCGGCTGCGGACGATCACCGGGGCGAGCGCCATGTCCTCGACCGGCCTCCCGTAGTACCAGGAGCAGCCGGCCCCCTCGGGGGCACCGGGGAGGAGGCGGCCCATCCGGCTGCTCTGCGCGAGCTTTGCGGCGACAACCTGCTCCGAGAGACGGAACCCGACGCCGTTGCGCTCGAAGGCGCTCGGGGTCAGCGTGAAGACGCTGCCGGCGTACATGAGGAGGCCGCTGAGGTACCCCTCGATCCGCTCGTCTTGCGAGGCGTCGTAGAACACGTCGCGATTGCTCTTCTTGAGGCGGCCGAGCGCCTCCCCCATCTGGACCTCGACGTTCATCTTTCCGCCGATGTACTCGTACGGAGAGCGGTAGAGGCCGGTCCAGTGGTGCTTCGCGTCGAACGAGCCGGCGTAGCAGAACGCGAGCGGCATCACGGCCGCGAGGGGGAAGGCGGCGGCGACGGCGCCCCAGTGGACCCGCCGGAGCGTGTACGCGACTCCGAAGACCGACAGCAGCGCGAGGCCGAGGTGCGTGCAGAAGAAGAACTTGCTGATCTCGGTGAACTGCTCGATTCCGCTCGTCTCGGACGAGTAGAACATCGTGTGGGGCACGAAATAGGAGAACAGCGTGAACACCGAGGCGGCGACGAACAGCGCGCGGCGCTCGGGATTCGCCCCGTCGCGGCGCCGGAGGTGCAGCGCCCAGGCGGCGAGGGCGAGCAGCAGCGTGACCCCGAACCCGGCGAGGTTCCAGTTGACGAAGCCCATGATCCCGCCGGAGGCGTACCCGAACGACTTCCGGATCGTCGAGAAGCTGCCGGTGCCGTACGCGAGCCCGCGCGTGAGCATCCCGCCGTGCAGGAGCGCGAGCGCGCCGGCGGCGGCCCCGAAGACCGCGCCCCGCAGGAAACGGATCCACGTCCGCTGCCGGAGCCACGCGCCGAGCAGGCAGAGCGCGGCGGTGATGAACCCGACGCCGCCGAAAACCGCGTGGCCGAGGAACAGGACCCCGAACGCCGCGATCGTGGCCGCGGCGAGCGGGATGTTGAACTCCTTGCGGCGTTGCCAGGTGACGAGCAGGAACAGCGCGAAGACGGTCATCGCGATCCCCGCGGACACCGCGTGCTGCTGGAACTGGCCGGCGATGTCCCAGGGAAGGTTCGAGAGGCTCCCGTCACCGTTGCGCAGGTGGGTGCTCGGAACCTGCGCCGCATCGACGATGTTCGCCAGCCAGCCCTTGGCGGGGTCGTACTTGTGGACGAGGTCGGCGGTGGCGGGCACCTTCGTGAACCCGCCGGTCTTGTACGACTCCAGGCGCCCCAGGTAGAGGTAGGAGAAGCCACCGCTCAGCAGCACCGCGAAGCCGCCCCAGGTCGCGACCAGGGCGTCGAACTCCAGCTCGCGCAGCCAGAACCAGACGAACAGGAAGACGAACAGCCAGAGCGCGGTGCTGACGATGTCGATGCTGAAATTGGCCGAGAGCCCGGTGAGCCACTTGAGCGTCCCGGCGAGGATGTGGAACGCGTAGTGGTACTTGATCGTGATCTCGGGAAAGGCGTTGTGCCGTGGGGGGAACAGGCCGTCGGCGAACTGGTTGATCCCGGTGAGATAGATGCCGCTCGGGAGCACCTCGTCCCAGTAGTTGGTGCTGACCGCGAGCAGCCACTGCGGGAATCCGAACGCGGCAGCGAGGAACACCGGGCCGATCCAGCTCCGCCACGTGGACCACAGCGGCGTCAGGCGGAATCCCTCCGGGAACCGGCGCCGGAGGATCACGGTCGCGATCACGCAGAACGCGACGTACGCGACCACCGACACGATCGACTGGTGGATGACGCGCCCGAGGAGGTTGACGAACGAGACGAATCCGACCAGCGTGAACCCGACCGCGCAGAGGAGCCGGAAGAACGGGCGGGCCGCCGGAGGAAGAACGCTACCGGCGAGCCACCAAGCGGGAGCGAGCAGGACCAGGAAGAACGCCCCGGCCAGCATCGAATGGATCAGCAGCACGCCGCTCCCTTTGAAGCCTCGTCTCGGCGGCCTACGATATCATCCTCGCAGCGTGAGGCGCGCTCGCTCCATCGCAATCTCCGCTCTCATCGTCTCGGCCGCGATCGCCGCCGCATCGACACCCGAGTCGATCGACGCGGCGTACGCGCGCTACAAGGAGCGGCTCGACCGTCTCTACACTGCGCTCTCCGCGCGCTTCAGGACCGACGCGCCGGATCTGTTCGCGCGGATCAAGACCGTCGAGCCCAAGGCGCTCGTCGCCGGATACCAGGTCCTGCCGAAGCTGCTTCCGGAGCCGGCGCCGGCGGCGGAACCCCCGCGATCGGCGGTCTCCGAGTTCAGCTGGCCGAAAACGGCGGCGAGCATCGAGCGCGAGGCGGCGAAGATCGGTCCGGCGCTGACGGCTGCCGAGCGGGCGGGCACCCTTCCCGCGACTGACAAGCGCGCCGCCTACGAGACGCTCGCGACCGAGTTCGCCGCTCTGCAAAGGAGCCAGCGGCTGATCGACGCCTGGATCCAGTACAACAAGCTCTGGCAGCCCAGCATCGCCGCCAACCGCGCGATCTACGACCACCAGACCGAGCTCGAGCATGCGGTCGTCGAGCGCCAAGAGATCCGGGACGAGCTCGCAAGAGCGGGAGCCGATCCCGTGAAGGGCGAGGCACTCCGCGATCGGGAAAGGGCTCTCTCGGAGAAGATCCACGCGGCGACCGACGAGATCGTCCCGCTGCCGTTCATCACGCTCGAACATCCGTCGGCGCATCGCTGGACGATCCGCGTCCCGGTCGTCAGCGACATCGCGGACGACGCGTTCGTGCGCGCCTTCCGTGCGGCCGTCGAGCGAACCTGGCAGGTCAAGGATGGAGGCGACGAGTATCGCGTCCTGCTCTCGCTGAAGCGGATCTCGCCGCAGCGGCTCTATCGCGGGAGCGGCAGCGCACCGCCACGGCCCGGAGACGCGGTCGACCTCACGAAGCATCTCGCGCGGTTCCCGGCCGGCGCCGCCGTCCTCACGACCGGAGCGGTGACGACGCACGTGACGAGCGTGCGATGCATCGTCATCGGTCCGAACGACGTCGCGCCGCACGACCTCGCCCACGAGTTCGGGCACATCCTCGGGTTCAAGGACGTCTACTTCCGCGGTTACGTGGACCTGGGAGCCGACGGGTTCGAGATCCACG
>Ga0318526_10000295_pt1 | contig 9763 bp, 10 predicted proteins | sample GRESIP052b4f24_FD_203491 | JGI IMG/M metagenome (GOLD analysis project Ga0318526, IMG submission 203491) | Tropical soil microbial communities from Luquillo Experimental Forest, Puerto Rico - GRE.SIPMG.052b4f24 | ecosystem: Environmental > Terrestrial > Soil > Tropical forest > Bulk soil...
CCGGCACGTGCGGAGACGGGATTGGGCGTCGAACTGTGTGTCAGCCGCACGGTGCGCGACACGGCGGGGCTGCTCGATGCGGTGCGCGGTCCCGGCGTCGGCGACAGCGTGATCGCGCCGGCGCCGCAGCGGCCGTACCTCGAGGAGGTCGGCGCCGACCCCGGCCGGTTGCGCATCGGGCTGCTCGACGTCCACCCGCGCGGCGAATTCCTGCACGACGACTGCGTTTCCGCGGTGCGCGCCGCGGCGTCGATGCTGGAGGGGCTCGGGCACATCGTCGAGCCGGCGTGGCCGGCGTGCCTCGCCGACGCCACGTTGCCGCACAAGTTCATGGCGCTGTGGGCGACGCAGATGGCGATGGCGGCGCGTGGATTCGGCGAGACGCTCGGTCGCGAGGTGACCGCCGACGACATCGAGCCGGTCAACTGGGTGCACATCGAGCAGGCGCGGCGGTTGACCGCCGTCAACTACGCCATCGCCGAGGGCGCGGTGTCGGCCTTCCGGCGCACGCTGCAGCAGTGGTGGGCGGACGGCTGGGACCTGCTGCTCACGCCAACGGTGGCCGAACCGCCAGTGCTGCTAACGGAATTCGAGAACAACCCCGAGCATCCCACGGCGCCGATGCGCCGGGCCGGTCGGTTCGCCGCGTTCACGCCGCCGTTCAACATGAGCGGGCAACCCGCGATCAACCTGCCGCTGCACCGCAACGCCGAGGGGCTTCCGATCGGCATTCAGCTCGCCGCCGCCTACGGCTGGGAGGACATCCTCATTCGCGTTGCCGCCCAACTAGAATCGGCTCACCCCTGGTCGTCATTTCACCCGCCGATCCCCTGATTCACGGCCTCCCTGCCGCGGTTCTTCGGCCGCATGGTCCGCTCGGCCATCCGCGCAACCAGTTGGCGTGACGCCAGGCGCGACGAGTTGGTCAGCATCCAGCTTTCGAAGCCGCCGGTGACCACGGAGCTGGACCGCCGGTCGAGGGCACGAAATGCGGCCTGCACCACCCGCTCCGGGGCGATGCGGTGGCCCACCTGCGCGTCCTCGCCGGCTACATCGAAGAATCCGGTGTCGGTCGATCCGGGACATAGCGCCGTCACCCGCACGCCGGTGCCGCGGGTTTCGGCCCACAGCGCCTCGGTGAACGAGAGTACGAAGGCCTTGGTCGCGCCATACACCGCCATATACGGGACCGGCTGAAAGCCCGCCGTCGAACCAACGTTGACGATTGCACCGCGGTCGCGCTCGACCATGCCCGGCAGATACAGCCGCGTCAGGTCCACCAGCGCCTCCACGTTGAGACGGACCATGTCGGTGAGCGCCCCGGGATCGGCCTCGTAAAGCGGTGCGAATAGGCCGAATCCGGCGTTGTTGACGAGGATGTCGATCTGCAGATCGCGTGCCGCCACCGACTCGGCCAGCTCAGTGGCCGCCGACGGTTTGGCCAGATCGGCAACCACGACATCGGCAGTCACCCCAAACGAAGCGCTCAATTCGTCGGCGAGCGCTGCGAGTTTCCCGCCGGACCGGGCGACGAGTACCAGATCGGCGCCCCTCCGCGCCAGTTCCCGCGCGAACACCTCTCCGATCCCCGAAGAAGCGCCCGTCACCAACGCGCGTTGGCCTTTGTACTCCATGGCTGTCACCTTTCTGAAGAGTCCACAACGCTGAGAATAAAACCGACCGGCCGGTATGTCTAGCCATACCGTGCGGTCGGTTCCTGATAAAATCAGCCCGTGCCATCCCCCGCAGTCACCCCGAAGGGCGTCGCCACCCGCGCGTTTCTGCTGCAAACCGCGGCCGAGGTGTTCGCCGAACGCGGGTACGCCGAGACCACGATGGCCCAACTCATCGAACGCAGCGGACTGACCAAGGGGGCGTTCTACTTTCACTTCTCGTCGAAGGAACAACTCGCGCTGGCCGTGATCGAGGAGAAACAGCGGCAGTGGATCGATTCCGTCGTCGCGGCGATCGGTGCCGAGACCCGCGCGTTCGATCGGCTGCGTGCCGTCGCCTTGGCGCTGGTGAAGGTCCATCGCGACCCCAGCGCCTTCAGCGTGTCTCGGCTCACCCGTGACCTGGCCCGCGTCGCGGGTGTCAGCGATGTGGTCCGCGACCACATGCGCACCTGGGTCGGTCTCGTCGCCGGGCTGATCAGAGAGGCCCAGGCCGACGGTGATCTACCCGAAACCGTCGACGCCGACGATCTTGCCGCTGTTCTGGTCGCCACGACAGACGGTCTGAAGGACCTCGGCGCGCTCATAGACAGTCCCAGCCGCGCTCGCCGTGCCTACGAGCGACGCATGGATACGTTGGTCACGCTCGTCGACAGTTTCAGCTTGCGCGATTCGCCAGGCTGATCGCGGTCATTCGCCTCACAAAATCGGTTGCGCTTCGGGGAATGTCCACTCGCCGCTGAGGATCTCGTCTCGCGGCCGGTACAGCCGGACCAGGTAGTTCCACCCCGGCGTGATCGGCAAGCAGTTTGGTGTCGCGGCGTCGCACCCGCCGAACTGAATGGTGATGATGCCGCCGGTGCCGCGCCGGGCCGTGATGTCGTTGAGCGAATACGCGTTTTGCGGGTTGGGCGTGAAGTAACCGTCATTGTTGTAGACGGTGACCGACCAGAACCCATCGACGGGCACCTGGCCGACGGAGATCCGATACACTTTGGCGCCGTCGTTTTCGGCCGGGTGGACGCTGAAATAGATGGCGTCCTTTTCCGGATTGCCGCCCCATGCCGCTGCCGAGCCGATCAGCCGTCGCACCGGATCGGTGTCGTCTTTGGTGCCGAACATCTTCTTGGAGTCGGGCAACGTGGCCGCCAGTTGAAGGAGCGCGTCGCGTACCGCCTCCTGGCTCACGTGGTCCCAGTCGGGTATCTCGAAGCTGCCGGCGTCGTCCTGCTGCACCGCGATTGCGTCCTGCAGCGCATGGACGTCGTCGAGATCGGCCTCATCGTTCGGATTGACCAGGGTGCGAATGGCCACCGCGACATACCGCGTCCCGATGTCGTCGCGGGTAAGCGTGTGTTCGCCCTGCCCATAGAACACGGCGGGCACGTAATGGTCTTCGGTGATCACCTGCATCGACATGAACCGGCCGCCGGGATCGGGCATCGTTATCGTGACTGGCCCGGCGTCGAGATCGAAGACCCCCGCCGAATACAGCGTGTCGCGGTTCGACCGCACCACCAGCTGCTTGTCCAGCGGCGTGAGCTCCCGGATGTGGGTGAGTTTGCCGAATCCGCCGTCGCCGACGATGTTGCCGAAATACAGGTCGCTTTCGGCCCGGATGAAGTTGTCCGCTGTTACCAGCACCGCGCCTTCACCGCTCCGTGTCGAATTCGATGGGCAGACTCTTAGGCCCGCTCAGGCTGACCATCGGCTTCCAGGGCACCGGTCCGGCAATGCGCGGGTTGCGCATCCGATGGGCGAGGACGCCCAACGCTTCGGCGATCTCGCGCCTGGCCAGGTTGGCGCCCAGGCAGTAGTGCACGCCGCCGCCGAAAGTCAGTATCGGCGGAGCCCCCTCGCGCGTGATGTCGACGCGGTCCGGGTCGTCGTACACGGCGGGATCACGGTTGGCCGCAGCGGTGTTCACCAGGATCATCGTGCCGGCGGGGAAGATATAGCCGTCGACCTCGGCTTCCTCGACTGCCACGCGCAGGGTTCCGCACGCGATCGGCGAGTGCCGCATGGTTTCCTCGACCGCGTGCATCGCCAGTTCGGGGTGCCCTCTGAGCAGCTCCCACTGCTCCGGGTGCTCGCACAGGACGTGCACCGAGGCGGCCACCTGGTTCCGGGTGGTGTCCGTCCCCGCCAATAGCAGGCCGCCGGCGAGCATGCGCAGTTCGGCGGCGTTGAGGCGGTCGCCGTCATCCTCGGCGCGAATCAGGTCGGACAGCAGGTCGTCAGTCAGGTTGTGTCGGCGCCGGGCGACCATGTCGTCGACGTAGTCGTCGAACTCGCCCCACGCGCGCATGACAGCACGTTCTTCCACGGCGAAGTCAACACCGAAGCTGAAGGCTTTGAAGATGTCGTCGGCCCACCGGGAAAACTGTTGCCAATCCTCGCGGGGAGCGCCGAGCAACGCGCAGATGATAGGGACCGGGTAGGGGCGTGCGATGTCGGCGACGACGTCACAGCGGCCCGCGTCGGCGACCCGGTCGACGATCCCGTTCATCACGTCGACCATGGTGTCGTGCAGGCGCAGGGTCGCGCGGGGGGTGAAGGCCTTGGACGTCAGGCTGCGCAGCCGATGGTGGGCGTCGCCTTCCAGGCAGATGATGCTGTCAACCACCTTGTCCCAGAGCGGACCCGAGCTGATGCCCTGGGCTAGGAGATTCAGCCCGGGCGGGATCTGGAACCGGGTATCCCGAAGAAGGGACCGGACGAGGTGGTAGGAGAGCGCTTCGGGTCCGTGCGGACCGAGTGCGACCGGGGCTTGGCGTTGCGCCTCCCGCAGGCGGGGATAGACCTCGGCGGGAGTTTCCTCGTCGCCGTACGCCAGCGTCGGTATGTCGGCGTCGAAAACGCTTGCGGGAGCGGTACCGACGGCCATGGCGGTCTCCTGATCAATTCCGCGAGTCATCGGTCGCGGACGACTTTCAGAGAATGTATGGCCACTGTAGGTGACTGTCAACGATATGTGCAGTCTGTCTATAGAACAAAACGACAAAGTGTTGACGCACTCACGATTTGAATCGTCCGGGCTGGATGCGAAAAAATGACGCCGGCTCAGAACCAACCTGACTTTTTGGGCTTCAGCGACAGCGGGATGCTCTGGGCGAACTTGAACACATCATCCGGGTCGTACCGGTTCTTGACCTCGATCAGGAACGGCACGAGTCGTGTTGTGGAGCCGCCGAGGGCAAATCGTGGCGAGCGAACGCAAGAATTTCGCAAGGATTTGGCGAAAATCTGGCAAGCGGTGTGCGGCAGCCTAGAAACATGGACGCCATCCATACCCTGGAGCGGGTGGTTGCCAGCGCCCTGCTTTCGGGCGGGGTTGCGGTGGCCGGAGTCTGGCTGCCCGCGGGTACCGCTTATGCGGACAATGACCACTGTTCGTCAAGATCGGGGTGCTACCACGGACCTGGGATGCGCTGGTGTCCGGGCGATTACGTGTGGCCCGGCTTGCGGGCTACCGGGTGGGACTTGAACGAATGCCACGTTTACCACGAGCAGTGTCCTCCCGGCTATTACGGCGGCTGCCCCGACAACATCGTCGAAGGGCCTCCCCCGCCGCCGCCACCTCCCGTATTCCGCACCCGCGAGGAATGCCTGCGGGCCCTCGGCTTCATCTGCGTGTTCGCACCCTAGTAGCACGAAATTCGGTGTATCCCAATGAGAATCACAGCCCTAGTTGTGGCCGGCCTGGTGGCCGGCACGTTGGCGACCTCGAGCCCGGCGCAGGCCGAGGTCGTCTCGCCACCGGCGCTGAGCCAGTTCTACCCGCTGCTGCCGCCCCCCAGCCTGGGCGACCCCATGGCGGAGGCGGAGGAGCTGCGACGCCAGATCGCAGACCTGGACGGCGCCTGGGACAGTCTCACCCCGCAGCAGCGAAATCAGCGGATCGCGGGGCTGCAGCAGCAGGTCACCATGGTGGACCTGGACAGCCGCAATCTGCCTCAGGATCAAAAGGCGCAGGTGGACGCGATCCTCTTGCCGTCACTTGGCCATCTGGGCGCTCTCCTCATGAAAGCTCAGGGCCCCAACCAGCCGTGCTACTTCCCCGCCTGCCTGCCCGGGCTGTAGCAGAGCTTCAGCTCGCCGCGGGGGCCGGTTCTTGCAGGCCGTCTCGGGTGCCGAGGTTCGATATCGGGCCAGGGTCTCGGCGGCGTCGAGCTCGTCAGTCGTGGCTACCCGAACCGCGACGAAGCGATCAAGCTAGTGTTCGACGTCGTGACAGGGCCTACGCGGGCGAAGCTGGCCGATGGCCGCGACCTGCTCTTCTTCTCGCTGCCCGGGCACTGCCCGGCACCGGTCGAGGATCGCAGGCCCTTGCCGGAGCGCGACCCGGATCAGTCGCAATTGCGGTTCGACCGGTCGACGGGGCAGTGGGTGATCGTCGCGGCGCTGCGCCAAGACCGCACCTACAAGCCATCCCCTGACCTGTGCCCGCTGTGTCCGGGTCCGACGGGCCTGACCAGCGAGGTGCCGGCCGCCGGCTACGACGTCGTCGTTTTCGAAAACCGGTTCCCGAGCCTGTCCGGCAGCGGTGAGCTGACGTCTGCGCCCCCCGCCGGCTTCGTGACCGCTCCAGGGCATGGCCGCACCGAGGTGATCTGCTTTTCGAGCGAACACACCGGGTCGTTCGCAGAGTTGGCACCGGCGCACGCCCGGCTGGTCGTAGAGGCGTGGCGGCACCGCACCGCCGACCTGATGGCCGCGCCAGGCATCGAGCAGGTGTTCTGCTTCGAAAACCGCGGCGAGGAAATCGGGGTGACGCTGACCCACCCGCACGGTCAGATCTACGGCTACCCCTATCTGACGCCGCGGACCGCCGCCATGTTGGGGCAGGCGCGCGAACATCGGATGCGTCACGGCGGCAACCTGTTTGCCGACCTGTTGGCGGGCGAGGTCGCCGACGGCAGCCGTGTCGTCGCGCGCACCGAGCTGTTCACTGCGTTCGTGCCGTTCGCGGCGCGCTGGCCGGTCGAGGTGCACATCTACCCGAACAGGTTCGTGCGCAACCTCGTCGAACTCGACGAGACGAACTCGACGGGTTCGCGCGGGTCTACCTCGACGTGCTCGGGCGGTTCGATCGGATGTATTCGGGTCCGCTGCCGTATATTTCGGCGCTGCACCAGTTCGCTGCGACCGAAGTCCAGGGCGACGGCTACTTCCACGTCGAGCTGATGTCGATCCGGCGCAGCGCCACCAAGCTCAAGTACTTGGCGGCCTCGGAATCGGCGATGGACGCGTTCATTAGCGACGTCACGCCGGAAAGAGTGGCCCTGCGGCTGCGGGAGCTCGGCCGATGACCGAGTCCAGCGTCCGGTACGCCGCTCCCGGGCGGATCAATCTGATCGGGGAGCACACCGACTACAACCTGGGGTTCGCGCTGCCGATCGCGCTGCCGCAGCGCACCGCGGTGACGTTCTGGCCGGACCGCACCGACGGGATCACCGTGCACAGCGCGCGCGCAAACGACGCGGTGCGGTTTCCGCTCGGCACCGTTCCCGGCCAGGTGACCGGCTGGGCCGCGTATGTCGCCGGGGTGGTGTGGGCACTGCGTCAAACCGGCCAACCGATACCCGGCGGCACGATGTCGATCACCAGCGACGTGGAGATGGGGTCGGGCCTGTCTTCCTCGGCGGCGTTGGAATGCGCGGTGCTGGGCGCTATTGCGGCCGCCGCCGGTATGCGCATCGACGAAAAAGAGCAGGCGCGGATGGCCCAGCGGGCCGAAAACGAGTATGTCGGCGCGCCAACGGGTTTGCTCGACCAGCTGGCATCGCTGTTCGGGGAGCCGTCGACGGCGCTGCTGATCGATTTTCGCGACCTCACAGTCGCGCCGGTGGCCTTCGACCCCGAAGCTAACGGCGTCGTGCTGCTGCTGATCGACTCCCGTGCGCGCCATGAGCACGTTGGCGGCGAATACGCGGCCCGTCGCGCGTCATGTGAGCGGGCGGCCGCCGATTTGCGGGCGTCATCGTTGCGCGACGTCTGGGATCGCGGGCGCGCGGATTTGGACGTGGTCCGCAGCACGATCGATTCCCGCCGCGCACGCCATGTTCTCACCGAGAACGGCAGGGTACTGGATTTCGTTGCGGCATTGGGCAATTCGGACTTCGTTGAAGCCGGCCACATCTTGACCGCCTCACAGGTGTCCATGCGTGACGATTTCGAAATCACCACCGAACACATCGACCTGATCGCCGATACCGCGGTGCGCGCGGGTGCTCTGGGCGCACGAATGACGGGCGGCGGATTCGGCGGCTGTGTGATCGCCTTGGTGCCGGACGGCCGGGCGGAGGCCGTCGCGGAGACGGTGCGACGGACGGTGATCGGTGCGGGTCACCCGCGGCCGATCATCACCCGAACCCATGCGGGCGCGGGCGCGGGGCCGGGTGGGTGAGCGAGCCTGGCGGCCACGTTGAGGTTCGGGCGTACGCCGAGCTCAACGACTTCTTGCCACCCGAGTCCCGGGGTGTGGCTGTGCGCCGCCCGTTCCGCAGCCATCAGACGGTCAAGGACGTGCTGGAGGCGATGGGCATTCCGCATACCGAGGTCGACCTCATCCTGGTGAACGGATCGCCGCGGGGATTCGGCCACCGCCCGAGCGCCGGCGACCGCATCGCCGCCTACCCGACGTTCGAGGCGCTCGACATCGGCCCGACCGCCAGGCTGCGGCCGGTGCCGCTGCGAGACCCGCGGTTCGCCGTCGACGTCAATCTCGGCCGACTCGCGCGGCTGCTTCGAGTGCTCGGATTCGACGTGTGGTGGTCGAGCGACGCCGACGACGCGACCCTGGCCGAGGTCAGCCTGGACGAGCAGCGGATCCTGCTGACCCGCGATCGGGGCCTGCTAAAGCGCAGAGCCATCACGCACGGTCTGTTCGTGCACTCCCAGCATCCCGAGGAACAGACGCTCGAGGTGATAAGACGCCTGGACCTGGGCCAACGGCTGGCGCCACTCACCCGGTGCCTGCACTGCAACGGCGAGTTGGCCGCGGTCTCCAAGGACGAGGTGATCGACCAGCTCGAGCCGTTGACCCGCCAGTACTACGAGGAGTTCAGCCGCTGCGTGGAATGCGGGCGGATCTACTGGGCGGGTTCGCATCATGCACGGTTGGTCGGTCTCGTCGAAAGACTTCGCCAACAACTTTGAAATGGCTACTAAGCCGGAGTCAACCGGACGGCCGCCAGGTGCATGCGGTCTACCGCTTCTTCGAACTCCTCGCGCGTCGGTATTCGCTGTTCGCGGAATTTCAGTCCCATCATGCGCTGCGCGCGCTGCGCGCCATAGGACTCGGCGCAGCGGTGGAACAGGTCGGAGACGGCGGCGCGGTCGCGGATGAGCTCGCCGCGCATGGCGGTGGTCTTGCCGTTGTAGACCACCTGGGCGGGGGCGCCGTCGCGGAAGTTCTGCTTCCACGGCTTGTCCGTCAGCGCATAGAGGTCATGGTCGATCAGGTGGGCGCTCAAGGGAATCGAGTACGGCCGACCCGTCTTTCGCCCGGTGAAGCTCAACACCATCAGCTGCTTGCGTGCGGGGCCGGCAAGCGGGGTGCGCAACAGAAAGGCCAGCGCTGGGTTGACGATCCTGAGTACCGCCGACGGTGGGTGTCCGACGTCTATCGCATACGACTGTTCTGCCATGACCAATACCGTAAGGCCGATCGCGCGTCACGGCGTAGCGATTTCAGACGGGGGCGCCGCGGAGCGCGTTCGTCTCCGCGGCGCAATCCCCCGACTAGTCGACGGTCAGGTACCGGTGATGGTGGTTTGGTCGTCGATGATGTTCGTCGCGTCCATCAACGGCCCTTGATCGCTCTGCAGGGAGTCGGCGTTGAGTTGGAGCACGTACACCGCACCCTGGCTGGGAATCACCACCGTCTTCTGCGCGACGGCCCTCGTCTTGCCGTCCCTCTGGTAGGTGCCGTTCAGCTGCCAGGCCTGAAAGCCGGCCAGCGTGGAGGCCTGGCCGTTACCGGTGCCCTGGTAGCCGGGGAGGCCGATTAGCTCGTTGGGGGCGTACTGGATGAGCTTGGCCTGGTCTATGTCACCGGTGAGTTTCGAAAACAGCGCCGAGATGGT
>Ga0318526_10000305_pt1 | contig 9570 bp, 8 predicted proteins | sample GRESIP052b4f24_FD_203491 | JGI IMG/M metagenome (GOLD analysis project Ga0318526, IMG submission 203491) | Tropical soil microbial communities from Luquillo Experimental Forest, Puerto Rico - GRE.SIPMG.052b4f24 | ecosystem: Environmental > Terrestrial > Soil > Tropical forest > Bulk soil | place...
GCGACGTAGACGAAGCGTGCCGCGCGATTGAGACGTGTCCCCTGGCACTCGGGACAGGGGCGCACGCCGAGGTAACGGGCGAGCTCCTCGCGCACCATGGGAGATTCGGTCTCGCGATAGCGCCGCGTGAGGTTCGGCACGATTCCCTCGAACGGGTGCCGTTTGCGCGAGCGACGCCCGGAGCCCTCGCGGTAGCTGAACTCGATGGCTTCGTCGCCACTGCCATTCAGCAGCACGTGCCGCACGTGCTCGGGCAACTCGGTCCAGGGTGTCTCGATGTCGAACGAGTAGTGACGGGCGAGGGACTGGATCAGCTGGAAGTAGTGATCGTTGCGGCGGTCCCAGCCGCGCACCGCACCGCCGGCGAGCGAGAGGTGCGGATGCAGGACGACGCGCTGTGGGTCGAAGAACTCCTGGACACCGAGTCCGTCGCAGCTCGGGCACGCGCCCGCGGGATTGTTGAACGAGAAGAGCGTCGGCGTAAGCGGCGGCACGCTGTAGCCGCACACCGGACAGGCGTGGCGGCTCGAGAACACCATCGGCTCGCGCGCCGGATCATCCAGGAAGAGCAGTCGGGCCAGACCGCCGGAGAGGCGCAGCGCAGTCTCGAAAGACTCTGCGAGGCGCTGGGCGCTCTCGGGACGCACGCGCAGGCGATCGACCACCGCTTCGATCGTGTGCTTCTTCTTAACGTCGAGCTGGGGGAGTGCCTCCATCTCGTAGAGGTGCCCGTCGATGCGCACCCGCACGAAGCCCTGCGCGGCGAGATCCTCCAGGAGCTCGAGGTGCTCGCCCTTGCGCTCACTCACCACCGGGGCGAGCAGCGCCGCCGCAGTCCCCTCGGGCAGGCTCAGCACCTGGTCGACCATCTGGCTCACCGTCTGCGCGGTGAGCTCGATGCCGTGATCGGGACAGCGTGGTATGCCGGCGCGCGCGTACAGGAGCCGCAGGTAGTCGTAGATTTCGGTAACCGTGCCCACGGTCGAGCGCGGATTGTGCGAGCTCGCCTTCTGCTCGATGGCGATGGCGGGGGAAAGCCCCTCGATGTTGTCGACGTCGGGCTTGTCCATGATGGACAGGAACTGCCGGGCATAGGTCGAGAGCGACTCGACGTAGCGGCGCTGCCCTTCCGCGTAGAGCGTGTCGAAGGTGAGCGAGGACTTTCCGGAACCCGAAAGTCCCGTGACCACGATCAGCCGCTCGCGCGGCAGATCGAGGTTGAGGTTCTTGAGATTGTGGGTGCGCGCACCGCGCACACGGATGTGCTGCATCGAACCATACATGGTACCGGTTCGAGCCAGTTCGAGGGTCCCGGTGGGCTCATGCGGTCGGCCGTGCGGGGGACCTGCCTGGAGCTAGGACTTTGCGCTTTATTATCGGTAAATATATCGTAAGATATATCCCTAGACATAATGCCAGGAGAAGGTTTTATGCACGGTCATTTCTGCGACGAAGGTGCCCGACGGTCCCGGGGCGCGGCGATGCGCAAGTACTTCATGGGCGGGTACGGACGGCGTTTTGGGGCTTTTGCGGGCGGCTTTGCCGACGCTATGGGCATGGGGGGGCGCGCATTTCGCGCCGGGCGTCGCCTCGCAGCGGGCGACTTGCAGCTGGTCCTCCTCGCCCTCCTCGCGGATCGTGCGAGTCACGGTTACGAGCTCATCAAGGCCCTCGAGGAGCGCTCCGGAGGCTTCTACAGCCCAAGCCCCGGCATGATCTACCCGGCACTCACCTGGCTCGAGGAGGTGGGCTATGCGAGCGTGACCGCGGAAGGCGCGAAGAAGCTCTACACCATCACTGACGCCGGACGTGCGTATCTCGAGGAGAACCGCGAGGCGGCACAAGCCATGCTCGGGCAGCTGGATTTCATACGCCGCAAGATGGGCCGGGTGCGTGAGATCTTCGGTGGCTTCGATGAGGACGATGAGTCCGATCCGCAGGGGGTCGGGGCGGCCCGGCGCGAGCTGCGGCAGGCGCTGCGAGAGAAGCGCGGCGCACCGGCCGACGAGAAGCTGCGCGTCGCACAGATCCTGCGGGATGCGGCCGCGCAAATCCGCGGCAAGAGCTGAAACGACCGATTGCGATGAGGCTCAACGGGTATATCAACATGTTGATATCGGTTGTGAGCCGGGGTGTGCCTTGATGGCCGAGCAGGGGAGGATCCGGTGGGTGATACGCGCGCTCAGGAGCTGGAGCCCGCGCCGGCGGTGACCGCGTCGTAGACGAGCCTTGCGGAGGCGACGTCCTCGACCGCAAGGCCCAGCGATTTGAAGACGGTCGTCGCCTCGCGCGGCACCTGTCGTGCACCCGCGAATACCTCGCCGGCTTCGGCAAAGATCGGGGTCTGCGACAGAATGACGTCCCCGGACTCCTGCAGCGCCGCCTCCCGTGAGTCCACGATCAGGATGCTGCCCTTCATGGCGGTGTCATCGAGCTCGCGCCAGCTCGGGAGGCACGCCCCCACCGCATTGACGTGCGCGCCGTGCTTGAGCCATTCGCCGCGCAGCACCGGCTCGTGCGAGTGGGTCGCGGTCACGACCACATCGGCGTCGCGCACCGCTGCCTCCGCTTCCATGGCCCGCGCGCCGTGGCGGGTGGCAAACTCCCGCGCATGGTCCGGGTTGCGGCTCCACACCCGGACCTCCTCGAAGCGCCCGACGTGACGCAAGGCCTCGAGATGCGCCTGTGCCTGCACGCCGCTGCCGAGCAGCGCCAGCACGCGCGCATCGGGCGGGGCGAGATGACGGGTGACGGCCGCGGAAACCGCCGCGGTGCGCATCTCGGTGATGCGGCGCCCGTCGAGGCAGGCGAGCGGCTGACCCGTCTCGCTCTCGAAGAGCACGATCGTCGCCAGATGGGTGGGGAGTCCCGCGGCGGCGTTCTTCGGATAGAAGCACACGAGCTTCGCCCCCATGCTCCCGCTCATCACGGCGGGCATCACCCCGAGGTAGCGCTGCCCGGGCTCGACCGGGATCACGTTGCGGACCGGCTGCGTGACCTTACCGGAGGAAAAAGCGGTGAGCGCCAGCTCCATCGCGGGAATCAGGCGTTCGTACGTCAGTACGCGGGCGATCTCCGCGTCGTCGAGCGTGCGGACCATGGGGGCTTCGCGAGCCGCGGGGCGATGTCCGTCCCGAGGCCTAGAGTAGCCGAACGCGTCTTTCTGGCGCATTTCGCCGCGAACTCCCGTTCGCGCCCCGGGCTCGCCTCCTCTAGAATGCGCAGCTTGGTCCGGCAGGCACAGCCGTCGTCTGCCCGTTTTTCTCCCACAGCTCGAGGACTCGCATCATGGCGCGTGGCATCAACAAGGTCATTCTCATCGGCAATCTCGGGGCGGATCCGGAGACGCGCGCCATGCCCTCAGGCACGACGGTGGCCAACCTGCGCGTCGCGACCAGCGAGAGCTGGCGCGATAAGCAGACCGGCGAGCAGCAGGAGCGCACTGAGTGGCACCGCGTCGCGCTCTTCGGCCGCCTGGCGGAGATCGCGGGCGAATATCTGCGCAAGGGCTCGCAGGTTTACATCGAGGGGAGCCTGCGCACGCGCAAGTGGCAGGACAAGCAGGGCAATGAGCGCTACTCGACCGAGATCGTCGGCAACGAGCTGCAGATGCTCGGCGGCCGCTCCGGTGCCGCGGCCGGATCCCCCGCGGGCGCGGCCGTCGCGGCGGGAGCCGCGCCGTCCTATTCCGAGGAGTCGGGCGGCGGCGGCGGGAGTTCTCGCCGCGAGGAATTCGACGACGATATTCCGTTTTGAATCCGATCCGATAACCCGCATCACGCGCACGCCGGTTTCGGGCCGAGGATAGCCGGCGTTTCACGCTCAAGTGACTGGTATGACTGGACTTTTTGGACCGGCCACGCGCTTCACGCATTATGACCCTCGCGGCCCGCGCCGGACACGTAGCCGGTCCCGCTGGGGTAGAATTTCAGGTCCCAGATGCCCGCCCGCTACTTCATCAAGACCTTCGGCTGCCAGATGAACGAGTACGACTCCGCCCGGATGGCGGACGTACTGCGCACGGGCGCTCAGATGACCCCGACCGATGATCCGCAGCAGGCGGACCTGCTCGTGATGAATACCTGCTCGGTGCGCGAGAAAGCGCAGGAGAAGGTGTTCTCGCTCCTCGGCGAATGGCGTCGCGTGAAGGAGCAGCGTCCCGGGGTGATCATCGCAGTGGGCGGCTGCGTCGCGAGCCAGGAGGGCGAAGGCATCACCGACCGGGCGCCGTTCGTCGACCTGGTGTTCGGGCCGCAGACGCTGCACCGCCTGGCGGAGATGATCGGTGAGCGGCGGCGCACGGGCCGTGCCGTCATCGACGTGAGCTTCCCGGAAATCGAGAAATTCGATTGCCTGCCGGCACCGCGCGCCGACGGCGCACGTGCCTACGTCTCCGTCATGGAGGGCTGCAGCAAGTACTGCAGCTTCTGCATCGTGCCGTACACGCGCGGGGAGGAGGTGAGCCGCTCCTTCGACTCGGTGCTCGAGGAGGTCCGGCAGCTCGCCGCGCAGGGGGTCGTGGAAGTGACGCTGCTCGGGCAGAACGTCAACGCCTATCGGGGTGCCATGGCGGACGGTGCACGCGTCGATCTGGCCACGGTGATTCATCACATCGCGCGCCTCCCCGGAATCGAGCGGATCCGCTTCACCACCTCGCACCCGCTCGAATTCAACGACAGCCTCATCGAGGCGTTCGCCAGCGTCCCGAAGCTTGCCAACCACCTGCATCTGGCCGTTCAGAGCGGCTCGGATCGGGTGCTGGCTCTCATGAAGCGCGGCTACACGGCGCTCGAATTCAAGAACCGGGTGCGGCGCCTGCAGCAGATGCGGCCGGACATCTCGATCTCCTCCGATTTCATCGTCGGCTTCCCCGGCGAGACCGAGCGTGACTTCGCTGCCACGCTCGCCCTCGTGCGCGAAGTGGGCTTCGACCAGTCCTTCAGCTTCATCTACAGCCGCCGACCGGGGACGCCGGCCGCCGCGCTCCCCGACGAAGTCGAGCCCGCCGTCAAACAGGAACGGCTGGCCCGGTTGCAGACGCAGCTCGAGGTGCAGGCGCGCGCCATCAGCGACTCGATGGTGGGGACCTGCCAGCGGGTTCTGGTCGAGCGCCGCGCCAGGCGGGACGCGCGCGAGCTTGCCGGGCGCACGGCCAACAATCGCTGGGTGAATTTCGCAGGTCCCGCGCAGCTCATCGGGCGCTTCGTCGACGTGACCGTCACGGCGGCACTCGCCCACAGCCTGCGCGGGCGCCTCGCTGATGTGCGCGCCGAGCGCCAGGCGCCGCGGCTTGCCGCGGCCGGCAGCTGATACAGTGGCCGCTCCCGCATCCGGGCCGCGACGGGAATTCGAGCTCGGCCCCTCCGACAACACGCGACTCGCGAACCTCTGCGGGCCGCTCGATGAGAATCTGCGCCTGCTCGAGACCCGGCTCGACGTTCGCATCCACCGCCGCGGCGACACTTTCAGGGTGAGCGGTGCGCAGGCGTTGGCCGCCGAGAGCCTGCTGCGCGAGCTGTTCGCGCTCACGCAGAGCGAGGACATCACCCCCGAGCGCGTGCACCTGGCGTTGCGCGAGCGCGAGTCGGGACCTCCGGCAGAGGAGGACGAGCGCGAGCACGGCGTGCGCGTGCCGCGCGGCGGCATTCGCGCCCGCGGCGCGCACCAACGCGACTATCTCGAGCACATCCGCACCCGCGATCTCACTTTCGGGATCGGGCCGGCGGGCACCGGCAAGACTTACCTCGCGGTCGCCTGCGCGGTCGAGGCGCTGCAGGCCGATCGCGTGCGGCGGCTGATCCTGGTGCGCCCGGCGGTGGAAGCCGGCGAGCGGCTCGGCTTCCTCCCCGGGGACCTGACGCAGAAAGTCGATCCGTACCTGCGGCCGATGTACGACGCGCTCTACGAGATGATGGGCTTCGATCGGGTCGCACGCTTCATGGAGCGCAACGTCATCGAGGTCGCGCCGCTCGCCTTCATGCGCGGCCGATCACTGAATGACTCATTCATCATCCTCGATGAGGCCCAGAACACCACCATCGAGCAGATGAAGATGTTCCTCACCCGTATCGGCTTCGGCTCGAAGGCGGTGGTCACGGGCGATGTCACCCAGACCGACCTCCCGGCCGGCAAGCAGTCGGGCCTGTCCCACGTGATCGACGTGCTGCGCGCCGTCGAAGGGGTGGCCTTCACCTTTTTCGATGCCCACGATGTCGTGCGGCACCCGCTGGTGCAGCGCATCGTGCAGGCGTACGAGTCGCGCGGGGGCGGGACGTGAGCGGCGTGCTCCTCACGCTGCAGCGGCGCGTGCGCGGCTGGTCCCCGACACGGCGCGACCTCGAGCAGTGGGCGAGCGCCGCGCTCGGCCACCGCGGCGCGGGACGCGAGCTCGGTGTCTGCACGGTGGGTGAGGCGGAGAGCGCGCGGCTGAACGCCCGCTTCCGCGGGCGGGACAAGCCGACGAACGTGCTGTCTTTCGCCGCGGCGCAACTGCCGGCCGCGGCGGCGGGCGCCCCGCCGCCGCTCGGGGAGCTGGTGATCTGCCCGCGCGTGCTCGAGCTCGAGGCGCGCGACCAGGAAAAGACGGTGCGAGCGCACTGGGCGCACCTGGTAGTGCACGGCGCACTGCACCTCGCCGGCTACGACCACGTGCGCGCGGCGGATGCGCGCCGCATGGAGCGGCGCGAGATCGCGGTGCTGCGCCGCCTCGGTTTCGCCAACCCGTACCGGAGCTGAAGATCATGGGGAAGGATCTCAACACCACGGGACGCTGGCTGCGACGCCTGACACACGGGCTGGCCACCGAGCCGCAGGACCGCAAGGCGCTCGCCGAAGTGCTGCGCGAAGCCGCCGACCGCTCGGTCATCGACAGCGACGCGCTCACCATGCTCGAAGGCGTACTCGAGGTGGGCGATCTGCAGGTGCGCGACATCATGGTGCCGCGCGCGCAGATGGTGTTCGTGCGCCGCGACGAGCCGGCCGCGCGCATCCTGCCGGTCGTCGTCGAGTCCGGGCACTCGCGTTTTCCGGTCATGGACGAGGACCGCGACGACATCGTCGGCATCCTGCTCGCCAAGGACCTGCTGCGCCTCACGACCGCGGCGGCGCGCGAGCGCTTCGACATCCGTGAGTACATGCGCCCGGCGGTATTCGTGCCCGAGTCCAAGCGGCTGAACGTGCTGCTGAAGGAATTTCGCCGCAGCCGCAATCACATGGCGATCGTGGTCGATGAGTACGGTGGCGTGTCGGGCCTGTGCACCATCGAGGACGTCATCGAGCAGATCGTGGGCGAGATCGACGACGAGTTCGACGTCGAGGACGATCTGAACATCCGCCGCGATGCCGAGGCGCATTTCACCGTGCGCGGCGTGACGCGCATCGAGGAGTTCAACCAGTTCTTCGGCGCGCAGCTCCCCGAGGGACAGGGTGTCGACACCATCGCGGGGCTGCTCATGAAGCAACTCGGCCGCCTGCCGCGCCGCGGCGAGACCGCGAGCATCGACGGCTTCGAGTTCCGCGTACTGCGTGCCGACCGCCGCCGCGTCGATACGCTGCGCGTGCTGGCGCCGCGCGATGTGCTGCCGCCGGCCGATGACCGATCCGCCGGCGGCACCTCCTGAGAGCCATGCACACCGCATTCGCCGAATCCGCGGTCGCCACCGCGACGGGAGCGCGCTACGCCCTGGCGCGACCCACGTCCGCGCTCGCACGCGTGCTCCTCGCGCTCGCCGCCGGCGCGCTGCTCGCGGCTGCTTTCGCGCCGCTCAACCTCTGGCCGCTCGCGGTGCTTTCGCCGGCGCTGCTCATGTGGCTTTGGCAGGGCGCGACGCCGCGCGAGGCGGCGCGCCTCGGATTCTGGTTCAGCTTCGCCACCTTCGCCGCCGGCACCTACTGGCTCTACACCAGCATCCACGGCTTCGGCGGCGCTCCCGTGTGGCTCGCCCTGGTGCTGATGCTCGGCCTGGTGAGCATCATGGGGCTGTACCACGCCGGACTCGGCTACGCGGCCGCCCGCTGGTTGCCGGCGGCAGGGGCCGTACGCTGGCTGGTCGCGCTGCCGGCCGCGTGGCTGCTGATGGAGTGGTGGCGTGGCTGGTTTCTCTCGGGGTTCTCGTGGCTGTCGCTCGGCTACTCCCAGACGGACACCTGGCTGGCGGGCTTTGCGCCGCTCGCCGGCGTCTATGGCATCAGCGCGCTGCTGCTGGTGTGTGCCGGCGCAGTGACGGCGCTCGTCTGTGGCACGGGACGCGTGCGGCTGGTGGCGCTCATCGTGTTGCTGATCCCCTGGGCAGCAGGAGCGGCTCTGTATCGACACTCGTGGACCCGGCCGAGCGGGCCCGCGGTGTCCGTCGCGATAGTGCAGGGCGCCATTCCGCAGGATGAGAAGTGGCAAGCGAGCAATCATGAGGCGACGCTCCAACGGTACCGCACGCTCACCGAGCAGGTGCTCGGCACCGCGCTCATCGTCTGGCCGGAGTCCTCCACCGCCGACGTCGCCAACGACATCGTGCCGTACATCGACAGCCTGTACCGCGAAGCACGCGCCCACGGCTCTGCCCTCGTCATGGGGGTGCTGCGCGCCGAGGGCCGCCCGGAGGAGGGCGGCGCGCTGCACTACTTCAACTCGGTGCTGGCGCTCGATGCGCAGGCGAGCTGGTACGACAAGAGCCACCTGGTGCCCTTTGCCGAGTTCTTCCCCGTGCCGCAGTTCGTGCGCAGTTGGATGCGCATGATGAGCCTGCCGTACTCGGACTTCACGCGCGGAGCACCGGACCAGCCCCCGCTTCCCGCGGCGCATCTGCGGCTCGGCACCACCGTGTGCTACGAGGACGCCTACGGCAGCTCGATGCTGCGCGTGTTGCCCGGCGCCGACGCGCTGGTGAACGTCACGAACGATGCCTGGTTCGGCCACTCGAGCGCACGCCATCAGCACCTGCAGATCGCCCGCATGCGCGCGCTCGAGGAAGGCCGCTACCTGGTGCGGGCCGCCAACGACGGTATCTCGGTGGTGATCGGCCCCCACGGCGAAGTCATCGCCCGGGCCGAGGAATTCAAGCCCGTAGCGCTGGTCTCAAGTATCGTGCCCCACGCGGGCCGGACGCCGTACGCGTATGTTGGAAACTGGCTGGTCGTGAGCCTTGCCGCGCTGGCGCTGGCATACGGCCTGTGGGTGCGGAATGATAGGAGGCTGCGCCGCCCGCAGGGCCGGCAGCGATTGGAAGTGCTCCCATGAAAATCCGGTGCGAATCCCGCGAACCACGCTGGGCTCGGGCGCCAGGGCGCCTCGCGGCAGCCTGTGCCATCGTGCTCGCGCTTGCGGGCTGTTCCCGCGGCTTCTCGGCCCCCTCCGCCCACGACGCAGCCGCGCCCGTGGTCGCCGCCGCGTCCGCCGATGCCGCGCTGGCGGTGGCCGCCGCGCAGCCGCTCCCCACGCCCGCCCCCGACACGGTCGTCAAGGTCCTGCCGGATTTCTCGGCGCTCGTCGAGCGCTACGGACCCGCGGTGGTGAACGTGGAGGTCGTGGAGAAGGCGCAGGCGGGCGGCGGCATACCGGGGCTGTCACCGAATGAT
>Ga0318526_10000307_pt1 | contig 9564 bp, 7 predicted proteins | sample GRESIP052b4f24_FD_203491 | JGI IMG/M metagenome (GOLD analysis project Ga0318526, IMG submission 203491) | Tropical soil microbial communities from Luquillo Experimental Forest, Puerto Rico - GRE.SIPMG.052b4f24 | ecosystem: Environmental > Terrestrial > Soil > Tropical forest > Bulk soil | place...
AGGCACCTGCATCCCGTGCCCCAGCGCTGGATGAGAAGCTCTTCCTACTGTATCAGGCAGTTGCATGCAAGAGCATGAACGTCTCTGATCTGTTCGGTAAGTCTCAGACATGCCCTGCACGTTTACGCTGATCACCGTGGAAGTCGATCATGGTTCGGCGGAGCCGCCATACCGGCAGGTGGCCGCCGACCTGCGCGGCCAGATAGAGCGCGGCGAGCTCACGGCCACGGTACCCAGCATCACGATGCTGATGCAGACGTATGGCGTAGCTCGCAACACCGCGCGCAAGGCGCTACTAATGCTGGCCGACCAAGGGTACGTGCGCATCGTGCCGGGGTGGGGCACGTTCGTCACTCCCCGGGACGAGACATCGGGCACCTGATCTCCAGCTTTCCCGCAATCGGGCTCCTCACTGTCGCAATCGCCGAGTATCCGCGCACGACGATGCGCCAGGAATCGAAGCGAGCAGGGCAAATAGCCGACTGAACTGTTCGTCGCCGGAGAACGTGATTATGGATGACGGCTTGGCCGTCTCGCCCGGTCAAGATGCAGGGGCAGCAATGACGGCGTCGGGCGATCCCCTGACCGTGTTGAGGTACGCAATGCTCCGTACGGGCGCGAAACGGCGGCATGCCGCCATTGTCCAAGAACTGGATATTCCGGTTCCGTTTGACCTGTGCCAGTTCGTGGCAAGGCTGGAAGGCGAGCGGAAGCGCCCCATCCGGCTGCGGCCATTGCATTCCGGGCCAGGGGTTCCATGCGGTCTGTGGATTGGGACCGCCGACGCCGACTACATCTACCACGAGGCCGGAACCACTCCCTTCCACGCCACCCACATCGCCATGCACGAACTCGCGCACATGCTGCTGGGCCACCGGCACACGCCAGCCTGGGACCGGCTCATCATCCTCCTGGCGCCCGATGTGGACCAGGCACTCATCCAGTTGATCCTCGGGCGCAGCGTCTACGGTACGGCAGAGGAACGCGAAGCAGAGACCCTTGCCTCCCTCATCATGAGCAGCACGGCGACCTGCTGGTAAGCCACTGTCCAGCCACCTTGCCGCCGCTTCGGCTATCCGCCTCAGCAGCGTAATCTGGCCTGGCGCCCGCCCGGCGATACGTCGCACGATACTGGAACGACGGATTGCGTGGCAGACCTGGATCAGCGCAGCCGCCTCGCCCCGGATGTCGTTGCCGGGCGCAACACCGACGTGATCCCGGGGGATGGCTTCGTGGCGGGGCAGGGAGCTACGCAGGCGGGACTGGAGCGCACTCACGATAATCGCCGCTTCCACGACTGCGGCGGCTCTGTCCGGATCTAGGCCAGATGACTGTGCCGCGACTGCGGCCTGGCCGGCAACTTCGGCCCCTGAGTAGGGCCTGAGAATTAGCTGCGCATCGCGGATCTCGATCACGCGCCGGTGCAGACGGTACCGGATGTTCCAGCGCATGTCGGATTCGGTCGGCAGCTCGATCTGAGGGATTTCCTCCCGCAGCGCATCCCATAGAGGGTACAGGCGCCAGTAGGCGGACCAGAGCCAGGCTTGCCGGAGCAAACGGGCCAGCGCGCTTCCAGCTTCCGGTGAGCGGTCCGCCAGCCATGCAGAGACTCGATCACTAATCTTCACCAGGCGCCTCCCGCATTCGCGATGAGACGCATCACGATGTAGACCGTCTTGCCCTGGCCCGCGTCATCATCGATGCAGCCCCGCTGGCCGGCGTACATGCCGATGAGGCCGTCGATCACTTCCAGGCCGCGGCCGCCTTCGTCGCCGATTCCTGCGTGCCGCCGGACCGGCCGCCCGGCACCGTGATCGTGCACTTCGACCCGTAGCTGGCGCCCGGCGCGGGACAGGCGGATGCTGATGGCCCCGGCACCGTGCCGTAGCGCGTTGGTGACCAGTTCCCTGTTTACTGAACTAGCTGGCGGGTTTCTGCAGTTCAGAGGACATGCCGGCGGTTTCGGCGTGCGTGACTTTTGCTTTCGGGGTGGCTACGTTCTGTTGCCATGTTCGAGGAGGCTGAGGTTCCCCGTGACCTGGTGAGCCTGGTCGTGCCGCAGCGGGGTGGGCTGGTTGCCACGGGCGAGCGGCAGGAGCCGTTCCGGCTGGTCGATGGCGATGGGCGCGTTGTCGTGGCGGCTGCGGAGTTCTTCTGCGACCTTCAGGCGGCGGGCCGTCCTGACTCGACGATCCGGTCTTACGGGCTGGACCTGCTGCGGTGGTTCCGGTTCCTGTGGGCGGCCGGAGTCCCGTGGGAGAGGGCGACGCGGGCGGAGGCGCGTGACTTCTGCCGGTGGATGATCGTGGCGGGCAAGCCGGCGCGGGGCGCTGCGGGCAGGCCGGCCGTGGCGCGGGAGCCGTACTCGGCGGCGGTGCGGGCGCACGCGGAGACGGTGCTGCGGGGGTTCTACGACTTCTGCCTGGAGACCGGGCGGGGGCCGATCGTCAACCCGTTCCCGCTGGACCGGTCCCGGCGGGGCGGGCGGGCGCATGCCCACCACAACCCGATGGACCGCTACCGGGACGAGCGGGCGGGCCTTTACCGGCCCTCGGTGCCGTCGCGGGTCCCGCGCAGCGTGCCGGACGCGGAGTTCAACGAGGTGTTCGCCCGGCTGCCGTCCGACCGTGACCGGGCGCTGGTGGCGTTCTACGTCTCGACCGGGGCGCGGGCCTCGGAGCTGCTGTCGGCGGTGCAGGGCGGGGTCCATCCCGGCCGGGGCGTGATCGCGGTGACGCGGAAGGGGACGCGGCGGGTGCAGGAGCTCCCGGCGTCGGCGGACGCGTTCGTGTGGCTGCGGCTCTACCAGGCCGAGACGGACGGGCTGATCCCGCGCGGGGCGCGGGAGCCGCTGTGGTGGACGCTGCGCCGGCCGGCTCGTCCGCTGGGCTACCACGCGGTGCACCGGATGTTCGAGCGGGCTGCGGCTGCTGCCGGGATCGGGGTGACACTGCATGCGCTGCGGCACACGGCGGCCTACCGGATGGCCGAGGACCCGGCGCTGCCGCTGACCGACGTTATCTCTAGCCTCAACTGAAGTGTCTTTAACGTCCATCACGTGCGTTCTCACCTGCCCGGATGAGGGTTGATCCGTGGTTATCTCCTGCTCTGTCCATGACGCAGTTCAAGGAGGAGACGATGCTCGTGCATCCGGTGGTGATCCCCGGTTCGGGGACGCGGTCGTGGACCGTGCTGGGGGACGACGACGTGCCGGTCGCTCCGGTGGACGGGTTCCTGGCCTATCTCACCGATATCGGCCGGTCGCCGAACACGGTGAAGGCGTACGCCCATGACATGAAAGACCTGTGGCGGTTCCTTCAGTTCCGGGGCCTGGACTGGCGCGAGGCCCGTCTGGAGGACATCGCCGAGTTCGTCGCCTGGCTGCAGCTGCCTCCGGAGGGGCGGGCGGGCGAGGTCGCGGTGCTGCCGTCGTCGGTGCCGGAGGTCAGCGTGGCGACCGTCAACCGCAAGCTCGCCGCGGCGAGCGCGTTTTATGCGCATCAGGCCCGGAATAACGAGGGGCCCGGGGACCTGCTGGCGGTGTGGCGGGCCGGCGGGCGAGGCGGCTGGAAGCCGTTCCTGCACCACGTGAGCAAGGGGAAGCCGTACCGGGGCCGGGCGATCACGCTGAAGGTGCCGAAGAAGCTGCCGCGGATCCTGACCGTTGCCGAGACGCAGGCGATCCTGGATGCCTGCGGCCGGCTGCGGGACCGCTTCTTCTTCGCCCTGATGCACGAGACCGGCTGCCGGGCCGGCGAAGTACTCGGGCTCCGTCATGAGGACATCGCCGCCGCCGAGTGCGAGGTCACCGTCGTGGCGCGGGAGAACGCGAACGGGGCCAGGGCCAAGTCCGGGGGCCGGACGGTCCCGGTCGGGCCGGAGCTGATCCGGCTGTATGCCGACTACCTGCACGAAGAGTACGGCCCGGCCCTGAGCGACTACGTGTTCATCAATATCTGGGCGGAGCCGAAGGGCCGGGCGTGGTCCTATCCGGCCGCCTATGACCTGGTGCTGCGGCTGCGGGCCAGGACCGGCCTGGATTTCGACCCGCACTGGTTCCGGCACTCGGCGGCGACCAGGTGGCTGCGTGACGGCGTGCCCGTCGAGGTCGTCTCCAAGCTCCTTGGCCACTCATCGGTGACCACAACTTCCGCGACGTACGGGCATTTGACGATCGAGGATGCGCGGGCGGCGCTGGAGAAAGCAGGCTGGCTCACCGGGCGGGAGGTGACCTTGTGACCGGCCCGCTGATTGGTGACGGCGAGCGGGCATGGTGGCAGCGGCGGGCCGCCGCCGAGCTGGCCGCGATCCTGGACGCCCATCAGGACCTGCCGCGGATAGCGTGGACGGCCGGCCCCGCCGGATCGGTGCTCGCGGGCCACGTCAGCGGCCTGGCGCCCGCGGCGCTGGTCCGGGCGACGTTCACCGCGTGGGAGTCGGCGCTGGCCCTGGGGGAACGCCGCGAGGACCGGCTGGGCAGCGGGGCGGGCTGGATGCACGCGGCGTGCCGCCGTCGTGATGTGACGGCCCGGCTGACCGCGACCGTCCTGGACGAGGATGAGGGCCAGTGAGCCGCCCCGGCGGCGGTCCCGCCGTCCCGGACCGCCAGGCACGCGGGCACCGTGGGACGCCAGCGGGCCTGCTGGAGAAGCTGATGGCCGCGGTGCGCCCGGAGTTCCGCGCTGATGACCTGGTATTCGACCCGCGGGATCCGGTCTTCGGCGGGCCGGCCTGCGTGGTGGGCGGCTGCTCCCGCCCGCACCGCAAGCGAGGCCTGTGCGTGTCGCACTGGCAGCGGTGGCGGGCATCGGGCACGCCGGACCTGGCTGAGTTCACCGCGACGGCCGCTGCGGGCTGGTACGGGCACCTGCCCCTGGGCTCATGCGTGATCGACGGCTGCAACTACGGCCGGATGGCCCGCGGAATGTGCCATCGTCACGCCCGCCAGTGGCATGGCGCGGGACGCCCCGGGCTGGCCGCGTGGCAGGAATCGCCGGCGCCGCTGCCGCCGCCGGCCTGTCCGCCGCCGGCCTGCCGGATCGGCTACTGCGACCTGTGGGCTCAGGGCACGTCGGTGTTCTGCCTCGGCCACGATGGCCGGTGGAAACGCCGCGGCCGCCCCGATGCGGAGGAGTTCATCGCCTCCTGCGAAAACCCAGGTCCCGGCCAGGAGCACATCGACCTGCGGCAGCTGCCCGCTGGCCTGCGCCTTGAGGTGCAGTATGTGCTGCAGTGCCGCGGCGATGAGCGGACCTCCAGGCTCGATCCCCGGGAGTGTCAGCCGTTCATCGCGGTCCTGGCCGCCGCGAGCGCGTCGTCCCTTCTAGAGCAGCCGGAAGAATGGTGGGCGGGCCGCGCCGCGCCTAAAAACGGGCACGGATGGCGCGCGTTCATCCGCGACGCGCGCCGCCGGGTCGAGGCGCTTGCCTTCGGCGCCAGCTGGGACACCGAGTACCCGCGCGATGCCTGGCGGCTCCGCAACCTGGGCATCGACCAGCCCGAGGCCACCATCAGCTTCGCGGACATCCCCCAGCCCTGGCTGAGGGAACTGGCCAAGAGATACGCGCGGTGGCAGCTGGCCACGGGGCTCAGCGCCAGCACGGCCGGGACCGGAGCCAGGGCGGTTACCCGGTTCGCCGTCTATCTTGCCGCGCAGCCCGCGCTGGCTGCCGGCCTGGCCGTCGTGGACCGCCCGCTGCTGGAGCGCTACCTGGCAGCCCTGCGCGCGGAGATGGGCGGCCGCGTGTGCCATGGCCGGTACGTCGGCGGGCTGAACGGCTTCCTGCAGGCGATCCGCCGGCACGGCTGGGACGACGCACTGCCGGCCAGCGCGGCGATCTTCCCCGAGGACATCCCCGACCGCGGCACCCCGCTTCCCCGCGCCCTCGCCGGCCACGTCATGGCACAAGTCGAGCAGCCCGCCAACCTCGACCGGCAGGACAACCCCGCATACCGGCTGATCACCATGATCCTCATCCGCTGCGGCCTGCGGATCTCCTCAGCCGCCCGGCTGCCCTTCGAATGCCTGGTCACCGACGCCGACGGCGCCCCTTACCTGCGCTACTGGAACACCAAGATGAAACGCGAGGCCCTTGTCCCCATCGACGACGAACTGCACCGCCAGGTCGGCGAGCAGCAGCAACGGGTACTGGAGCGATTCCCCTCCGGCGCGCCAGTGCTGTTCCCCCGCCCGACCCGCAACCTCGCCGGCCGCAGGGCCGTCTCCTGCCACACCTACCGCTGCGCGCTCAACCGCTGGCTGGAGAACTGCGACATCCGCGACGAGCACGGCCAGCCCGTCCACCTGACCCCGCACCAGTGGCGCCACACGCTGGGGACCGCCCTGATCAATAAAGACGTCCCCCAGCACGTCGTCCAGAAGATCCTCGACCACGACTCGCCGCTCATGACCGCTCACTACGCCCGGCTGTCCGATAAGACCGTGCGCGAGCACTGGGAACGGGCCCGCAGGGTGAATTCCGAGGGCCAGCCCGTCCAGATCAGCCCAGACGGGCCGCTCGGCGATGCCGCCTGGGCGAAGCAGCAGCTGTCCCGCGCTACCCAGTCGCTGCCCAACGGCTACTGCCAGCTGCCCCTCGTCAAGACCTGCCCGCATGCGAACAGTTGTTTGACTTGTCCGATGTTCGTGACCACGGCGGAGTTCCTGCCGCAGCATCATGCCCAGCGGCAGGCCACGCTGCAGATCATCTCAGCCGCCGAAGCCGCGGGCCATGCCCGCGTCGCCGAGATGAACCGGCAGGTCGCCGGCAACCTGGACAAGATCATCGCAACGCTCGAGGACGAGGGAACGGCCGGGGAAGAGGCGTCCGCCGGTGCGTCCTGACCCGCTCTCGGAGGCCGCCGCCCGGCGGCACGAGCTGACCCGGGCCAGGGCCGTCCAGGCGCTGCGGGAACTTGACAGGTCTGGTGCTCCCGTGACATTCGCCGGCGTCGCTCAGGCAGCCGGCATTTCACGGTCGTGGCTCTATACCCAGCCCGATATCAGCAGCCATATCCGCCGGCTGCGGGAGAAGGCAGGCGGCGCCGGCTCCGCCGGCGCCATCCCCGCCGGCCAGCGGGCCACCGAGGCGTCGCTGCGGGCCAGGCTCACCGCCGCCCTCGACCGCAATAAGCAGCTCGCCGACGAGAACGTCCGGCTCCGCCGCCAGCTCGCCCGCGCGCTCGGCGACCAGCGCTGCGCCGGAGTTCGATCAGGTAACGATCCGAAGGAGTGAAACAGCCAGGATCAGGCCGCGAGTGTCCCGTCGGCGACACTGTCCACGACGGGACACCGCAGGTCACAGGCCTGGCTGACGCGAAAGCTCAAGATAACCGACGTGCAGTGGGTGCTGGGTCACGCGCAGCTGACCACCACGCAGCTCTACCTGACGCCCCGCCGGGAAGACGTGATCCGCCGGATGCTGGCCCATCACGGTGAGCAGGCCAGGCAGGCCGGGGCCAGGCAGGCCCCGGTGCCCGCGCCGGGCTACCAGCCGGGGACGCTGGAGATCTTGTTCGGCACGGGTGCCTCGTGACGGCGGCGGCCGGGGCGCAGGCGCCTGCCAGGCCAGGGTGGTCACGAGCGCGGGACCGCCGGTCGCTGTGGCAGCCGGCCCGTGACCGCTTTCCCGCCCGTCCCGACGCCACGCACTGGCCCGGGACTGTGCTGCCGCGCGCCGGGGCGCAGCGGGAGCTGGCCCGGGTGCTGGCGGGCGGGAGATCCGCCGCCCAGAACTACGCCCGCGTCGGGCCCGGCGCGCTGCTGGACTGGCTGGAGGACCAGCCCGGCGCCACCTGGCAGGAACGGTGGCTGGCCAGCGGCGCGGACCAGGCCAGGTCCGGGTGGCGTGAGCTTCCCCGCCGCTGGCTGGCCGAGCGGGGACGCCCCCCGGCCTACTGGCTGGCCGGCATGTCCGTGGCGCTGCGCTCGGCGGTCGCCGCCGATATCGTGCGGCCGTCCATGGGCTGGCTGCTCGGCGGCGGCGCAGCCAATAACCACTTCACCCAGGCCCTGGCAGCGGAGCGGGACCCCGGGGGCTTCGCCCGGCTGCAAGGGCTGCTGGACGCCGACCCCGAGCTGTCAGCTGTCGCCCGCGGGGTGACGGTCCACCGGGCCGCTGTCATCGTCGCAGCCAAGGGCGGGACGCTCGCCCAGGTCACCATCGGCGACCTGCTCGCCGAGTACGCCGCCGAGGAACAGGCCCGGCGCAGGCCATGCCAGGGCATGCAGGTCATCTACGGCGCGCTGCGGGCCATGGGCACCATCGAGGGCCCCGCCACCTTCCGCCAGCTGCGCGCCGCCGGCCCGCGGACCCCTGAGCAGATGATCGACCGCTACCACCTGGCCTGCGGCCCGGTCCGGGACCTGCTCGTGGACTACCTCCGCGAGCGCCAGCCAGCGCTGGACCACTCCACCCTCCAGCAGCTCGGCTACATCCTCGGCAAGCTGTTCTGGGCCGACATCGAGCAGCACCACCCCGGCATCTCGACCATCCACCTGCCCGACGATGTCGCCCGGGACTGGAAGCAGCGGCTCCAGGTCAAGGACGGCTCCGGCGGGGCCGCGCAGGCGGGCACGGAGCGGATCGGCTTGCGGCAGTGCCTGACCAACGTCCGTGCCTTCTACCTCGACATCGCCCAGTGGGCCCTGGACGACCCGTCCCGCTGGGCCCGGTGGGCCGTGCCCTGCCCCGTCCGCCCGCAGGAAATCAGCGCCCGCAAGACCGCCCAGCACCGCAAATCCCGGATGGACGCCCGGACCCGCGAGCGCCTGCCCGTCCTGCCGGCCCTGGCCAGCGCCATCGACCGCCACCGGAAGGACGCCGCCGCCCTCCTCGCAGCGGCACGCCAGGCCCAGCCGGGGCAGGAGTTCACCGCCGCCGGCCGGACCCTGACCCGGCTCCCGGTCCGCAGCGGGTCCCCGCTGAAGGTCTGGGCCCGCGACCCGGCCACCGGCGAGCGCGCCGAGCTGACCGTCCAGGAAAGCTACGCGTTCTGGGCCTGGGCCGCCACCGAGGTGCTCCGCCACACCGGCATCCGGATCGAGGAACTCCTCGAGATCAGCCACCACAGCCTGGTCCAGTACCGGCTCCCCGGCACCGGCGAGCTCGTCCCCCTCCTGCAGGTCACCCCGTCCAAGACCGACGCCGAAAGGCTGCTGCTGGTCAGCCCCGACCTCGCCGACGTCCTCGCCGCGATCATCAGCCGCGTCCGCACCCCGTCCGGCGCCATCCCCCTCGTCGCCGCCTACGACCGCCACGAGCGCCGCTGGCTGCCGCCCGCCCCCCTGCTGTTCCAGCGCCGCTTCCGCGGCCACGACCAGGCCATCAACGAGTGGACCATCCGCACGATGCTCGCCGCCGCCATCACCCGCGCCGGCATCACCGACCCGGCCACCGGCCAGCCCCTGCGCTACACCCCGCACGACTTCCGCCGCATTCTCTCTGCTTAGTTATCGTGTGGCGATTAGCCCTGGAGCCCCGTGCGAGCTGTGATTTTCGGCTGCGGCGGGCCGTGTGGTGTTTCTATGGTTGCGGCTCGTGATCCTGAGCTTCTTTTCATCGC
>Ga0318526_10000320_pt1 | contig 9427 bp, 8 predicted proteins | sample GRESIP052b4f24_FD_203491 | JGI IMG/M metagenome (GOLD analysis project Ga0318526, IMG submission 203491) | Tropical soil microbial communities from Luquillo Experimental Forest, Puerto Rico - GRE.SIPMG.052b4f24 | ecosystem: Environmental > Terrestrial > Soil > Tropical forest > Bulk soil | place...
GCCCGGCGCAGGGGGCAGCGCGAAGCGGTTCATGCGCAACCGCGAGCCCGACCGAGCGCCGGCCGCTCATCCAGTGCCATCGCCGTCGCGCTCCTGGTCGGCGCACTGTGGGTGCGTCGAATGCCGCTCGTGAACCAGCCGCAAGGCCCGCGCGCGCATACTACCCGCGTGATACAAGCGCAATTGTTCGCAGCATCCCCCGCCGGACCGCCGGGGTTCACCTATGCGCCGCAGTTCCTCCGCGTCGAGGAGGAAGCGCAGCTGCTCGAGGCCATCTCCACGTTGCCGTTCGAGGAAGCGCAGTACAAGGAATGGCGGGCGCGGCGCCGGATCGTGAGCTTCGGCGGCCGCTACGATTTCACTCACCAGGGGCTCACGCCGGGGCCACCCATTCCACAGTTTTTGCAGCCCTTGCGGGCGCGACTTGCCAACTGGGCCGGAATTCCGGAGCAGCGTATCCGGCACGCGATGATCGCCGAGTACCGCCCGGCGACGCCGCTCGGCTGGCACCGGGACGTGCCGCAGTTCGAGGACGTGATGGGCGTCTCTCTCCTCGGCCACGCGCGACTTCGCTTCCGTCCCTGGCCGCCCGCATCGGGGCAGCGCTCCACCTGGAAGATCGATCTCGAGCCGCGCTCGGCGTACCTGCTGCGCGGCCCGGCGCGGTGGCAATGGCAGCACGCGGTGTCACCGACCCGTGAGCTGCGATATTCGATCACCTTCCGGACCCGTAACGCGCACCTGCCGGGCGGCTGAGGCGGCGCGATGGCCTCACGCCGCAGCGAGTCGCCGCTCGGGTCCTCGCCCGCGGCGGCGGCCCTGCAACGCGAGCTGCGTCGCCGGCTGCACTGGCACCTGTACGACGAGTCCGGCGTGACTCCGGCGGGCGCCGCGATCTACTCACTCGCGGATCCGCGCGCGGTGCGCGTCAGCCGCTACGTCGGGCAGACGGCGCAGCCGGCCCGCCGGCTGATGCAGCACCTGGGCACCGCGCGGCTGTGGCTGCCCGATGAGACCCCCTGGTGGATCGAGGCACCGCGACTGCGCCCGCTGTATCACTGGCTCCGAGAGCTCCACAGCGAGGAGGGACGACTGCCGGTGATGGTCGTGCACGCCTGGGTCGACCCACAGCACGCGCAGCGTGCCGAACGCAACTACATAAGCGTCTGTCTCGCGCAACAGCTGCCGCTGCTCAACGTCGCGATATGTCAGATGTCGGACGTGGACGCGGCGGCGACGCGATGAACGTGACCTGAAAGCGCCGCAAATGCGTGACGTCCGTCCGCATCGGGTTCGCAGCAGGCGGGTAGGCTCGTACGCGCTGTCGGCAACCGCGGTCACACGCTTGCTAGCCGGGTCTGCGGCAGACATCTCAGTTACCGGGAGGAGTGTCCACTATGTCCAATCCTTATGACAACGCGACCGAGCGCGTCTCCGTGCTCGGACCCACGCTGCACTTCAAGGGCGAATTGCATGCCGATGAAGAGCTGCTGATCAAGGGTCGTATCGAAGGCTCGATCACCCATTCACAGCGCGTCACGGTCTGTCCCGAGGGCACGGTCACCGCGAACGTGCGAGCCCAGATGATCGTGGTCGAAGGAACAGTGACCGGCGATCTCCAGGCCGAGAAGTCGGTGATGGTCAAGGAGACCGCGCGGCTGCGCGGCAACATCACGGCGCCGACCGTGAGCATCGTCGAGGGTGCGCACTTCAACGGCGGCATCGAGATGGACAAGAAGGTGGCGGGCGTCGAGTCGGCAAGCGCCGCGGGCGAGCGCCCCCAGAAGGCTTCAGGCGCCAGCAGGTAGGGGAGAAATTAATGGTTTTTCAAAATTCGATTCCAGAACGCAGCAGTTTTCCGGACCGTCCCGCGAGCGGCCCAGGCAGCTTCGGTGCGCCGTCCGCACCGCCCCGACCGGCGCCGACGCCGGCGGCACAAGATGTCGAGGCGCCCCGAATCCCCGTGCTCGGCAAGACCCTGCTGTTTCGCGGCGAGCTCACCGCCGAAGAGGACGTCATCCTGCAGGGGCGGGTCGAGGGCTCGATCCGCCACGCGCGCAGTCTCATCATCGGAACCGAAGGCTCGGTGCTCGGCGATGTGTACGCGGCCCACCTCACGGTCGAGGGCCTGGTGGAGGGCGACCTGCACTGCAGCGAGGCGGTGATCGTGCGCGCCACCGCCCAGGTGCGCGGCAACATCTTCGCCCCGCGCGTCGGGATCATGGAAGGCGCGACCTTCAACGGCCGGGTGGAGATGGATCCGAACGCCGCGGCGGGACAGGGCGGTAATTCGCGATCTGGCGGCCGGCAACCCTCGGCACCCGCACGCAGCGCCGCACCGGCCGCATCGGCAGCGGCACGTCCGGGCAACCCGGCAGCCGCCACGAGCTCGCGTGCGGCGGCGACATCCGGCGGCACACCGGCAGCGGGCGCGCCGCTCACGAATGCCGCGGTCGATCAGATGCTGAGCACCCAGAACCCGGCCAAGAAATGAGCGACGGCTGCCGGCTGCGCGGCGGTCGCAGCCGGCAGTCGCGCGCAGCGGCGCGGCGGCCTTCGCCTATAATGGCGCACCGTCGCAGATTTCCCCGCAGGAGTGACCATGCAGCGGTTGACCGCCGTGACCCTCGTGTGCGCCCTGTCATTGGCCGCGCAGGGCAAGCCGGCACCGGACGCAAACCCCTCCGGCAAGGCGTGGGTCGAGCGCAGCAATACCTATACCAACATGCTGCTCGAGGTGGAGTTCGCGCACACTCCCGAGCGGGGCTCGCGGCAGGGCCTGGCGCGTTTCGATGAGCGCATCTCGCAGCCGACGCTTGCCGATGAGCTCGCCCGGCGACGCGAGCTCGAGGCGACCCTGGCGAAGATCGATGCTGCGGCTCCCAGGGAGACCGACAAGCGGGTGCAGGAGGATCTCGCGATTCTGCGCAAGGCCTACGACCTGCAGTTTCGCCAGGAGGATTACCGGCTGCGACACGAAGTGCCGTTTCTCAACGCCAGCGCCGAGGTCTTCCAGGGGTTGCGTGGCCTGCTCGATGACCAGGTGGCACCCGAGAGGCGGCCGGCGGCGCTGACGCGGCTGCGCCGCTACGCAGGCCTGGAGGCGGACTATCAGCCATACACCGAGCTGCTCAAGCAGCGCGCGCGGGAACAGATGGCGAAGCCCGGCGTCGTCTATCCGTCAAGGATCGAATTGGAGACCGAGCTGGGTCGCAACTCGAACTATGTCGAAGGCATCGGGGCGCTCTTCGGCAAGTATGGCCTGAAGGGCTGGGAGCCCGCCTACGCGAAACTGAAAGATCAGCTGACGGACTACGATACCTGGGTACGCGAGAACATCCTGCCGAAGGCACGCAGCGATTTTCGCCTGCCGGCGGAGAAGTACGCGCTTGCGTTCGAGGAATACGGCATCGACCTGCCGCCGGCGCAGATCGCCGCCATGGCGCACACGGCCTTCGCTCAGTACCAGGCGCAGATGGCACCGCTCGCGGCGCAGATCGCCAAGGCGAACAACTACCCATCCGCCGACTACCGCGCGGTGATCAGGGAGCTGAAGAAGAAGCAGATCACCGGTGAGGCCATCCTGCCCTTCTTCACCGAGCGGCTCCACGCCATCGAACGGATCATCACAGCCAACGATCTCGTCGCCCTGCCGGACCGACCGGCGATCATCCGCCTCGCGACCGCCGCGGAGACCGCGCAGCAACCGGCGCCGCATATGGTGCCGCCGCCGCTTCTGCACAACACCGGGCAGCGCGGGGAGTTCGTGCTGCCACTCAACATTCCCTCGGCCACCGGCGCCGCCGCCGACGAATACGATGATTTCACCTTCGACGCCGTCGCCTGGACGCTGACCGCTCACGAGGCGCGCCCGGGGCACGAGTTGCAGTTCGACTCGATGGTCGAGCAGGGAGTGAGCCTCGCGCGTGCGCTGTACGCCTTCAACTCGACCAACGCCGAGGGCTGGGGGCTGTACGCCGAGTACGTCATGCAGCCCTACGAGCCCGCGGAAGGACAGCTGCTGACGCTGCAGCTGCGGTTGCTGCGCGCGGCACGCGCGTTCCTCGACCCCGAGCTGCAGAGCGGTGCGGTGACCCCGGAACGTGCCTACGAAGTGCTCGAGAAGGATGTGGTTTTGAGCCACGCCTTCGCCAAGGAGGAGGTCGAGCGCTTCACCTATCGTGCGCCCGGTCAGGCCAACAGCTACTTCTACGGCTACACGCGGCTGCTGTCACTGCGCGAGGAGGTCGAGGCGGCGCTCGGCGCGAAGTTCCAGCAGCGGAAGTTTCACGATTTCATCCTGAGCCAGGGACTCCTGCCCCCCGACCTCATGCGCAAAGCCGTGCTCGAGGAGTTCGTGCCTTCGCAGAAGTAGTGGCGCCGGTGTCGTCAGGTTTTCGGCGCGAGGTCTTTGCTGAAGTTGAGGCAGACCACCGCCAGGCCTTCGCGGAAATAGAATCGGTGGGCGCGGGTGCGCTGCGTGCCGGAGTCGAGGACCAGAGCCACGCACGCGAGGTCCCGGGCGCGCTGCTCGAGCCACTCCATGAGCGCATGTCCCACTCCGAGCGAGCGCCGCGCGTCGGCGGTGACGAGGTCATCGACGTACAAGTGGACGCCGATGGCCGTGTTCTCGTGCACCCGCCACACCGCGAGCCCGCAGACCGCGTCTTTCTCCGCGGCGACGACCATCCGGCCGCCACCGGCGAAGACCCGCTGCATCTTGGTGCGATAGTCTGCCGGCAGGGCGGTGCGCAGCTCGCGGTGGACCGCCTCCGTGCGCTCGAGCCAGGGCGCAGCCACGATCGCGCCGCGCGTATCGGTGATCTCGATCATTTCCATGGGCTGTGCGTCCCGCTGCGGAGTGCACCCGTGGGTGCATCGGCTCGATAGTTTACCGATGAGGCGCCAAACCACGGGACTGTTGCCGCTCGTACTGATTGCGGCGCAGGGAGCGCTCGCGCACGGCGCTGCAGCTGCCTCGGCGAAAGTCGTGGCGACGGTGCCGCAGCTCGAGCAGGCCTATGCGGACTTCAACGATGCTTACGGCGCCGTCTCGCTCATCGACGCCGATCCAGACCGCTATGCCGGAGGTTATGGCGGCGGGAGCCGCGCGGCCTGGCAGAAGCGCTATCTGGCCCTGCGCGCGCAGCTCCTTGTGGGGCTCCGGGCAGTACCGGCAGCGGGACTGACCGAGGGCGATGCGCGCGCCGTCCAGGTGATGCGCGCCGCAGTGGAGGAGTCGTCGGCGACGCCGGAATCGCTGGCGCCCGTCGGGCGTTGCCGGGACGCGCAGCGGCCGACGCTTCCCTTGCAGCCGTTGCAGGAAGCGCTGTATGCCTGCTTTGCCGAGCTCGCCAACCACCTGCGGTTCGAGAACGCGACCGTCACTCGCGTGGCGGCGTTCGAGCTGTTGACGCGCATCGAGGAGCCGCAGCGACGCGAGACGCTCTTCAGGGCCTTCCTGCCGTTGTGGCAGGCGGTGAACGGCGATGGCGGCCCTGCGAGCCCCTACCGCCGCATGATCCGCCTGGCGGCAGCGCAGGCGCGCAAGCACGGATCGCCGATCGATGCCGCGGCCCGCACCGTTGGCGTGTCGGTGGCCGAGACCGAGCGCTGGCTCGAGCAGATCCTCGATGCCTGGGGACAGGTGAGCGGCGGACCGCTCGAGCCCTGGGACTATCGGTTCGCAAGCGGGGCGGCCGAGCGGGCGCTCGCCGCCGCGATTCCCCGCGAGGCGCTGCTGCCGCTCACCGAGCGTTACTACCGCGACCTTGGCCTCGATCTGGCGAAGTCCGCGGTGATATTCGATCTCGATCCACGGCCCGGTAAGGCGCCGCTCGCCTACACCGACTACGTGCGCCGCGGACGCCTGGAGGATGGCGTCTGGCAGAGTACGCTCGTGCGCGTGTCGGCGAGTTATGGGCAGGGCGGCATCGGACCGCTGAACGAGCTGGTGCACGAGAGCGGGCATGCCGCGCACATGCTGGCGCTGCGCACGCGTCCGGCCTTCATGGACCTCGGCGATCCGATCTTCTATGAGGCGTTCGCCGACGTGCCTTCCTGGAGCGTGTATGAGCCGGCCTGGCAGCAGAAGTACCTCGGCAGCAGTGCCGACACATCCGCCGCACTGCGCGCGCTCTACGCGGGCGTGATGCTCGATGCGGCCTGGGCGCTGTTCGATCTGCGCATGCTGCGCGATCCGGAGGCCGACCCCAACGCGGTCTGGACCGACATCACCGGCCGCTACCTGCACGTGAAGCCGCATCCCGAGCTCGCCTGGTGGGCGGTGCGGGTGCAGCTCGTGCACAAGCCCGGCTACATGGTGAATTACGGTCTGGGCGCCGTCATCACGGCGGACATCAGGCAGCGCATCGCGCAGCAGCTCGGGTCGTTCGCCGCCGGGGATGCCCGCTGGAACGGCTGGATCTCCGCACAGTTGCTGCAGAGCGGGGAAGAGCAGGAGACCGCCGGGCTGCTGCGCCGCTTCCTCGGCCGGCCGGTCTCACCGCAGGCACTGCTCGATCAGGTCCGCCGGATCTCCGCGAGCTCGGCCGCGGTCAACGTTGCGGCGCCCGGGGGCCTTCGCTGAGCCACTTCTCGGCGAGACGCACCCACATCGAGCCGCCGAGTGGGATCAGCTCGTCGTTGAAGTCGTAGCTCGGGTTGTGCAGCATGCACGGCCCCGCGCCGTGCCCGGCGCTGCGGTGAGTGCCATCGCCGTTGCCGATCACGAAGTAGCAGCCGGGCTTCTCCTGCAGAAAATAGCTGAAATCCTCGGCTCCCATCGTCGGCTCGAATTCCTTCACGTTCTCAGCGCCCACCAGTTCACCGAGCAGCTCGCGCACGAAGCCGGTCTCGCGGGCGTGATTGACGGTGGGCGGGTAGTTGCGGGTGAAGGCGAACTCGCAGCCCGCGCCAGATGCCTCGCACGTGGCCTCGGCGATGCGCCGCATGCGCTGCTCGATCATGTCGAGCACCTCCACCGTGAAGGTCCGTACCGTGCCCTGCAGCTCACACGCCTCCGGGATCACGTTGGTAGCCTCGCCGGCGCGGATCATCGTGGTCGAGATCACAGCAGGATCGAGCGGGCGCTTGTTGCGCGAGATGACGGTCTGGAACGCCTGCACGATCTGGCAGGCGACCGGCAGCGGATCGATGCTGTTGTGCGGCATGGCGGCGTGCGCGCCGCGGCCGCGGATGGTCACCTTGAACTCGCTGGTCGAGGCGAACACCGGCCCGGCGCGCAGGGCAAACTGCCCCGCTGCGAGGCCCGGCCAGTTGTGGATGCCGAAGATGGCCTCCATCGGAAAGCGCTCGAACAGCCCATCGCGGATCATCGCGCGAGCTCCGCCGCCACCTTCCTCGGCCGGCTGGAACACGAGGTAGACCGTGCCGTCGAAACCGCGGTGCGCCGCGAGATAACGGGCGGCGGCGAGGAGCATTGCCGTGTGACCGTCGTGACCGCAGGCGTGCATGCGGCCCTGGTGCACGCTCGCATGGGCGAAGGTGTTGCGCTCGGTTACCGGCAACGCGTCGATGTCGGCGCGCAGCCCCAGCGCGCGCGCGCTGCTGCCGTTGCGGACGATGCCCACCACCCCGGTGCCGCCGAGGCCGCGATGCACCGGAATGCCCCACTGCGTGAGCGTGTCGGCGATGAGCGCGGCAGTGCGCTGTTCCTGATAGCCGAGCTCCGGGTGGGCGTGGAGGTCGCGTCGCAGACTCGCGAGCGCGTCGGCGTCCGCCAGGATCGGCTTGAGGAGACTCATGTGCAGGCCCTCGGTTGCAAATGGGTTGTCACGCGTCGGCGGCCGACACCTCCGCACGCTCCTGATCGGCACGGTGCTGGCTCACCGCGCTGCCGTCGGTGGGCTTCAGCCCGCCGAAGACTGCGGTCGAGAAGATGGTGCCGGCGCCGAGCACGAGGAAGGCTTTGTGCACACCGACGATCATGTGCGCGGCATCGGTGTGAAATCGATCCGGCACGAACAGCGCCGCGACCAGCGAAGCGGTAGCCACGCCGAAGCTCATGGACAACTGCTGCGCGGTGCTCGCGATGGTGCTTGCCCCTGCGGCCGCTTCGCCGCTGACGTCGGCGTAAACGAGAGTGTTCATGCTGGTGAATTGCAGCGACTGAAAGAAGCCGTAGGTGAATGACAATACCACGATGAGCCACACGGGCGTCGCGATGCCGATGATCGCGAACAGCATGATGAGGAGGCCCAGCAGGACGGTGTTGGAAACCAGGACCGTGCGATAGCCGAAGCGCGCGAGAATCGCCGGCACGGTGATCTTCAGACTCATGGCGGCGAGTGCCTGGGGCATCATGAGGAGCCCGGACTGGATCGCGTTGTATCCGAGTCCCACCTGGTACAGGAGCGGCAGGAGGAAGGGGATGCCGGAGATGCCGATGCGGGTGAGGAAGCTGCCGGACACGGCGGCGCGGAACGTGCGGGTCCCGAACAACCCGAGGTCCAGCAACGGGTGCGCCGTGCGCGCTGCGTTCAGGCCATAGCCCGCCAGCAGCAGCGCCGACAGCACCAGCAGCCCAAGGATCGCCGAGGCGCCCAGACGATGCTCGCCGAACACCTCGAGCACGTACGACAGCAGCGTGATCCCGGAGCTGAACAGCAGCAGGCCGCGCAGATCGAGCGGTGGCGTTCGGTTCTGGCGGTAATCGGGCAGATAGCGGTACACCAGGTAGAGTCCCGCGAGTCCGATCGGGACGTTGAGAAAGAAAATGACGCTCCAGTGGAAATAGTGGGTGATCACGCCCCCCGCGACCGGCCCGAGCATCGGGCCGATCATGGCGGGGACCGCGACGAAGCTCATGGCGCGCACCAGTTGAGACTTGGGCAGCGCACGCACCAGGGTGAGCCGCCCCACCGGCACCATCATCGCTCCGCCGCAACCCTGCAGAACACGAAATGCGACCAGCATGTCGATGTTGCGGCTCAACCCGCAGAGGAGCGAGCCGAGCGCAAACAGGCCAATCGCGCCGGCGAATACCCGGCGTGTGCCGAAACGGTTCGCCATCCAGCCGCTCACCGGTATGAAGACCGCGAGGCTGAGTGTGTAACTCGCGAGCACCGACTTCATGGACAGCGGCGCCACCTGCAGAGCGAGCGCGATGTTCGGCACCGCGGTGTTGAGGATCGTGGTGTCGAGGGCCTGCATGAAGAACGCCACGGCCACGAGCCACGGCAACAGGGGACTCGGCGTTTGGGGTGCCGTTGGGTCGGGCGTGGCGCTGATCAGGGCGGCGTCTCGAGCGCGAGCGCCCCGAGCGTCCGGGTCGCGAGCCGCTGAAAGCGCCCGGCCAGCGCGAGGAGCGAGTCGTCACTCCACGCCGGCCCGCTGAGCGAGATGCCGAAGGGCAGCCCGTCGCTGCGGAAACCGGCGGGCACCGCGACGCTCGCGAGATCGAGCA
>Ga0318526_10000325_pt1 | contig 9403 bp, 10 predicted proteins | sample GRESIP052b4f24_FD_203491 | JGI IMG/M metagenome (GOLD analysis project Ga0318526, IMG submission 203491) | Tropical soil microbial communities from Luquillo Experimental Forest, Puerto Rico - GRE.SIPMG.052b4f24 | ecosystem: Environmental > Terrestrial > Soil > Tropical forest > Bulk soil...
GATGTGTGGTCGAGCATTGCTGCACCCTCGGGATCTGGCACCCGGGTGCGATGAGGGCGCGGTGGTTATTCCGACCAGTTTGGTTTTCGGCGGCAGCACAAAACGCGGACCCAAGTCGTGGTCGCTACCTTGACCGGTGTAATCACTGTACGCCTTTTGTTCCATGTCGAATCGGTCATCTCGGGCTGGCGGTGCCCGGCACAGCTGTCCGGTCGGGCACAGCTGTCGGGGGACTCAAAGTGGTTTCTCGCGTGTCCGGTGTTCCCAATGGTGCCGATGGGTGTTTCCCTCTAGTAATTGCCCAGACAGCTCGTGAATGTGGGTAGTTCGCCAGCACCGATGCATCGGCGTCGGTGGCTTCCGAAACTGTTTGGGTTATCACGGCTGGTCATTGCGCGGGGCGTTGAGTCCAATCCGGTCGGACCCATCGCCGGACTGGTGTTGACCGAGTCCACCACGCAGAGAATCGAAGATTGCCAGGCCCTGCCCCACCAGGCCGGTGGCCATCTCGCCGAGCCCGTCGGCGCCGTTGAGCACTGTCAGGTTCGCCCCCGACAGGCCCTGCGCGGCCTGCTTGACGATTTCGGGCAGCTGGTCGATAAGCATCCGGTCCAGGGCCACCCGGTTGTGCGAGGCCGCCGCTTCGGCTTGGATCTTCATCTTCTCGGCGTCGGCGACTGCCAGAATCCGGACGCGTTCTGCCTCCGCCTCGGCCGGCTTGACGACCTCCGAGACCAGCTCTTGCTGACGGAGCTCTGCGGCGCGCTGAGCCAACTCGGTCCGCATCGCGAGCACTTCTCGCTGGGCTTGCGCCTCGGCCAGCGGTCCCGCCTGGGCGGCTTCGGCCTGCGCTTTGTCGACTTCGGCCTTGTACTGAGCCCGCACTATCGCCGTCTGCCGAGCGAACTCGGCCTGGTTGCGTTGCGACTCCTGCTCGGCCTCAGCCGCGGCTTGATTGGCCTTCGCCTGAGCAATCTGCGCCTGCTGTTGAATGGCCGCGTTATGCGGCGCGGACATGGCCAGGATGTACCCCAGTGACCCGTCGTCGATGGACTGGATCTGCAGCGCGTCGACGTTGAGTCCGATCTTGATCATCTCCTCCTTGGAACCATCGAGGACCTCGGTGGCCAGCTTCTGCCGTTCTTTGATGATCTGCTCGACGGTCATCGACCCGATGATCGAGCGCAGGTGACCGGCGAATATTCGCCCGGTGAGGACCGCCATCTGGTTTTGGTCCGACAAGAATCGTTGCGCAGCGCTGACGATGCTTTCGCTGTCGTTGCCGACCTTGAAGGCAATGACCGCTCGAACGTTCAAGGTGATCCCCTGCTGGGTGACGCACCTTTCCTCGACCTCGGCTTCACACATCGCCAGTGTGATGAACCGAACCTTTCGGAAGAACGGCATGATGAACGCGCCGTGACCGGTCACCACACGGAACGGGGCGTTGCCTGCAACTCGGCCGCCGGAGATCAGCATCGCCTGGTCCGGTGCGGGCACTCTGTAGCCGAACATTTTGGGCTCCTTGTAGATTCGTGTTGTTGTCAGGGAATTTGAGTTGAGAAATCCGGGCCGGGCCACGGCTCCACTAGGACCGTCCGCGCACCTCGGATATCTATGACCAACACCTCGGTACCCCTCGGCAGTGGCTGGTCCGACCATGCAAGATAGGCCTCCTTGGACCCCCGCACGTTCAGAAGGACCTCTCCGGCGCCCGCGACGCCGCGGGTCGCCACGATCAACGACCCGACGCAGCCGACCACCGAGACGTCACCCACCCCTCGCATACTCCTCCTACAGGCCGTGCCCGCGCAGGCGCGGTCTTAGAGGTTTTGACTCGGATCGCCGACGAGCGGGGAACGCGGGGCCGACATCATCGCGATATGGCCGTCCCAGACCGCGAGGTCGCCGGGCTGCAGCCCGCCGGGCAGGGCTTCACCGTTACATCGGACCTGGGTGGGTGGAGCCCTCGGGGTTATGAGGCGAGATGCTCTCGGGCGGGGGTACCGCCGACCCTGGGAAGCGCGCAGAATCGAAACAGGAGTGCAGGAAGGGGTCGGCGATGAAAGCCAACGTAGGCGACTGGTTGGTGATTAAGGGCACGACAACCGAGCGCTCGGACCAGCGGGGGCTTATTACAGAGGTGCACTCCGCGGACGGCTCGCCTCCCTACATGGTGCGGTGGCTCGCCACCGGCCATGTGGCGACGGTGGTTCCCGGCCCTGACGCCATTGTGGTGACACCAGAGGAGCAGGAAGCAGCGGACGAGCGGGCACAGGAACGGGCCGCACACCGCGGCATCAACGACTAGGTGCTGCGGATCGCCGTTATCCCCGCAGGCTTGCTGGCGGCCCGGTTAGACATCCCAGGTTCGTAAGTGTCAAGCGGCGGCTGGCATACGGTGTGCCCAGGCGGTGTGTTCGTCGTAGAGCGTGCGGTGGCGTAGGCAGCCGTGCAGGATGCCGACGAGGCGGTTGCCCAGTGCGCGTAAGGCTTGGTGGTGTAGGTCGCCGGCGGCGCGGTGCTGGTCATAGAGCGCTCGGGCGCCCGGGCTTTTTGTCAGCGCAGTGAAGGCCCAGTGGTCGATGGCGTCATAGAGGCGGCGGTTTCGTATGTGGCGGGCCAGCACGGCGCGTTTCTTGCCCGACGCGATGGTCAACGGTGAGGTTCCGGCGTAGTTTTTGCGAGACTTGGTGTCGGTGTATCTGTTCGGGTCGTCCCCGAACTCACCGAGCACCCGGGCGCCGAGCACAACACCTAGTCCTGGCAGGGAGCGGTAGATGTCGGCGTCCGGGTGTGTCTCAAAATGGGCGGCCAGGCTGGTCTCAAGCTCGCCGATTTGGCGGTTCAGTTCGGTGAGGATGCCTACGGTGGCGCGGGTGGTGGCGCCGAAGGCGTCGGCGACCGGGGTGGGGGCCGAAAGCTGCTCGGTGCGCAGCGTGGCGCGGATTTCATGCGCCCGGGTGGCGATGTTGCGTTTCCGTCCACCGCGTTTGAGGGCGGACTGGATCGCCGCCAGGTCCAGGTGAGCGCCCAGGGTGGGGGTGGGAGCGCGGTGCAGCACCCCGAGCGCGTCGCCGTGGGCCAGGTCCTCGAATGCCTCCAGCGCGGCGGGGTAGTACTCGCGTAGCGCATTGCGTAGGGCGTTGGTGTGGCGGTTTCGCGTCCAGATCAGGCTTTGATGCGCCCGCGCAAGGACTTTGATCGCCTCGGCCTGGGGGCTATCACCGGCGATGAGGCGCTGGTTGTGCCGATCGGTGCGCACCAGGTCGGCCAGCAATTTGGCATCGGAGGCATCGGATTTTGCCCCCGAGACATGATGGCGGTCGCGGTAGCGGGCCACCGCCAACGGATTGCCCGCAAAAACCCGATAACCAGCCCCGGTCAGCGCACCCACCCACAGGCCGCGGTCGGTTTCGATCCCGATCACCACCTGGTCGGGTTCCTCGGCATGCGTGGCCATCAGCTCGTGGAGCTGGCGGATACCGGCGAGCCCTTCGGGCAGCCGCCGTGACGCCAACCGCTTCCCGGCCCCGTCCATCAGATACACGTCGTGATGCTGTTCGGCCCAGTCATCACCCACGAAGATCATCGATCACTACCCTCCTCGGTTCGGCTGTCGCTCAACCTGTTTGAGCCGAGGACACCCGGCGGCGACCTAATGGATCAGTGCTCTATCGGCACGACATCCCATGAGCGCTTCAGGCGACCTCACCGACCAGTCGGGGCACGATCTAACCGTAGGAATCGACCATCACTCCAGGCGAACAAAGTGCTCACCGACCAGCGGCTCGGTAATCAGCCTCCCTCGGAAAGGGCCGCAACCCCGTCAACGGCGCGCTGATCGAGTCCCATTAGGCACACTGGAGCCATGGATCCGGTAACCGCATTGCGGCAGATCGCCTACTACAGGGACCGGAGCCGCCACGACCCCAGACGAGTGATGGCGTACCGCAACGCCGCCGACATCATCGAGGCTCTTGACGATGCCGCGCGAGAGCGGCACGGTCAGGCCAACAGCTGGCAGTCGCTGCCCGGCATCGGGCCCAAGACCGCAAAGGTCATCGACCAGGCCTGGTCCGGTCGCGAGCCCGACCTCCTGGTCGAATTGCGTTCTGCTGCTGAGGATCTCGGCGGTGGCGACATCCGCGCCGCGCTGCGCGGGGATCTGCACCTGCATTCGAACTGGTCGGACGGGTCGGCGCCGATCGAGGAAATGATGGCCACTGCGGCTGCGCTGGGTCACGAGTACTGCGCGTTGACCGACCACTCGCCGCGGCTGACCATAGCCAACGGGTTGTCGCCGGAGCGGTTGCGCAAGCAGCTCGACATCATCGATGAGTTGCGCGACCAGTTCGCGCCGATGCGTATTCTCACCGGGATCGAGGTTGACATCCTCGACGACGGCAGCCTGGACCAGGAACCGGAGCTGCTGGAACGCCTCGACGTCGTCGTCGCCAGCGTCCATTCGAAGCTGTCGATGGATTCGGGGGCGATGACCCGGCGCATGGTGCGCGCCGTCTCCAACGGCCACGCCGACGTGCTGGGCCACTGCACCGGCCGGCTGGTCGCCGGCAACCGCGGCATCCGGCCCGAATCGAAGTTCGACGCCGAAGCGGTGTTCACCGCCTGCCGCGACCATGGGACGGCGGTGGAAATCAATTCCCGGCCCGAGCGCCGGGACCCACCGACCCGCCTGCTCAAGCAGGCGCTCGAGATCGGCTGTGTGTTCAGCATCGACACCGACGCGCACGCGCCCGGTCAGCTGGACTTCCTGGGTTACGGCGCCGAGCGCGCGCTGGACGTGGGGTTGCCCATCGACCGGATCGTGAACACGTGGCCGGCCGACAAGCTCCTGGAATGGACGGGGTCAGTCCGGTAGATGCGGCATCTCGATGCCCGGGTCGCGGCCGACCAACACCGCGCGGGTGAGCGCGGACTTGCCGTAGCGTTGCCGCACCCGGTCGACCGCCGCCTCGATCGCAAGCGGCTCGGCCTCGCCGAACGGCAGCATCAGCTGCTGAGCGCCGCTGCGGTCGATGCCGGACACCGCGAAGCCCACCAGCGTCAAGCCGCGCTCCGCGATCACGGGCGCCGTCGATCTGACCAGTTGCCGGGCGGCGGCCAGGATGGGCTGGGTCGACGATGTGGCCCACGGCAACGTCCGCGACCGCGTTGCCCGGCTGAAGTCGTCGAACCGCAGGCGCAGCACCACAGTGCGACCGGTGCGCCCGGCGGTGCGCATCCGGGCGGTGATCCGGTCGATCAGGTTGACCACCACCGCGTCGATCTCGGTGGCCGACATGCGATTCCCGGCGCGGCCCAGCGCGCGCTGGGCACCCACCGAGCGGCGGCGCACGCCGGTGGTCACCCGGCGGCGATCGATATTGCGGGACAGCGCATACAGCTGGCGGCCCATCGCGGCTCCCAGCATCGACGCCAGCGTCGACTCGCTGAGCTCGGCGACGTCGGCGACGGTAACGATGCCGTGCGCGCTCAGCTTCTCGGAGGTCACCGCACCCACACCCCACAACCGGCGGACCGGCAACGGGCGCAGGAACGCCAGCTCCTGATCGGGCGGCACTAACAGCAGTCCATCGGGCTTGGCTTGTTGGCTGGCGACCTTGGCGAGAAATTTCGTCCGGGCGACCCCGACGGTGATGGGCAGGCCGACCCGGTCGCGCACGTCCTCCCGCAGCCTCTCCGCGATCTGGACCGGCGAGCCGGAGACCCGGCGCAGCCCGCCGACATCGAGGAAGGCCTCGTCCACCGACACCGCCTCCACGATCGGTGTGCAGTCATGGAACACCTCGAACACGGCGTCGCTGGCGCGGGTATACGCCGCCATCCGTGGCGGCACGACCACGGCTTGCGGGCACAGGCGTCGCGCCTGCGCCCCGCCCATCGCCGTGCGCACGCCGTGGGCCTTGGCTTCATAGCTGGCCGCCAGCACGACCCCGCCGCCGACGATCACCGGGCGGCCACGCAACGTCGGATCGTCGCGCTGTTCGACGGACGCGTAGAACGAATCCAGGTCCGCGTGCAGGATGGACGCATCACACCGCACGAACATATGTTCGCACCGGACTATGACAACTAGCCAGCCTCGGCGTAGATGCTGCTGACCCAGATGTGCACCAGCGTGTCGAGCAGTTGCTCGTTGGGCACCGAGGGCCGCTCGTCGGCGAATGAGGTGAGCATGACCTTCTCGTTCAGCAGGTTCAGTGCCGCGGACAGATCGTGGGCCGGTAGGGTCACCGGCGCCGCACCGCGGGCGCGTTCGGCTTCAATGACCGCGGCGATGTGACCGACCCACTTCTGCATGAACCGCGACCACAGGTCGCGGAGATCTTTGTTGGTGCGCGCAGCGTCGGCGGCCAATGACACCGCCCGATGCGCCCCGAATGTCTCGACGAATACGTTGATTCCGATGCGCCAGAGCGCTTTCAAATCAGCGGGCGGATTGGCGGCCATGGCCTCCAGTGCGGAATCGGCCTCGACGATCACCCGCTCGACCAGGGTGAGCAGCACCGCGTCTTTGGACGGGAAATAGAAGTAGAACGTGGGCCTGGACAGGCCGGCCCCCTTGGCCAGGTCGTCGACAGAGATATCGGAGAGGGGACGTTCCTGCAGCAGTCGTTCGGCGGTGGACAGAATGGCCAGTTCGCGGTCGTCGCCCGACGGACGCGTCGAACGCCGACTCCGGGGGGCACGGGTAGAGCTGGCGCTGGTCACGACCGTGAGTTTACACGGTGTTGAATGTATCGACATAGTGTTGACTAGTTCAACGCCGCGTTGATAGCGTGGCGTCATGACTGAGCACCTCGACGTTGTCATCGTGGGCGCCGGCATCTCCGGTGTGAGCGCGGCCTGGCACCTGCAGGACCGCTGCCCGACCAAGAGCTTCGCCATCCTGGAGCGCCGCGACGATCTGGGCGGCACCTGGGATCTGTTCAAATACCCGGGCATCCGATCCGACTCGGACATGTTCACCCTCGGGTTCCGGTTCAAGCCGTGGCGTTCAGCGAAGTCGATCGCTGACGGTGCCTCGATCAAGGAGTACATCAAGGAGGCCGCGGTCGAGAACCAAATCGACCGGCACATCCGCTACCGCCACCGGGTTCTGGCTGTCGATTGGTCGGACGCCGAAAACCTCTGGACCGTGACCGTGGAGGACGACGGCCAACGGTACGACATCACCTGCTCCTTCCTGTTCGCGTGCACCGGCTACTACAACTACGACGAGGGATATTCGCCCACGTTCGCCGGCTCCGAGGACTTCGAGGGCACGATCGTCCATCCGCAGCACTGGCCGGAGGACCTTGACTATGCGGGCAAGAAGATCGTCGTCATCGGGTCCGGCGCCACCGCGATCACCCTCATTCCGGCCCTGGTGAACTCAGGCTCGGGCCACGTGACGATGCTGCAGCGATCACCGACCTACATCGGCTCGCTGCCGGGGGTCGATCCCTTCGCCGAGCGGGCAAATCGACTGCTGCCGGACCACCTCGCGCACATGGCGAACCGCTGGAAAGCCATCGCTTTCAGCACCTTCCAGTACCAGCTTTCGCGGAAGGCCCCCGCATACATGCGCAAGGTGCTGATGACGATGGCTGAGCGGCGCCTGCCCGCGAGCTACGACGTCGAAAAGCACTTCGGGCCGCGGTACAACGTGTGGGACCAGCGGCTCTGTCTGGCCCCCGATGGCGATTTCTTCCGGACCATCCGGCACGGCAAGGCTGACGTCGTCACCGACACCATCGACCGGTTCACCCAAACCGGGATCAAGCTGACCTCGGGTGAGGAGTTGCAGGCCGACATCATCATCACCGCCACGGGATTGAACATGCAGTTGCTGGGCGGGGTGCGGCCGACCAGGAACAATGAGCCCGTGGACCTGACATCGTTGATGACCTACAAAGGCCTGATGTTCTCCGGGGTCCCGAATTTCGCCATCACCGTCGGGTACACGAATGCGTCATGGACGCTGAAGGCCGACCTGGTGTCCGAATTCGTCTGCCGGTTGCTGAACTACATGGACACCAAGGGGTTTGACACGGTCGAGCCGCAGCACCCGGGCGATGACGTCGATGAGTTGCCGTTCATGGACTTCAACCCCGGTTACGTTCAGCGTTCGAAGCATTTACTTCCCAAATCGGGGTCGCGCGCGCCGTGGCGGCTCAAGCAGAACTATCTCCTTGACATGCGAACGATCCGGCGCGCCAAGATCGCCGACGAGAGCCTGCGATTCGCGAAAACGCGTGCGGCAGTCCCTGTTTAAGGCCCGTTTAACGCGGTTTAGCGCTCAGACAACCACGATGCCGTCATCGTCGCAGTAGGCGATTTCACCGGGCACGAACGTCACCCCGCCCAGCGTGACCTCGACGTCGCGGTCTCCGGCCCCGCTCTTGGTGCTCTTGCGGGGATTGGTGCCCAGCGCCTTGATGCCGATGTCGATGCCGCGCAGGGCGGCGGCGTCACGCACCGCGCCGTTGACGACGAGCCCGGTCCAGCCGTTGGAGCGGGCCAATTCGGCGATGACGTCCCCGACCAGCGCGGAGTGCAGGGAGCCGGCGCCGTCGATCACCAGGATCCCGCCGGCGCCGGCTCCGAGAGCACCGACTTCAGCAGCGCGTTGTCCTGGAAGCAGCGCACCGTGCTGATCGGCCCGGCGAATTCGGAACGGGCGCCGAACTGGCGGAATTGAAGGTCGCAGCTGCGTACGTCGGGCCCGATGCTGTCGACGAGATCGGCGGTGGGCCGGAATGGCACGGTCACTTCTGAGATGCCAGCCAGCGCCGGTTCAGCGGCGCCGCAGCTGCCGGATCAGCAGGATGGCCAACAGGCTGAGCGTCAAGGCAACGATCAGCGGCACCGGAGATTGGCTCGATGACGGCCTCGTAACGTCGGGCGTTACCGGGTTATTGGCGCCTTCCACCGCCGATTTTGCTTGTGCGGCAGCATCTTTCGCGGCAGAACTAAGTTGACCGTTGGTCTCGATCCGCTGCTGCACGCCCAGCGGCCGCTCGGCCGGCTTCGGCGGTGCGGGCGCGGGGCTTTTGGCCGGGGCCTTTTTGGCGGGCGCTTTTTTGGCCGGGGCCTTTTTCGCCGGCGCCTTCTTCGCAGCCGCTTTCTTAGCCGGCGCTTTTGCGGTCTTCTTGACGGCCTTGGCGGGAGGCTTCTTTTCCGGTTCCGGCGGGGTCGTCGATGCGCCGTCGGGTTCGCTGTTGGGTTGGTCCTGCGGGTCTGCCATGCGGCCGCTCCTTTGCAGCTTTCTCTCGCTTTTTTCTAGCGCACCGGATTCGTCGGGTCCCATCATGCCAGGACGGGTGGCGGCGCCTCGGTGACCAGTGCCGGTCACGGCCTGCGCCGCGCCGCCCATAGTGCGCCCGCGGCGCAGGCC
>Ga0318526_10000346_pt1 | contig 9236 bp, 10 predicted proteins | sample GRESIP052b4f24_FD_203491 | JGI IMG/M metagenome (GOLD analysis project Ga0318526, IMG submission 203491) | Tropical soil microbial communities from Luquillo Experimental Forest, Puerto Rico - GRE.SIPMG.052b4f24 | ecosystem: Environmental > Terrestrial > Soil > Tropical forest > Bulk soil...
TTTGCTAAGTGCGAGGCCTGCCCATTCATCAAGGCTTCCGCAACAGCTCCGGCAGCTTGGCGATATTCGCCGCAATCCGCCGCGCCTCATCGCCGTGAGCAGCTTGGCCGCTGAGCGCCGGCGAGCTGAAAGAGTGCCTCAGAGCGGGAAGCTATCGGCCGTAGTATGGGCCAGCGGGAGGCGGCTCATATTGGGGAGTGCCGGGAGGCGTGCCGTATTGCGGTGCGGGGGGAGGTAGGTCGTATCGTTGGATGCCGGGACCGGATCCGTAGCCGTGATCAGGAGGCGGCGGCGCGGCGTAGGCAGCCCCCGGTGGCCGACAATCTTGCGCACAAGATGAGACGAAAATCGCAGCTATTACGACAAATCCGCAAGTGACGGGCGGCAGAAACCTGTTCATGGAATGCCCCCTAAGCAAGGATCGTTACTCGCATACCAAGCATATCCCTAACAGGAGACTTTCTTAGAAGTGCAAAACTGAGAGGCTTGCCTTGCTCACCAAATAAATCGTTCATTCTTGGTTAATGCGCGTAACAATCGAGCTGCCCCGTGCTGTCCTTTCACAACGAAGCGGGCGGCCAGTTCTTCGACAGACCAGGGCGGCGGGAAGCGGCGTTCAAGGTAGCTAAAGCGGCTTCGCAGCCCTTTGCTCCGCCCGCTTGGCGAGCTTTTCGTAATCTTGCGCAATGCTGAGCATGATCGCCTTGGTGTGAGCGTCCATCATTTGCACGGCGGCCGCACGCGCCTCCTCGGCCCGCTTTCGCCAATATTCGGGATCGTTACCCAACGACATGCCCCAGCTAATAGAAAGCCCTGATTGAAGAGTCGAGTCTAACGCAACAGCTCCGGCAGCTTGGCGATATTCGCCACGATCCGCCGCGCTGCAATAAGCTACCGTTGAGGCGTCGTCGGTCGAACGGTGGCCCAGGGGTCGTTCGATTTTTGATCGGGGATATTTTTAGTCGCTGCTTTATAAGCGTCATCGAGTTTTTTCTGCCGTTCTTTTTGTTCGGACGGTGTGAGGGCTTTCTTCTGCCAGGGAGAAACATTCGGCTCCGGCACCTGTGCGGATGCGTTTGAGAGTATTACGACCAACGCTCCTACCAACGGTATGAGCATGCTCCACCTTGAAAGCGCCGGTCTTTTTCTCACTACGCACATCTCCCTGCCTTGACGGCTTAAACGTAGCAGCTTTGGCCGCCTCGCGATATTCGCCGCAATCCGCAGCGCCTCGTCCTTGGTGAGCAGCTTGGGCTCAATGTCCGCTTTACCCCCCAAAAGCGGACATGGTTCAGCACGATCGCGATGTCCGCGTTGTGCCAAAAGCGGACTCATGCACCGCAGCAAAAAGAGCGTCCTATTCGATTACCTCGTCCGCGATGGAAAGCACGCCCGCCGGAATTGTAAGACCGAGCGTTTTTGCGGTTTTGAGGTTGATGACCAACTCGAATTTGGTGGACTGGAGGACTGGCAGGTCGGCGGGCTTCGCGCCCTTGAGGATTTGACCGGTGTAGACGCCGATCTGACGCCACATCTCGTGATTATTCGCCCCATAGCTCATCAACCCGCCAGCTTCGGCCTCTTCGCGAGTGGAAAGGTTGCTGGAATCCGGTAGCGCGCCGTGAGTGCGGCGAGTTGGTCGCGCTGGCTAATGAAATACGTGTCGGGGGTGACGAACAGAGCGTCGATCCTATCGCGCACAAGGGTGTCGAATGCCGCTTCGATTTCGTTCTCGGTGCTAGCGTTGAGGATTTGCATTTGCAGTCCAAAAGCACGCGCCGCTTGGGGCGCGTCGTGTAACATACGCTCGGCGATTGGAACGTTCTCCGGATTGACCAGCATCGCAACACGAACTGCCTTCGGCACCAGCGCGTGAAAAAGCTCTATGCGCTTAGTCGGAACCTCAGAGACGGACATATTGTAGCCAGTGGCATTTCCGCCCGGCCGAGCGAGGCTGGCGACAAGGCCCAATCTGACCAGGTCGTCTCCGACGCCGAATACGATGGGTATCGTTGCGGTTGCCGCCTTTGCCGCCTGGGCAGCATAGGTGCCGCTAGGCGTGGCGATGACAGCTACTCGACGCCGCACGAAGTCCGCCATAACTGGCGAAAGCCGGTCAAATCGACCGTCCAGCCAGTTGTACTCCACTGTCACGTTTTGGCCCTCGATGTAGCCGGCTTCGTCGAGGCCTTTACGAAACGCAACAGCAAGCCCCACGGCCGCCTCGGCCGACCTAAGGTTGACGAGGGCGACGACCGGCAGTGCCGCCCGCTGCGCGCGTACCGCGAGCGGCCAGGCGGCAGCAACGCCACCCACAATCGTGATGAACTCGCGCCGCCTCATTCAATCACTTCGTCGGCAATCGCCAGCACGCCCGGTGGAATTGTGAGAGCGAGCGCTTTCGCCGTGCTGAGGCTGATTGCAAGCTCCAGTTTGGTGGGTTGCAGAACTGGCAGGTCTGCCAGTTTTGCGCCTTTGAGAACCCGTGCAGTGTAGTTCCCCATACTTCGATAAGCATCCGGAATGCTACTGGCATAACTCATTAGGCCGCCAACCGCGACGAATTCATCACTTGGATGAATTGCAGGAATTCCGTGACGAGCTGCTAAAGTCGTGATTTGAACGCGTCGCGCGACAAAGAAAGCATCGGCGTCTACAACCAGACCGCCGACGTTCGCTTGAACAAGCGTCGCGAACGCCGTATCGATTTCGGCCACCGTGCTAGCCTTCACGGTGACTAATTTGTGTCCAAGTTGCTCGGCTGCCGCCTGGGCCTCTTCGGTATCGCGTGTCGTATTCGGATTACTCGGATTAGCCAGGAAGCCGATCACCGCTCCCTTCGCCACAAGCTCGTGCAGGAGCCCTAGTCGCTTTTGACCCAGAGCAGTGGTGAAAAAATTTATCCCGGTTGCATTTCCATCCGGACGCGCAAGGCTCTTGACGAGCCCGAATTTTACCGGATCGCCGCCGACCGCGAATATTATTGGAATGGTAGAAGTCGCTCCTTTCGCTGCCACCGCAGACGGGGTAGCGCACGCGGCGATCACCGCTACCTGACGATGAAGCCATCACAGGCAACCGATCATAGCGACCCTCAGCCCAACGAAATTCAATCGCTATATTTTGACCTTCGACATAGCCAAGTTCACTCAAGCCTTTGCGGAATGCCTCCAAGCGATTTGCGATTGCGTCGGATGATAGGTCGTTGAGGAAACCGATCACCGGCTGTTGCGCCCGCGCCGCGAGCGGCCATGCCGCCGCACCACCGACTAGCGTGACGAACTCGCGCCGCCTCATGTGTTCCCTCAGGCCGACGCTTGAACCTACCACACCGCCAGAGCGGTTGTGCATCACAGCAAATTCAGGTGGCCAATGTACGCTTTGGGTCAAAAGCAGAAATTGCTGCACCTCCCAACCAATGTCCGCTTTACCCCCGAAAGCGGACATCACTTTAGCCCGGTTCCGCGAGTTGACATCTTGGCCGAGTCGCTCCGATTGACTTCAAGCGTGTATCGGCGAGCATCGGCCATGGGCTTCAACCGCCGCAAGATGGAGGATCAGCGCCGCGAAGCTGCGGAGAAGGAGGCCGCGACCCGTCGCGCGACCGATGCTCAAGTGCTCGAGGATGCCGAGCGCCTGGATCGGCGCCTGGAACGAGCGCCGGGCCATCAGCGCACCCATGATCTTTTCGCCGACGATCGGCACCGCCATTAAGGCGCGCTATTGGTTCTTGTGGGTGCGCTGTCCGGCTTGCCGAACGATCAATGCAATATCGCGGACCAGCATGGCCGATGAAATGCGTCACATCGTCGGCGAGTGCTTGGCGAATGATCGACCAGGGCGACGGGAAGCGGCGCTAGCGCTGCCGCGATTCAGCGCTCTTTCTGGTTTGACACTTTCCGAAAAAGGCTTTTGTCATCAAAGACGCGAGATGTGGCGCTTTGACAGTGCAAGTCTTTACAAACAGAGACAGATGTTCGTTTAACTTTGATGCTCAAAAGGGACCCGTTGCCGCGCGCCACGCCAAAGCCCTGAGCGGGCTGCGAACAAGCCTCGGGCGGGCCTTGAACTTGGCCATGCCGGTTCCAAAATGAGCTTCTTCAACAATGATTTGGCGATCCAGTGCCGTCCCCGGCAATCACCATGCCGCCTTTCGCGCCTAGGGGAATTCGGCTATGGGATAAGTGCCGCCGCACGTGTTGAGGACAATGATGGCTGTCGCCCAATCCAAGCAATCGACTTCCGCCGCGCAAGGATCGCTTCCGAGCGCGGATCTCGCGGCAAACCAAGCTTCCGTTGCGGAATTTTCCAAAGACCAGGAGCTCCAAGCGCTCCGCCAAATGCTCTTGATCCGCCGGTTTGAGGAAAAGGCCGGCCAGATGTACGGCATGGGGCTGATCGGCGGCTTCTGCCATTTGTATATCGGGCAAGAAGCAGTCGTGGTGGGCATGAAGCTCGCGATGCGCGACGGCGACCAGATGATCACGGGCTACCGCGATCACGGCCATATGCTCGCCTGCGGCATGGACCCGAAGGGAGTCATGGCGGAGCTCACCGGTCGACGCGGCGGCTATTCCAAAGGCAAAGGTGGCTCGATGCACATGTTCTCGCTGGAGCAGAAATTCTACGGCGGTCATGGCATCGTCGGCGCGCAGGTGCCCTTGGGCACCGGGCTCGCCTTCGCCAATAAGTACCGCGGCAACAACAATGTCTGCTTGACCTATTTCGGCGACGGCGCGGCAAATCAGGGCCAGGTTTACGAGAGCTTCAATATGGCCGAGCTGTGGAAGCTGCCGGTCGTCTATGTCATCGAAAACAATCGCTATGCGATGGGCACATCGGTGGCGCGATCCTCGGCGCAGCCGGATCTTTGGAAGCGCGGCGCTTCGTTCAACATTCCGGGCGCACAGATTGACGGTATGGACGTGCGCGCGGTCAAGGCCGCCGCCGAACAGGCGATTGCGTGGTGCCGCTCCGGCAAAGGCCCGACAATATTGGAAATGCTGACCTACCGTTATCGCGGTCATTCGATGTCAGATCCGGCCAAATACCGCACCAAGGAAGAAGTGGACAAAGTCCGTACCGAGCACGATCCGATCGAGCAAGTCCGTAGACGGCTGCTCGACAAGAAATGGGCGAGCGAGGACGACTTGAAAAAGATCGATGCCGCGGTGCGCGCGATCGTCAACGAGGCTTCAGAATTTGCTACACACGACGCCGAGCCTGATCCTTCCGAACTTTATACCGACGTCTATCACTGATGAAATGTCATTGCCGCGTCCGATGTGAGCCGCCATGCCGACCGAAGTGTTGATGCCTGCCCTGTCGCCGACGATGGAGAAGGGCAACCTCGCCAAATGGCTTAAAAAAGAAGGCGATCCGGTCAAATCGGGCGATGTGATCGCTGAAATCGAAACTGACAAAGCCACCATGGAAGTGGAGGCGGTCGACGAAGGCACGCTCGGCAAGATTTTGGTGCCTGAAGGCACTGCCGACGTAGCCGTAAACACGCCGATCGCGATGATCCTCGCCGAAGGCGAAGACGCCGCGGCGTTGAAGGATGGCAAGCGCGCGCCGGCCAAGCAGAGCCAGGCCGAGCAAGCGGCGCGGCAGCAGAAAGCCGCGGAGCCCGCGCCGCCCGCTCAGCAAGCCGAGTCGCCGAAAAAAGCCGAAGCGCCGGCCAGGACCGGCACCGCACAGCCGCCTTCCACCGCGCGCATGCCGGAGCCGGACGTTCCCGCCGGCACCGAGCTCGTATCCATGACCATGCGCGAAGCGCTGCGCGATGCGATGGCCGAGGAAATGCGCCGCGACCCCGACGTCTTCGTGATGGGCGAGGAGGTCGCCGAATACCAGGGCGCCTACAAGGTCACGCAAGGTCTGTTGGACGAATTCGGCGCACGACGCGTCATCGACACACCGATCACCGAGCACGGATTCGCTGGTGTGGGGGTCGGCGCCGCGCTCGCCGGTTTGAAGCCGGTCGTCGAATTCATGACGTTCAACTTCGCCATGCAGGCGATGGACCAGCTCATCAACTCGGCGGCAAAGACCCAATACATGTCCGGCGGGCAGGTTACTGTTTCGATCGTGTTCCGGGGACCGAACGGACCGGCCTCACGCGTTGCCGCGCAGCACAGTCAGGACTATTCGGCGTGGTACTCACACATTCCCGGGCTAAAAGTGATTGCCCCTTCGAACGCCGCGGACGCCAAGGGGCTGCTCAAGGCGGCGATCCGTGATCCCAATCCGGTCATTTTCCTCGAAAACGAGATTCTCTACGGCCATTCCTCACAGGTCCCGAGGCTTGACGATTACGTGCTGCCGATCGGGCGCGCCCGGATCGTTCGACCTGGCAAGGACGTCACGATCGTCGCCTGGTCTATGGGCATGACCTATGCCCTGAAAGCTGCCGAGGAGCTCACCAAAGAGAACATCGAGGCCGAAGTCATCGATCTGCGAACGCTCAAACCGATGGATTCCGATACGATCGTGAAATCGGTAAAGAAGACCGGCCGCCTCGTCACTGTCGAGGAAGGCTGGAAGCAGTCGGGCGTCGGGTCCGAAATCGCCGCGCGGATCAGCGAGAAGGCATTCGACTATCTCGATGCGCCGGTGACCCGGGTTTGCGGCAAGGACGTGCCGATGCCCTATGCGGCGAATTTGGAAAAGCTCGCGCTGCCTTCGATCGCCGAAATCGTCGAGGCGGTCAAAGCGGCCTCCTACCGATAAGCCCTCAAACGGTGAACTTGGCGCGCCATGCCCGTTAACATCCTGATGCCCGCGCTGTCGCCCACGATGGAGAAGGGCAACCTTGCCAAGTGGCTCAAGAAAGAGGGCGATCAGATCAAGACCGGCGATGTCATTGCCGAGATCGAGACTGACAAGGCGACGATGGAATATGAGGCTATCGAGGACGGCACGCTGGCGAAGATCGTGGTGCCCGAAGGCACCAATGACGTCCCTGTTAATCAGTTGATTGCGGTGCTCGCGCAGGAAGGCGAGGACGTGAAGGCAGCGGCTGCCGCGGCGGCAAAATCTGGCCCCGCGGCGAAGGCACCGAGCGCAGTCGAAACCAAGCCGAAGCCCGCACCGCCGACCGTGGCGACGCCGATGGAAGCGAGAGCTCCACCGCCGGCGCCGACGCCACAACGACCAGGCTCGGGCGAGGCCGCGCGTTCCAACGGCCGTGGTCTCGGTGATGGCGCCGGCGCGCGTATTTTTGCGTCGCCCCTGGCGCGCCGCCTCGCCAAAGAGGCGGGGATCGAAATTGGCCGCATCGAGGGATCCGGCCCGCATGGCCGCATTATCGCCCGTGACGTGACGGCGGCGCGAGAAGGGCGTGGTTTGTGGACACCGCCCGGGGCACCGGCCGCGCCAGGAGCGGCGCCAATGATCGCGCCGGCAATGAGCGACCAGCAGGTCCGCGCGCTCTATGAGGACGGCAGCTACGAAGTCGTCCCGCACGACGGTATGCGGCGCACAATCGCGGCGCGGCTCACTGCTTCGGTGCAGACCATCCCGCATTTTTATCTCACGGTCGATTGCGATATCGGCAAGCTTCTGGACGCACGCGAGGAGATCAACGCCGTCGCGCCGAAGGACAAGAACGGTAGGCCCGCCTACAAGCTCTCGGTCAACGACTTTGCCATCAAAGCGCTGGCGCTCGCGCTTCAGCGCGTGCCCGACGCCAATGTAAGTTGGACCGAAGCCGGCATGCTCAAGCACAAGCATTCCGATGTCGGCGTCGCGGTTGCGATGCCGAACGGACTAATCACGCCGATCATCCGCAGCGCCGAGAGCAAATCCCTTTCAGTTATCTCCAACGAGATGCGCGAGCTTGCGGTGCGGGCACGCACTCGCAAGCTCAAGCCGCACGAATATCAGGGCGGCACCACAGCAGTGTCGAATCTCGGGATGTACGGCATCAAGGATTTCACCGCAGTCATCAATCCGCCTCATGCAACAATTCTGGCGGTCGGCACTGGCGAAGAGCGCGCAGTGGTGCACAACGGCAAGATCGAAGCGGCCCATATGATGAGCGTGACGCTGTCCTGCGACCATCGCGCCGTCGACGGGGCGCTCGGCGCCGAACTGATCGGCGCCTTCAAAGCGCTGATGGAAAATCCGGTCATGATGCTGGTGTGAGTTTGCGAAACGGGCGCTAGCGCGGCTCGAGACCTTTGGAACTGAAAACGGCCGCCGCCTCGGACGACCGCAAACTCTCGATCAACGCCTTGCCCGTCTCGGCCTGTTTGCTCCCCGCCATGATGCAGGCGGCGAATTCCGTGACCATATTGAGATCGCCAGGCAGCATGCCCACGATTTCCGTTCCAGCCACATACAGCAATTCGGGTTTCTGCTGGACGGCAAGTTCGGCCTCGCCGGTCAAGAGCAGCTCACCCGAGAACCCACCCGCAGGCGGATATTTGGTCTTGGCTTTCATCTGTTCGGCAATGCCCATGCGCTCGAGCAGCTTGGCGAGATAGACGCCGCTCGCGCCGCCGGCCGATGGTTCGCTGTAGGCGATGGATTTAGCCCTCAGCAGCGTTGCCTTGAGCGCTTCAGGAGTTGAAATGTCAGGCTTGGGCGCACCAGCCTTGACTGCGATGGCAACGCCAGAGCCGGCAAGCGTAACGTCAGAACCTGGCGCAATCTTTCCTGTTTTGCGCAGCGTGTCGATGCCGGCGCGGCTGAGGATGAGCACGTCCGCGGCTTCGCCAGCTTCGATGCGCGCCACCAGCATCGGCGCCGTGCTCCAGATGACCGCGAGGCGGCAAGCTCTTGCTTGCTCGAATCTTCGAAATAATTCATCCGCGGCGCTGCGCACGCCGATGCTGCTGTAAACGCCAAGGTCGGCCATTGCGAACGCTCCTCGTTGCATCGATTTATATCGCGTGCGAATGACGCGGCGAAGCAGAAGCAGGATGGCGCCCGAGATGGACGATTTCATTGCCGGCTATCACCGCTTTCGTGCCGGCACCTGGCACAACGAGCGGGCCCGATTCGATGCATTGAGCAAATTCGGACAAAAGCCCCGCGCGCTCGTGATCGGTTGCTCGGATAGCCGGACCGATCCGCAAATGGTTTTTAACGCTGCCCCCGGCGAGCTATTCATCATCCGCAATGTGGCCAATCTTGTGCCGCCTTACGGGCCCGACGGCCAGCCGCACGGGATAAGCGCGGCGATAGAATTTGCAGTTCGCGCGCTGAAGGTCCCGCACATCATCATTCAG
>Ga0318526_10000359_pt1 | contig 9105 bp, 7 predicted proteins | sample GRESIP052b4f24_FD_203491 | JGI IMG/M metagenome (GOLD analysis project Ga0318526, IMG submission 203491) | Tropical soil microbial communities from Luquillo Experimental Forest, Puerto Rico - GRE.SIPMG.052b4f24 | ecosystem: Environmental > Terrestrial > Soil > Tropical forest > Bulk soil | place...
CAGGTCAACACCCTCGTCTAGCAGGTCGAGCGAGCCGTCGGTAACCAGGCAGGCGATCTCGATCAGGGCATCCCGCTCCAGGTTGAGCCCTGTCATTTCACAGTCGATCCATACCAGCCGGTCCGTCATCCCCCCAGCTTAGGTGCTATGTCCGGGGTCCCGGGCCCGCTACCGCCTCATGCCCGTTTCGTGGTCAATCGTTATTTTCGTTGCGCGAAACGACTGGCGGCGGCTAGCCCGGCCCGCAACCGGATGTGCTCCGGGGTGCCGATCCCGGGCCGTAGCGCCGAGTCGGGCTCCGGCTCACCGAAACTCACGGCCGTGGGCACCACACCGGCCCAGACCGGCAACTCCAGGTCTTCCGGCTCATCGCCGGGCGGACCGGTGCGGATCTTGACCGAGGCCTCGGCGAGCGGGATGGCGAGCACCGAGGTGGCAGCGAGTTCCTTGCGGGTCGGCGCCCGCACGGCATCCCACCGGCCCGGGATCAGGTGCTCGGTGACGGCACGCAAGCCCGCGAGGCGCTCGTCCGGGTCGGTGACGATCCGCGCGGCGCCGAACACGACGGCGCAGCGGTAGTTGACCGAGTGGCTGAACACCGACCTGGCGCAGACCAGCCCGTCCAGATGAGTGACCGTGACGCAGACCTCCTGCCCGTCGGCGGCGTGCAGGCTCCGGTTCGCGGAGGAACCATGCAGGTAGAGGGTGTCGCCGATGCGGCCGTAGGCGGTGGGCAGGACGAGCGGCGCGCCGTTCACGACCACCCCGAGATGACAGATCATCCCGGCGTCGAGGACGGCGAGCAGGTCGGCGTGCTCGGTCTTGCCCCGTTCGGCGTGCCGGCGCAACCGGGTGCGCTCGGTCGGGGACAGGGTCTGGCTCTGCGTGCTCATAGCGCTAGGATAGCGGCAAAGTGGCTATTCACTTAGGGCCACTTTCGAGGATAATCTGAGGACCACTATGGCCCGCAGCACGCTGGAACTGTCCCTCGTGACCGACCGGACTGACCCGGGTCCGCTGACGTCGCAAATTGCCGGGCAACTGCGTGACGCCCTGGCGGACGGCCGTCTCGCCACCGGTGAGCGGCTCCCGTCCACCCGGACGCTCGCCGATCTCCTCGGGGTGAGCCGGACGGTGGTCACCGGTGCCTACGCCCAGTTGTACGCCGAGGGCTGGGTGGAGGGCCGGCACGGCTCGGGCACCTACGTCGCAGACGGCGCATCGGGGCCCCGCGGCAACGGTGGCACGGAGCTGGGCTCGCACTGGGCACCCGGCGCCGTGGCGGCCGACCGGGCGCTCGCCCCGGACGTGGCCGGGCTGATCGACCTGCGGCCGGGTATCGCGTGGACCGAGGGGATCGACCCCACGGCGTGGCGCCGTGCCTGGCGCAGGGCCGGCGCGAGCATGACCGGCGGCCTGCCGGATCCGCAAGGCAGCCCCGCCCTCCGCGCCGCCCTCACCGGCTACCTGCGGCGCAGTCGCGGTGTGCAGTGTTCCCCCGGCGAGCTCGTGGTGACCCGCGGCGTCGCCGGGAGCCTTGGCCTGATCGCCGCCGCGTTGCTGCGGCCGGGGGACCGCGTCGGCGTGGAGGAACCTGGATACCCCGCCGCCAGAGCGGTCTTCGCGGCGCACGGGGTGCGCCCCGTGCCGTGCCCGGTGGACTCCGGCGGCCTGCGGGTGGACGCGCTGCCGGGCGGGCTGCGGCTGGTCTACGTCACCCCGGCACACCAGTACCCGCTGGGCGGGCGGCTGTCTGTGCCCCGGCGGCGTGCGCTGACCTCGTGGGCACGGGCGACCGGCGCGCTCATCGTGGAGGACGACTACGACGGCGAGTTCCGCTACGACGTCGCGCCGCTGCCCGCACTGTTCGGGCTGGACCCCGAGGTCGTGGTGTACCTCGGCACGACGACGAAGATCCTCACCCCGGCCATGCGGGTCGGCTGGCTGGCCGCCTCGCCGGGGCTGGCCACCCGGCTGGCCTCGGCCGGCGGCACCCTGGGTGAATCCGCGTCCGGCCCGGCCCAGGACGCTCTGCTCAGCCTGATCACCACCGGCGACCTGGAGCGGCACATCCGGCGCATGCGGCACGACTACGCACGGCGCCGGGCGGCGATGACCGCTGTGTTCGGCGGCGGAGCCGCCGGGCGGCTGCTCGGCGACGAGGCGGGCATGCATATGGTGCTGGAAACTAGCGAGCCCGCCGGGGACGTCGCGGTGGCCGCCGCGGCGCGGGGAGTGGCGGTGGCCACCCTGGATCGCTACTTCGGCGGGCCGGTGACGAGGAACGGCTTGGTCCTCGGGTACGGCGGCGCCCGGCTCCCCGACGTGGCCCGCGGCTGCGAGATCCTCGCCGCGGTCATGGGTCACAGCGAATCCCGGCTGCCGTCCGGCGCGCCTCCGGCACGACGTCCGGCGAGGGAGGCAATGAGTGAGCGGTATGGGTGAGGTCGGCGTTCCCGGCGTGGAGGACGCGCCCGGGCTGGCGCGGTGGATCCGGGATAACGACCTTCCCGGCGCGGGAGCGGACCTGACGGTCGAGCTGATCGCCGGCGGCCGGTCGAACCTGACCTACCGGTTGGAGTTCCGCGCTCGCGGCCGGGCCGCGGCCGAGCGTCCGCCGGAGCGGCGCCTGGTGCTGCGCAGGCCGCCGCTCGGTCACGTGCTGCCCACCGCGCACGACATGAGCCGGGAGTACCGGGTCCTGTCCGCGCTGTACGGCACCGCCGTACCGGTCCCGCGCCCCGTCGCGCTCTGCCCGGACACCGAGGTCATCGGCGCGCCCTTCTACCTGATGGAGTGGGTGGACGGAACTGTGTTCCGCACCACCGAGGAAGCGCGGGTGCTGACGCCCGCCCAGGCCGGCCAGATCTGCGAGGAATTCGCCGGCATGCTCGCCACGATTCACGGGCTTGACGTGGGCGCCGTGGGCCTGGACGGTTTCGGTCGGCCGGAGGGGTATATGGCCAGGCAGCTGGCCCGGTGGCAGCGGCAGTGGGACCTGTCGGTGACCCGGGAGATGCCCGGCTACGCGGAGCTTGTCAGCCGGCTGGCCGAAGGGCTGCCCGCCGGAGCCGGGCCCGGTGCGGGCGGCGCGGCCGGGATCCTGGTCCACGGGGACTTCCGCATCGACAACATGCTGATAAGGCCGGAACCCGAACCAGGGATCGCCGCGGTCGTGGACTGGGAGATGTCCACTCTTGGCGACCCGCTCGCTGATCTCGGGCTGTCCCTGGTCTACTGGATCGAACCGGGCGAGGAAGATCTGCTCTCGCGCGGCGCAGGGGAGTCGGTGACGACCGGCGCCGGGTTCCTCACCCGCGATCAGATAGCCGCCCGCTACGCCGAACTCACCGGCCGCGACCTGTCCCGGCTCGACTATTACATGGCGTTCGGTTGCTTCAAGCTCGCCGTGGTGCTCGAGGGCATCCACGCGCGCTTCCTGCAGCACAAGACCGTGGGCGAAGGGTTCGAGCGGGAGGGTGAAGCGGTCGCCACCTTGATCGCGCGAGCGCACGGGCTGCTGGACGCCAGCGGATGACGAGGGCGGCCCCCGGCTGGGGGCCGCCCTCGGAAATATTTGGGGCCCGGCTCCCCGCTTTAGCCGGGCCCCAAGTTCATGAGGCCCAGCGCCCCGCTTTCGCTGAGCCTCAAGTCCGCCGCGGGGTGGCATTCTGGGGCCCGGCTCCCCGCTGTAGCCGGGCCCCAAATCATTTGAGGCCCGGCGCCCCGCTGTCGCCGGGCCTCAAGTCTTTGGGGGTGATGAGGCCCGGCTCCCCGCTCTCGCCGGGCCCCACGTCCCCATGAGGCCCGGCGCCCCGCTCTCGCCGGGCCTCACAGAGAAGACGCGCTACTAACCGCCTTGGTTCACATCCGGTTGCGAACTTCCCCCAGATATTTTTGGCGGTTCGCTGCGCGGGAAAACCCGGTCGGCGGCCCGCGCGAGTCGGCGCGCGCGAACCGGATGGCTGGCTCAGCGCCCGCCGCGCGGCCGCTCGATCAGCGGCGTCACTTGGGGCAATGTGGCTGGCAGATGCGCCGTCCGAAGACCCGGTACAAGACATGCGGGATCTGCGCCGCGCTGGTAATGGGCCACACCCGGCCGTTGGTCAGCTTGGCTATCTGTTGCAGCTCGCCGAGGTCCTTCGGCACGCCGAAGACGACCATCAGGATCTCGACCGGACGGCGGGGGCTGACCATCGGGCGCAGCTCGCGTAGCAGGGTGGCCGCCGAGATGTCGCGAGGGTCATTTTCCACTCCGGCCGTCAGCACGATGATGTCGTTGACGTGCTGCGGCTGGTACGCGGCGACCATCTGCTTGTAGGCGGCCAGCAGGGTGCCGAACAAGGCGGCCCGGGCGTGCGGCACCGTCGTGCCGGTGGCGGCCAGGCGCTGGATGGCCTGCCTGCGGGTGATCACCCCGAACTGGCCGGGTAGCGGGCCCATCGGCACCAGCTGCTTGTAGGGGAGGGCGCCGGACAGGTGGCTGGCGAACACCCACAGGCCCATCTGGGTGCTGTCCGGGAAGCGCTTCATCGCGGCGGCCGAGGTGCGCCCGAGCACCTGCTCCCGGGCCGGGCCACCCGGGGCCACCGGGGTGGCCATCGCCGCCGAGATGTCGTTGATGGCCAGGAACCGGGACCCGAGGCCGAGCGCGCGCCAGGCGCGCAGTTCCTTGTCGGCCTGGCCTGGCCCGGGGGCGGTCAACAGGCGCGGCATGGTGCTGGTCAGCCCGTAGGAACTGGGCCAGGCGCCCGCCGTCCCGGCGCTGGAGCGGAACCCTTCGTAACGCACGTAGGCGCTGGCGTACCCCGAATGCAGCGTGCCCTCGAACGCCTTGGCCACGGCGAGCGTCACCCGGTTGGTGGTGGTGAGCACGTAGGGATAGGACAGCTGGAAGGTGCCCTGGGCCGGGTAGCGCACCGCGAGCGGTTGACCCGGATGGGAGCGGTCGTACGCTACCACTGCCTGCTCGGAGGTCAGCGTGAGCGGGGCGGCCTCGTCGCCGGCCGACGGCCGGGCGAAGGTTTCCAGCGACGGCAGCGACCCGGCCGCGGTCCCGGGCGGCACGACCTGCGCGTTGAGGGCGAACGCGGCCATCGCGTCCCGTGCGGTCCGGCCGTAGCCGAAGAATCGCTTGAGCTCGATCAGCCCGGCCAGCCCGGCCGCGGTCCGCGTGGGATCGGGGAACTGGACGTCGAGGGCCAGGGCCTGCGGGGCCCCGCCCGCGGTGTGCGGGAACAGGAGCTGCCAGCCGACCGAAGATCCGAAGGCGGGCGTTTCTGCCGCAGCGGGCCGTGGCATCGCGATGACCAGCGGGGTCTCCGCGAGGACGAGGCCGGTCGGGTGGATCAGCCGCACGCCGGCCGGGGAACCGCGGGCCACATCCACCCATAGTGAAGAGTCCGGGATCCACGCGTCGGCTCGCGGCCGGAGCTTCGCCCCGGTCCCCCCCGCGAGGGCCGTGGCCACCGTGGCCGCCTGCGCCGCGTGCACGGTGACCGCCGCGCAGCGCCCGTCCACCTGGCGGTGTTCCCTGTTGAAAAGCACGGCGAGCCGCTGGATCACCGGCGCCATCTCGCCGGAGACCGCCACCTGCGCGGTGCTGGTCTGGCCCGCGCAGGTGGGCGTGGCGCCGATGGTCTTCTCGCTCAGGGCGACCAGGAGTGCCGCCGCGATCACGGCTGCGAGAAGAGTCAGCAGGACCGTGTGGAGCTTGCGCTTGCGTTCCGGCCGGTACCGGCCACCGGCACGGGGGCGTCCAGTAGTCAATGGAATCCCTCACCTCACGAGACGCGCAGCCAGGGCCGGGATAACAGCTGGCGCACTCGCCCGCCCGCATAAGACCAGCCGAATTCGCGAGCGTTGCCGGGGATGACTGTAGTAGACGATCGTCCCGCATGGGATCGCTTGCCCGCTTTGCGCGCGATGCACGCCCTCACCGCGGGCCAGCCGGTGCTGCGCCAGGCGCGGCGTGCGGGCGGCCCGCCGCCCCGCCAGACTGGGACCCATGGCAGGCATCGTTGTCGTGGACGACCCCAGCGACCCGCGCCTGGCGGACTACACGCGGCTCACCGATGTCCGGCTGCGCACGGCCCTGGAGCCGGCGCACGGGTTGTTCGTGGCCGAGGGCGACAAGGTGATCCGGCGCGCGGTCGCCGCTGGCTACCAGGTCCGCTCGATCCTTGTCACCCGGGACAAGCTGGCCGGACTCGCTGATCTGGCCAGCGCCTGCCCCGGCCCGGTCTACCTGGTGTCCAACCAGGCTGCCGAGCAGGTCACCGGTTACCGGGTGCACCGCGGTGCGCTGGCGTCCATGGCCCGCCGCGCGCTTCCCACGGTGACCGGCCTGCTGTCTCGTGCCCCGCTAGCCCGGGACCCGTCCGGCGGCCTGCTGGCCGGCGAGGGTCCAGGGGCCGGCGCTGCCGGGCCGGCGCCCGTGGGCACCGCGCGCCAGGCCCGCGGCGGGCAGCCCGGCTGGCCACGGCGGATCGTTATTCTGGAAGATCTTGTCGATCACGGGAACGTCGGCGGCATCTTCCGCTGCGCGGCGGCGCTTGGCGTGGACGCGGTGATCTTGTCACCGCGGTGCGCGGATCCGCTCTACCGGCGGGCGGTCAAGGTGTCCATGGGCGCCGTGTTCGCCATCCCGTACGCCCGCATGTCCGACTGGCGCGGCGGGCTGGCCGAGATCCGGTCAGCCGGTTTCACCCTGCTCGCGCTGACCCCGGACCAGTCGGCGGTGCCGCTGGACAAACTGGCGCCGGCGGGCCGGGTCGCGCTGCTGCTGGGGACCGAGGGAGACGGGCTGTCCTCCCGCTGGCTAACGGAGGCGGACGCAGCGGTCTGCATTCCGATGAACGCGCACGCGATGACCATGGGGGTTGATTCGCTGAACGTGGTCGCGGCCGCCGCGATCGCCTGCCACGAACTGGCGCGCCTGCCGCGGTGCTGACCCGGGGCGCCGGTTAGCGGGCCCGCGGGGCGCTCTGCTCGGCGAAGTACTCGCTGGAATCCTTCCGCCACAGCAGGATGACCGCGCCCCCGCCGATCAGCCAGGTGAGGATGGACACCAGGGTGCCGGCCGCGGCACCAGCACGGGCCACGCCAAGCAACAGGAACAGCGTGTCCAGCCCGAACAGGACCGTGGCGACGATGCGCGCCCAGCTCTTGCCGGCCTTGTTCGTCCGTGCCATCCACACCCACAGCCCGATGCCGATCAGCCCGATGATGACCGACCCGGTGATCAGGGCGGTCTGCGCGGTGTGCAGTTGCGAGGGGGTGAGCGAAGGGTCGGACTTGTGCAAGGCAGTGCGCAGGCTGCCCGTCGTAGCCAAGCCGACGACCAGGCTCACCGCGCTCACCACGGCGCCCGCGTACATCAGCCTCACCGCCTGGACCACCGAAGGTGGCGGCTCCGGGCGCGCGGGTCCGGGCGCCTGCCCGGCCGATGGGTAAGGCTGATACATAACTGCTCCTCGGGAAGGGCTCCGTGACCGCGCGTGGCCGAGGGGACGCGCCACGGGGGCGATGGCGCCTGAGCCTAGCTGTGCCGCATGGCTCCCTGCTAGCTAGATACCCATGCGGTGCGGACCCACCATCTCCATGCTGTTCGGGGTCACCATACCCATGCGGTGCTGAGTCACCGCAGCAGGGCCCAGACGACCTTTCCGCCTTCGTCCAGCAGGTGCCAGCCCCAGCGTACGCAGCAGGCCTCGACCACGGTCAGGCCACGGCCGCTTTCGGCGGCGAGATCCGAGTCCTGCAGCACCGGGATCCCGTGGCCGGGGTCGGCCACCATGCACATCACAAACGGGGCCTGGGCGAGCAGTCGCAGCCGCACGCAGTGATCGCTGGCGAGCCGGCGTGCGGTCGGGACGCCGTGCCGGAGGGCATTGGTGACCAGTTCCGAGACGACCAGTTCAGCGACGTCGGCGAGCGCGCTCATGTCCCACAAGCCCAGCGTCACGCGGGTGAAGTCGCGGCCGGTCTTCACCGATTCCGGGTGCGTGCCGAGCGTGCATGTCGCCGTGGGCTGGACGATGACCGATGCCTCGTCACGTAGCAAAGACGGTGCCGAAAGCAAGGTGCTCTCCTGGCGCGTGCCACCGGGCCTACTCGCCGTGAGGAGCTCATCCTCAGACACCTCGATGGCCTCCGATTCGTAGGCGAGGTGAGCCCGGTGGGAGGTGATGGAATTCCCATCCACTGACGCTGCCGCGGTAAGTCGTGTGCTGGCGGCAACAAGCGCTATCATCCCCTCTATACCTTGCAAACGCAAGGCCGGATGCACGTGCAGATGAAAGTGCTTGGTGCACGTGCGGCAGACGGGGAGGCTAACGAAGCCTTTGCGTATGTATCGCCGGAGTGACCGCCGGGAGCAGGGATGATCACGGCACAGCCGGGCAGCGGCCCGACCGTGCTGCGTATCCTCCTGGGTTCCCAGCTCCGGAGGCTGCGCGAGGCGAAGGGGGTTACCCGGGACGACGCCGGATACACAATCCGGGCCTCGGGTTCCAAGATCAGCCGGATGGAACTCGGGCGGGTCAGCTTCAAGGAACGCGATGTCGAGGACCTGCTTGACCTCTACGGCGTTGACGATGAGGAGGCCCAGGCCCTGGTGGCCCTGGCCAGACAGGCCAACTCTCCCGGCTGGTGGCACAAGTACGGCGACGTCTTGCCCGACTGGTTCCAGGTCTACGTGGGACTGGAAGAGGCGGCGTCGCTGATCAGGCTTTACGAGGTGCAGTTCATCCCTGGACTGGTCCAAACGGCCGACTACGCGCGGGCCGTGATCAGGCTGGGGCAGCCGTCCGCGACGTCCGAGGAAGTTGAGCGTCGCGTGCGCCTGCGGATGGCCAGGCAGGAAGTCCTCACCAAGCCGGGCGGCCCCCGGCTGTGGGCGGTCTTGGATGAGGCGGCGCTACGCCGCCCCATTGGTGGCAGGGAGGTGATGCGCGCCCAACTGGTCCGACTGATCGAGGTGGCAGGGGAAGCCAACATCACGCTTCAGGTGGTGCCGTTCCGGTCCGGCGGCCATGCGGCCGAGGCCGGGGCGTTCACTATCATGCGGTTCCCCGAGGTGGACCTCCCCGACGTGGTCTACCT